>Ga0209795_10000057_pt1 | contig 110400 bp, 91 predicted proteins | sample AgamicOrMarz_FD_187166 | JGI IMG/M metagenome (GOLD analysis project Ga0209795, IMG submission 187166) | Agave microbial communities from Guanajuato, Mexico - Or.Ma.rz (SPAdes) (version 2) | ecosystem: Host-associated > Plants > Phyllosphere > Phylloplane/Leaf | place: Guanajuato, Mexico... | reverse complement strand
GGACAAGCAAGTTGCCGTGCTCGAGAACCCGTTCGTGCTGCTGCACGACAAGAAGGTCTCGAACATCCGTGATCTGCTGCCGGTTCTGGAACAGGTCGCCAAGGCTGGCCGTCCGCTGCTGATCATCGCAGAAGACGTCGAAGGCGAAGCACTGGCAACGCTGGTGGTGAACAACATCCGCGGCATTCTGAAGACGGTTGCTGTGAAGGCTCCGGGCTTCGGCGATCGCCGTAAGGCCATGCTGGAAGACATCGCGATCCTGACCGGCGGCCAGGTCATCGCTGAAGAAACCGGCCTGACGCTCGAAAAGGCAACGCTGGCAGAACTGGGCCAGGCGAAGCGTATCGAAGTGGGCAAGGAAAACACGACGATCATCGACGGCGCTGGCGAAGGTGCGAACATCGAAGCGCGCGTCAAGCAAGTGCGCAAGCAGATCGAAGAAGCTACGTCGGACTACGACCGTGAAAAGCTGCAAGAGCGCGTTGCCAAGCTGGCAGGCGGCGTTGCAGTGATCAAGGTCGGCGCTGCGACCGAAGTCGAAATGAAGGAAAAGAAGGCACGTGTCGAAGACGCACTGCACGCAACGCGCGCAGCTGTGGAAGAAGGCATCGTTGCTGGCGGCGGCGTTGCGCTGATCCGCGCACGTACGGCGATCGCCGGCCTGAAGGGCGCTAACGCCGATCAGGACGCAGGTATCAAGATCGTTCTGCGCGCAATGGAAGAGCCGCTGCGCCAGATCGTCACGAACGGCGGCGAAGAAGCCAGCGTCGTGGTGGCGGCGGTTGCTGCTGGTCAGGGCAACTACGGCTACAACGCAGCGACCGGCGAGTACGTCGACCTGGTCGACGCCGGTGTCGTGGACCCGACGAAGGTCACGCGCACGGCACTGCAAAACGCAGCATCGGTGGCAGGTCTCCTGCTGACGACCGACGCAGCGGTTTGCGAACTGCCGAAGGAAGATGCACCGATGCCTGGCGGCATGCCCGGCGGCATGGGCGGCATGGGCATGGACATGTAATTTCGTGTCCGCTCCCCGGTTGGGCCTGGTCTACAGGCTCAACCGGGAGCTCATGCGAAAGCGCACCGCGAGGTGCGCCTTGCCAAAGAAAAACCCGCAGAAATGCGGGTTTTTCTTTGGCTTCGTGCTTCGCGCTTTGCCGCGCTTGAGCAAAAAACTATGCGTATGCCTATGCGGCAACCGCGAGTGAATGCTGGCGCAAGTAGGCGAAGATGCGGGCCACGCTGTCGCTCAGCGGCAACGAAGCGGTATCGATGACGAGTTCCGGATTGACCGGCGTTTCATACGGCGCCGAAATGCCGGTGAACGCGGGAATCTCGCCAGCCAGTGCCTTCGCGTACAGCCCTTTCGGATCGCGGCCTGCGCAAGTGGCGACCGATGCGGACACGTACGTCTCGACGAAACTGCCGGCGCCGATGATGTCGCGTGCCATCGCGCGGTCGGCATGCATCGGCGAAATAAGCGCCGCGATGACGATGAGGCCCGCGTCGTTCATCAACTGCGCGACGTGTGCGACCCGGCGGATGTTTTCATGGCGGTCGCGCGGATCGAAGCCCAGATCGCTGCCGAGACCGTGGCGAACGTTGTCGCCGTCGAGTACATAGCAGGCGTGGCCTTGCGCGACGAGTTGCCGTTCGAGTTCGAACGCGATGGTCGACTTGCCTGCTCCCGACAGGCCCGTGAGCCAGATCGTGACCGGCTTCTGGCGGTGCATGCGCATTCTGTCCTCGAGCGTGACCGTGCCGCCGCGAAAGCGTTGCACTGGACTGCAGGGCTCTTCCATTCTCATGTTCCTGAAGGACTAAACACAGAGACCAACACAGGGACTAAGCGCAGTGCCAACCCCGCCGCCACACGCCCGCGTTGTGCAAGCGCTCGGCGGAATCGGCGACAGCGACGTGGAAGCCGTCGGGCGCGTCCGGCGGCAAAGCAATCGAAAAGCCGGCGTGCGCGCTCGGGTATCCCGCGGTGGCTACATCCGGCCGTTGCTCGCCGGTCCAGCCGCTCGCAATCACGTCGCTGCCGACGCGCACTTCGAGCAGCACCTTCTGTTCCGGACGACTGACGTTCACGGCCCAGCCCGACACGGCGCCGTCGCGCACGGAGTCGACGAAGCCGTCGTACATATGCGCAAGCGGTTGCGTTTCGCTTTGCGCAAACCGCACGTATTCCTCGATTGGCGCGAGGTCGAAACGGCCGATTACGCCGTGTACTTTCGCGAGAAACGCTTCGTCGAAGCCGAACACCACTGAGCTATGAAGATGCGGATTCTCGAGCCGATCGATCTCCGCCTGGATCGTCTCGACCAGTTTCAGCGCTTTGCTGAACACGCTGCCGGACTTGCGCGTCTTGCTCTCAATCTCATTCTTCGCGTGCTCGAAAATCCTGTAATCGAGCTGATTGTCTTCGATAAATTTCTGCCTGGACTTTTCGCTTAACTGGCCTATGGCTTTCGGAGAACCGCTCGTGATGTTCGTCTGAAAATAAAACGGTAATTTCAATCCGGTCTTGGCGCAAAGACGCAGTAAAAATTCACTCATGTTCTCGTAAAGGCCGACGGCGCTGAAATGATGCCGAAGGTTGGCTTTCGCAATTTCCAGGCTGAGTTCGTCCGGCGCCGAATGGCCGCTCAGCATTTGCACAAAGATGTTTTTGCCGCCGAGGGACTCGCTGACCCACTCGTCGAGCGAAAGTGTGCCGCGCAGTACGAGCGCCTCGGTGGCCGACACGCTCGCGCCGTGGGCGATTTCGCCATTTTTGCCATTCAATGCATAGCGGTAATGCGATATTTGCCGCGCTAAAGGATCGCGCAGAATGGTGCAATAGGCGAGAGGGGTTTTGAGGCTTCTATGAATGCTGTATTGCTGGTGACCGCCGCCGATAAGGGTCTCAAGCAGTCTCGCACGCCACTTGTTCCAGCCTTCTCTATCCCATTCGAAGACGACGAATTGGTATTTACCCTTATTCAGGTCGAAAAATGAAATAACCGTCGATCCCCCGCTCTCGGGCGGGTGAATAAGAAAAGTGGGCGCGGACATATAACGTTATGACGATTCACGATTTGCCAGTGTAACGTCCGGACTTAGTGCCCGTTGTAACGTTTGATTACAACAATGACATCTGCATACGTCGCGCGGTTGGACGTCGTTATGTCAAAGCGCGCGGCAAAAAGTCGAGTCAGCGCGAAAGGAGCCGGTCTGCGCGAAGTTGCATGACGAACGGGTAGAGATCGCGACGGCGGCCCATCGCATCAAGCGGCTGGCTGACGCGCGACCGCGTCAGCACCGTGCTCCTTCACGCCGAGTTCGCAAGATGCGGTAAGGACTGCGCCAGTCAATGTCTTGCTTCGCCTGGCGCCGCGTCCTTGCCGGCGGCCGGCGGCGTTTCGTCATCGCTGCCGCGAGCCCAGAAGAAGCGGTCCGGCATATACGCGCCCATGCCTGGCCGGAATGCGCTGCGTATCGCCTGATACAGATATTCCTGCGCTTCGCGAACCGCCTCCGCAGGCTCCTGACCGTTGGCGAGCAGCGCCGCGATCGCCGAGCCGAGCGTGTCGGTGATGCCCATGATCCGGTTGCTGCCGCGGTCCCACATGTCCTGACGCAACTGGCCGTCTTCGCTGAAAAGCGTATTGACGAGCCGGTGCGTGCCCGTTTCCGTCGACAGAATGTATTCGCAGCCATGCGACAGCAGATGCGAGATCGCCGCGTCGAGGCTCGGCGCTTCGGCGTCGCCGTCCGGTTGGGCGAGGGCGAGCAGCGTCGCGGAATCGGCGACCAGCAAGGTGGTTTGCGGCGCGAGCAGGTCGGCGATGGCCTCGCGAAGTTCGTCGGCGGCGAGCACGTGTTCGTCGTCGAGCGTGAAGTCCGGGGCGAGAATCAGCGGAATGTCGTCGTAATCCGCCACAACCTCGGCGATCGCGCTCACGACTTCGGCGCGCGTGCAGGCGCCGACCTTGAACGCCGCAATCGGCATGTCTTCGAGAAGCATGCGCGCCTGGGTGGCGACCACTTCGGGATCGAGTCCGTTGACCTCGTCGCAGGTCGCGGAATCGCGCACGGTGTAGCCGGTGAGCACGGAGACGCCATGACAACCCATGCTGGCAAGGGTCATCAGGTCGGCTTGCAGGCCTGAGCCGCCGGTGGGATCGGAAAGACCGAAGGTGAGGACGATCGGAGGCGTGTCGCTGGGCATGAAGATTTACGAGGAGCAGTATTTTCGGCGCATCAGGTGCGCAATTGGCTCAATTATGCGTCCTAAACCGGCGCGGGGGCGTTTTTTCGCACAGGGCCGTTCCCTGCCGCTTGCTGCCGCTCCCTGTTGCTTCCCGCCTGCCGCTTCCTGCCGCAACGCGCGCCCGCCGTGTGGCGCGGCGCCGCATGTTGCGCCGCGTGATCCGCCCAGCGCTGCCCGCCGTCGTGAGCCGCCTGCATTGGGCGTTTGCCATTGCTAGGCATTGGGGCGGCAACACGGTACCATCATGGCTCCCGTTTCCCCGGACTTCACGACGCGACACAAGAATGGAATATCAAAGCTGGATGTGCCTGATTTGCGGCTGGATTTACGACGAAGAAGCCGGTTTGCCGGACGAAGGCATTGCGCCGGGCACGCGCTGGGAAGACGTCCCGATCAACTGGACGTGCCCGGAATGCGGCGCGCGCAAGGAAGACTTCGAGATGGTCCAGATCTGACATCGAAGTCGGCCGGCGGCGCCCGGCCAGAGTGTGGCATCGCGCCGGAACGTCGCCGTGCCGGCGGTGTCGCAATCACAAGCTGACATCGCCCGGTATTGCACGGGGCATTGGCTCTTCAGCATTTGTCACTGGGCACGCATCGCCGCGCATTGTGGTTGCGCGTTTGTCATTGCGCATTTGTCACTGTTCAGTCGCCGGTTCCCGCGTTAGGCGCTCAGTCTGCGCGCAGCGCCAGGCGGCGGCCCGCCGACTTTCCGTCGCCAACTCATGACTCTTCGATCCGCAGCTCCCGTTTCCTTCGACGCATTGCCCAACCCGCGCGGCGGCGCCGTACGCCCCGCGGAGCTGGCGCTCGCTGAAGCGCTGCTGGCGTTCGAGCAGCACACCGGTTGCACGACCGCCCTGGTGCGCGTCTCGCACGCGTTGCGCAGCGCCGGCTGGCTGAGCGCCACGCGTTTCGCCGATGTGCTGGTGAGGCTTTCGCCGCTCGCGGCCGGCGATCCGGCCGAGGCCGAGAGCGTGCGGCCGGGCTTCGGCGCCGCGCTGCGCGATTTCCGGGCGGCGCTCGAGCGTCACAATCTGCGCGAACTCGCCTGTTCGCCGACGCTCTTCGATCACTACCGCGCGCTGTGCGCCCATCTCGGCGAGCACAGCGCCGCGTCGCCCGTTGCGTACGAAGATCTCGCGTTGACCGCGCGCCCCGTGCCGCCCGTGTCGTTTCACGCGCAGCCGGCCGAGCAGTTGGCGCATCTGCGGGCGCGCTATGAGCGCGCGCTACTGCCGGTGCTGCGCTCGCAGCCGGACACAGGCAGCGCGGCGGCGCGCGCAGCGACGCAAGCCGCACTGGACGAACTCGACGCCGTATTCACCGAGCTGGCCGGTCCCGATCCGTACGATTTCTGGCGCCTCGCCAAGGCCTGCGCGCGCGCGTTGCGCGTCAGCGGGCGCGCGGCCGGCGAGCCCGACGCGCGGCGCTTCTACGCACGCTGCAACCTCGCGCTTGCGGACCACGCGCGCGGCATCGAACGCGCGCAACGCTCGCTCGTGCGGGCCACGCTCGCGCTGCTGTGGCGCGACTACGCGCTGTTCGGCGCCGCCGCCGAAGACGCCGACCAGGTCGAGGTGCTGCACGATTACGGCTTGACGGTCGACTGGCACGTCGCGGGCACCCAGGCATCGGAAATGCTTTGGGAAGCCGGCGCGGTCGAGGCGCAATCGTTCAGCGCGCAAACGTCGATGACGCGCGACCTTGGCGTGCTGAGCGTCAATGCCCATGCGTACGAAGATTTTTTGCAGACCGCGGACGCCGCCATCTCCGCGCTCGCGGAACACGCGCGTGCCGCGGACCAGCCGGAAAAGGCCGACCCGAGCGAAGCACTGCAAGCCGGCGACGCCGCGTACCGGCTCGGGTCCGCGGCTTGCGCATTGGGCCTTGGCCACGTCGCGCTGCTCGCGGATGCGCTCGGGCTCGCATGGCGTCGTCGTGCGCACGCCGGGGTTTCGACGCCTGCGGTGCGCGCGCATGTGATCGTCGACGCGCCCGCGGCCAGTGCGCTCGAAAACGCCGCCGAGGCGTTGCGCGCGACGCTGCACAAGGTAGCCGCGGGCGTGGCGCCGCCGGCCAGCAGCGCGGCGCACGCTGCGTTGACGCGGGCGATCGAGCAGGGCGGCGCGTGATCGAGGCGTGAGCGCCACGCAAGTGGGCAAGGGCGGCGTGCAATTCCCGCAAGCGGCACGTAACCTGAACAGGGCGGCGCGTGATTCAGGCGCGAGCGGCAAGCAACTCCGGCAAGGCGCCGCGCTCGTCCCGCAGGCCGCATGAGAACCACGCGGCCAGGCCACGCCAACACCGCGCCGCGCAAGCCGCCGCGCACCGCGAATCGGCACCGTGGCAACGCGCGCGTGCGTGATAGAGTGCAACATGAATCGCCGTCGATGGCTCGCGGCACGCCGCATCACTCCGGCCGCCGCTCCACGCTGCTCAAAGCCCGCCATCCTGCACCGTCTTTGCTAAAATCCGAACTATGTCCAAGAGTACCGATCGCATCAATCTGACTAACCAGTTCCTGATCGCCATGCCGAACATGGCCGATCCGACGTTTTCCGGAACGGTGGTCTACCTTTGCGATCACAGTGAGCGCGGCGCGCTCGGCCTCGTGATCAACCGGCCGACCGACATCGACCTGGAAGCGCTCTTCAGTCGCATCGACCTCAAGCTCGAAATCGAGCCTCTTCTTCACGTTCCCGTGTACTTCGGCGGCCCGGTGCAAACCGAGCGCGGCTTCGTGCTGCACGATCCGAAAGACGGCAATACCTACACGTCGTCCATGTCGGTGCCGGGCGGTCTCGAGATGACCACGTCGAAAGACGTGCTCGAGGCGGTCGCGAGCGGCACCGGTCCCGAGCGTTTTCTGCTCACGCTCGGCCACGCCGGCTGGGGCGCGGGCCAACTCGAAGAAGAGATTTCGAAGAACGGCTGGCTCACCGTCGAGGCCGATCCGAAAATCGTGTTCGACGTGCCCGCCGAAGAGCGCTTCGAAGCCGCGCTCGCGCTGCTCGGCGTCTCTCTTTCCATGCTGTCGGGCGAGGCCGGGCACGCATGAGAGGCGCCGCATGAGCCTGCCGGGCGGACGCGAGGCGACGCTGCTCGCGTTCGATTACGGGGAAAAGCGCATCGGCGTCGCGGTCGGCAATTCGCTTACCCGAAGCGCGCGGCCGCTCGTCATCGTGCAGAATCGCAGCCGCGAATATCGTTTCGCCGAAGTCGGCAAGCTGATTGCCGAGTGGAAGCCGGACGCGCTCGTTGTGGGCTTGCCGATGCATCCGGACGGTACGCCGCACGAAATGACGCAGCTCGCAAAGCGCTTCGGCAATCAGTTGAACGGCCGCTTCAATTTGCCGGTGACGTGGGTCGACGAGCGCTATTCGTCGGTCGAGGCGGAAGCGACCACGCGCGCCAACAAGCGCCGCGCCGATATGCTCGACGCCGAAGCCGCCAGCATCATCCTTCAGCAATACTTTGACGGACTTTCCGACACCCATGAGTTCCATTGACGCTGAAGCGCTATACCGCGCGTTGCTCGACCAGATTCGCGCCGCCTACGGCGACAAGCTCGGTGCGCACGACGGCGCCGACGGCGCCGTGCTGGCCGGCATATACAGCGGCGGCGCATGGCTCGCCGAACGGCTCGCGCGCGATCTGAACCTGGCGAGCTTCGGCGTCGTCAATGTCGCGTTGCATCGCGACGACTACGCGAAGAAAGGTTTGCACTCGCAGGCGAGCCCGACATCGCTGCCTTTTTCCGTCGACGGCCGCCGCATCGTTCTGGTCGACGACGTGCTGTACACCGGCCGCACGATTCGCGCGGCGCTCAATGAGCTGTACGACTACGGCCGTCCGGCGGCGGTCGAACTGGCCGTGCTCGCCGATCGCGGCGGGCGCGAGTTGCCGGTAGCGGCACGCTTTGTCGGCGGCGTGGTGGATGTGCCCGCTGACGCCACGCTCGTGCTCGCGCGCGACGAAACCAGCAGCGCCGGTCAGCCGCGTTTCACGTTTCATACCGAAGCACGCGTCGATTGAGTGCAGATGCAAGTGCGGCTGCCAGCGCAGCTTCCAACGCCGCATCGCACCAACACGTTGAAGCCCGTATTTCAAGCAGGTAAATCATGAATACCGCCACCCAGGCTCCGCAGGATTCCGCCGATAGCGCCACCGAGCGCTTCCGTTATGGCTTCCTGAAGGGCAACCCGCAGCTCACGAAAAACGGCGAGCTCAAGCATCTGTTGTCGATCGAAGGTTTGCCGAAGGCGATCGTCAATCACATTCTCGACACCGCGAGCCAGTTCGTCAGCGTGACGGATCGCGAGGTGAAGAAGGTGCCGCTGTTGCGCGGCAAGTCGGTGTTCAATCTGTTCTTCGAGAACTCCACGCGCACGCGCACCACGTTCGAAATCGCGGCCACGCGTTTGTCGGCGGACGTGCTGAATCTGAACATCAATGCATCGTCGACGAGCAAGGGCGAATCGCTGCTCGACACGATCAACAATCTGTCGGCGATGCACGCCGACATGTTCGTCGTGCGTCACGCTTCGAGCGGCGCGCCGTATCTGATCGCCCAGCACTGCGCGCCGCACGTGCATGTGATCAATGCCGGCGACGGCCGTCATGCGCACCCCACGCAGGGGCTGCTAGACATGTACACGATCCGCCACTACAAGAAGGACTTCACGAATCTGCGGGTGGCGATTGTCGGCGACATTCTGCATTCGCGGGTCGCGCGCTCCGACATTCATGCACTGACCACGCTCGGCGTGCCGGAAGTGCGCGCCATCGGTCCTCGCACGTTGCTGCCGGGCGGCCTCGAACAGATGGGTGTGCGGGTGTTCCACAACCTCGACGAAGGGCTGAAGGACGTCGACGTGATCATCATGCTGCGTCTGCAAAACGAGCGGATGAGCGGCGCGCTGTTGCCATCGGCGCAGGAATATTTCAAGAGCTGGGGCTTGACGCCCGAGCGGCTTGCGCTCGCGAAACCGGATGCAATCGTGATGCACCCGGGCCCCATGAACCGCGGCGTCGAGATCGACTCGCAGGTCGCGGACGGGCCGCAATCGGTGATCCTGAATCAGGTGACGTTCGGCATCGCGGTGCGCATGGCGGTGATGGGGATTGTCGCGGGCAATAACGACTGATTCGCGGCTCGAACACTCGGCAAACGAACGCGGCAAACGAACGCGGCAAGCGAACGCGGCAAGCGAACGCAAAACCTTCGCCGAACCAGGCTGAAACAACTAAGGCAGCGCATGAAGATTCACATTGAAGGCGGCACGCTGATCGACCCCGCAGCGGGCTCCGAACAGCAGCAGGACGTTTTTATCGCGGACGGCAAGATCGTCGCGCTCGGCAACGCGCCCGCCGATTTCGAGGCGACGCAAACCATCGACGCCCGCGGCTTGCATATCGCGCCGGGTCTGGTCGACTTGTCGGCGCGTCTACGCGAGCCTGGCTTCGAGCACAAGGCCACGCTCGAATCGGAAATGGCCGCGGCGCTCGCGGGCGGCGTGACGAGCCTTGTGTGCCCGCCGGACACCGATCCCACGCTCGACGAACCCGGCCTCGTCGAAATGCTGAAGTTCCGCGCGCGCAATCTCGATCAGGCGCACGTGTATCCGCTCGGCGCGTTGACCGTCGGCCTCAAAGGCCAGGTCATCACCGAAATGGTGGAGTTGACCGAGGCGGGTTGCATCGGCTTTTCGCAGGCCGACGCGCCGGTGGTCGATACGCAGGTGCTGATGCGCGCGCTGCAATATGCGAAGACGTACGGCTTCACCGTGTGGCTGCGTCCTGTGGACGCGTATCTCGGCAAGGGCGGCGTGGCCGCGAGCGGCGCGCTCGCGTCGCGGCTCGGCCTCTCCGGCGTGCCCGTCGCGGCGGAAACCATCGCGCTGCATACGATCTTCGAACTCGTGCGCGTGACGGGCGCGCGGGTGCATCTGTCGCATGTGTCGTCGGCGGCGGGCATTGCGCTGATGCGCGAGGCCAAGGCCGAGGGCTTGCCGGTTTCGTGCGACGTCACCGTGAATCACGTCCATCTGATCGATCTCGACATCGGTTACTTCGACGCGCAGTTCCGCCTCGATCCGCCGCTGCGTCAGCAGCGCGATCGCGAAGCGATTCGCGCGGGTCTCGTCGACGGTACGATCGACGCGATCTGCTCTGACCACACGCCCGTCGATGACGACGAAAAGCTGCTGCCGTTCGGCGAAGCCACACCGGGCGCAACGGGCCTCGAGCTGTTCCTGTCGCTGACGGTGAAATGGGCCGACGAAGCCGGCGTGCCGCTCGCGAAGGCGCTCAACCGCATCACGGCTGCGCCGGCTCAAGTGCTCGATCTGGACGCGGCTGGCCGCGTCGCCGTGGGCAGCGTGGCGGACCTGTGCGTGTTCGACCGTCACGCACATTGGCGCGTCGAGCCGCGCGCGCTGAAGAGCCAGGGGCATAACACGCCGTTCCTCGGCTACGAACTGCCGGCGCGCGTGCGTGCGACCATCGTGTCGGGTCGCATCGCGTTCGAACAGCGTTGACGTTGCGTTGATGTTTGCGCTGATGTTCGCGGCATGACTCAGGCATCGACACGTACTGACTTCGCATTGACCGCAGCCACCGCAGCCACCGCATCGACTCGCCAGGAAAAGCTCCGACCATGAAGCTCGCGTTACGCAAGGTCCGTCTCATCGCGCATCTGCTGCACGGCATGTGGATCGTCGCCACGCGTTTTCCGAAAGCCGATGCCGACCGGCGTCACGCGCTTAATCGCGCGTGGTCGCTGAAGATGCTGCGACTGTGCGGCATGCGCCTCGTCGTCCATAACGATGGCGCGCGGCTCGATCGCGGCGCGCTGGTGGTCGCCAATCACATTTCGTGGATCGACATCTACGTGATCAATGCGTGGCGGCCGACGCCGTTCGTGTCCAAAGCGGAAATCCGGCATTGGCCGCTGGTCGGCTGGCTCGCGCAGCAGCTCGATACGGTGTTCATCCAGCGCGAGAAACGCAGCGACGCGAAGCGCATCATGCACGAGTTGTCCGACCGTTTGAGCGCCGGCGAATTGATGTGCGTGTTTCCGGAGGGCACGACGTCGAATGGTCTCGAGTTGCTGCCGTTTCACGCGAACATGTTTCAGGCGGCGGTGTCGGCGTCCGTGCCAGTGCAGCCGCTGTGCATCATGTATGAAGACGCGCATGGCCGGCAGTCGACGGCGCCTGCCTATATCGACGATCTTTCGCTCGCCGACTCGCTCAATCTGCTGCTGCGCGGCGGCCCGTTGACCGCGCATGTCTACGTGTGTGAGCCGCTTCCACCTGGCGCCGACCGCCGTGCTTTGGCGGCGCAAGCGCAGGGCGCCGTTGCGGCCGCGCTGCGGGAAATGCAGGGCGGTGCGGCAACGAGCGGCGCACTGGTTGTCGAGCGCGTGGAGTCGTCAGCGAGCAACGAGACGCTGATCGAACCGGTCGATCAGTCCGGCCGCTCGCCAAGCGTCTGAGCGTCTTTCGGAGACGAGCGCTGTCTAGTTGCCGCCGCGCGCGCGGCAGTTCTCGCATTCCACCTGAGTGAGCGTGCGCTCCGCGGGATTCGCCGCAAGCCGCACCGCTGACAGTTTCTCGCCCCACACGCAGCCCGAATCGAGCCCGATCAGGTTGTCGCGCAACGTCAGACCAAGCGCGGCCCAATGGCCGAATACGACGGTGACGTCCGCGGTCTTGCGCCACGGCACGTCGAACCACGGCATGCAGCCAGGCGGCGCGGCGTTCAGGCCGCCGCTGCTGCTGAAGTCCATTGCGCCCTCGGCATTGCAGAAGCGCACCCGCGTCAACGCGCTGCAGGTCACGCGCAGCCGCTCGATGCCCTTCAATTGCGGCGTCCATAAACTCGGCTCGTTGCCGTAGAGACCGGCGAGCGTTTCCTTCCAGTTCGGCGCGCGCAGCGCGCGCTGCAATTCGTCGGCGAGTTCGAGCGTGAGGTTCACGTCCCATTGCGGCACGACGCCCGCATGCACCATCAGCATGCCGTTCTCGTAGTGGGCGATCGGGCGATGACGAACCCATTCGAGCAGATCGGCGGCATCGGGCGCCGAGAGAATGTCGTCGATGGTGTCGCCTTTTTTCGACTTGCGAATGCCCGCCGAAACCGACAGCAAATGCAGATCGTGATTGCCCAGCACCGGCACCGCGCGATCGCCGAGCGCGATGATGTCGCGCAGCGTCGCAAGCGACTCGGCGCCGCGGTTGATCAGGTCGCCCGCGAACCACAGCGGCGTGCCGGCGGGAGGCGCGGCCTTCGCGAGCAGTCGCTGGAACGGCGTGCGGCAGCCTTGCAGATCGCCGAAAGCCAGAGGCACGGGCTGCTGCTGCGAGATTGGCAAAGCGGGTGAAGGCGCGGTTGACGGTGTCATCGACGAAATGTTGGCGGTTCGATACGCGCGGCGATGCAGGAGGCGTGCCGCGTTGAGGCGGTGCAGCAAAAGAGCGTGACATAATAGCCCGTTTGCAGCGCCGGCATCGCGCGGTGCGGCGGCCATGACGTGTGTGCCGAGCAGTTGAAGGGCCACTGCGCGGCCACAAGCGGTCAGTACGCGACCACTACGCCTGCAACCTGGCGGCAGTTCGCATCCGCCGCAGTGAACGACCGGCGCAATATTGCATCACAACAGGATGACCCTCGTGAACGGAGAAAGCATGTCGTCTTCCCATGCGAAGCAACCCGTCCGCACGCTCGTCACTGGAGCGAGCGGCTTTACTGGCCGCTATCTGGTCGAGAACCTCGCCGGTCGCGGCCATACCGTGATCGAAACCTTCGCCGGGCATGACGAGCCCGAAACGGCCACGCGCCTGAGGCTCGACATCACGTCGCCGGAAAACTGCCGGCATGTGATGGAAACCGTGCGGCCGGACTACATCGTGCATCTTGCGGCGATCAGCTTCGTCGGCCATGACGATCCGCTGGACTTCTACCGCGTCAACGTGATCGGCACGCTGAACCTGCTGGAAGCGTGCGCCGCGACCGGCCACACGCCGCGCAAGGTGTTGATCGCGAGCAGTGCGAACGTGTACGGCAACGTGACGAGCGATGCGATCGACGAAAGCTTCCCGCTCACGCCCGTCAACCACTATGCCGCGAGCAAGGCGGCGATGGAAACGATGGTGCATACGTGGTTCGAGCGGCTGCCTATCCTGATCGCGCGGCCGTTCAACTACACCGGGCGCGGCCAGGCGTCCAACTTTCTCGTGCCGAAGATCGTCGAGCATTTCGCGCGGCGCGAGCCATCCATTGAACTCGGCAATCTCGACGTCGCGCGCGATTTCTCCGACGTGCGCTATGTGGCGCGTGCTTACGAAGCGTTGCTGACGTCCGATGCGGCAGGCGAAACGGTGAACGTCTGCACCGGCACGCCTTATACGCTGCGCGAGATTCTGTCCGCGGCCAGCGACATGACCGGACATAAGCTGCAAGTGCATGTCAATCCCGCGTTCGTCCGCCAAACGGATGTGAAGGTCCTCGCCGGTTCGCCCGCGAAGCTCCGCTCGCTGGTTCCCGAGGTGCAAGCCATTCCGTTCATGGATACGCTGCGCTGGATGCTCGCGGCCTGAAGCGCCTGCAGCTCATGGACGGGCGCTCGCCCGTCCTGCAAATGCCGCCAGCGGCACAATGGCGCGGTCCGCAGCATGTCCCTTCTATGCTTTCGATTCCTTTCGCGCAACGCCGCGATTTGCCTTTCGGCCTGAGCATCTGACCGCGCGTTAATCTTTTGCATACGCCCCGTCGACCCGGCAAGCATCAACGCCCCTATGCGACTTCGCAAACTGCACCGGAAACCAGACTTGTCAAGCTGTTTCAAGTTGTTAGGGTTCTAGTTTTTGCTCCGCGCGGCTTTATAATCTGGGCTTCATAAGATTGGCGTCCAAGCGCCTGCGTGCCGTGCAAGGCCGCGGGCGCCGCAATAATCGAACACCACAACGCGTGGCGAGCGGCCGGCTCATCAATGTCGGGCCGTCGCTGATATCTGGAAGGGAATTTCATGATCCTGGTTACGGGCGGTGCCGGCTTTATCGGCGCCAATTTCGTGCTCGACTGGCTGAATACGTCGGACGAAGCGGTGCTGAACGTCGATAAGCTGACCTATGCCGGCAATCTCGGCACGCTCAAGTCGCAACAAGGCAATCCGAAGCACGTCTTCGTGCGCGCGGACATTTGCGACCGCGCCGCCATGGACGCGCTCTTCGCCGAACACAAGCCGCGCGCGGTGCTGCACTTTGCCGCGGAAAGCCATGTTGACCGCTCGATCCACGGCCCGGCCGATTTCGTGCAAACCAACGTTGTCGGTACGTTCACGCTGCTCGAAGCCGCGCGAAGCTACTGGAACACGCTGGACGAAGCCGCGAAGGCAGCGTTCCGCTTCCTGCACGTCTCGACCGACGAAGTCTTCGGCTCGCTGTCCGCGACCGATCCGCAGTTCTCCGAAACCACGCCGTACGCGCCCAATAGCCCGTATTCGGCGACCAAGGCGGGCTCGGACCATCTGGTGCGCGCGTACCATCACACGTACGGCCTGCCGGTGCTCACCACGAACTGCTCGAACAACTACGGCCCGTACCAGTTCCCCGAAAAGCTGATTCCGCTGATGATCGCCAACGCGCTCGGCGGCAAGCCGCTGCCTGTATACGGCGACGGTCAGAACGTGCGCGACTGGCTGTATGTCGGCGACCATTGCAGCGCGATTCGCGAAGTGCTCGCGCGCGGCGTGCCGGGCGAAACGTACAACGTCGGCGGCTGGAACGAGAAGAAGAACCTCGAGGTCGTGCACACGCTGTGCGATCTGCTCGACACGCTCCGTCCGAAAACGGCCGGTTCGTACCGCGACCAGATCACTTACGTGAAGGATCGTCCGGGCCACGATCGCCGTTACGCAATCGACGCCCGCAAGCTCGAGCGCGAACTCGGCTGGAAGCCCGCGGAGACATTCGAAACGGGTCTGGCAAAAACTGTTCAGTGGTATCTCGACAATCAGGCATGGTCTGACGAAGTCGCTTCGGGCGAGTACCGCAAGTGGGTTGAGACCAACTACGCGCAACGCGCGTAAAGGCACGGTCATGGCGCGCAAAGGCATTATTCTCGCGGGCGGATCCGGCACCCGGCTCTATCCGATCACCCATGTCGTTTCAAAGCAGCTGCTGCCGGTCTACGACAAGCCGATGATCTACTACCCGCTCTCCACGCTGATGGTGGCGGGCATTCGCGACGTGCTGATCATCTCCACGCCGCAGGACACGCCGCGCTTCGAAGCCATGCTCGGCGACGGCAGCCAGTGGGGCATGAACATTCAGTATGCGGTTCAGCCTTCGCCGGACGGCCTCGCGCAAGCGTTCATCATCGGGCGCGAGTTCGTCGGCAACGACCCGTCGGCGCTGATTCTCGGCGACAACATTTTCTACGGTCACGATCTCGCGAAGCAGCTCGAGCGTGCGAACGATCAGGCCGACGGCGCGACCGTGTTCGCCTACCACGTGCACGATCCGGAGCGCTATGGCGTAGTCGAGTTCGACAAGCAGTTCCGCGCATTGTCCATCGAGGAAAAGCCCGCGAAGCCGCGTTCGAATTACGCGGTCACGGGTCTGTATTTCTACGACAAGCAGGTCTGCGACATCGCGGCGGACATCAAGCCGTCGCCGCGCGGCGAGCTTGAAATTACCGACGTCAACTCGCGTTACCTCGCCAACGCCGCGCTCAATGTCGAGATCATGGGTCGCGGCTACGCGTGGCTCGACACGGGCACGCATGATTCGCTGATCGAAGCGGCCACGTTCATTGCGACGTTGCAGAAGCGCCAGGGCCTCGTGGTCGCATGTCCCGAGGAAATCGCGTATCGCCAGCAGTGGATCGGCGCCGAGCAGTTGCTCGCGCTCGCCGCGCCGCTCGCGAAGAATGCCTACGGGCAGTATCTGCAAAACATTCTTACGGACCAAGTTGCATGGCCATCCAAGTAACCGCTACGGCGCTGCCCGAAGTCAAGATCATCGAGCCGAAGGTGTTCGGCGATGCGCGCGGCTATTTCTACGAGAGCTTTAATGCCGTGGAATTCGCGGAGCATGTCCAGGCTGGCGTGACGTTCGTGCAGGACAATCATTCGCGTTCCGCGAAAGGCGTGCTGCGCGGCTTGCACTATCAGATTCAACATGCGCAGGGCAAGCTCGTGCGTGTCGTGGAAGGCGAAGTGTTCGACGTCGCCGTGGATATTCGCGAGAGTTCGCCGAACTTCGGCAAGTGGGTTGGCGTGACGTTGTCGATGGAGAACCATCGGCAACTGTGGGTGCCGCCTGGCTTCGCGCATGGTTTCCTTGTGCTGTCGGAGTCCGCGCAGTTCCTCTACAAGACGACCGACTACTGGTTCCCCGAGCATGAGCGCAGCATTCTCTGGAACGATCCCGCCATCGGTATCGAATGGCCTGTTGATTTCGAGCCGCTGCTCGCGGCGAAAGATGCGGCGGCCAAGCGTCTCGCCGACGCTGAGCATTTCTCCTGAGGTCGTATGAGCGCGGGTGATCAACCAACGATCCTTCTGACCGGCGTCAATGGCCAGGTCGGTTTTGAACTGGCGCGCACGCTACAAGGTTTGGGCAAGGTCGTCGCGCTAGAGCGTAGCGCGCTAGATCTCGCCGACCTGGAGCAGGTGCGGCGCGTCGTGCGCGAAGTGAAGCCGGGACTCATCGTAAATCCCGCTGCACACACGGCGGTCGACAAAGCCGAAACCGATATCGACGCAGTCATGCGTCCGAACGCGGAAGCGCCCGGCGTGCTCGCGGAAGAAGCGAAGCGGCTCGGCGCGGCGCTCGTTCACTATTCGACGGACTACGTATTCGACGGCACCAAGGCCGGCGCGTATGTCGAGACCGACGCGGTCAATCCACAAAACGTGTACGGCAAGAGCAAGCTCGCGGGCGAACAGGCGATCGCGCAGTCCGGCTGCGCGCATCTGATTTTCCGCACGAGCTGGGTATATGGGACGCGGGGCAAAAACTTCCTGCTCACCATGCTGCGCCTCGGCGCAGAGCGCGATGAGCTCAGCGTGGTTGCCGACCAGTATGGAGCGCCGACGTGGTCCAACACGATTGCGGCCCTGAGCGCAAACGTACTCGCGCAAGCCGTTGCACCCAATCAGTCCGACTGGTGGGAAAAGCATTCAGGCGTTTATCACCTGACCGCCTCGGGTAGTACGTCGTGGCACGGTTTCGCTGAAGCTATTTTCGAGTATTCGCAACTCGAGAGGAAGCCCACGGTGAAGCCCATACCTGCTGCGTCGTATCCGACGCCGGCCACACGCCCGAGCAACTCACGGATGTCGAACGACAAGCTCGCTGCCAGCTTTGGCGTACGCGCGCCCGACTGGCGGGACGCTCTGCGCCTATGCATGTCAACGAAGTGAATGGCGAGCCGCCGAAGCCGCGTTCGGGCGCAGTCGTGGTTTTCTACCATCCCGACGCGGCCTGCGTGCAGCGCGCCAACCGCCTCGCGTCCTTCATGCGATGCGTTGTCATCGACAACACGCCGTCAGTCTCTACCGCCCGCGACCTGGGCTTGTCGGATTCGATCGAATACTTGCCGAACGGCGAGAATCTCGGCATTGCCACCGCGATCAATCAGGGTATCGACATACTCATTCGTGAGGATTTCGAAGTCGCGATCCTCTTCGACCAGGACAGCGAACCGCCCGGATCGCTGTTTGTCGAGTTGCCGGCGATCATCGCGCGCGCCAACGCGTCGCAACAACGCGTTGCGCTGGTTGGGCCCGCCTACGACGACCCTCGCTTGCGCGGCGTCGCATCGTTCGTTCGCTTCAAGTGGTGGGCGCTGGAACGCGTATCGCCCACCGGCGATCAGCCGATCGATGTCGACTTTCTGATTACCTCGGGCTCATGTATCAACCTGCGCTGGTGGGCAAGCATTGGTCCGATGGACGACGCGCTGTTTATCGATTTCGTCGATCTCGAATGGTGTGTGCGCGCAAAGCGGAAAGGCTTCCAGGTTCTCGGTGTCCCCTGGGTGCGCATGAGTCACGAGCTCGGCGGTGAGCCGGTCCGCGTGCTCGGGCGCAACTATCCCATGCATAGCCCATTGCGGCACTACTACCAGTTCCGCAACGTCGTTGCGTTGATCAAGCGCCCGTCGATGCCGATGGCATGGAAGAGCACTGAGCTCATCAAACTCCCGATACGCGTGCTGATTTACTGCTTCTTTCCGCAGCAGCGAAAAGACCACCTTGCGATGGCGTGGCGCGGGGTTCGCGACGGTTGGCGCGGGCGGCTTGGTGCGTACCGTCGGCAGTGAATACGCCGCAGCGGCCGGCAACGGCCGCTGGTGTGAGCCGCGCCTTCCGGTGTCAATCCAGTATGTGGGTGCGCGGCGGATCGGCTAACGTGAACAGCGGCAGTTGCGGGTTCAGCGTCAGGTTCGGGTTGTATGCCGGATCATATTCCAGCTTGCTCGCCCAACGGTTCTGCATCCATCGAACCTCGCTGACGAACCTGTCGCGCTTGTCCGGGTCCATATCCGAACCGCGCGTGGCCGATTCATGGTGGTACAGCTCCGCGTGCGGTGTCCACACATTCCGGTAGCCCGCTTCGCCTACGCGTAAGCAGAAGTCAACGTCGTTGAAGGCGACAGCCAGCTCTTCGTTCAGACCGCCTACTTCGTGGTAGATCGACTTGCGGATCACGAGGCAGGCCGCCGTGACCGCGGACAGATTCTGCCGCACGACCGCCCGGCCGAAATAACCGAACAGCCCGCGTTTCATCTTGTGATGAATATGGCCCGCGACACCGCCAAGGCCGATCATCACGCCGCCGTGCTGCAACGTGTTGTCCGGATACCAGAGCGCCGCGCCGACCGCGCCGTGGCCGGGCTGACACGCAACGCCGACCATCTCGTTGAGCCAGTCAGGCGAAATCACTTCAATGTCGTTGTTCAGCAGACAAAGATAGTCGCCAGTGGCCATAGCCACCGCGCGATTGTTAAGCGCTGAGTAGTTAAACGGCGAATCGTCGCGGACAACACGAACGTTGCTCTTCTCCGAAATCTGCGCGAAGTAGCTCAGCGTTTCTTCTTTGACGCTGCCATTGTCCACCACGATGATTTCGTAGTTCGGGTAAATGGTTCGCAATAGAACGCTTTCGATGCACTGGCGAAGCAGGTCAACGCCGTCGCGTGTCGGGATGATCAATGACACCTTGGGTGCAGGCTGAGGCACCGCATAGCGGACGTGCAGGATGGCCGGCTCGTCGAAGACCTGTTCGACGGTCGCTTCCGCGCCGATGCGTTTCAGGTGTTCCTGCAGCGCGCGAATGGCGGCCAGCAGCGCATACGGCTTCTCGCTGCCGCTGCCGGCGGTACTGCCGGGCGCGATGCGCCAGTGATAGAGCACGTGAGGAATGTGGACGACTTTGTCATGCCCTGCGATTTCCACGCAGCGCAATGTGAGGTCGTAGTCCTGACTTCCTTCGAAGCCTTTACGAAAGCCGCCGGCTTCGCGGATCAATGCGGTCTCGAATACGCCCAGGTGAGAGAACATGTTCTGCGTCAGGAACAGTTCCGGGTTCCAGTCGCATTTGAAGTACGGCATTGCGCGCTTGCCGTCAGCGGTGAGTTTGTCCTCGTCGCTGTAGAACATTCGTGCGTCGGGGTGCTTGTTGATATAGCGCACCACCGAGAACAACGCGTGAGCCGGCAGGACATCGTCGTGATCCAGCAGCGCGACGTATTCGCCGGTAGCAATCGACAGCGCGCTATTGCTCGCCTCCGAGATATGACCGTTCACCTCCCGGAACACAACCTTGATCCGCTCATCGAGCGCCGCGTATCGGCGCAGAATCTGCGCCGGCTCGGGCCTCGTCGAGGCGTCGTCTGCGATGCACAGTTCCCAGTTCTGATAGATCTGATCCCGCACCGACTGGATCATGGCTTCGAGGAACACCGGGTCGCTGTTATAGGTCGGCACGACGACGGATATCAGCGGCTGACGCGCGAACGTCGCCATGATCGTGTTCGCCTTGTCTCGCTCCGCTTCGCCGAACGTGTCGAAGCGATCGATCCACGCACTGTAGACGGCTTCCGAAGGCGGTCTGTCTGCGAAGCCTGCGCCACTTTGCAAGCGGCGCAGGCGATCGCGTGCGCCGGCTATGCCGCCGCGGCGCAGCGCTTTGGCGTAGTAGCCGAGCGCGCCAGCGTAGCCGCCCTGCGCTTCGGCCTGTCGCTCGATGGTCCCCCAGACAAGACGGAGCGCACGGGCCATCGCCGACACGCGACGCAACGGCGCGGTGATACGCCATGACGGCGAGGTAAGAACGCGTTGCAGTTCGACTTCGAGTCGTACCCGCTCGTTTTCTACTGACGCGTAGTGGGTCAGCTTCTCGAGCGCGAACGCCAGTTTTTCCTCGAGCACTTCGGCGCGTTGGGTTGCTGCGGCGAGTTCCGACTCGTGTGATGCAGCAGGCGCGTTACGTGGAAGCGGAGCGGGCCTGGGGTCGCCGACATTGTGGCCAGACGTCATTTTTTGAAGCGCGAACGAATCGCGTTATTCCATTGGTTCAGGTCATTCAGGCGCGAAGCGAATGTCACGCCTGTTCTACTTCATCTCGAACGAAGAGCGCTATGTTGCTCATCGGCGCGCCGACCAGACCGGTCGTCACGCTCGTTGACTCCGATTTGACGATCAGCGCGTCGTGCACACAATCTTGTACGGCGATTGTGCCGGCAACATGGGCAGCCTCGGTAAGCACCAGCGCTGTAAACGCGTAATCGCCGGGCGGCAGAATCGGCATGTCGAACACGAACTCCGCCTCGAGCGCGGGCGCTTCGCGCAACGCTGCGTTGTCGCCGGTGCTCGTGAGCGAGGTGTCGTCACCGAACAGCGGCTGACCCAGCCGGTCTTTCACGAAGAAGGCGAACACCGGCAACGAGCCGGACTCCGGTCTCTTCGCACGGATGCGCAGCAGCACGCGCTCGCCACCGACCACCCAGCTCACCGGCGATCCCTGTTCGCTGATCAGTTCCACCGACTCGATGAGCGGTGTATCTCTCTGCGTGGGCAGGCTATGTGGGTCGACGTCGAGCGCGGTGAGCGTCACGCCCGGCGTGGCCGCGTTCTCAATGAAGCGTTGCCGCTGATCCGCGGTTTGCGCTTGCGCCGGTTGTCGTGTCAGCCCCGCCGGCGCCTTGATGTCCGACCCGCTTTCGCCAAGGTCCTCGGCGCTTGCCCATGACGTGGCTTCGCCTTGCTGCTGGCGGTAGAAAGCTTCGAAGTAACTGGTGCAGACGTGTCTGGCTTCCCCGGTCTCGCGAATCACGCCACGGTCGAGCCAGATCACGCGCGAGCACAGGCTGCGAACCGCAGACGAGTCATGGCTCACGAACAGCACCGTGCCCGTTTGCTGGAACCGGCGCAGGAACCGCATGCATTTTTGCGTGAAGAACGCATCGCCCACGGCGAGCGCTTCGTCGATCACCAGTATGTCGGCGTCGACGTGGGCGATCACCGCGAAGGCCAGCCGCACGAACATGCCGCTGGAATAGGTTTTTACGGGCTGGTCGATAAAGTGGCCGATATCGGCGAACTCGATGATCTGCTCGAGACGCGCGTCGATCTGGTCGCGGCTCAGCCCGTGCAACTGGCCGTTCATGTAGATGTTTTCGCGGCCGGTGTATTCGACGTCGAAGCCGGAGCCGAGCTCCAGCAACGCCGCAATCCTGCCGCGTGTTTCCACCTCGCCGCCGGTGGGCGCCAGTGTTCCGCAGACAATCTGCAGCAAGGTGCTTTTGCCGGAGCCGTTCCGGCCGATAATACCGACCGTTTCTCCGCGGGCGATCTCGAAGTCGACGCCCTTCAGGGCCCAGAAGGTACGAACGCAGTCCTGGGCGCGTTTGAACAACGCTCGCCGTAGCGGCGGCAACGGCGCGAGGGTGCCGAGCAGGCCGAGGACACTGCGCTTGAGGCGGTCCGAAGGCTGCTCGTACGACTCGAAGCCTTTGGTCAGCGACGCGGCGCGGATGGCAATGTCAGATGACATCCGCAAATCCCCGTCGCGTTTTCTGGAACCATCCGAACCCGAGCCACGCGACGAGAACGGCGATGGCGGTATAGATGCCCCAGCGGCTCCAGTCGATGGAGTGGCCCCACACGAGCACATCGCGGCTTTGCTCGATGGGATACGTCATCGGGTTCAGATAGACAAACGTGCGAAAGCGTTCCGGCAGCGACGAGACCGGAAAAAAGACGGGCGACAGGAACATGAGGGCCGTGATCAGAATGCCTATCGTTTGTCCGATGTCGCGCAGATAGACACCGGTCGCCGCGAGCGTCCAACTGATGCCGAGTATGAACACACACAAAGGCGCGAGCACGACTGGAAGCAGAAACGCTGTCGGCGGCACTGACCCGACGATCAACCATTCCGCCACGAGCAGGATGAACACGCTGACGCAAAGGTGGAACATGGCGGAAAGCAGCGTCACGCAAGGGAGAATCTCGAGCGGGAAGACGATCTTCTTGACGAAGTTCGCATGCGACAGGATCAGGGTCGGCGCGCGGCTCACGCACTCGGAGAACAGATTGAACATGATCATCCCGGCGAACAGGACGACGGCGAACTCGCCTTTGGACGCTGTTTCGGTGCCCGCGGCACCGCCGCCCCAACGCGATTTGAAGACCGTACTGAACACGAACGTGTAGATGGTCAACATCAGAAGCGGAGTAAGCAGCGACCACAATATGCCGAGTAACGAACCTTTGTATCGCCCCACTGCATCGCGGCGTGCGAGGTCCAACATGAGGCGCCGATTCTTCACCAGCGATGCAGCGAGGTATCGTGGCGAAACGCTAAAACTGTGCATAAGTCGGTCGTCGATGCTCTACAAAGATGGAGTGAGATACGGCGTCATCCGACAGGCACACGCCCTCGGTTGATGCCTGCTGACGAGAGGCATCCGGCTTGTCGGGCGACGCGGTCGGATCAACCGGCAACGAGTGGCTTGCCGGAGATGAGCTGTATATGGGTGGGTACGCATTATCGCATAGCGGCTGCGGTCGAAACCCCGTGAAGCCGGCCCTCATGTCTCGAAGTGTAAATGCTGTAAATGAATATCGGCGGCGCATTGCCGCAAACCCGCTCGCGCAGGCAGCGACCCTCCGCAGAAGCGCGCGGCCGGCTCTTCGCATGACCACGGAATCATCGGCGACTGTGGTTTTATCATATTGTGAAATGAATGAAACGCGGTAAAATCGTCGGTTACTCAGCACCACTCTGATCAGGCCGTTAAGTCCGCGTCTGCGGCCAGGATGCGTTCGCGCGCCGGAGAGCGATACGAGAGCGGTTAAGGAACAAACCATATGTCGGGAAACTTGGCAGTCGAAGCTTCGGGCATTCGTAAGGGCTTTGCTTCTTACGAGCGCCCAGCCGACCGGCTGAAGAAAAGCATGTTAGGCGTCGCGGCGCGGTTCTCGCCGGGCGCGCTTGCAAAGCGCGCCGCATTGCGCCGTGTCGACGCACTATCCAGTGTGTTCTGGGCGCTGCACGACGTCAGCTTTTCGGTCGCAGCCGGGGAAACCGTGGGGATCATCGGCCGCAACGGGTCCGGCAAAAGCACGTTGCTGCAAATCGTCTGCGGAACGCTTGCGCCGACCGCGGGCGACATCGCTGTGCGCGGTAAAGTCGCCGCGCTGCTCGAACTGGGCTCGGGGTTCGACGTGGAGTACACGGGGCGCGAGAACGTCTACCTGAACGCGCAGCTTTACGGTCTGACTCGCCAGCAAATCGACGAACGGTACGACGATATCGTCGCTTTTGCGGACATTGGCGAGTTCGTCGACCAGCCCGTCAAAACTTATTCGAGCGGCATGTTCGTGCGACTTGCGTTTGCGGTCATTGCGCATGTCGACGCGGACATTCTCGTTATCGACGAGGCGCTTGCTGTCGGCGACGCTTTCTTCAATCAGAAGTGTTTTCGTTTTCTCGACGAATTCAAGAAGCGCGGCACGATCCTTTTCGTGAGCCACGACACTTCGACAATCAAGAAGCTGTGTTCCAAGGTTATCTGGATCGACCGCGGCCATGTGATGGCCCAGGGCGATCCCGAGGAAGTGTGCGCCGCGTATCTCGAAGCCCGATACACCGGTTCCGCGCCATCGATCACGAGCGGGCGGGTTCCGGTAAAACCTCGCAGCGTCGCGTCGTGCGACGAGCGGCGCGGGCTCATCAACGCGTCTTCGTTGCGCAACGACATTCAGGTCATGGCCTTCAATCGCCAGTCGCAATCGTTCGGAGCAGGCGGCGCGCATATCGTCGACGTCGCGCTCGTCGACGAAGCGAAACGCCGCCTCGAGTGGGTCGTTGGCGGCGAACCCGTGACCTTGCAGGTGTCGGTTCATGTGGGCGAATCGCTTTTTTCCCCGATCGTTGGATTCTTTCTGAAGAACGATCGTGGCCAGGATCTGTTCGGCGAAAACACGTTCGGTACTTTCGCAGACCGCCCTGTGCACTGTGAGGCTAACTCCGTTCTTTGCGCGGAGTTTTCGTTCGTCATGCCGGTCCTGCCCAAGGGTCATTTTTCGATCAATGTCGCAGTGGCAGAAGGCACTCAGTACAACCACGTTCAGCTTCACTGGGTTCATGATGCATTGCCGCTCCAGTCGCACGCCTCACGAGTTCATCACGCGCTTCTCGGCATCCCGATGCTTCATGTCGACGTGAGCGCCGTGCCCTGACGCCGCGACCGTATCAGCAGCGGCGCTTCACGCACGCCTTGCAAGATCGGGCCTTAAAAAAACAACCGACAGTTTCACCAGGCTAAGTCAGCCAGTAGCCCAGGATTTCAAATATGACAACACGAGTTAGAACATTCCGGTTCAAAGGCGCGGAGAGCGGCCATGAATTTACCGGGGAACGCTATCTTCCCGGCGTGGCGGGTCCTATTCAGTACGAACACTACCATCGGTATCTGTTCTCCGCGCCGTTGTGCGAAGGCAAGGAAGTGCTCGATATCGCTTCCGGCGAAGGGTACGGTTCTGCAGTGCTGGCACAGTCGGCGAAATCCGTAGTGGGCGTGGATATCGACGCCCAGGCCGTCGAAAACGCCCGCAAGCGCTATGGCGAGCAACCGAATCTGCGCTACGAGCATGGCAGCGCAACGGCTATTCCGTTGCCCGACGCTTCGGTCGATATCCTGAACTCGTTCGAAACACTCGAGCACTTCCATGAGCACGAGGCGTTCATGCAGGAGGCCCGACGTGTTCTGCGCCCGAACGGCCTGATGATCATATCGACGCCCAATCGGCCGATTTACTCGCCGCCTGGCGCACCGCCGAATGAATATCATGTGCGCGAGCTCGATCGCGAGGAGTTCGTTCAGTGGCTCAAGACCGGCTTCAAGAACTTCGTGCTTTACGAACAGAAGCCAACGGCAGGTTCAATGCTGTTCCGCGAGGGGCGCAAAGGCGCGCGCGAAGTCACGTACTGGTCCGAGACGGACATAGGCGAATACACGGCGACGGAGAGCATGGTCGACCCGGTTTATTTCGTCGCGATCGCTTCCGATGGTCCGTTGCCCGAGCCGAATGACGACGTTCTCGAAGGGAGCTTTTCGTTCGCGCGCTATGACCACTCGCGCAACGGGCACATCGGCAATCAGGCGGTCGAGATCGCACGCCTGACGACCGAGACGATTGCCCGTGGCGACGAGATCGGACATTTGACCGGCGAGACCGTACGCCTGACCGAGGCAGTGCTCGCGCGAGACGCCGAAATCGGCCGTCTTACGCAGGAAGCAGTGCGGCTGAACGAAGAAATTATTATCCGCAACAACGAAATCGAGCGCCTGAACCAGTTGTTGGCGAGCGCAAATGCGACTGCCAATGCCGCTGCCAATGTGCCGCAGGTTGAACCGTCCCAGATCTATGAGCAACTGGCCGAATTGACGCGGCAGGTCAAGAACTCGAATGCGGCGTTGCGGGCGCTGCAAACCCAGCAGGCTATCCCGAACGGCCCATCCGACGAAGCGCTGAGGCTTGAAAACGATAGACTGCGCGCGCAGATCGATGCGCTTGTCCATTCCGCGTCATGGCGTCTTACCGAGCCACTGCGCGGCGTCGTCACGCGTTTGAGGCCCGCGAGGCGCAAACTCGCCCGCGCGCTTGGCCGTGGCAACGCGTTGCCTGCTGAAGGCAATTCGCGCGTCGCGTTGCCGGCTGGCCGGCTGCCCGCGATTCCCAAATCGCCGGCCCGCTTTACCCAGGCGGCGCAACCGCGCGCAACCATCTTTGTCCTTGAATCGGGCAACGACGGATCGTTGGCGAAATGTCTGGCCGCACTCAGCGCCCATACCTCTGACGTGCCTTACGCAGTCTCCGTTGTGGGTGCAGCCAATACGGAGCTCGCCGGGCAATACGGTGTCGGCTTCCTGGGCGACAGCAACACGTCCCGGTCGCTCGCGGCATTGCGTGACGGCATCGGCCAACTGAGCGGCGAATTCGTCGTGCTGGTTTCGGATCGGCTGGTCGCTCACCCCGGCTGGCTTGCCGCACTCGACGAAGCGTTTGCGCGCTTCCCCGATGCGGCAGCGCTCGGCGCACTGATTCTCAAGGATGCCGATACCGTGGAGACGGCCGGCGCAGCCATTGAAGCCGATGCGCGGCTGCGACCGAACTGCGCGGGGCTGACACCGGACGACCCGGCGGTCAACGCCGTCATGCGCGTGACGTGCGCGGGGCCCGGTTTGATAGCGATGCGCGCGGATGCCTGGCGCGCGATAGCCGGGCACTTCGGCAACGACGATCCGTTTCAGGCAGGGTTGGTCTCAATCGGCTTGTTGTTGTCCACGCTCGGCAAGAACACGTACCTGCAGCCTTTTGCGCGCTTCACCCGGCTGCCGGTCTCGAAGGTCGACCGCGCGGCTTCCAGCGACGCAAACAGCAAATGGGAGGACGCGCACCAGCGGTGGTCGGTTCGTCAGCGATTCGAGAAAGTTTTCGCTGCCGCCGGGGCCGATGGGACCGTGCTGAAGCTTGCAGCAAGGCCGAAGATCGTGATGATCGACGCGTTTGTGCCGAAGCCCGACCAGGACTCCGGGTCCGCCGATCTTTTCTGGTACATGCGGATTTTTCATGCGTTCGGCTATCAGGTCAGCTTCATCGCAGCGTTCGAAGAACAACCGCTCGAAGGTTACGCCGACGCACTGCGCCGTTGGGGCGTGCGGGTTCAATACGCGACCGATCTCGATCATCTGAATCATCTGGTACTCGAAGAGTCGCGAGACGCGCAAGTCGTGCTGGTGCAGCGCGTCGTCGTGGCCCGTCACGTGATCTGCGCACTCCGCGAACGGCAACTGAGCGCCAAGATCGTATTCGGCACGGTCGATCTGCATTATCTGCGCGAGGAGCGCATTGCCATTCATGAACGCTCGCCCGAAGCGCTCGACTATGCGTTGACGCTGCGCCGCGAGGAACTCCGTGCGATGTCCTTGTCCGACGCGACCATCGTGGTGAGCCGGCTGGAACACGACATCGTCAAGGCCGCGCTGCCGGAAGTGAATGTGCATCGCATTCCGATTCCGCGAATGCCTGTGCGCTCGGCCAGTACATTTGCCGATCGCTCGGGTGTGGTGTTCGTCGGGGGCTTCGCGCATCGGCCGAATATCGATGCGGTCATGTTCCTCGTCAACGAAATCTGGCCGATCGTGCGCCGGAATTTGCCGAGTGCCGAACTGCGCGTTGTCGGCAGCAATGTGACGCCGGAAATCAGTGCGCTCGACAATCCTGCTGCCGGTGTCAAGATCGTCGGCTTCGTTCAGGACCTGGACGAGGTCATGAGTACGGCCCGGCTCTCCGTTGCTCCTTTGCGCTTCGGGGCGGGCATCAAGGGCAAGGTTGTGTCGAGCCTGCTGCATGGCCTGCCTTGCGTACTGAGCAAGATGGCGAGCGAAGGCATGGGCCTCGTCGACGGCGAGCACGTCCTGGAGGGCGAGACTGCCGAAGAGATTGCGGCGGCCATCGTGCGGTTACACGAAGACGCGCAGTTGTGGCAGCGCATTGCCGACGCAGGCTTTCTCGTAGCCGCCGAGGAATATTCCGTGGAGAGCGTCGCTGACAAGTTCTCGGCGTTGCTCGACTCGGTTGGTCTGATCGACAACTCGCGCGTTATCGAGCCTAGCGCGTTCCACATCCACTAACCGATCGTATCGAACGAACTGCCCCGGGCACTTTATGTTGCAATCTATTTTTTCGTTGTTCAGGAAGCGTCCGCCGCGTCGCACGGACGGCAAGCTAGGTGTGCTGATCGAACTCGCATCGTTCGACAAAGGCGGTCTGGAAAAGGTCGTGCTCGACTCGGCGATAGCTTTCGACCGTCAGCGCTTCGATGTGACCATCGTGACGCCCGGCAAGGTTGGGCATCTGGGTGCCGTCGCGCGCGATGCGGGCCTGCGAGTGATCGGCTTGCCGGCCGATGACCCGCAGCGCGCCTACGACCGGTTATTGAGCGAGTTGCCAATCGACGTGGCCATGTCGCATTTTTCGAATGCGGGGTATCCGCTTTTTGCGCGGCACAAGATTCCCAACATCACGTTCATTCACAACGTGTATGCCTTTTTCTCGCCGGCGCAGGCCAAGGCGTTCGCGCGCGACGACCGATACGTCGATTGTTATGTCTCAGTGTCGAACAACGCGACACGTTTTGCGGTGCGAAACCTGGGCGTGGATGCGGACAAGATCGTTACCGTACCGAATGGCCTCATCATTTCCGAACACGAAGCGCGCGAAAAGAAGCCCGTCAAGCTGACACGCGCAGAACTGGGCCTTGCCGACAGCGATTATGTGTTTGCCAATATCGCGTCTTACAACTTGCACAAGGGCCACTACGTCATGGCGGACGCCATGCGTCATCTGCTCACGCAGCGCCGCGACGTGAAGATACTTTGCGTTGGAAACGTCGTTTATCCGCCGCATGTCGAGGAGCTTCGTGCGTATCTCAAGGAGCATGGTCTGGACCAGCATATTCTGATGCCGGGCTATTTCCCCGATGTCGAAGACGTGCATCGCGTGTCGGACGCTTTCCTGTTGCCCTCGTTTATCGAAGGGTGGAGCATTGCGATGAACGAGGCAATGTTTTACCGCAAGCCGATGATCCTGACCGACACGGGCGCGTCCGCCGAAGTGATCGAGAACAACGATATCGGCATTCTCGTGCCGAACGAGTACGGCGATACGCCGGATCTGAACTCCAGGCTTCTGGACGAGTTGGCTTACGCGCCGCGCAGTTATGCAATCGCACCCGTGCTTGCCGGCGCGATGAACGACATGGCGTCCAATCGCGACGAGTGGCACGCGCGAGCCGAGGCTGGCCGTCAAAAGATTTACGAGCGTTTCGACTTCTCGAAGATCGTCAAACGGTATGAAGAGATCATCGAAAACGTGGTTCGGCAAAAGAGCCACTAGCAAGGCGAGAGGGCGACATGCTGGGACGTGCAAAAGAGTTTTATCGCTTCATCAGGTGGCGTTTCAAGCCTGCTGTATGTTTTTATCTGGGCAACCATCTGTTCATGAACTACATGCCGTACGGGATTCGGCATTGGTTCCTGAGGCGGTTTTGCCAGGTCAGGATCGGCCGGGATTCGAGTATTGCGATGGGCTGTTTCGTGACCGGTTATCACATCGCCATTGGCGACAATACGGTGATTAATCGTTACACGTATCTCGACGGCCGCGTACCGCTTACGATCGGCAACAACGTCAATGTGTCGCACTACACGCTGATTCAGACGCTGACGCATGATCCGCAAAACCCCGACTTTGTCTGCTTGTGCAAACCGGTGGTGATCGAAGACCATGTGTGGATCGGCGCGCGCGCTATCATCAGCCCGGGTGTGCGGATCGGCGAAGGCGCGGTGATCGGCGCGGGCTCGGTCGTGACGCGCGACGTCGAGCCGTACACGATCGTTGCAGGCAATCCGGCCCGCTTCATCAAGGAACGCTCGCGCGATTTGCGGTACAGGTCACGCTATTTCCCGTTCTTCGACACCGATATTCAATAGCCGACGGCGCTATCCGTCGGCACCGTCACTTTTTTGCCAGCCGCCATCATGTCGATCTTCAAACCACGCCGGACATCGCCAGTGCGCACGACCCCGACTATTTCGGTCGTCGTGCCGCTGTACAACCACGCGCGCTATATCGAGGCCGCGCTCGACAGCGTGCTGTCGCAGACTTCGCCCGCCGACGAGATCATCCTCATTGACGATGGCTCGAAGGACAATGGTTTCGTCCTTGCGCAGCAGATGCTGGCGAAAGTGCCGCATGCGACCTTGCACAAGCAGGAAAACGCTGGCGCGCACAATACGATCAATCGTGCAATCGGGATCAGCCGCTCGGAATACATTGCGGTGCTGAACTCGGACGACATCTTCGCGCCCACCAAACTGGAGCGAGTGCGGGCCATCGTGCAAGACCGTCCCGGCGTCGGGTTGATCGCGGGCAGACCGGGCATCATGGACGATAACGGCGTGCGGCAGAATGCAGGCGTCGCGATCGACTGGCTGGGCCGCGCCGCGAATTTTCTCGAAGACACAGGGCTGCCGCAGCTCGCGTTGCTCAACGAGAACTTCGTTGCGACCACGTCGAACATGGTGTTTTCGCGTGCGCTATGGGATGCGGCGGGAGGCTTCCAGCCGCTTCGCTATTGCCACGATCTGGATTTCCTGATGTTTGCGTATGCGCAGAGTTCGGTGTTTCTTGATCGCGAGCACGAGCATATCGTTTATCGCGTCCATGAAAGCAACACGATCAAGGAAGACCTCAGCAAGGTGCGGGTCGAAATCGCTGCGGTGATTGCACAGGCGTTATTCGCTTCGGGTCCGCGACTATTCTCGGCTGGTCTGGCCGAACAGGATCTCGCTGCATTCCTGACTTTCTTGCGAAACAAGCAGTTGACTGAACTGCTGTGCTTCTTCCAGACAATCCTGTCTACGTTTCCGACTCGGGCTGCATTTTACGAGTACGCGGGAGATGCCCGAAACGCGGCGGCTTTCCGAGCAGCCGTCATGAACTGAGCGCAGTGGCCCATCAACAGGGTCATTGTTCGCTGATCACCTGGCGCCAAAGTACTATGAATTCGACGGTATCTTCTCATCAGGACAGTGCGTCGCCGACGCAAGGTTCGCTGCCGCTGCAGGCGGTAATTCTGGCCGGAGGCTCGGGCACGCGCTTGTGGCCGTTGTCGCGGGAGCACTTTCCGAAGCAGTTGATCGGGCTTCTCAGCGAAGAGTCGCTTCTTCAATCGACGGCACGCCGCCTCGATGCGGTTCACGCAACGCGGCCCGTTGCTGAAGAGGTGCTCGTCGTGTGCGGCGAAGACCATCGTTTCACTACGGCGGAGCAGCTCCGGCGCGTTGGCCGAAGCGGCGTCATCATTCTGGAGCCGGCGGGCCGCAATACGGCGCCGGCGCTCACCCTTGCAGCGCTCGCGCTGGCGGAAGGCGGCAAGGACGCAATCATGGTGGCCATGCCCGCCGATCACGTCATCGGCGACGTCGCAGCATTCGCCGACGCTGTGGCCAAAGCCGCCGAGTATGCGGCGACGGGGCAGGTGGTCACGATGGGCATCGTCCCTACGCGGCCGGAAACGGGGTACGGCTATATCAAGGTGGGTGAAGCGGTGGGCGAGGGAAGCGGACATCGCCTTCAGCGCTTCGTCGAGAAACCTGACCTGAGCCTCGCGGAAAGCTACATGCAGTCCGGTGAGTTCTGGTGGAACAGCGGCATTTTCGTCCTTCGCGCGTCGGTCTGGTTGACGCTGGTCGAGCACTATCGTCCGCTTATCGCCGAAGCGTCGCAGCGTGCTTTTGCGGCTTCTGTGACGGACCAGGATTTCCTCCGCGTCGGCAAGCCGGAGTTTATGGCGTGTCCGTCGGAGTCCATCGACTTCGCTGTCATGGAGCATCTCGGCGACGCGGATTCGCCGGCAGAAGCGGTGGTGATTCCGCTGCGCGCGGGTTGGTCGGACGTCGGCTCGTGGGACGCGATCTGGGATCTGTTGCCGAAAGACAATGAAGGAAACGTTGCACGAGGCAGGGCGATGTTCGATGGAGCGGTGAACACCTTCGCCCATTCCGAAGGACGCCTGATTGCATGTGTGGGCACTGAGAACCTGGTGGTGGTCGAGACGCCCGATGCAATTCTCGTCGCGAAGACCTCGGAAGTGCAGCGCGTCAAGAACATCGTCGCGCGTATCAAGGCGGAGAAAGGGACCGAGGCGGGATATCACCGCAAAGTCTATCGACCGTGGGGCTACTATGACTCGATCGACAGCGGTCGCGGGTTTCAGGTCAAGCGGATCGTGGTCAATCCGGGCGCGCGCCTTTCGCTCCAGATGCATCACCATCGCGCCGAGCACTGGATCGTCGTGAGCGGCACTGCGCTGGTTACGCGCGGCGACGAAACGTTCCTGTTGTCGGAGAACGAGTCGACCTATATTCCGCTCGGGCAAAAACACCGGCTCGAGAATCCTGGCAAGGTGCCCTTGGCCATGATCGAAGTGCAGTCCGGCAGTTATCTGGGCGAAGACGATATTGTGCGGTTCGACGACACGTACGGACGGAGCTGAACTAGATCTGACGGGCGCGCAGGTGGCGCCGCCCGCGTCTAGGATTCATTTACGCCATATAGCCGAAAGTTTCCAGAGCCTCTGCAGCGGTAGCTTCGCAGTGCTGTCTGATGTCTGAATGTAGTTCCTTTTTCCACGACGTGGCCCGTTCATTAAGGAATGGTTGTGAAAGTTTTAAATGACTGTCATCGTTGCGCAAGATCGGCGCCCGTTTGTTGTTATCCAACATCATATCTTCAAAAGACAAACCAAGAAAATCTGTGGTCTGTGACAGGATTTTCCGCGGATCTGTGATGAGGTCTTCATACCGCACGAAAAGATAGTTCGAGCGCCCTTGCATTCTATTGTGCAAATGCAGATTCGTGTAATTCCACAGACGTGGAAAGTATTCCTCGATCCCTTCAGGTGCCCACGAGACGTTCTTCAGCGAGGACATGACGCCGCGCACATCTCGGACGATGTGAACGAATTTGACATCGGAATCTAACAGACCAACCTGCTCTAGTTTGCGGATCGACAACATGTCGTCAGGTGTTTTGTCGCCACAGATCCTTTTTCCCAAATTGCGCGCAATTCGACCGTACACTGCTTGCAGCACGCCAGCCAGAGTCGGTTCAGCCAGTTTCAGCACTTCGCGTACTTCGTTCGGGCTGATATAAGGTTGCAAAACCTCCGGATAATCGTCAGTGGAGCTAATGATCTGCGCAATGATTGCGCATGCCGTCTCCCAATTACTGACGCAGCCGATCACATGAGCAATCGGGCTAATAAACGTAGTCTGGTAAGGGACGAAGATGCCGCTGTGCAGATTGAGGCACTCTTTATATAGCGTTGTGCCTGAGCGGGGCGAGCCAAATAGAATAAACATAGATTTTTAGATCTCGGGTGAAGACTTTGCTAGGTGAACAGCGAGCGAGGCAGTTCGATCGGTGCAACTGAGCGAAGAAAATGGAAGAGTTGGTTGGTGCGTCGACGTATCGGTGCGGCGCACGTGTCGATGACTAAAACTGGATTCTCCGGCGCCTCGCAAGTTGATTCAATCCCTGTTGATTCCAAATTCCGCGAGAGGCTGCTTGTGCATACAAGCTTTTTTTCTCGGCGGCGGCACAGATCCGGCGTTCCCCGCGTAAATACCTTGGAAAACGGTACATCGGCAGTTCTACGCGCTTTTGCGTGATTTTGGGTGAAAAACGAGATAAACGGAACGATAGTAGCGGAGCCGGCAGCCGCGGGCAGATCGGCTGCGCCGCTGACGCGCCTGACATCTTCGGTAGGCTCTTCTCTCGACAACCCAAGGTCGCTGTTGAAATTGCGGCGCAACTCATCCTCGTCGATGGCTACGGTGCAAAAGCCCACATTGGAAAATAGGCGCTCGAGCACGAACGCCGACGTAAACTTGCGCGCGCCTGACGGGCCGGCGAGCCACACGCTGGTGTCGGCATGCCTTGGACGAGTCGCGCGCGCCATTGCAAAGGTGACGATAGGTCCCAGAATTATTGGATGGTTGCTTATCGCTCTACTCGGCATTGCATAGCTAGAAATAACGGGCGATGAAGCGCACTGGCCTCGCCGCGTCGGAAACGTTTGCGGATAAGTCGCCTTCGAGAGCTTAGCCGCATCGGTAGCCCGGCGCAACCGTCAGCGCGGATGCTCGAGGGGCACAACGCGGCTTTTTGCCTCGACCGCCAAATCATTCGCGAACCGGGTTTCGAGGCTTGCTCGCTGCAGCGTTGCTCTCCAAGTGCTAAGCATCTTTTCCCCAGTTCGATGCCTAGACGTTGCATTGGTCTACTGCTTCAGCGGGCTTGGGCTCAACCCCGTCGCGGCTGGTCAGTTTTGCTTTCTGGATCGCATGTCTGTTACGCCGGGACTTTAAGTCACCAAGCGCTTTTTTAGCCAGCGCTGGGCGCTTCATTTCCGGACTTTCTGTGTTCCGTTCCTTTCCCGCCGATCTACTTGTTCTTGGGGCGTTCATTTAACGGCAAGCAGAGCACACTTCTTTTCTTTGTAACTGATAGCGTTTTCCTCTCGACTTGTCCGAAGGAAGGGTTAGCCACGGGTACTTTACTATTCCATGATACTGAGTACAACCTTGCTGGCAAGGTGCTCGATTCTGAGGCAGGGCGTTCGAGCTCGGGGAAAATGACGGGGCTCGATGTCGCGAAGTCAAGCCCGTACCAAAGGAAATGCCGGTTGCCGAAGCCGCAAATTTTCAGCAAACTTCAGATTTCTTGCGGCCACACAACGAAGTGTTGTCCATAAGGCATGCAGTTATACACACATGAAAGCCAAAACCGCGCCGCACTCCGCATCAGTCGGGTTATCCGTATCGGTGGTGGTCTACCAGCCTAATATTGAACAATTAACTTTCACGCTCGCCAGCCTCGGCGCTGCGTGCGACGCGTTGCATGCGGCGCGCCCAGGCATGCCGGTCACTCTTTATTTAATCGACAACGGGGGCCTGTCTGACGTTGCGGTAGCGCTGGATCGGCTTCGGGCGCGCGGTGTCCTTTGTTCGATCATTGCTGGCCATGGCAACGTAGGCTACGGTCGTGGCCACAACTTAGCGATCGAGCGCATCAACAGCTGCTATCACCTAGTGCTGAACCCTGATATTGACCTGGCGCCGGACGCGCTCCAACGCGCTCTTGATTTCTTTGAGCAGCACTCCCAAGTGGGGCTCATTACGCCTTGGATCGGCGACGAGCGCGGTCAACAGCAGTTCCTTTGCCGACGCTACCCGACACTGTTGGATCTGTTCGCTCGCGGCTTTTTGCCTGAGCGACTGCGATGGCTTTTTACGCGCCGTCTTGCTCGCTACGAGATGCGTGATCAGATTAACGGGCGCGAGATCTTCTGGGACCCGCCGATCGTCAGCGGCTGCTTCATGATGTTTCGCACGAGCGTATTGAAGCAACTGGCGGGCTTCGACGCCCGATACTTCCTTTATTTCGAGGACTACGATCTAAGCCTTCGCGCCCACGACGTCACGCGGGTCGTCTACGCGCCCTCGGTCCGGGTTCTGCACCACGGCGGCGGCGCGGCGAACAAAGGCTTCGCTCATATCCGCATGTTCGCGGCTTCCGCCTACAAGTTCTTCAACCGCTTCGGATGGAAGTGGCTATGAGTCACATACTCGTTACTGGAGCCAACGGGTTTGTCGGTCGCGCGCTATGCCGCTCCTTGTGCGATGCGGGGCACACGGTCACCGGTCTGGTCCGGCGCGGCGGGGGCGTCGAGCCGGGTGTCAACGAGTGGATCGAGCCGAGCGCGGACTTCGCGGCGCTCGAAGCGCAATGGCCGGCGGCGCTCGCTGCCGATTGCGTCGTCCACCTGGCGGCGCGCGTGCATGTCATGCACGAAGTTTCGGAAGATCCTGAGGCCGCTTTCCATGCGACGAATGTCGACGGCACGCTGCGCGTCGCGCGCGCAGCGCGGCGACATGGCGTACGGCGTTTCGTCTTTGTCAGCAGTATCAAGGCGATCGCGGAAGCCGACAACGGCCGTCCGCTGACTGAAGACGATGCGCCGGCTCCCGAAGACGCTTACGGCCGCTCGAAACTGGCCGCCGAGCAGGCGCTGGTTCGTTACGGTCGCGAGTCGGGGCTTGAGGTGGTGATCGTGCGTCCGCCGCTCGTCTATGGGCCCCAGGTGCGCGCGAACTTCCTGCGTCTGATGGACGGCATATGGCGCGGGATGCCACTGCCGCTCGGGGCCGTGCGCGGACGACGCAGTCTCGTCTATGTCGAAAATCTCGCCGATGCGCTGATGCGCTCTGCAATCGATCCACGCGCCGCGGGGCAATGCTTCCATGTCGCGGACACCGACGCGCCGACCGTGGCCGAATTGTGCCGCGCGCTGGGCCGTCACTTGGAGAAGCCGGCGCGGCTCGTTCCAATACCTCAGAGCCTGCTGCGTCTCGCAGGCCGGCTGACAGGCCGCTCTGCGCAAATAGACCGGCTCGTCGGCGCATTGCAGGTGGACACCACGCGCATTCAAACCGTGCTGGACTGGCACGCTCCGCATTCCACAGACGAAGGGCTGGCCGCGACCGCCCGCTGGTATCGCCGCACACGAGGAGGCAGCGAGTGCTGAGATACCTTGCCTCGTTACCGGCCTGGTCGGCTGCGGTCCTGATTGGGCTGGGAGCCGCTTGCGCTTGCGCCGCGATCCTTTGCACGTTGCTGCGAACCGGACTTGCCTGGCGTCTCGCCACCGACGTCCCCAATGACCGTTCGCTTCACCACGCGCCCACGCCGCGAGTCGGCGGCTGGGGCATTGTTCCCGTCAGCGTGGCGGCGATGTTGCTGTTAGCGCCGGGGCTCTGGTGCGCGGCCTTGGGCACGGCGTTTCTCGCGGCTGTTTCACAGATCGACGACCGCCGCGGTCTGCCCGCGCGGGTCCGCTTCGCGGCTCACCTGGTGGCTGTCGTCGGCCTGGTCGCGGCGTTCCCGGCCAGCGTACCCTGGTGGGCGCTGGCAGTCCTGGCCTTCCTGATGTTGTGGCTGGTCAACCTCTACAATTTCATGGACGGCGCGGACGGGCTCGCGGGCGGAATGGCCTTGTTCGGCTTCGCCGGCTATGCCGTCGCCGCTCTGCTCAGTGCGCGTCCCTTGCCGGAACTGGCGTGGTCGTCCGTCGCAGTGTCCGGTGCTGCTCTGGGTTTCCTCGTTTTCAACTTTCACCCGGCGCGCATTTTTCTCGGCGACGCAGGATCGATATCGCTGGGCTTTCTCGCCGGGGCCTTCGGTTATTGGGGCTGGCGCGGCGGCGTCTGGCCGGTCTGGTTCCCGGTGATGGTATTCGCGCCTTTCATCGCCGACGCGTCGGTCACGCTCGCTCGCCGCCTGCTGCGTGGAGAAAAATTTTGGGAAGCGCACCGCGAGCACTACTATCAGCGTATGGTGCGTAGTGGGATTGGGCACGCGAGGACAGCCCTCGCATGGTATGCGCTCATGGTCACTGGCATAACGCTTGCTATAATTGCCCTTGGCCGCGCTACCGCTTTTCAGTGGTGTATCGTCGCCGCCTGGGTGATTGTTCTCTTTCTGGCAGGCGTGGTCATCGACATGCGCTGGCGTCATTTCCAATCAACACGGTCAGACAAGTAAGGGATGCCGCTGATGTTACGAAACAAGGCCGCTTGGCTGTCTTTCAGCGCTTTCCTGTTCGATCTTTCCGCAGTTGCCGGATCGTGGCTTATCGCGTATCTCCTTCGCTTTAACGGCTCGATTCCCTACGACTTCCGCGTCGGCGCTCTGCGGTCGCTGCTTTGGGTTCTGCCGGTCTACGGCATGATGTTCCGCATCTTCGGCCTGTATCGCGGCATGTGGGTGTTCGCGAGCCTGCCCGACCTCGTTCGGATTTCGAAAGCCGTGATCGCGGGCGCGCTTGTCGCGATGGTTGTTTCGGTACTGGTGCAGCCCTCGCCGATCGTGCCGCGTTCGGTGCTCGTCGTCTCGCCGCTCTTCCTGTTCCTCGCCATGGGCGGATCGCGGGCGCTTTACCGTGCGACCAAAGAGTTCTACCTGTACGGCGGCCTCGTCGCCCAAGGCAAGCCCGTGGTCGTGCTCGGCGCCGGCAACGCGGGCGCGAGCCTCGCCCGTGAGTTGTCGCGCTCGAGCGAATGGCGTCTCGTTGGACTGCTCGACGACGACGTTTCCAAGCACGGTCGCGAGATCTACGGCTACAAGGTGCTCGGGCCGATCAGCGAATTGCCGCGCATGGCCGAGGAGTTGAAAACCGAGTACGCGATCATCGCCATTCCTTCAGCGTCGGTCGACGTCCAACGCCGCGTCGCAACGCTTTGCGTGCGAGCCGGCGTGCGCGCGCTCGTGTTGCCGGCGTTGACCGCAGTCACGCAAGGCCAGGCCTTCCTGTCGCGCGTCCGCCAGATCGATCTCGAAGACCTGCTTGGCCGCGACCCGGTCATGATCGACACCGACGACGTCGAAGCATTGCTGAAAAATCGCGTCGTCATGGTGACGGGCGCGGGCGGCTCGATCGGCTCCGAACTGTGCCGGCAGATTCTGCGCTTCGGCCCGGTGCAACTGGTCGCGTTCGACGTCTCCGAGTTCTCCATCTATCGGCTGAACGAGGAGCTTTGCGACAAGTATCCGAAAGTGTCGGTGGTGCCGATCATCGGCGACGTGAAGGACTCGCTGCTGCTCGATCAGGTGATGGCGCGCTACAGCCCGCATATCGTTTTCCACGCCGCGGCCTACAAGCATGTCCCGCTGATGGAAGAGGTCAACGCGTGGCAGGCCGTGCGCAACAACGTGCTCGGCACCTATCGCGTGGCGCGTGCGGCGATCCGTCACGACGTCGCGCGCTTCGTGCTGATTTCCACCGACAAGGCCGTCAATCCGACCAACGTGATGGGCGCGAGCAAGCGCCTCGCGGAGATGGTGTGCTCGTCGCTGCAACAGCAGGGCGCGCGGCGCACGCAGTTCGAGACCGTGCGCTTCGGCAATGTGCTCGGCAGCGCGGGCAGCGTGATTCCGAAGTTCCAGGAGCAGATTGCGCGCGGCGGTCCGGTCACGGTCACGCATCCTGAAATCACGCGTTTCTTCATGACGATTCCCGAGGCGTCGCAACTTGTGTTGCAGGCGTCGAGCATGGGGCGCGGCGGCGAGATTTTCATTCTCGACATGGGCAAGCCGGTGCGCATCGCCGATCTTGCGCATGATCTGATCCGGCTTTATGGCTTCACCGACGAGCAGATTCGCGTGGTGTTCACGGGCCTGCGTCCGGGCGAAAAGCTCTACGAAGAACTGCTTGCCGACGACGAAACCACGACGCGCACGCCGCATCCGAAGCTGCGTATCGCGCGGGCGCGTGAAGTGCCGGACAGCCTGATCGACAACCTGCTGCCGTGGCTGATGCAGCACCGCGTTCCGACCGACGACGAAGTGCGCCGCGATCTGCGCCGCTGGGTGGTCGAATATCAGCCGGCGACGTCGAGGACGTTGCGCGCCGTCCCGCCACCGAGTATCCGAGCGTCATAAGCATGAAGGCAGCGGTGTACAGAGGAGATTGGCGGCACCAAGACGCTCGGGTTGGCACCGCAGCGTGAAGTCGAACGCGCGTGATCCCAGCGCGGCGGATCTGTCCATCACTGGTTTGTCGTTATAAAGCACACGCCTGTCTTCAAGCCATCGCGGTCCGCTTGACCACTTGTAGTGGTACGCGATATGGCTATCGCCGCGACCAGCCGTTCGCATCTCACTCAATCGGTGCGCTTACCACTGTGTTTTCTTACTGCATTGTTGTTGGCTTCGCGAGATTTCGCGGCTTGTTCACGTCCGAGTTGCCTGCGCACAGGGCGCGATACACCGGGATATGGGGTGAACAACGCGCAGGATCGGCGACAGCGGACTATGGTGCTGTGACGTGCGTCTGACGTGTAGTCCGTATAAGCTGTCATCTTCGTGTCCGCGTCGGCGAACAGTAAGAGTTGCCGCAGCGCGCGGTTATTTCCTTTGTGCTGGGTCTGAGCTTTTCGGATAGCGTGTCGTTCGGCTCGGCATTTACAAAAGGGACATTCTCCACAACGAGCGCAAGTTGCGTTGTCTTCGCGCAAAGGGTCTTCCATTCATAAGCGATACTGTTTAGCGCAGCCGGCGGGTGGCACGGTTGCTGTAGGTAGTTGGCTTTCTGCATGGTACTAAGCGTTCCAATGCACGCCGTGAAGAACGGGTTGCCCGGACGGTTGCGGAGTGCTACCTGCCGTTGCCGGCTAGGATGCTTGGTTCAATGCGCAGCTATTTGCAAGGCTGCTTTAACATGCTCCGAGCTTTCGATCATATTTACATATTTGCCATGGTTATCTTTACGGCGTACAGCCAGGTAATTATGCGATGGCAAGTGGGGTTGGCGGGCCGTCTGCCGGCGAGCATTTTAGGAAAGATCGGATTTATTTCTGGCCTCCTTATCAATCCTTGGTGCTTTCCGGCGTCGTCGCGACGTTTCTCGCTGGGGTGTCGTGGATGCTTGCTCTAACCAAGTTTCAATTGAGCTATGCGTATCCTTTTACGAGTCTGGCATATGTGGCCGTGATGGCGTCCGGGGTTTTGCTTTTCAAGGACGATGTGAGCGCCGGTCGCATGATCGGCACAGCTGTCGTGATGCTCGGGGTCCTGATCATCGCGAATTTCGGTCAACGAAAATGCTTCATTCGCCATTCACTCGGCAAATAGCGGCCGAGCGGGCTACGGTCGACTCATGCCTGCGCGCCGGCGAGGCTTGAAAGCGGCGCTGCTTGAGCGCAGCCACCGCTGCCTCCGCGGGCAAAGCCGTATGGCGTCTTCACCCGTCAGAGCCGCCGTAGCTGCGTTCAGCAGGCAGTTCCTGGTACAGGACCCGCACGGAGAAACGCGCATGCAGCACGCGCAGGGCAAGCCGCGCCGCATGCTTAGCAAACAGCGTGCAGCGAGCCGCGCCACGCCGGTATGGTTCCAACTACGACCTGGCCAAAAAGCGTCAAGCTCGAGCTGAGCTGCGCGGAGATCGACTTCGCGACGAATCAACGGCGATCAACGTTGGCTGACGACCATGCACGTGTGGTAGCCTACCAGAAGTTTCATAATGTTACCGCGCATTGCACGTGTCGCATGTTGATGGTTCTGGAAGCCAAGGCTAATGAAGGCGGTGGAGGATAACCGAGCTCGGCGTTGAATACATGTTTGTGTAATGAATGGAAAATGTGGGGGTAAGGTGGAAGGGAGCCTTTGGGTTAAGAAAAAAAATAAACGCATGATTGCGATTGTGCAGTCATGCTATATCCCTTGGAAGGGTTTTTTTGATCTTATAGCCTGTGCGGATGAATTTATTTTATACGACGACATGCAATATACCCGTCGGGACTGGCGCAATAGGAACCTGATCAAGACTGCGCAAGGCTTGTCTTGGCTCACCGTTCCGGTCAGGGTTAAGGGGAAATATTTTCAGTCGATTCGGGACACGGAAATAGACGGGCACGATTGGCAAGAAAAACATTGGAAAACTATTTGCCAAAATTATCGGCGCGCTCCTTATTTTTCGGAGATCTCAAAAATTCTCGAGCCGTTGTATCTGGGGAGGCGGTACGACCTACTGTCGGATCTGAACCGCACGTTGATAGAGGCGATTTGTCCTTTATTGGGGATTTTTACGCCTATCAAGTGGTCGTGGGATTACCATCTGGTTGATGGAAAAACAGAGCGTCTTGTCGATCTTTGTCTTCAGGCGGGGGGGACTGACTATACGTCGGGGCCGGCGGCGCGCGAATATATCGACAAAAGCTTATTTGATCAGGCTGGCGTCGACTTACACTACTTTGACTATTCGAATTATCCAAAATATCCACAACTGTGGGGTGAATTCGAGCACGGTGTGACCGTACTCGACCTTCTGTTCAATTGCGGGTCGGGCGCGCCGGAATATATGAAATTCCCATCGTCACGTATCTCTATCAACAGCTGACGGGATCATTCCTTATCTATGGACAATCTGCTTGCTCAGGTATCCAGCTATTACACGGAAAAAATCGAACGGTTTGGGGCGCAGCCGCTTGGCGTTGACTGGAACGGACGCGACGGACAAATGCTGCGCTTCGCTCAGCTGTGCAAGTTATTGCCGCAAGATGCGCATTTTTCGTTAACCGACGTAGGCTGTGGTTATGGCGCCCTGCTGGATTTTTTGCTCGCCAACCACGACGCGTTCGAATATGTCGGCATCGACGTCTCTGACGCCATGATCGAGACGGCGACTAAATTGCGCGGTCATGAGGTGCGGTCCAGGTTCGCGATTGGCGCGAAACCGCCGCACCCTACGGACTATGTCGTCGCGAGTGGGATCTTCAATGTCAGACTTGGGGCCGACAGCGACGCATGGCGCGCCCACATAGAATCGACGCTGGAGGACATGAATCGCTTTTCCACGCGCGGGTTCGCGTTCAACTGTCTGACCGGCTACTCGGACGCACACAAAATGCGTGACGATCTTCACTACGCCGATCCGTGCGAGTTGTTCGATCTGTGCAAACGTCGCTATTCGCGTAACGTGGCGCTGTTACACGACTATGATCTTTACGAATTCACGATTCTCGTCAGAAAATGACCATGGAAAAGCAAAGTAAACCACTAGTGATTTTTGGTACTAGCCAGATCGCCGAGCTCGCATGGTTTTACTTTATAAACGACTCCAGCTACCGGCCCATCGCTTTTACAGTCGATCGCGAATTTACCGATGGCAATGATTTCTGCGGATTGCCGGTTATTCCATTTGACGAGCTGGCGCAGCACTACAAAGGCGACGATGTGGATGTCTTCGTCGCGCTGAGTTACGCGAAGGTCAATGCGCTCCGCACAAAAAAGGTTCAGGAAGTGCGTGCGGCGGGCTATCGAACCGCAAGCTATGTCAGTAGCCGTGCCACTGTATTTCCAGGTTTTTCTGCTGGTGGTAATTGTTTTATTCTCGAAGACAACACCATACAGCCGTTCGCGAAAATAGGTGACAACGTCACGCTATGGAGCGGCAATCACATCGGCCACCACTCTGTTATTGAAGACAACTGTTTCATCAGTTCTCATGTCGTCATTTCTGGCGGGGTAAGGGTAGGCGCAGGCACATTTATTGGCGTGAACTCGACGGTGCGTGACCACGTTTCAATTGGCGAGCGCTGCGTGATCGGCGCGGGATCTTTGGTCACTGTGGACGCAGAGCCCGAAGGCGTTTACCAGGCGGCACCGGCCGAACGCTCACGTGTGCCAAGTTCCCGGCTGCGTAGCATTTAAAGGAGTGAGTGGTGCAGTGGAATAAGCTCGGACGGATTTTCTGCGCATCAGGCGAGTATCCCTGGATGCTTAGCCATGCGGCAAATCCGGTGGCGGAGTGGCGGCATGGAAATATCTTTCGTATCTACTTTAGCTCGCGTGACGCTCAGCGCCGCGCTCATATCTGCTACGTCGATGTCGACATTTACGAACCGCAGACAATCCTCGCGATCGCCGATGCACCCATCATCGCGCCCGGAGAGGTCGGCGCGTTTGACGATAGCGGCACGTCGATGGCATGCATCGTCCACCATGAAGGGCGGCGCCATTTGTATTACCTCGGTTGGAATCTCGGCGTGACCGTCCCCTGGCGCAACACGATTGGCCTCGCGGTAAGCGATGGACCCGATGCGCCTTTCGTCAAGGTATCTCGGGTGCCCGTCATGGATCGGCACGAAGTCGATCCTTTTACCATCTCGTATCCGAGCGTTATTGTCGACGATGGTGTGTGGCGCATGTGGTACGGCTCGAATCTGTCTTGGGGAACCGGCAAGCAGGAGGAGATGAACCACCTGTTCAAGTACGCGGAGTCGGACGACGGTCGCGTGTGGCGCCGGGACGGGACGATCGCGCTTGAGTTCAAAGACAGGACGGAATACGCGATGTCCAAACCAAGCGTGGTCAAGGACGCCGGGATGTACCGCATGTGGTATTCGTATCGCGGCGCTGCTTACAGGATCGGCTATGCGGAGTCGCAGGACGGCGTCTCCTGGACTAGGCGCGACGAACTGGTTGGCATAGGTCCGAGCGAAACGGGATGGGACTCCGAAGCGGTCTGCTATCCGCACGTGTTCGACCATGAAGGGGAACGTTACATGCTCTATAACGGTGGTCGATACGGAGACTCCGGATTTGGCCTGGCAAAACTGAAAGGCTGACAGAACAATGCACGGTGAACGATTTTACGGCGATCAGAGGCCTTTAGCTCTCGATGATCCCCTTGCCTTCCATCTCGAAGAGCTGTCGTCGTTGGGCTACACGGTGATCAACGACATATTGCCGGAAAGCGAACTCGAGGACTGGCGCGGACGGATCGATGCGGTATATGAGCTTCAGGAGCAGGAGTCCGGAGGGAGAGACGCGCTCATCGCCATCGGCGATCAGGATCTCTGTCGCGTCCCGCTGCTTTACGACCAGGCGTTCCTGTCGATGGCCCGGCACGAAAAGGTGCTTGCCATCGTGAAACGCATTTTGGGTGACTGGTTCATCCTAAATCTGCAAAACGCGATTATCAACCGGCCCAATGAGCGTCATCAGCAGGGCGCATGGCATCGAGATCTGCCTTATCAAAGCTGGGTTGCGTCGCGACCGTTAGCAGTCGGCGCCCTATTCGCAATAGATCCGTTCTCTGAAATGACGGGGAGCACCCTGATGCTTCCGCATTCACATAGACGTGAAACGATTCCCTCAGAGGCGTATATCAGCGCTCACGCGATAACCGTGACTGCTCAACCCGGCTCCGTGCTGATGTTCGACGCTATGGTCTTCCACCGTGCTGGGTATAACCGTTCCGGGCAAATCCGGCGAGGCGTGAACCATCTGTATACGGTACCGATTTTGAAGCAGCAGTATGACTTCCCGCGCGCCTTTGGCGATGTGTTTCGCGAAGATGCGGACCTGCGGCGTCTACTTGGATATACGTCGACGGTACCGATCGACGCATTGCAATGGCGTATAGAGCGCCAGAATCGGAAGGCAGCGCAGTAGCGCTATCTGGCATTAGCGGATCGACAATCGATGGCAAGAATCGAAATCAGTGTGGTAATCCCGTCGTACGGCTGTGTTGGCTGCCTCGAGGAGTTATGTGCTCGGCTTGACAAAGTCCTGAATGGACTCGTGTCGTCGCATGAAATTGTCATCGTAGATGACCGCAGTCCGGATAATTCCTGGCCGCTCGTCCAAACTCTGTCTGAGCGTTACCCGACTGTGCGAGGAGTGCGGCTGAGCCGCAATTTCGGACAGCAATTGGCGATCACCGCCGGTCTCCAGGCTGCGTGTGGCGACAGTGTGATCGTCATGGATTGTGACTTGCAAGACCCGCCCGAGCGGATCACGGAATTGCTCGCCGAGTATAAAAAGGGCTATGACATGGTGCTCGCGCGCCGCAAGGTGCGTTCGCACTCGGCATTCCGGCGCTTCGCGGCGAGGGCTTACTTTGCGCTGGTGAGTCGACTGACCGGGACGGCAATCGACGGAAGTTATGGAACGTTCAGCATCCTGTCGCGGAAGGTCGTGAATGAGTTCCTTCGCTTTAGCGAACGCGATCGACACTACCTTTTTATACTGAAGTGGTTGGGCTTTAATTCTGGTTCGATTGAATACGCGCACGAGGAGCGCCATTCGGGCGCTAGTTCATACAACCTGATTCGCTTGCTGAAGCACGCGTTTTCAGGTGTGTTGTTTCACAACGCCGTGCTGTTGAACTGGATCATGTACACGGGGTTGCTTCTCACGTGTACCAGCTTCCTGACGGGTGGCTTCCTGGTGTACCGGCATTGGATTTCGGCGTCACTGCCAGGATGGACGAGCCTCGCTGTCACGATCCTGCTTTCGACGGGCATGATGCTGGCCAGCGTTGGGACCGTTGGATTGTATGTTTCTCGTCTGTTCGAAATGGCCAAAGGACGTCCCATTTACATTGTCGACACCGAATGTGGATGCAAATCGTCAATGTCCAAGGTCGGTCAGTCGTGAACACTAAAGCGCGTACTACTCAGTTCAAGCACGCGATCCTTAAAGGGTTCGTCGGATTGGCTCTTTTCAGCGCCACCGCAGCGATTCTCAACAATGTGCTGTCCTATCGGCTGATTCTGCAGCAGCGACAACAGCAGGCCGAAGACGTGGCGGTTTCGCTGGCAACACCCGGTAAGCATGACGAGAGCACCAACGAAATGTTACGGCACAACTTTTACGCGTTGCTGGAAGCGCTTGGGAACGACCCGTCGCTGCATCACGGGGACACGGGCGTTTTCGTTACCGATCCCGCGTTTTTCGACGGCGCCTACATCGAAAAGTCGCCTGACGCGGTGCTCGATCGCTGTGCAGTTCAGCCCTTTACGATTCCGGCGATGACTGGAATGCCGCTGGTAGCGGGGTTACGCGCTCGTCAGAACGCTTGCAAGTATGATTCGTACGCCTATCAATATTTGCCCGGGCGCGAGTCTATCGATCCTGCGGTGCTGTCCCAGCCTTGCGCTCTGACACGTTTGCGCGGCTTGCGCAAAGTCGTAGTAATCGATCGCAAAGACATGACTTTCACCACGACGAGGCTGGATTGTGAAAAGCACTAAACCTCTGGCACCTAGGTTCCTTGAGACTATGTACAAACCGGCTCGCGTTTTTCCCGACGGGTATATAGCGTGTACTTGTGCGACCGTTGTCTTCGCCATTGCGCTTCTAGGCTGTTACTCCGACGCGCAACTGCGTATGGACGCCACGCAGGCCATTCTCAATGCCATCTATGTGACCGCGGCAACCGTTCTGGTTGCTATCACGGTTATGTTCGAGCTGGCGGAAAGACTGCGAGACAGGGTCATGGCTTCACTCTCACTATCAATCGTAGTGGGGTTGGCGGTGCTCGCGCCCACTATGGCGGTCCTGGGGTTGCATCCTCTCATTCCCAAAGCTGCGATTCTGCTGATAAGTCTTCATCTGATTCGCCTGCTTTCGGGAGAGGCAAGCTGGCGGCGAGGCGTCGCGCCACTGCTGAGTGGCGCAGTGATAGGGTATTGGACGTTTCTCCTAAGCTTTGTCGACGGCTATAAGAGTCCTTGGATCACCGAAGCAGCGATGTTCGGCCAGGTACACGTGGATCTCCTGTTTCACTCCGCGATTGTTAACATGCTACGCTCGTACGGCTCAGGATCGATTGGTGTCGATGGGGCAATGCCGTTTCCCTACTATTTTGGTAGTCATCGGATTGTCGAAGCGCTGTCCGGGATTGTGCATGTTCGGCCATTGCCGTTCTACTCCGTCGTTTTCCCTATGCTGTTGGGTCCGCTATTTCTGACGCTGTTTTTTTTCTTCGCAGTGTCGTTCCAGAAGTCCGTCCTGATTCGCGAACGTTCTGACCGTAGCAGCTCAGGCACACACAGTGGTCTGTTCTGGTGGTTGTTAGCGATAGTCTTTGTCGGTGTATTTCCCACGGAGTTTCGGCGCTACCTCGGACTATTCGATAATGTATTCCATAGCGAATCGTTTGGAATAGGGGTGCTGTTCGCTTACCTGGCAGGTGTGTTTTTCTTTGAATACATCGCTCGCCAGCGAACGATGCGGTTGAACATCGCGTGGCTGGCCTTGGCTGGTGTCTATCTCGCTGGCTTGTGCATGGTGAAACTGAGTGTCGCGTGCGTGATCGCCGGCGCCGCTGGTTACCTGATTTTGCGGCTCAGACTCTCCTGGCGAAACCGCCTGCTCGGGATTCTGGCGATTGCGGCACCGCTCTGCTATGGCTTGTGGACGACTCGTGGCGGCCCGTCGGGAGACTCTGGTCCGACCTTCGTCGAGATGATTAAACCGTTGGCGTTCCTGCGCGACACGGTCCCATCCAGGTTCTGGTTGCTATCGTTCATTGCTTTTTTTGGCCCTTTCATCCTCTTCGTATTGCTGCGCACATTACTTCGTCGAAAGCCCTCTCTTCATGCGCTGCGGGCGGAAGTCACGGCTCTGAAGCTGATTGACGTGGAGATGCTGGCCGCCTTGGTCATTGTGTCTGTTATACCCGGCATGGTGCTGTCCATCCCTCAGGGATCAACGAATTTTTTCTCGGAAGTCTCTTATTGGTTCGTGCTGCCGATGCTGGCGGTCGCGCTTTCCGAGTGCGTTCAAAGTTTCTGTGCTGTCGACGGCGCGCACTCTGCGCCTGTCGCGCATGCGGAATTCCCAAATGGCTAGCGCCGCCCAGCAGAGGTTTTCTACCTCGGTATGATGCGTGCAACTGTTTATCAATCAAGGTTTGGAAATGCGTATCCTCTTTGCGGTTCTTCCCACGGTGCTGCTTGTGGCGTACAGCCAGATCATCGTGAAATGGCGTGTCGGCATCATTGCCACGACGATCGACGTGCAGCGGTCAGGCCTGACCAGGTACATCGCCTATCTTTTAGATCCGTTTGTGATCTCGGCTTATGTCGCTGGGTTGCTCGGCTCCTTTGTCTGGCTTTTCACCGTTTCGAAGCTTCCGTTGGCGTTGGCCTTTCCCGTGTATCAAGGCTTAACCTTTCTTCTTGTCGTGATGGCAAGTGCAATGATGTTTAACGAGCCGATGACGTCCTCTAAGCTAATCGGAGTTGCCATGATTCTGGGTGGTGTGATTGTGGGGACGCGGGGATGAGTGTGACTGTTCAATCATCCGTCGCTGACATTAGTGAAATGACTGCCGCTGTCCGCGACCTTGTCGAGCGGGAAGCGCCTGATCTGCTGAGACTGTTTGACGAATACGCGGGGGAGATGCGCTTCGGACGAACCCTGATCGACAGAAACCTATCCTCGCTGCGCCGCGGAGCCACGATACTCGAGGTTGGCGCGGGATCGCTCCTGTTAAGTTGTCGGTTGCAGCAGGAAGGTTTTGACGTGACGGCACTCGAACCGATTGGCAGTGGCTTTTCCCACTTTTCACAGCTTCAGTCGATCGTCCTGCGGTATGCGAGAAACGAAGGCTTCGCACCAACATTGCTAAGCAGCACCGGCGAATCTCTTTCTATCAGCAAGTTCTTTAACTTCGCATTCTCGATCAATGTAATGGAACACGTGGCCGATGTTTCGACTGTGCTGCAACGTGTGTACGAGTCGCTAAAGCCAGGCGGCACATATCGTTTCGTGTGTCCAAATTATGCATTTCCATATGAACCTCACTTCAACATTCCAACACTCGTCAGCAAATCTCTCACGCGAAAATTGCTTTGGCGACGGATAGAAGGCTCGACTAACGTAGTGGACCCGATGGGTACGTGGACGTCGCTTAACTGGATCAGTGTGCGCAGTGTGAGGGGTATTTGTCGTAGGAGTATCCGGGCGACGCCGCACTTCGATGGCTCTATTTTCGATGTTTATTTGATTCGAGCGGCTTCCGACCAAGGCTTTCAGGACCGACGCGGTTCCGTCTTGGTAGCGTTTATAGCGTTGCTTCAACGAACCAAGTTGCTTTCTCTAACAAGGCTGATTCCAGTCGCCGCTCTCCCGGTAATGGACTGTTCGATTGTCCGTTCATAGCAGATCTTGTTGCATAAATCGGCGTGCCGCGCGTTGATCTGGCGCTTGAGCGCAACGGTAGCGGCGGCATCGCTCTTAACCCCGGGCGATGCTATGTACATTCGCGATTTTTGCCCGAATGGATCCGAAAAGACGATCGCAGGAGACCGGCCACAGAATGCTTATTGAGACCAGAATTGAGCTGATTAGACGCTGGCTTGATCGCGAGCGGGAACGCGGCGATGCGCATTGATGAGAGCGTCATGACGCACCTTACGCAATGAAACCGTGTCGTATGACTGACGCATTTTGGACATGAGCCAATTATGAATACACGACGAACCGAAGTTTCCCTAACACTCAGCGAGCCAGATATGCCCTCGAAAGCAAAGCACGGCGCGCCCGAGAACCGCGTATCGGGAGTCAACATTCCGTTCAATCGCCCTTACATGACGGGACGGGAGTTGCATTACATGGCGCAGGCACACGCTGCCGGCCATTTGGCCGGTGACGGAGTGTTTACGGAACGTTGCCATCAATGGATGACGCAACGGACCAACGCCCCAAAGGCCCTGCTCACTCATTCGTGTACGGCGGCGCTGGAAATGGCTGCGCTGCTACTCGATATTGCGCCGGGTGACGAGGTCATCATGCCGTCGTACACGTTCGTCTCGACGGCCAACGCGTTTGTTCTCCGGGGTGCGGTGCCGGTGTTTGTAGACGTTCGTCCCGACACGCTCAACCTGGATGAGACTCTGGTCGAAGATGCGATTACGGACCGGACCAAGGCAATCGTCGTGGTCCATTACGCAGGTGTCGGTTGCGAAATGGATACGCTAATGGCCATCGCTGAAAAGCATGATTTGTACGTCGTCGAAGACGCCGCGCAGGGCGTGATGGCGAAATATAAAGGTCGCGACCTCGGCAGCATCGGCCAATTAGGCGCATACAGTTTCCACGAGACCAAGAATGTGATCTGCGGAGAGGGCGGTGCACTCATCGTCAACGATGCGAAATTCGCAATGTCTGCGGAGATCATCCGGGAGAAGGGCACTGACCGTAGCCGTTTCTACAGAGGTGAAGTGGACAAGTACACATGGCAATCTAGCGGCAGTTCGTTTTTGCCGAGCGAGTTGTCTGCCAGCTTTCTCTGGGCGCAATTGCTGGAAGCGGACTGGCTGACATCTGAGCGCCTCGCTTTATGGAATCGCTATAATGCGCTCCTGGCTCCCCTCGAACGCCGTGGCTTACTGCGGCGTCCGATCATTCCACTCGAATGCGAGCACAACGCGCATATGTACCACATACTCGTCGCTGCAGATATGGACCGGCAAGGTGTGCTGCAACGACTAAAAGATGCCGGCGTCGGTGCCGTGTTTCACTACGTTCCACTACACTCGTCACCCGCTGGTCGTTCGTTCGGACGCGCGCATGGCAACCTGGCTGTAACCGTAGACATTTCGTCGCGTCTCATTCGACTTCCCCTGTGGATTGGCTTGAGCGACATTGAGCAGCGATACGTCGTGTCAGCGCTCGAAGACGCGTTGACGACTTCCGCTGAGCGGCATCGGCATAACTGAGTACCGGAGACATGGCTCAAAAAACCACTGGCATTCGTAGCGTACTGTCAAATCCAGGAATCTACGATTTTTTCCAGACCCTGATGGGTGGCCGAAATGGGCGTTCCGATTTTGCGCAGCGCTTCCTCAGAGCTCGCGAAGGCGACAACGTGTTGGACATTGGGTGTGGTACGGCTGAACTGCTAGCTTATCTGCCGCAGGTCAACTAGTGGGGTTTCGATATCAGCGAGCGGTACATCGAGGCGGCACGCGAACGCTATGGCGCGCGCGGCAACTTCGTCTGCAAGCTGGTCGATTTGTCCGACCTCGCGAAGCTTCCCAAATTTGACCTCGTCATCGCCTCAGGCGTAATCCATCACCTGGACGATGATGCCACGATAAACCTTTTCGAGCTTGCGAAAACTGCGCTGCGTCCGGGTGGCAGATTTGTCTCTATCGATCCTGTCCTTTGCAAAAAGCAGACTCCTGTCGCTCGTTTGTTAGTTAGCTACGATCGAGGGCAGAATGTGTGCGACGGATCTGGATATCAACAGCTCGCAAGCAGGGCTTTCCAGAAGGTCTCTGGGAGTGAACGCCATCAAAAGTGGATTCCTTTATTCGCACTGGATCATGGAGTGCCAATGACGCTGTTCAGCGACCTCGGCGTTGGCGGTCAACACCCAACTGATCCATCTGATTCGGTCGGGGTGCTGTCGTGAAGCGTGTCGCCTTTGCCGTCGTCATTGGCATCTTCATCGATTTACTGGTTATACGCGCTGGGGTGGTGACGAATGCGCGAGTTCTGGTCACGCCCTTTCTTGGTGCGTTAAGCCTCACGGCTTGTGGCGAATGGATATTGGCCCGGATGCGGGTGACGTCGCTGGTCACGTGGTTACCTGCCGCTTTCGTGACCGGCACCGTGGCCACTTCAATCGCCGTATTTGCCTTGGCGATTGTCGGTAAGCTTTCGGCGCAAAGTGCCTTCATGGTTTGGACGACGGTAGTGGTACTTGCGTGGGCGGTCTGGCGCCCTCGGTCCATGACGCAATCGGGAAGCTGGCTTGATGTCGGCGTGGCGATCGGTTTTGCGTTGCTGTGTGGTTACTTTTGCCGCGACGTCGCTGGATTCTTGCCCACCGCACCCTCGGGCGGCGTGTTGCCGGGCTGGTCGGACCTTTATCTCCACGGCACCGTTATCGCCTCGTTCGGTGACCCGCTGGCGGTCACCCGCGGCGACATCTTCCTCTCAGACGCTTATCGGCCTTTTTATCACTATGGGCCGTTCATGCTGCCGGCCGCATTGCTTCCATCGACGGGGCTCCCAGGGGTAGGCCTCGCGACTTCCGTCTTGCTGCCATTCGGATTGCTCATCGCGGCACTCGGCGCGTATGCATTCGCGGCCGAACTGGCCGGCGAGGGCGCTGCTATGGTTGCCGTACTCGCCGTTGCGATTTTGCCCGACGGCTCGCATTACGGAATGTACAACGGCTTCTTCGGATTCCATTGGCTGCTGATTACCGCGCCGGGGTCGGGATATGCACTCGGCGGTGGCTTGGTTGCCTGCGCATGTCTCATGTATGCCCTGCGAAATGGTGATCGGTTGCCTTTGTTGGCGGCGTTCCTACTGCTCGCGCTGCTCTTCTTGACACGGGTTCATTTCTTCCTGCTGCTCGCCCCTGCAATGATCGGCGTGCCCATCTTGGCTAAAGCGCAATCCCGGTTGCGCTGGCGTTTTATGTTGGGGGTGGCTTTTTTGTTTGTAGTGGCGTTGATATCGCTGATTTTTTCGCCTGCAATTCGTACTTGGTGGATTAGTCTGACTGAGCCTGCAATCGCCATTGACACGATGTTAGGGAGTGGTCCGGAGCATTTTAGGCAGTTGTTCAGATTGGAGCTCGGACAGTCTTATGGGGGTGCGCTGCTGATTGGAATAATCATGATGCTTGCTGCGGCGCTGGGCGCGTTTGTGATTGTTTATCCTATAGTCGCTGCATTGTGGTGTCGATCTAAGCATCGCGAAGCAATTGACATATTGCCGCTTTTGTTATGCGGCAGCTTCGCGGTGCTGTGGTTGATCGCGCCTGTCCCCGCGGCTAGTGGCGCTTCCGAGTATAAACAACGGCATTTTCTCTTGCTGTACGCGATAGTTGCCGTTTGGGTCGTCGCGCGGTTGCTTCAAATCTGCGGCAAGGTCGAGCTCAATACGTCGGCCAGACGTCGTGTTAGCTGGCTGGCTTTCATCGGGGTAATTGCCGTGACGATGGTCCTCGGCAGAGGAACTAGCCCCGGCGCCCCCGCAGAGAAGTATATGGATTGGGCGAACCAGTTTTATAACCAGAAAATCGAAGTTGGGTTGGCGCAAGTGGGCAACTATATTCGCGATAACTCGAGACCTGGCGATACCTTGGCAATGGCAGGCGATGCGGTCAAAGACCCATTGAGGGGTCAACTAGTCGAACTCGTCAGTCTTTCCGACGTCCCGGCTTACCTGAGTCGCACCGAGTTGCTAATAGATAAGGGCGGAGCATCGCTTGCATTGGCGAACATGCGCCTCAAGGAAATAAATCAGATAGTCGGCAGCCCAGACTGGTTTTCGGCATGCAAAGCTATGCGACGAAATGGAATTCGCTGGTACGTTGCAAGTAAAGGGCAGAAGTCCGGCTGGAGCATCGAGAATGGGCAGCCTGTCTTTCAATCGGGCAAATTTTCCGTGTATGACGCAGGCGGACCGAATGCGACAGATATGTGCGAGTCGACGTCGAAATGACACTGCGAGCGGAGCGCGAGTCTGCTGCGACGTTGGGTAGAACGGCCGGAGCGGTGTACTGGTGAGATTCGCGTCAAAGTTCGGGGCGCAGATCCGCCTATTGCGGTTAGCCGGCCGAGCGATGACCGTGAGCGGCGCAACTTCATCAAGAGCAGTGGTGGCGTGCTCGTCGCTCTAAGCCCAGCCGCGAGACAGGCGCTCGGCATTCGGGTTGCAAATCGTTTCACGTCGGCCGCGGAGTGGATGCGTGCACTTCACGCGCCCGACTCTATCGCTGACGCTATCAACGCGTGGAATCATTTGTGGCAAGTCCGCTGTTGAGAGCTCTGGATGGTAAACCCGTCCAGAGCCTGCGGGAGTTGGCCGCAGCGCAGGGGCGCAGCGCTGAAGCCGAGCACCGCAATAGCGAGAGCTTCGCCGAAGCGCTGACGAACATCCCTGACGTCGGCTTCGATGCTGATTTCCTGCGTGCCGGCGAAACGGGCGGCGCGGGGGTATCGGCTCGACGTCAAGATCAGCAGCGCAGTCCGGAAGCGTGCCCGCGCGGAGAAGGGCGTCGCGACGCAAAGAAAAGCGCGGCGAACTGGAAGATGGGGTCGATCGAGCCGGTTTGGAGCGCACTGCAATCTGTCGTCGGCCTGCACCGCCGATGCAGTGCGGCGCAACTCGACTTACCGCTTGCCCTTCCTCACCACCATCCACCGCGGCGACTTGAACCGCACGATGCTCACATAGAGCCACACATAAGTCGCCGCGAACACCACCACGAAGCAGAACAGATGCAGCGTATGCCGCCAGAACAGCGTAGCCGGCACCACTGCAATCAGACACAGCAGCCACAAATAAGGCGACGTCAGCGAATTGCGCCGCGTCAGTTCGCGCGCGGTGCGCGTGCCCACGGCCCAGCGCATCAGCCGCTTATAAACCAGCATATGCAGATGCACGCCATCGGGAATGCCGGGCGACATGCCGCGAATAAACTTCTTCCGGTAAATCGAGAAGCACGTCTCGAAGATCGGATACATGAAGAGCAGCACCGGATACCACGCTGACACATCGCGATTGCGCATCACCAGCATGATCGACAGTTCGGCGAGCATGAAGCCGATGAAATACGCGCCACCGTCGCCGAGAAAAATCAGACCCGCCGGGAAGTTCCAGATGAAGAAGCCGAGCACCGCGCCCATCATCATGAACGATGCCGACAGCACGATCGGGTCGTGAACCTGGAACGCCACGTAGGCGAGCGACGCGAACATCATGAACGCGACCATCGAAGCCAGGCCGTTGAAGCCGTCGATGATATTGATCGCGTTCGCCAGCGCCGCGACCGCGAGCACCGTCACCGCGCACGAGATCACCGCATACGAGAGCAGAAAGTCGAGCGGCGGCACGCTGATGCGCGTCACCGCGATGTCCAGCAGAAAGTACGCGAGCGCGGCGGCGGCCATCGTGCAGATTAGACGCGCGAGCGGCGACACGCGCTTGGTCAGGTCTTCGACGAGACCCGAGCCGAAGGCCGGCATGCCGCACGCAATGAGTCCGAGGATGCCGCCCGACACCGCAGGGTACGCGCCGTGCAATTGCACCGCCGACGCGATCAGCCCGAGCAGAATGCCCGTTCCGCCGATGCGCGGCACCGGACGCACATGGAATTTCTGCACGCCGGCGAGATCGGTGTCCGTCGAAAATTTTTCATGCAGATGCGCGTAGCGCACGATCAACAGCGTGATCAGCAGTGAAACGAGAAAGCCGAGCGCAAAACTAAGCATGAAAGTGGGCCTGAGCGAAGACGCCGAATTATACAAACGAAACCTTGCGCGCCCGGAAAAGCGCCGGGCTCGCCGATGCCGCCGACTATCCCAGATAGTGAGGCGAGAATGGCCCGGAAAGCCGCGCCAGTCATGGATTTCACCTATTCAGGGAGGCTAGCCGCGAGCCGTTAAGACTGGATGCGGCGAAGTGCGGACAACGCGGGGCAACACGCACTCGCCGCGGATCGACAAGACCGTTCCGGAGAATCCATGCTAAACAACATCACAATTCGTGGCGGCCTGACGCTGGTCATCAGCGTATTCGTTGCCTTTCTGCTGACGGTGATCGGCGTCGGCTATGGCGCGCTGAAGCTCGCCAACAGCAGCCTCGCCGACACGCAGCGCAGCGCGTCGGCGCTCTCGCATCTGAAGGCAAGCTCGGAGAAGCTCCTGCAGGTGCAACTGGCGCTGGGCTCGTATCAAACGCTCTTTAGCATCGGCAAGCAGACCGACGATCTGCTGCCCGCCGCGCACAAGGTGCTGGTCGAGTCGAACAACGACTTCCGCAATTACATGGCCGGCCCGTTTGCGAGCGAGGCCGAGCAGAAGCTCGCGCAGAACGTCGAACAGGCACGCAGCGCGCTCGTCGATAAGGCGATCGAGCTCGAGTTCAAGGCGCTCACCGACTTTGACTTCAACACGTTCCGCAACATTCAGGGCGAGACGGCGAACGCGTTTTACGCCACGTATTCGAAGGCCATCGACGCGCTCGAACACGCGCAGATCGAGAATCAGCATCGCCAGGCCGCGACCGCGGAACAACGCTTCCAGATGGCGACGCTGCTGTTCGCCGCGATCGGCGCGCTCGCCATCGCGGTCGGCGTGGCGGCGCGCATCGCGTTGTCGGCGGCGCTGATCAAGCCGGTCAACGCGACCGTCAAGCACTTCGAGCGCATGGCCGCAGGCGATCTGACGGTGGCGATCAAGAGCCAGTCGCGCAATGAAATGGGCCAGTTGCTGAGCGCGTTGACGAAGATGCGCGACGGTCTCGTCGAAACCGTCTCGCAAGTGCGCGGCAGCACCACGGCCATCACGCAGGGCGCAAACGAAATCGCGTCGGGCAACACCGATCTGTCGGCGCGCACCGAGCAGCAGGCCGCGGCGCTTCAGCAGACGGCGGCCAGCATGGAGCAGCTTTCCGCGACGGTGAAGCAGAACGCGGACAACGCGAAGCAGGCCAACCGGCTGGCGCATGGCGCGCTCGATACTGTCACGCGCGGCGGCAAGGTCGTGTCGCGCGTGACCGAAACGATGGACGGCATTACGGAGTCGTCGCGCAAGGTGACTGAGATCATCGGCATGATCGAGGGCATTGCCTTTCAGACCAATATTCTCGCGCTGAACGCGGCCGTCGAAGCGGCGCGCGCCGGCGAGCAGGGGCGCGGATTTGCAGTCGTGGCCTCGGAAGTGCGCAGCCTCGCGCAGCGCTCGGGCGCGGCGGCCAAGGAGATCAAGGAGCTGATCGGCGATTCGGCCGCTCAGGTGGAGCAGGGCGCATCGCTCGTCGCCGAGGCAAGCCGCACGATGCACGAGGCGATGCAGTCGGTGGAGCGCGTGACCGGCATCATGGGAGAGATCGAAGCGGCTGCGCTCGAGCAGAGCGACGGCATCGAGCAGGTCAACAAGGCCGTCTCGCAGATCGACGAGGTCACGCAGCACAACGCGGCGCTCGTCGAGGAGGCCGCGGCGGCGGCGAAATCGCTGGAAGAACAGGCGGCCGTTTTGCGCGACGCGGTGGCGGTGTTTCGCGTGGATGGCGCTCAGTCGGCCGGAGCCGCGGATGGCCGCTCGCTGTCGCGTGCCGACACGCGCCGTCCCGTATTGCCGGCGCGCGACGCTTCGCCGCTGCAAGTGGCTTGACGTCGAATGTCGAATGGTGGGCGGGCTTCCGAAGGCCCGCCCCGCGCGCGGCTTCTGAAGCCAGCTCAAAGAAAACTAAAGATAAGCCTCAGCCAGCCTGACGACCACCGGCCCGGCGAGCAGCAGCCAGACCGTCGCGCAGATCAACAGCGACAACGTGACCGCCGCGCTGCCGCAATCCTTGGCCCGCTTTGAAAGCTCGTGCCGCTCCAGCGAAATGCGGTCGATTGCCGCTTCGATACTCGAATTCAGCAACTCGACCAGCAGCACCAGCAGCAGCGACGAAATCAGCAGCACGCGTTCGACCGGCGTGACGGGCAGCAGCAAGGCAAACGGCATCAACACCGCGGCGAGCGCGGTTTCCTGACGGAATGCGCTTTCCTCACGCAGGGTCGTAAGGAATCCGTCATAAGAGTGCCGCAGCGCGAACAGTCCGCGCAAGACTCCGCTGCGTTTGGGAGCGACGGGAGACGGCGGCGGATCGTTCGGGCGGCGCATCGATCGGTTCATTCTGGACATCCGCAGAAGCATGCCACACGGGCCTCTGTCTGTGTGGCCGCCGGGTGTTCGCGCTGCTACTGTCTCGCGCACGCGACATCGTGCGGCATCATTTTGAGATTTGCGCTCCCGTTTTCGGCTGCCGTGACGTAAAGCAGTGTGACCTTACCTTCTGTTGTCTTATTATTGCCCCTTCCTTCTATCCCATCAGCATCCCGGCCAGGGAATTGGCTTTGCCACAGCATTGCCAGCAATTGTGCTGCGGGGGCGCGAGAGTCTGATCAGTTCATGAAGCCTGCTGTCTCGTTCTGTGTGTCACTGGTGGCCGGCGCATGCGCGCTCGCAGCGGCTATCTATCCGTCGATGTCGGTGGCCGCGCGTGCTGGCGAAACGCCGGCGCGCACAACGGTTGCGCCCGCAACCGACGCGTCCGCGGTTTCCGCTGCTGCGTCGGCTGCTTCCGCTGGAATCGCCGGCAAGCTCGCTGCCGCGCCGCTGGCATCTGCGTCTTCTGCCGCCGTGGGCGGATCGTCCGCCGCAACGAGCGCTGGCGCGCTGCGTTTGCCGTTCTCCATGCTCGGCGCCTATCAGACGTTGGCGCTGCGCGGTCTCGACGACACCCGCACGGTCAATGTCGGCGTGCGGCTCGACCGCGTGGTGACGGCCGCGACGCTGCGCCTGCGCTACACGTATTCGCCGTCGCTCGTGTTTCCGATGTCGCACATCAAGGTGTCGGTGAACGGCGAGTCGGTCGCCACGGTGCCGCTCGAGCGCGAGCAGGCGGGGCAGGCCGTCACGCGCGACATCGTGCTCGACCCGCGTTTTTTCACCGATTACAACCAGCTCAACCTGAACCTGATCGCGCACTACACGCTCGATCATTGCGAAGACCCGCAAAACTCCGCGCTGTGGGCCGACATTAGCCCGACGAGCGAACTGATCCTGCAAACGTCGGCGGTCCGTCTGCCGAACGATCTGGCGCTGCTGCCCGCGCCGTTCTTCGACCGCCGCGACGTGTCGCGCCTGCGTTTGCCGTTCCTGTTGCCCGCCAATCCCGACAACGAGACGGTGCGCAGCGCCGGCGTCCTGGCGTCCTGGTTCGGCATGCTGGCCGATTACCGTCAGGCGCGCTTTCCGGTGGTGTCGGGGCTTCCCGCCGACAGCCACGGCGTCGTGATCGGCGTGGCGTCTTCGTTGCCCGCGCAACTGAAGCTGCCCGCGCCGGCCGGCCCGACCTTGATGGTCGTCGACAACCCCGCCGCGCAGGACAAGAAGCTGCTCGTCGTCACGGGCCGCGACGCGGCCGAAGTCGAGCGCGCCGTCGATGCGCTCGTGCTCGGCCGTGCCGCGTTGTCCGGCCCGGCGACGACGGTCGCGCATATCGACATCGGCGAGCCGCGCAAGCCTTACGATGCGCCGCGCTGGGTGCCGGTCGACCGTCCCGTCACGTTCAAGGAACTCGTCGACGACCCGGCGCAGTTGCAGGTCAGCGGCAGTAATCCCGATGCGATCCGCGTGAATCTGCGCGTGCCCGCGGACCTCTTTTCGTGGAGCGGCACGGGCGTTCCGCTCGACCTGCATTACCGCTACACCGCGCCGACGGTGGTCAATAATTCCGCGCTGGCCGTCAACATCAACGATCAGCTCGTCAAGTCGCTGCGTCTGCCGAAAGCGAGCGCCGAGGACGGGCAAGGGCGCATGCAGTTGCCGGTGCTCTCGGACCAGCCGAGCCACTCGACCAACTCGATCGACATTCCGGCGTTTCGCGTCGGCAGTTCAAACCAGTTGCAGTTGCGCTTTAACCTCGATTCGCAAAAGACGGGCCTGTGTCAGGGCGTCGCGGCGAATCCGGTGCAGGCCGCGGTTGACCCCGATTCGACGATCGACTTCTCGCATTTCGTGCACTACGCGCAGATGCCGAACCTTGCGTTCTTCGCCAACAGCGGCTTTCCGTTCACGCGCTACGCCGATCTTTCGCAGACGGCGGTGGTGATTCCGCCGCATGCCGGCGCCGAGGAACTCGAAGCATTCCTCACGATGATGGGCCACATGGGTCAATGGACCGGCTACCCGTCGTTGCGCGTGCAAGTGATTCGACCCGCGGCGGTTGCGTCGCTCGCGCAAACGAAGGACATGCTGTTCGTCGGCGGCTCGCCCGGCGTGCTTGCGCAAACGCCGTGGCAAGCGGCGCTGCCGCTCACGCTCGGCGCGCTGCAAGGCGCGGCCGGCGGCGCGGGCGGCTCAGGCGCACCGAGTGGCACCGTGCGCGCGTCGTTCTCGGTCAAGGAGCACTGGCGTAACGGCGCGCCCGTCGCCGGCGGCAGCGCACAGCTCGAGCAGGACGGCGCGCTCGCCGCGCTGTTCGGCTTCCAGCAGCCGGGCACCAAGGGGCGCAGCGTGGTCGTCATGCAGGCGACGAGCCCGGCGCATCTGACCGACATGCTCGATGTGTTCGAACGCGGCGACAGCGTGTCGCGGCTGCAAGGCGATCTCGCGCTGGTCCGCGACGGACAGATCGACAGCCTGCGCGTCGGCGACACTTATCTGGTCGGCTACGTGCCGTGGTACGCGCGCATCTGGAGCAGCGCGATCAGGCATCCGGTCGTGCTCGGCTTGCTGGGCGCGCTCGGCGGTCTGCTGCTGGCGATCGGCGCCTTTGTCGCACTCCAGGAGCTTGCGGCGCGTCGCCGGGGTCTCTGATGGTGAAGCGCACAGTTCAGGTTCGCGCGAACGGCGTGCAGTCGCCGTCTGTCGGCGTTGCGCGCGCGGCATGCGCACGCAACGCGCGTCGCGTCGCGTCGGGTGTGTGCGGCGCGGTGCTGGCGTGGCTTGCCGCGGGTGTGGCGCTGGCGCCGGCGAGTGTTGCGGCCGCGGCTTCGGCTGCTTCTTCGGCTGCTAATTCGGCCGCTTCTTCCGCTGCTGCTTCGGCTGGTACTTCGGCTACTTCTTCCGCTGCTACGTCGGCGACCGGCGCGACCGGCACCGCCGCATGTCCCGCCCAGGCTTTCCGCGCCTTCGACAATGCCGGCGGCGCGCAATCCACCGCACTCGCCGTTTCCGCCGATTGGCCCGCGTGGGAACAGTTCAGGCGCAAGTTCGTCTCACCGGACGGCCGCGTGATCGACGTCGGTTCCGACGACGACCGCACCGTCTCCGAAGGCCAATCGTACGGACTGTTCTTTGCGCTCGTCGCCAACGACCGTGCGTCGTTCGACCGTCTGTTGCACTGGACCGAGAACAATCTGGCCGCGGGCGATCTCACGGCCCATCTGCCCGCCTGGCTGTGGGGACGAGGGCCGGACGGCAAATGGGGCGTGCTCGACAGCAACGCGGCGTCCGACGCCGACTTGTGGATCGCCTATGCGCTGCTCGAAGCGGGGCGTGTCTGGAACGAGCGCAGCTACACGGCGCGCGGCGCGGCGCTTGCCAGGCGCGTGCTCGACGAGGAGACCGCGCGCGTGCCGACGCTCGGCCTCACGCTCTTGCCGGGGCCGACGGGTTTTCATCCCGAGGCCGATTTGTGGCGCGTCAATCCGAGCTACGCGCCGGTTCAGGTGCTGCGCGGCCTCGGTAGCGCGCTGGCTTCCGATCGGCGCTGGCAGGCGCTTGTCGATTCGTCGGCGCGCATGCTTGTCGGCTCGGCGCCGCAGGGTTTTTCGCCCGACTGGTCGCTCTATCGCGCGGGCAAGGGCTTTTTGCCCGATCCCGCGACGCATGCCGAGAGCGCGTACAACGCGATTCGCGTGTACTTGTGGATCGGCATGCTGAACGGCAACGATCCGTTGAAAAGCCGCCTGCTCAATCATTTCACGCCGTTCGCGCGCTATATCGCGGAACACGGAGCGCCGCCCGAGCGCATCGATACGACGGACGCCAAACCCGGAGCGAACGACGGCAACGCGGGCTTTTCGGCTGCGGCGATTCCGTTCCTGATTGCGCGCGGCGAGACGTCGATTGCCGACCGGCAGTCCGCGCGGGTCGACCAGCTCGATGCGCAGACCGCGCCCGGCTATTACACGAGCGTGCTGACGCTGTTCGGCCTCGGCTGGCGCGATGGCCGCTATCGCTTTGCGGCCGATGGGTCGCTCGACTTGCCCTGGAGTTCTGTTTGCCGTCCCGCGAAACGCTAACCGTCGCTGTTCGCGCGCGCTCGCGAATTGCGCGCGCGCTGTGGCTGGCCGGTCTCACGTGCGGCATGCCGCCGCTCGCGCATGCGGTTGCCGCGCAGGAGGCGGCAGCGCAGGCTGCCGGTTCCGCGTCGACGGCGCCGGCGGCGCCGGCCGAGCCGGCACAAGCACGCGCCGCGCGGTCAGCGGGCAAGGGCACGCGCAATGGCGGCGCGGCAGCGGCCAGCGCAACCGTCGCAGCCAGCACGAGTGCCGCAGCCAGCATGAGTGCCGAGGTCAGCAAGAGCGGCGCAGCCCACGCTCGCGCCAGCGCCGATTCCAGCGCCCGCGCCGCAGCGCACGCCAGCGCCAGAGCCGTAGCCGTAGCCAGCGCCGCGGCCAGCGGTAACGCCGCAGCCAGCATCACCACCACCGCCACCCCAAGCACCGCAAACCCCACCCCCGCCGCATCACCCGCCGATTCCGCCAACATCTCCCGGCTGTACGCAACCGCGCGGCTGTGGAGCGCCAAGCGTCGCGACGACCTCGCCAAGCAGGCAATCGACAAAGCGTTGCTCATCGCGCCGCAATCGCCCGTCCTGCTCGCTGAACTGGTGAGCATCAATTTGCGCCTCGGACAGGCGCAGGCCGCCCAGGCCGCGTTGACGAAGCTGCACCAGGCCGCGCCCGGCAGCAAACTCGCGCAACAGTCGGACGACGAGTTCCGCGTGGCCACGAGCGGCCGCGGTGAACTCGCCACCATCCGGCTGCTCGCGCGCAGCGGTCAGTCCGAAGAAGCCGCGCGGCGCCTCGAGGCGCTGTTCCCGCACGGCGCGCCGTCCGGGCCGCTCGGTGCAGAGTACTACAGCATCGTCGCCGGCACGCCGGAGGGCCGGGTGCGTGCGGTCGCCGCGCTGCGCGCGCGGCTCGCCGCCGATCCCGCCGACGCGCAAGCCGCGATGGCGCTCGCCGGCCTGCTCAATCGCAGCAGCGACACGCGGCCCGAGGCCGAGCGCATCGCCCGTTCGCTCGCTACCCGCAACGATGTGGACCACGGCGCGGCGATGGACCTGTGGCATCGCGTGTTGCAGTCCGCGGGGCCCGACCCGGCCTATGTGCAGGGCTTGAGCGCCTACGTCGCGCTCGCGCCGGACGACACCGAGTTCCACGACCGCCTCGCCGTGGTCAAAGACAAGCTCGACGCCCAACGCCGGCTCGAAAGCGATCCCGATTACATCGCGCAGAAGCGCGGCCTCGCGCTGCTCTCGCGCAACGATCTGGCCGCCGCTGATCCGCTGCTGACACGCGCCGCGCAGGCGCGATCCGATGACGCCGAGGCGGTCGGCGGCCTCGGTCTGCTGCGCATGCGCGAGGGCCGCCAGGACGAGGCGCAAAAGCTCTTTCAGCGCGCCGCGCAACTCGCGCCCGACAATCGCGCGAAGTGGACAGGCCTCGCCCGCACCGCGCAGTTCTGGGCCACGCTCACGCGCGCGCGGCAAGCCGCGGCGGCCGGCCGGCCGGACGAAGCCGCGCGGTTGGCGCGCGAGGCGCTCGCCATGAACGTATCGAATACCGACGCCAAGCTGGTGCTCGCCGACTCGCTGCTTGCGCAAAAAGATTGGGCGAACGCCGAGCCCTTGCTGAAGGAATTGCTGAGCGCCCGCGATCCGAGCCTCGCGACGGTGCGCAGCACCGCGACGCTGTTCGACAACACCGGCCGCGACGAACGCATCGGGCCGCTGCTGGATGCCGTGCAAAACCGCTTCCGCGCGCCGGCGGATCGCGCGGAACTCGCGCAGATTCGCGCGGACAATCTGGTGGCGCAAGCCGAGCGGCTGTCGCAGCAGGGCCTGCGCGCGCAGGCAATCGACCGTTACGAAGCGGCGCTGCGCGCAGCACCGGATTCGCCTTGGACGCGTTTCGCGCTCGCCCGCATCTATCGCGATCTGGGCCTGCCGCAACTCGGGCGCACGGTGATGGACGAGGGGCTCAAGGCTTCCGACTCGCCGGAAATGCATTACGCCGCCGCGCTCTACCGCAATTCCACGGACGACCTGGCCGGCGCGCGCGCGTTGCTCGCGAGCGTACCGGCCGCGAACCAGACCGATGCGATGCGCGCGTTCAGCCGCAATCTGGATGCGCAACAGGCGCTCGTCACGGCGCGCGCCGCGTATGCCGCGGGCGACGCGCAGGCGGGCAAAGCCGCGCTCGATCAAGCCGCGGCGCTCGGCGCCGACGACGCGAACCTGACCGCGTCGGTGGGGTCGCTCGAAATCGACATGGGCCAGCCGGATCGCGGTCTCGCGCGCCTTGCCGACTGGATGAAGGCGCACCCGCAACAGACCGACGACGACGTCAGGCTGCGCTATGGCGATCTGCTCGGCTCCGCGCATCGCGACGACGAACTCGACGCGTGGCTGCGCGACCTGCGCAACGACGCCGCGTTGACCGCCGCGCAGCGCGCGCGGCTGCAGGACCAGTCGGTGCGGCTTGCGCTGCGCCGGACGGACGCCGCGATCGACGCCGGCGACTACCGGCGCGCGGCGGCGGTTCTCGCGGCCGTCGACGAAGAGGGCCAGCGCGATCCGCGCTACACGCTCGAGGTCGCCGATCTGCAGCGCGCGCAGGGCCAATTCGCCGGCGCCCGCGCGACGCTCGAAAAACTGCTCGCCGAGCATCCCGACGATCCCGATGCGCAGCTTGCGTTGGCCCGCGTGCTTCAGGAAAGCGGCAAGCGCCGCGAGGCGCTCGATCTCGTGCACGGCGTTGTCGAACAAAGCGCGCCGGACGACATCGACACGCGGCTCTCGGCGGCGCGCCGGCTGGCCGCGTTGCGCCGGCCGTATGAAGCACAGACGCTGACCGACGAACTGGCGAGCGCGTTTCCCGACCGCTATGACGTGACTGCGCAGCAGGGGCGCATCAGCGAGGATCTCGGCCGCTACGACGACGCGGCGGCGCTGTATCGCAAGTCCGAGGTGCAGGAGCGCAGCGCCGGCGTGAGCCCCGGCCCGAACGGCACGCCTGCGCAAGTGGCGTTGAGCGATCTGGAGCAGCGCCGCGATCCGTCGATTGAAGCAGCGTGGTATCCGGCCTACAAGTCCGGCGACGAGGGCATCTCGAACTATCACGCGCAGCAGGTGCCGGTCTATGCGCAGTTGCCGGTCGGTTACGACGGACATGTGTTCGCCCATGTCGACGTCGTCAATCTCGATGCTGGCACGCTAAGCAGCTCCGATTCGAGTCTGCTCGACACGCTCGGCACGCACGCGGCGCTGACGGACAGCAGCACCGCCGCGGTGGCGAGCTTCCATCAGCATGCGACCGGTGCGGGCGGCGGCATCGGCTACCGGTCGGACAATCTGCGGTTCGATCTCGGCACGACGCCGATCGGCTTCCCCGTGCATTACCTCGTGGGCGGCGTGCGCTACCGCATGACCGGCGACGACAGCAGCTTCACCGTCAATCTGTCGCGGCGGCCGCAAACCAGCAGTGAGCTGTCGTATGCGGGCCTGCGCGATCCGTGGACGGGCGCGGTCTGGGGCGGCGTGCGCCGCGACGGGCTGGATGTGCATTCTTCCGTCGACGTCGGCCGCGTGAACCTGTTCGCCGACGTCGGCGCCGGGATGTTCACCGGCCGCAATGTCGCTTCCAATACCGGCGTCACGCTGCGCACGGGAGCGACCGTGCCGGTCTTCGAGCGCGCCGACATGAGAGTCAGCACCGGCGTGGTCGGCAATGCATGGCACTATGCGAACAATCTGCGGTTCTACACTTTCGGCCAGGGCGGCTATTACAGCCCGCAGCGCTATCTGTCGCTCGGTTTCCCGGTCGAATGGCAGGGCCGCCGCGGCGCGTGGCGCTGGGATCTGACGGCGACGGTCGGCGTGTCGAACTCGTATGAGCGCAGTTCGCCGTTTTATCCGAACGGTCTGCCGGCGTCGGCGGCCCTGAACCCGGCGGCGCTGAGCAACAGCAACAACGTGTATGGGGCCAGCTCGACGCGCGGCGTGTCGTTCCTTTACGGCCTGACCGGCGTCGTCGAACACCGTTTCAGTCCGCATCTGGTGGCCGGGCTGCTGTTCGACATCGACCGCTCGCACGATTACGCACCGAGCTCCGCGATGGTCTATGTGCGCTACAACCTGGATGCTCGCAAGCCGGATACGAGCCTGTCGCCGACGCCGACGCGTCTGTATTCGAGCTATTGAGGAGGCACGGCATGCGACCCGCAACGTCAGATCCACGACATTCCGGCCAACGGCCGGGCAACGCGGCTTCGTCGGTGTCGACGCTGCGCGCGCTCGGCGCCGGCTTCAGGCGCCTGGTTGCGCCGAACAAGGCGCCCGACCGGCTCGCGCTCGACGGCCTGCCCGAAAGCTGGGCGACACTGGCGCCCGGCAGCGTGTACCTCGTGTACGGCATCGCGGGCACCCCGGCAGCCGACGCGCTGCTGTTCGAAAGCGCCCGCGACTGCGCCGCGCGCTCCGTCACGCTTGTGCTGTCCGCCACACGCGACGCGCCGCTCGCGCGCTTGCACGGGAAAGGCGGCGGCGATCTGCCGGCGCGCCTGAACGTCGTGACGCTAAGACCGCGCGAGTCCGCGAGCGATGCTGCTGTGGGCAGCGCGCAGACGGATGCCGCGGCACGGCCGCTGGCGCGTCTCTACGGCGCGTTGCGCGCGCTGAAGCCGTTTGGCTTCAGGCGAGGCAGCGTTTTCTTCGTCGAAGGCGCGGAGCATTGGTTTAGTTGGGACCGTCCCGACGATCTCGCCTACGAAGGCCGCGTGCTCGCCGACTGGTGCGAGACACGCAACATCACGCTCGTGCTGCTGGCCGGGCGCGCGGCGGCGTCCACGAACGACCTCGCGCTCGATTCCGAAGCGATCGAAGAGCAACTCGAACAGGAGGCGCGCGATCCCGAGCGCGACGCGTTCCACACCAGTTGCCAGGGCGTCGCGCGATTGCAGCCGACTCACGGCGAACTGTTGTGGCATGTCGATTTCTGGCGCAGCCGCGCGGCGCTCGCCGCCGGCGAAGTGCGTGCGCTGCGCTTCACGAACGCCGGCCGCCTGATGGTCGCGCCCGAGGAAACAGAAGCCTGCCGCCGTGCCGACGCACGCATCGCACGCGACGAAATGCGCGTGATCGCGACGCGCAAAGCCGTCGGCGATGAACCGTGGGTGCCTGCCGAGTGGGAGATCGTCGACGGTTTGCAGGCGGCGCTCAAGGCCAGTCTCGGTGCGCGCGCGGCGAGCGTCGTGCTCGACTACAGCGGCGGCGATCAGCTCGAGACGCTGTGCGAGACCATCCACACGCTGCGCCGGACGTGCGGGCGCGCGCTGAAGATCGTGCTGGTCGAACGCGGCCAGGTGCTGCGTCATCAGTTCGAGTTGCTCGTGCTGAATCTCGGCGCGAACCTCGTGATCGGACGCGACGTGCCGTTTTCGCGGATGCAGTCGCTGATGCAGTCGTTAAGAGGGCAGCTCAACGCGCGCCCGGTCGCCGCCGATTACCGCGCCGCGCTCGCCGCTGCGCTGAGCGATGCCGTCTGCGGCTATTTGCCCGTGGCGCGCTTCACCGATCATGTGAGCAATGTGCTCGGGCGTGGCTTGTCGTTGAACCTGCCGCATGTGCTGGTCAAGCTGCTGCTGAAGCCGGAAGTCGCGCATGCGGACGCGCTGCGGCAGTGTCGGCCGGTGCGCAATGGCGATGTATTCACCGCCGACGGCGCATACCTCTATGTGTTCCTGTTCGCCTGCCGGCTGGCTGATGCGCAGGGATCGCTGGCGCGTATTTTTCAGGTGCCGGTCGAGTCGCTCGCGCAAAGCAGGCAACTGATCGCCGGCGAGCAGTTGTTGCCGGAGATCGCGCGGCTGCGCATCGAGGAGCGCCGCGTGCCGAATGTCGACTTTAGCGATCTGTTTGGTGCTGTGGCTGTTGCTGTTGCGCAGGATGCATCGCAACGCCCGGTGGAAACCCCGACAGAAAGCCGGCAAGAAACCGCGGCAGAAGCCACGACACCGGGCGTGACTGAACACATCGCGCAAGCCCCGTCTGCCAGCGCCGTCAACTCACACAGCGCGCCTCCCGCCGAAGCCAACCACGCGCCGCAACCCGACGCCGCCACCGAACACGCCGCCGCGCAACTCCCACGTCGCCGCCGCGCCGAGCCGGCCGCCATGCCACTGCGCAAGCAGGAGGCCCTATGACATTGTTTTTCCTCATCTGCTTCGGCATCGGCATGATCGGCGGGATTCCGCTGTGGATCGTCTGGCAGCACTTTCGCCGACGTTCCGGCATGCGCGCCACGCGCCGCTTCGATCCGCGGCATGAAGTCCCGTTCGACGCCGCCGCGCTCGTGCTGAAGGGCCGTCTCGTGCCGCAAGCCGTTGCCGCGCCGGCCGCTGAAGAAGAACGCGCGACTGGAGCGTCGTCCGCCTCATGAAAACCATCGCGATTCTCTCCACGGCGGGCGGCGCCGGACGAACCACGCTAACTGCGGCGCTCGCGGTGCTGCTCGCGCGCCGCGGCCGTCCCGTCGTCGCCGTCGATTTCGATCCGCAAAACCTGCTTGGTCCGCACCTCGGGCTCGACGAGTTGCCCGCCGACGGAATCGGCGCGGCCATCGCGAGCGGCGCGCCCTGGCACGCGCATACATGGCGCAATGACGACGGCGTGCTGTTCGTCCCGCACGGCGACGTGCCGCTTTCGAGTCTCGTGTCGATCAGCCAACTGCTCGCCGACGAACCCGCGTGGCTCGCGAACTCGCTCGCGAGCATCGACCTGCCCGCGCAAGGCGTCGTGCTGATCGATACGCCGCGTTATCCGTCGGTGCATGCGGCGCAGGCGCTCTACTGCGCGGATCTGATCGTCTGCGTGACACCGCCCGAGCCCGGTCCGCTCGCGACACTCGCACGCCATCTGCCGCAATTGCGGGCGGCGCGCAATGAGTCGCTCTTCGTGCTAAACCGCCTGAACCCGGCGCGCGAGATGCAGCGCGACGCGCTCTCCATGCTGTCGGCCGCGCTCGGTCCCGGCGCCGCGCCGGTCATCCGTCTGCATGCCGACGCCGCGCTGCCCGAAGCATTCGCGCGCGGTTCATGGCTTTTCGACGATGCGCCGTATTCGCAGACCTCGCACGACCTGCAAGGACTCGCAAGCGCGGTCGACGAATGGCTCGCGCCGCTCGCCGAGCCATCGCGGGATTCGGAGCCTCGTTGACATGACGACGCCACAGCCAAACCAGCCCTTCGCCGACGCCCGTCCTGCGGCGCGGCCGTTGCGCTCGCGCGCGGGCGACTGGCTCGCGCGTCGTCTCGGCGTGAGCGGCGGCGGCCGGCTCGAATGGTGGGTGCGGCTCTTTTTCCGGCCGCCCGCCGAGGGCCGGCGCGATCTGCCGTTGTGGCTCGCGCGCGTGTCGGTGGCGTTCCTCGCGGCTCGCTTCGACGTCGTGCGTCCCGCGCCGTTGCGCGCCTGGCTGTGGCGCGTGTTCGTGCGGCCGCGGCCGCTGCGGCTCTCCATTGCCCCGAAGATCGGGCGCGGCCTGGTCTGGCTCGGACGCTATGGCGTGCTGCCCATTTACCGCTTATGGCGCGGCGCAGTCGGGGCGCTCGACCGCCAACTGGCGAGACTGCCGTGGCAGCGCTGGGGCACTTCGCTGGAAGCGGGCGCGACGCGCGCGGGCCGCATCCGCTGGCTGATGTTGATGCTGGCGGCGCTTGGCGCCGTGCTGTGGGCGCTGGTCGGCACATCGCCGCTGGCCGGCGTGAACCAGTACGTGTTTTTCGGCCTGACCATCGCGCTCGCTTTGCTGATCCGCCGTCTGCCGGGCCGCCTTCCGGTGCTGCTGCTCGCGTCGTTGTCGTTGCTCGCGATGCTGCGCTACGTCTGGTGGCGCGCAACGCAGACGCTCGACTTTCACGGCCCGAGCGAAGCGATCGTCGGTTACGCGTTGTTCGGTGCCGAGGCGTACACGTGGCTCGTGCTGCTGCTCGGTTTCGTGCAGACGGCCTGGCCGCTCGAACGGAAGGTGTCGCCGCTGCCCGACGACCGTTCGCGCTGGCCGAGCGTCGATGTCTACATTCCGACTTATAACGAGCCGCTCTCGGTCGTGAAACCGACCATTCTCGCGGCGCAGGGTATCGACTGGCCCGAAGACCGCCTGCACATCTATCTGCTCGACGACGGCAAGCGTCCCGAGTTCGAAGCATTCGCGCGCGAGGCGGGCATTCGCTATCTGACGCGCACCGACAATCTGCATGCGAAGGCGGGCAACATCAACCGCGCGCTCGCGAAGACGAACGGCGACTACATCGCCATTTTCGATTGCGATCACGTGCCGAGCCGGTCGTTCCTGCAAACGACGATGGGCACCTTCCTGCGCGATCCGCTGTGCGTGATGGTGCAAACGCCGCATCACTTCTTTTCGCCCGATCCGTTCGAACGCAACCTCAATACGTTCCGCCGCGTGCCGAACGAAGGCGAGCTGTTTTACGGGCTCGTGCAGTCGGGCAACGATCTGTGGAACGCGACGTTCTTCTGCGGCTCGTGCGCCGTCATCAAGCGTGCGCCGCTGGAAGAAGTGGGTGGCGTCGCCGTCGAGACCGTCACCGAAGATGCGCATACGGCGCTCAAGCTGCATCGGCGCGGCTATACGACCGCGTATCTGCCGTACGTGCAGGCCGCGGGACTCGCCACCGAAAGCCTCGCCGGCCATATCAAGCAGCGCACCCGTTGGGCTCGCGGCATGGCGCAGATTTTCCGCATCGACAATCCGTTTTTCGGGCGCGGGCTGAACCTGTTCCAGCGCATCTGCTACGGCAACGCGATGCTGCATTTCTTCTATGGCGTGCCGCGTCTCATCTTCCTGACGATGCCGATGGCGTTCCTGTTCTTCGGCATGTACGTGATCAACGCATCGGCGACGACGATCGCCGGATTCGTGCTGCCGTACATCATGTTGTCGAGCATCGCGAACTCGCGGCTGCAAGGCCGCTATCGACGCTCGTTCTGGGCGGAGGTCTACGAATCGGTGCTCGCGTGGTACATCGCGGTGCCGACCACGCTCGCGTTCTTCAGCCCGAAGCACGGCAAGTTCAACGTGACGGACAAGGGCGGCCGCATGGACGAGGGCTATCTCGACTGGTCCGTGTCGAAGCCCTACATCGTGCTGCTGGTGCTGAACGTGGTGGCGATGCTCGCGGGCGTGTACCGCATCGTGTTCGGTGTCGGCGAGGAGTTCGCCACTGTACTCATGAACGTGTTCTGGACCGCCTACAACCTCGTGATGCTCGGCGCGGCCGTGAGCGTCGCGCGTGAGGCGAAGCAGATTCGCGGCAGCCACCGTGTGCCGATGAGCATGCCGGCCACGCTCTTGCTCAGCGACGGCACCACGGTCGCGTGCATGACGAGCGACTACTCGACGGGCGGCCTCGGTCTTCACGTCGCGCCCGGCCTGCCGCTCGTTGAAGGCGACTGGCTGCAGGTGTGCGTGAGCCGCGGCGACCGGCAGTTTGCCTTTCCGGTCCACGTGGTGCGGGCGGCCGGCCAGCATCTCGGCGTGCAGTTCGACGAGTTGACGCTCGAGCAGGAACGCCAGCTCGTGCAATGCACGTTCGGCCGCGCGGACGCATGGATCGCCGCCGCCGACGAAGCGCGCACCGAGGAAGACGCGCCGTTGCGCGGGCTCGCCGAAGTGGTGCTGATGGGCGCCGAAGGTTATTCGCGCCTGCTGCAAGGCCTGTCGCAGAAACTGCGCGCGGTGTTTGCGCTGGACGAAAGCCGCTATTGAGCTATTGAACCGCCGGCGCGAGGCGCCGGAATCTGAGGTTGGATCGAATGAGTGTCTGGAACCTGTATTTCCTGCTGAAGCTGTATCTGTTCAGCACAGGCCATCTGCATCCGCTGTGGCTCGCGAACATCGCTTTCGCGCTGGCGCTCGCCGCGACGGGCGGGTTGCGCAACCGTCTGCTGCGCGTATTGCGCGCGATGATCGCGCTGGCCGTCGGCATCGTACTGATGTATCACGAAGCCGCGATTCCGCCGTTCGCGCGGCTCGTGGAGGAGTTCGGCAATCTCGAGTCGTTCAGCTTCGGTTACTGGATGGAGCTCGCGCAACGCTTCGTTCCGCCCGCGGCTTTGTTCGCGGCCTGCTGCGCGATCGTCGCTTATGTGGTGGTGAACCGCTGGTTGCGCGTGACGAGCTTCGTCATCATCGCGCTCGTGGCATTGCCGGTCTGGCAGGCGAGCACCAATGCGCTCGCCACGATCCAGGCGGCCGCCACGCTGCGCACGGGTGCGAAGGATGGCGGCGTCGCGCAGCCCGGCGCGCCGCTCGACCATACCGCGGCGCTGGCCGCGTTCCGTGCCGGCGAATCGCAACGTCAGGTGAGCATGGCCCATCTCACGAGCGATCCGAACCAGCAGTTCGACGTGATCGTGCTGCACGTGTGCTCGCTTTCATGGGATGACCTCGATGTATCGAAGGCGCGCAACAACCCGATGTTGAGCCACTTCGACTATCTGTTCACGAACTTCAGCACCGCGGCAAGTTATAGCGGCCCGGCGGCGATCCGCGTGTTGCGCGCAAGCTGCGGGCAGGAGGCGCATGCCGACCTGTACAAGCCCGCGGCGCAGCAGTGCTATCTGTTCTCGCAACTGGCGCAGGCCGGTTTCGCACCGCAGACCATCCTGAATCACGACGGACACTTCGACAACTTCCTGCAGATCATCAAGGACAACGTCGGCGTGCCGAATGTGCCGATGATCTCGAGCGCCGACGTGCCGGTTGCGATGCATGCCTTCGACGGCTCCGCGATTCACGACGACTACGGCGTGCTCGCGAAGTGGTTCGCGCAACGGCAGCAGACGGCAGGGCCGGTCGCGCTGTACTACAACACGATCAGCCTGCACGACGGCAACCAGTTGCCGGGCGTGAGACAGACCAGCATCGAGTCGTACCCGGCGCGAGTCAACAAGCTGATGAACGACTTCGACCGGCTCGCCGATCTGATCGCCGCGTCGGGACGGCGCGCGGTGATCGTGTTCGTGCCTGAGCATGGCGCTGCGCTGCGCGGCGACGCCAACCAGGTGGCGGGCCTGCGCGAGATTCCGACGCCGCGGATCGTGCACGGACCCGTCGGCGTGCGGCTCGTCAATCTTCCTGGCAGCCACGGGCCGACCACGGTCATCGACCAGCCCACGAGCTTTCTGGCGGTGTCGCAACTGCTGTCGAATCTGGTGTCGAACAGTCCGTTCAAGCCGGGCGTGACGCTGTCGCAGTACGCAGCCGATCTGCCGAAAACGGAGATGGTCGGCGAAAACGAAGGCACCGTCACGATGAAGACGGCAACCGGTTACGTGGTGAAAACGCCGGACGGCGTGTGGGTGGACGAGAAGTGAACGAGCCTGAATTGCAGCCGAAGCAGGAGCAGGAACCGAAGCAGCGCAGGTGGTCGGTCAACGACATTGCCGGCCTCGCGCGCTCGCTGCCCGAGATCGATCCGTCGAAATACGTCGATGAGCAGGCCGAGCATGCGTATGCGCATGCGCTGGTGAAGTGGCCGGTGATGGCGCGATTGATGGGGCTCGTGAAAGAGCCGCGGTAACAGAAGCGCTAAAACAGGCGCTAAAACAAGCGCGCCGGTCGAGCCGGCGCGCGCAATTACTTCGGTAAGCGAAGCAATTGAAGCATCAATTAAAGCCGTTCGGATTCGCGGACTGCCAGCGCCAATGGTCCGCACACATTCTTTCGATACCGAACTCCGCACGCCAGCCGAGCACCTCCAGCGCCGCGCGCGGATCGGCAAAGCACGACGCCACGTCGCCCGGACGGCGCGCGACGATTTCATACGGCACGGGCCGGCCCGACGCCTTCTCGAATGCCTTCACGACGTCGATCACGCTATAGCCCTGGCCGGTGCCGAGATTGACCACGAAGCTCGCGTCGCGCTTCACAAGCGCATCGAGCGCGGCCAGGTGCCCGCGCGCCAGATCGACCACGTGGATGTAATCGCGCACGCCGGTGCCGTCCGGCGTTTCATAATCGCCGCCGAACACGCGCAGCTTGTCGAGCTTGCCGACCGCGACCTGCGCGACATAGGGCATCAGGTTGTTCGGAATGCCCGCGGGATCTTCGCCGATCAGGCCGCTCTCGTGCGCGCCGACCGGATTGAAATAGCGCAGCGTGGCGACGCGCCACGACGGGTCCGCGACCTGTAGATCGCGGAGCACCTGTTCGGCGATCAGCTTCGACTGGCCATACGGATTGGTGGCCGACAGCGGAAACGATTCGTCGATGGGCGAGCTTTTCGGCACGCCGTACACCGTGGCCGACGAACTGAACACGAACTGCTTCACGTTGCGATCGCGCATCACGCCGAGCAGCGCCAGCAGGCTGCCGACGTTGTTGCTGTAGTACTCGACAGGCTTCGCGACCGATTCGCCCACCGCCTTCAGCGCCGCGAAGTGAATCGCGCCGGTGATCGGATGCGCGTCGAAAATGCGGTTCAGCGCGGCTTCGTCGCGCGCGTCGGCTTCATGAAACGCGACCGTGCGGCCGGTGATCTGTTCGACACGCCGCAGCGATTCGCGCTTGCTGTTCACGAGATTGTCGATTACCACGACGTCGTAGCCACCGTTCAGCAGTTCGACGCAGGTATGCGAGCCGATGAAGCCCGCGCCGCCTGTTACCAGAATCGTGCCCTTCGTGGTCATGCTGTTGCTCCGTTAAAGTAAAACGCCCGTCATTTTTTGCACCAGGTCTTTATACGTTTCGACGACGACGCGTTCGTCGAATTCCTGCGCGACTTTCTGCCGGCCGCGTTCCGCCATCGCGCGGCGCTCTGCGCCGCTCATGTCGAGCATCTGCGCGAGCGCGTCCGCGAGGCTGTCCGCGTTGCGCGCTTCGCAAAGCAATCCGTTGACGCCGTGCGCGACCACTTCGCGGCAGCCGGGCACGTCGGTCGCGACAATCGGCCGTCCCATCGCCGACGCTTCCATCAGCGTGCGCGGCACGCCTTCGCGATACGAAGGCAAAACCACGCAATCCGCATCGGCGATAAAGGGCCGCACGTCGTGCGCCTCGCCGAGATACTCGACGATGCCTTCCCGTTCCCACGCCGCGACTTCGTCGCGCGTGATCGCACTCGGATTGTCGACGCCGACCGGCCCGAGCAACTGGAAGCGCGCATGCGGATAGCGTTCGCGCACACGCCGCGCCGCTTCGACGTATTCGCCCACGCCCTTGTCCCACAACAAACGGCCGATCAGCACGAACCTGAATTCCGCGCGCTCGGGCAAGGGCGTGAAGCCGAATTGTTCGAGGTCGACGCCTTCGCCGTGCAGAAGCCGCGCGCGTTCAGGATGCACCAACAAATTCTGTTCGACAAACGCTGTCTGATCGTCGCGATTCAAAAACCATATTTCGCGCGGAAAACGGAACGCAAAACGATACAGTTTTTTGGCGACCTGCGCGGCGCGGCTCCGCTGGATGAACACATAGCCGAGACCCGTTGTGACCGCAACCGATTGCACGCCCGCGAGCTTCGCCGCAATCGAGCCGTAAATATTCGGCTTGATCGTGTAGTGAAACACGACGTGCGGGCGAATTGCGCGGTAACGGCGGTAGAGCGACCACAGCGTGCGCAGATCGTCGCGCGGATTGGTGCCTTTCGACGCGACCGGCAATTCGATGCAGCTGCAACCCATTGCGGTGAGCAGTTCGAAGGTGCGGTCGCGCGGCGCGAGCACCGTCACGTCGACGCCGCGTCCCACCAGCATGCGGATCAGGCCTTGCCGATACGTATAGATTGCCCAGGCGGTGTTACACACGAGTGTAATGCGCAACGCGGGCGTCGACTTCAGGGCTGGCTTCATGCGGGAACGAACTCGGCGGTGAGTGAAAAGACAAGCTGTGAGAACAGGCGGACGACGACGACCAAACTGCGCAAAACCGCGCGAGGCCGCGGCTCAATGACTCGCGCGCGCAGCCAGAAGGCCGCGTTTGACCCGCTGCAACGCGCGGTAAGGCGTCACGAGATGCAGCAGATTTTTGCCGAGGCCCAACCAGTCGTACGGATTCGCGACGTTGAAGTAGCGCAGTTGCAGCCGCAGCGTCGACAGCACCTGGCGGCGCCGCCTGGTCGCGCTGATGCCGCCTTCGTTCAGCTCGTAGTACAGGCCCAGCTCCGGCAGATTCGCGCAGTCGTAGCGCTCCATCAGGCGTACGAACAGATCGAGATCCTCGGCCGAACGATACATCGCGCGATAGTTGCCGACGGCGCGCACCGCGTCGATTCGCAGCATCATCGAAGGATGCGCGAGGCATGAGCGGAAAAAGCGCAGGCGGCGGATGTCCGCCGGGTCGCTGGGCGGCGTCAGCATGAAGAGCGGCTCGCCCGCGCGCGTGACGACCTGCGTCCACATGCCGAGGCCGGCGACGCGCGGATGCGCTTCCATGAACGCGCGCTGCTTCGCAAGACGCTGCGGCACGCTGCGGTCGCCCGCGTCGATGCGCGCCGCGTAACGATAGCCGCGCTGCGCGAGCGCGTCGATGCCGGCTTCCAGTGCGCGCTCGATGCCGCCGTTCACCGGCATGCGCAGCACTTCAATGTGCATGTTGGCAAGCTCGGGCGCGACGATGGGCGGCGTGCTGCCGTCATCGACGATCAGAACGTGCACCAGCGGACGTTCATCGAACGACGCGAGCGTCAGATCGACGTCGGCCTGGCCGTTATAGGCGGGCATCAGCACCGCGACGTCGTCGAGGCAGTGCGGCGGCGTGTCGGTGGCGGGAAGCGTCATGGGCGCAATTTGAAACGAATGTAATAAAGATTAACTGCCGCCGCCGCCAGATAGCCGCACGCGAGTCCGGCCAACGCGCCATAGGCGCCGAGCCGCGGAATCGCCAGCAGATTGACGACGAACGCCACGGCAAGCGCGAGCAGCCATTTGAACAGCAACACGAACTTCGCCTGATACTTCAGCACGACGAGATTGCCGATCGCCTCGATGCCCGCGGGCACGGAAAGCCACACGGCCCAGCGGAAAATCTCGATGGCGCCTTCGAAGCCCGGCCCGAACACGCGGCGAATGATAAAGCCCGCGAGCAGGTCGAGCACGAGCGCGCCGCCGATCATCAACGCGGCGGTCATCGCGGTGAGGCGCCAGATGTTCCGGCGCAATTGCGCGGCCTGCTGCACACGGTAGACGAATGCGGGCGCGATAGTCTGTGCGAGCATTAACGCAAGCGTGATCCAGTTTTCGTTCAGTTGCTGCGCGGCCGAATAACGCCCAAGATCGGCGAATGAAATGGCGCGTTCGAGCATGAGCCGGTCCAGTTTCAGGAACAGGTACATACAGATCAGGCCGAGCCAGAACACCGTGCCCGCGCTCGCAAAATGCCTGAACAGCGAGCGGTCGAAGTGCCAGCCCAGCTTGCCGCCATGACGTCGAATGTAATAGACGACCAGCACGCCGCCGATGGCCGCCGACTCGAGCGCCCACAGCCAGCCGAAGCGCGAGGGCTCGGCAGCCGCGCGCACGAGCAGATAGACGAAGCCCGCCTTGATGACCGCGGTGCTCATGCTCGTGAGCAACTGCGGCTTGCTGTACGTCATGCTTTGCAGCCACGCATTGATCACGCCGACGAACGGTTCGCGAAACAGCATCGTGACGGCAAGGCCCGCGAGCATGGCGCCGACGAGCGGATCGAAGAGGCCGAGTGCAATGGCGAGCCATGTGAGCAGCAACGCCGCGACCGAAACGGCAAAGCGCAGCGTGAAGGCGCTGCCGAGCACGGTGCCGAGTTGCGCGGGCGGCCGCGCGACGATGGTGGGCACCAGAATCTCCGCGCCGCATACCCATGTGATCGGCGAGAGCACGAGCAGCAGCGTGTTCGCGTATTGCCATTTGCCGAACGTATCGGGTCCGAAGTAACGCGCGAGGATGCCGCTGATCGCAATCGCCACGCCGATTTGCGTGAGCCGTTCGAGCCCGAGCCAGACGATATTCGTGAACGCGCGCGTGACGTCCGGATTGGCGAAGCGTTTGAGCGTCAGCATCCGGCAGGCGCCCGCCAATGCATCGTGCGCGAGTGCGCGCACCTGACAGGCCATCCCGGCAACTTTACAAATGGAGGGCGTCTAAGCATTAGAATGGCGTTACCAGGCTGGTCCGAAAAGCGCAATTATAAGTTGGAACCGGATCGCTTCCGGCAAGGGCGCGGCACCATGTCCGATCACCATGATTTACCGATCTGCATGACCGCGCCGGTCAAAATTTTCCATTGCACGCAAGTGAGCCAACATGATCTCCAAATCTATTTTCAAGGCGTATGACATTCGCGGTGTGATCGGCAAGACGCTCGACGCCGACACGGCGCGTTCGATCGGCCGCGCATTCGGCAGCGAAGTGCGTGCGCAAGGCGGCGACGCTGTAGTCGTCGCGCGCGACGGTCGCCTGTCGGGTCCGGAATTGATCCAGGCATTGTCGGACGGCCTGCGTGCGGCCGGCGTCGACGTGGTCAATGTCGGCATGGTGCCCACGCCGGTCGGCTACTTCGCGGCAAGCGTGCCGTTGCAGCTCGAAGGCGGCGAACGCCGTGTCGATTCGTGCATCGTCGTGACGGGTAGTCATAATCCGCCGGATTACAACGGCTTCAAGATGGTGCTGCGCGGCTCGGCGATTTATGGCGAGCAGATTCTCGCGCTGCATCAGCGCATCGTCGACGAAAACTTTTCCGAAGGCAGCGGCACCTACACCGACTACGACATTGCCGACGCGTATCTCGAACGCATTGTGAGCGACGTCAAGCTCGCGCGTCCGATCAAGATCGTGGTCGATACCGGCAACGGCGTCGCCGGCGGTCTTGCGCCGAAGCTTTTCAAGAAGCTCGGTTGCGAACTCGTTGAACTGTTCACCGAGATTGACGGCAACTTCCCGAACCATCACCCGGACCCGGCTCATCCGGAAAATCTTCAGGACGTGATTCGCGCGCTGAAGGAAACCGACGCGGAAATCGGCTTCGCGTTCGACGGCGACGGCGACCGCCTGGGCGTCGTCACCAAAGACGGCCAGATCATTTATCCGGACCGCCAACTGATGCTGTTCGCCGAAGAAGTCCTGTCGCGCAACAAGGGCGCGCAGATCATTTACGACGTGAAGTGCACGCGCAATCTCGCGAAGTGGGTGAAAGACAAGGGCGGCGAGCCGCTCATGTGGAAGACGGGTCACTCGCTCGTGAAAGCCAAGCTGCGCGAAACGGGCGCACCGCTCGCGGGCGAAATGAGCGGCCACGTGTTCTTCAAAGACCGCTGGTACGGTTTCGACGACGGCCTGTACACGGGCGCACGTCTGCTCGAAATCCTCACGCGTGTGCAGGACCCGAGCAAGCAGCTGAACTCGCTGCCGAACTCGCATTCCACGCCGGAACTGCAACTCAAGCTCGAGGAAGGCGAGAACTTTGAACTGATCGCGCGCCTGCAGAAGAACGCGCAATTCACCGGCGCGGACGACGTGGTGACGATCGACGGCCTACGCGTCGAATACCCGGACGGCTTCGGCCTTGCGCGTTCGTCGAACACCACGCCGGTCGTGGTCATGCGTTTCGAAGCCGATAACGACGCGGCGCTCAAGCGCATCCAGGAAGATTTCCGCCGCGTGATTATGGCGGAGAAGGCAGACGCAAAGCTGCCGTTCTAAAAGCTTGAACGGCGGCAGCGAAGGCGCTGCGGTTTGCAATGAGCCGCAGTGGTCTTTCGCAGTTTGCGTTATAACGCGGCGCGGGTTTCACTTACCGCGCCGCGTTTTTTCATGCCGATCAGCTATGTCGCGCTAGAATTGCCGTCCTGGCGACGCGACATCAGCGCATAAGCGCATCAAGGTCGTGTCGCCGCTCGCTGGAGGTATATCGCGTGAAGCGAAGCGGCAGGTTTTTCGCCGCGCCTCTTTCAATGCATCTTAGGACCGCCTGGCCGGTTTTCCTCTCTTGAGCGTGCAAAAGATATTGATCGTGAGGGTGTCGTCGCTGGGCGACGTCGTCCATAACATGCCGGTGATCGCCGACATCCGGCGCCGCCATCCCGACGCGCAGATCGACTGGCTCGTCGAGGAAAGCTTCGTGGGGCTGGTCGAACTCGTTAGCGGCGTGCGGCGTGCGATTCCTGTGTCGCTGCGGCGCTGGCGCAAACGCATTCTTTCGCTCGACAACTGGCGCGAGATCGGCGCGTTTCGCCGCGCGCTCGCCGCCGAGCACTACGATCTCGTGATCGACTGCCAGGGGCTCATCAAGACCGCATGGGTCGCGAGCATGGCGCGCGGACCGCTCGTCGGGCTCGGCAATCGCACGGATGGCGCCGGCTACGAATGGCCGGTGCGATTCTTCTACGACAAGCGCGTGCCGATCGCGCCGCGCACGCATGTTGTCGAACGCACGCGGCAACTGGTGGCCGCGGCGCTGAACGAGCCCGAGCCGCAACCCACCGACGAGATCGACTTCGGCATCGACACCGGGCGTGCTGCGCTGGCGTTGTCGGCGGCCAATCTGAATCTTCCGGTGCCTTACGTGGTGTTCGTGCACGCGACCTCGCGCGCCGACAAGCAATGGCCCGATACCGCGTGGATCGAATTGGGCCAGGCGCTCGTGCGGCGCGGCGCGTCGATCGTCCTGCCGTGGGGCAGCGACGCCGAGCGCGCGACGAGCGAGCGTCTCGCGAAGGAATTCGGCGCGGCGGCCATCGTGCCGCCGAAGTTGTCGTTGCCCGCGGTCGTCGGGTTGATTGAAGGCGCGGCTGCGACAGTCGGCGTTGACACAGGTCTGGTTCACATTGCGGCTGCGCTGAAGCGGCCCACGGTCGAGTTGTACAATTTCGCCACCGCGTGGCGTACCGGCGGCTACTGGTCGCCGAACGTCGTCAATCTCGGCACGGCCGGGCAACCGCCCACGCTGCAACAAGTGAAGTCCGCGCTTGCCGGCTTCGGCCTGCTGTAATTCGTCCGGCGCGCTTCGCCTTACGCATCATCCGTTTTCAAGGGCGATCATGAACGAAACACAGATCATCGAAGTCGCGAACGCCGACTGGCACGCACGCAATCTGTCCGTGCCGCGCGAGACGCTGCTGGCCGGCGTCGAACGCGGCAAAGTGCTGTATTTTCCGAATCTGCGCTTTGCTATCGAAGGCGGCGAGCAGGCGCTGCTCGATCCCGCGCTCGCCGATCCGAACCGCAAGAACATCAGCCTCGAACCGAATGGCGGCGCGCTGCACGGTGTGGCCGGCGACGCGGTCACACAGTCCGCGGTGCGCGCGTTGATCGCGCGTTATCAGGCGAATGCACGCACGCTGGTCGACGGGCTCTTTCCCGAATACAACGGCCGGCTGCGGGTCGCGCCCACGAGCCTGCGGCTGCATCAGGTGGAAACGCGGCAGACGTCGTGGCGCAAGGACGATAGCCGTCTGCACGTCGACGCATTCCCGTCGCGGCCGAATTACGGCGAGCGCATTCTGCGCGTCTTCACCAACGTCAATCCGCATGGCGTGCCGCGCGTGTGGCGAGTCGGCGAACCGTTCGAGGACATGGCCAAACGCTTCCTGCCGCGCATCAAGCCGCAAATGCCGGGCGCCGCGTGGCTGCTGAATCTGCTGCATGTGACGAAGTCGCCGCGCAGCGAATACGACCATCTGATGCTCAATCTGCACGACGGCATGAAGGCCGATCTCGAGTATCAGAAGACGAGCCCGCAGGAGACCATGCCGTTTCCGCCGGGCAGCGTGTGGGTGTGTTTCTCCGACCAGACTTCGCACGCGGTGATGTCCGGTCAGTTCATGCTCGAACAGACCTTCTTCCTGCCGGTCAAGGCGATGGCGCAGCCCGAATGCGCGCCGCTCGGCATACTCGAACGCCTGAAGGGCAGGGCGCTGGTTTGAGCGCCGCTTATTGCGAGTCGCCGGCTTCGTCAGCCCGTCGCGTGCTTCGTGATGCGGAGCGCGCATGCTGAGGGTGATCTATAACGCGCTCTGGTGGATCATCGCGCCCGTCGCCGTGCTGCGTTTGCTGATCCGCTCGCGCAAGGAGCGCGGGTATCGTCAGCATATCGGCGAACGCTTTGGGCATGCGCGCGGACGTTTGCCTGAGGACAACGCGCCGCTGATCTGGGTGCATGCGGTGTCGGTGGGCGAGACGCGCGCCGCGCAGCCGCTGATCGACGCGCTCATGAAGGCGCGTCCCGATGCGCGCATTCTGTTGACGCACATGACGCCGAGCGGCCGCGCAACCGGCGAGCAGATTTTCGGCGACCGCGTGTTGCGCAGCTATCTGCCGTACGACATGCCTCACGCCGTGCGGCGTTTTCTGCGCGCGTGGCGGCCGTCGGTCGGTCTCGTGATGGAGACCGAAGTGTGGCCCACGCTGATCGACGAATGCCGTCGCGCGGATGTGCAACTCGTGCTGACCAATGCGCGCATGTCGGCGCGCTCATTCAAGCGCGCGGCGAAGTTCGGCGGCGCGACGAAGGACGTGTTCGGCGGCTTTGCGCGCGTGCTGGCGCAAAGTCCGTCGGATGCCGAGCGGCTGACCGCCCTCGGTGCGCGCAACGTCGCGGTGCTCGGCAATCTGAAGTTCGACATGAGCACGCCGCCTGAACTGGCGGCGCGCGGTCATGCGTGGCGCGCGGCGATCGGCGCGCGTCCCGTGTGGGTTGCGGCAAGCACGCGCGAGGGCGAAGAGGAACTCGTTTTGCAGGCGTTCTCCGAGCTTGGCGTGGAAGGCGCGCTGCTGATTCTCGTGCCGCGTCATCCGCAACGCTTTAACGAAGTGGCGGCGCTCGTCGAGAAAGCGGGCTTGCGGCTCGCGCGGCGTTCTCAATGGGCGCCGGATGCGAAGGTGGCATCGGCCGCGGTGGCTGCGAGCGGCGGCGTGCCTGCGTTGCCGGCGGACGTGAATGTGCTGCTCGGCGATTCGATGGGCGAACTGGGCGCTTATTATGCGGCCTCCGACTTGGCGTTTATCGGCGGCAGTCTGTTGCCGCTCGGCGGACAGAATCTGATCGAGGCATGCGCGGTCGGCGTGCCGGTGCTGATCGGCCCGCACGTGTTCAACTTCACGCAGGCCACGGCCGATGCGGTCGCCGCGGGCGCGGCGGTGCAGGTGCAAGACCCGGCCGATCTCGCCCGCGCACTGCGCGATCTGTTCAACGACAAGGCGCGGCGCCTCGCGATGGGCGGCGCGGCATCGGCCTTCGCCGCGCGCCATCGCGGCGCGACCGCGCGCACGGTGGATGTGTTGATGGCGGTGTTGCCGGAGTGAGGGGGGCTCGGCGCTTCTTGCTAATTAACTCGTATATCCTGAAGACAACTGCGTTTCGCACCGATCACCCTCATCCGGGCGAGTGAGACGCCGAGCATCACGCTCCGCCCTCAAACCCTCAACAACCCCTTCCGCTCGATAAACCGCACCACCTGATCCAACCCGTCGAGCGCCTTCAGATTGGTCATCACGAAAGGCCGCTCGCCGCGCATTTTCTTCGCGTCCGAAGCCATCACGTCGAGGTTCGCGCCGACCATCGGCGCGAGGTCCGTCTTGTTGATCACGAGCAAATCCGACTTCGTGATGCCGGGGCCGCCCTTGCGCGGGATCTTCTCGCCGCCCGCCACGTCGATCACGTAGATCGTCAGGTCCGACAGTTCCGGGCTGAAGGTTGCCGCGAGGTTATCGCCGCCCGATTCGATGAAAACGATGTCCGCGTCCGGGAAGCGCGTGAGCATGCGATCGACGGCTTCGAGGTTGATCGACGCGTCCTCGCGAATCGCCGTATGCGGGCAGCCGCCCGTCTCGACGCCCATGATGCGCTCGGCCGGCAACGCGCCCGCCACCGTCAGCAGGCGCTGATCTTCTTTCGTATAGATGTCGTTGGTGATCGCGACGAGATCGTATTGTTCGCGCATCGCCTTGCAGAGCATTTCGAGCAGCGTGGTCTTGCCCGAGCCGACCGGACCGCCGACGCCCACGCGCAGCGGCGGCAGTTTCTTCGTGCGAACGGACGAGTGAGCGGAATGTTGAGGTGCGTTCATGATGGATCGATTTATGAGCGAAAGAGCCGCGAATACTGCGACTCGTGACGCGCCGACAGAATGCCGAGTTGCGGCGCGAAAGTGTTGATATGTTCCGGCGATGTCGCGAGCGCGCGCGTGACCGCTGCGTCGATCGGTCCGCGCAACGCGACGATAATGCGCTGCCCCGCGAGTTGCCCGAGCGGCACCGCTTTCAATGCGGCGGCGGCCTGGTTCTCGACCCAACTGAATGCATAGGCGGCGAGGGCGGCATCTACCGCGGCGTCGTGCGCGTAGGCGGCGAAAGCGAATGCCGTGGGCTGAGCGAGCGGCGTGATCGCACTAAGCGTCGCGCGCCGCGCTGCATCGCTCCATTCGAGCGACACGCACAATTGCCGCAGCGACCAACCCATTTGCTCGGTCTCGCGACGCAACTCGGCGGACTCGCGGCTCGCGAGGAATTCGCGGTTCGCTTGCGCGAGGCCGTCAGCGTCGTGCGTGCGCCAGCGTTCCATTTGATGCGCGAGGAACGGCAGTTCGCCATGCGCGAGCACGTCGGTCAGGCCGCTTGCGATCCAGTCGCGGGCCGAGTCGGCGTCGGTGATCAGTTGCGCTTCGATCGCCGCTTCGAGACCCTGCGAATAACTGAATGCGCCGATCGGCAACGCCGGCGACGCGAGATGCAATAGCGCGGTGAGTTCAGCGATGCGCATGGTGAGCGTGATGCGCGTGGCCGCAGGATTCGTCGTGTACGTGGGCTTCGTGATCGTGCGAATGGCCGTGATCGTGCGAATGCTCATGCCCATGATGCTCGCCGAACACCTGCTGCGCCAACGCATAGTCTTCGGCGAAAGTCTCGTCGTGGCCATGCTTGTGACCGCCGCCATACGCGCCCGACTCGGGCTGAAACGGCATCGACACCTGATCGACGGTTGCTCCGATGCGCTTCAACATATCGGCGAGAACCGGATCGAATTCGAGCTTCAGATAATCCGCGCCGACTTCAACCGGCGTATGACGATTGCCGAGGTGATACGCGGCGCGCGTGAGCGTCAGCGTATCTTTCGCGCGGACCACGAGCACGGTTTCCGCCGCGGCGACCACGCGCACGAGGCCGCCGTCGTCGGCGACCAGCACATCGCCGTCGCGCAGAACGGTGCCGCGCGGCAGCAGCATCGCCACTTCCTCGCCGTTATCGAGCGTGGCCGCGAGGCGGCTCTTGCGACGTTCGTCGAACGCGAGTGTCAAGGTCGGCGCGCGCTTGATCAGCACGGGCGCGAGCTTCAGATGAGGTGCAAGCAGTTTGTCGAGTGTGCGCATGATCAGAACAGGAAATAGCGTTGCGCCATCGGCAAGACCGTGGCCGGTTCGCACGTGAGCAGTTGACCATCGGCGATCACCTGATAGGTTTCGGGATCGACGCTGATCGACGGACGCCACGCGTTGTGAATCATGTCGGCCTTCGTGATGTTGCGGCAGTTCTTCACGGCCACGATACGCTTGTTCAAACCATAACGCTCGGCAACGCCAGCCTCGGCGGCGAGTTGCGAAACGAAAGTCAGCGACGTGCGCCCCAACGCACCGCCGCGCGTCGCGAACATCTCACGATAATGCACCGGCTGCGGCGTGGGAATCGACGCGTTGGGGTCGCCCATCTGCGCCATCGCGATCATGCCGCCCTTCAGAATCAGCGAAGGCTTGATGCCGAAGAACGCCGGCTCCCAGAACACGAGGTCGGCCCATTTGCCCGGCTCGATGGACCCGACTTCATGCGCGATGCCGTGCGTGATCGCGGGGTTGATCGTGTACTTGGCGACGTAACGCTTCGCGCGAAAGTTGTCGTGACGCGCGCCGTCTTCGGGCAGCGCGCCGCGCTGCACCTTCATTTTGTGCGCGGTCTGCCATGTGCGGATGATCACTTCGCCCACGCGGCCCATCGCCTGCGAATCGGACGACAGCATCGAGAGCGCGCCGAGATCGTGCAGGATGTCTTCGGCGGCAATCGTCTCGCGGCGAATGCGCGATTCGGCAAACGCAATATCTTCCGCAATCGACGGGTCCAGGTGATGGCACACCATCAGCATGTCGAGATGCTCTTCGAGCGTGTTGACGGTGTAAGGGCGCGTCGGATTCGTCGACGAAGGCAGCACGTTCGCCTCGCCGCATACCTTGATGATGTCCGGCGCGTGGCCGCCGCCCGCGCCTTCGGTGTGGTACGTGTGGATCGTGCGGCCCTTGAACGCGGCCACGGTCGCTTCGACGAAACCCGCTTCGTTCAGCGTGTCCGTGTGAATCGCGACCTGCGTGTCGGTGTCGTCGGCAACGGAGAGACAGTTGTCGATCGCGGCCGGCGTCGTGCCCCAGTCCTCATGCAGCTTCAGGCCGATAGCGCCCGCCGCGATCTGTTCGAGCGCGGGCTGCGGCTGGCTCACGTTGCCCTTGCCGAGAAAGCCGAGGTTCATTGGATAACCATCGGCGGCTTGCAGCATGCGTTCGAGATGCCACGGACCCGGCGTGCAAGTGGTCGCATTCGTGCCCGTTGCGGGGCCAGTGCCGCCGCCGAGCATCGTCGTCACGCCGCTTGCGAGCGCTTCTTCAATCTGCTGCGGGCTGATGAAGTGAATATGCGTGTCGATGCCGCCCGCCGTCACGATCAGCCCTTCGCCCGCGATCACTTCGGTGGATGCGCCAATCGCAATCGTCACGTTCGGCTGAATGTCGGGATTGCCCGCCTTGCCGATCGCGGCAATGCGGCCGTCCTTGATGCCGATGTCGGCCTTCACGATGCCCCAGTGATCGAGAATCACCGCATTCGTCACGACGGTATCGACAACCTCGGCATGCACGCGCTGCGACTGGCCCATGCCGTCGCGAATCACTTTGCCGCCGCCGAATTTCACTTCCTCGCCATAGGTCGTGAAGTCGCGCTCGACTTCGATCAGCAACTCGGTGTCGGCGAGACGCACGCGGTCGCCGGTGGTGGGGCCGAACATTTCCGCGTATGCGCGGCGGCCAATGCGTAAGGTCATGGTGTGGGTCCGGAAATGAGCAGGTCGTTCGGGGCGAGTGCCCGCAAGGGCATCACAGCTTGCCCATCACCTTGCCGTTAAAGCCGTAGACGATGCGCTCGCCCGCCAGTTCGACGAGTTCGACGGTGCGCTCCTGGCCTGGCTCGAAGCGCACGGCCGTGCCCGCCGCGATGTTCAGGCGAAAGCCGCGCGCGGCTTCGCGGTCGAACGCGAGTGCGTCGTTCACTTCGTAGAAATGGTAGTGCGAGCCGATCTGCACCGGCCGGTCGCCGGTATTCGACACGACGACCGTGACGGTGGCGCGGCCCGCGTTGAGTTCGTGCTCGCCGTCGTCGGTGATGAGTTCGCCGGGAATCATGGGCGTGCCTTTGTGGTTCAGCGGATCAGGGAATCGGATGATGAACGGTGACGAGCTTCGTGCCGTCAGGGAAGGTCGCCTCGACCTGAATGTCGGGGATCATCTCGGGCACGCCTTCCATCACGTCGTCGCGTGTGAGCAGCGTCGTGCCGTAGTGCATGACCTCGGCGACGGTCTTGCCGTCGCGCGCCGCTTCCATCAGCGCGGCGGTGATGAAGGCGACCGCTTCCGGATAGTTCAGTTTGAGGCCGCGCGCGCGGCGCCGTTCGGCAAGCAGCGCAGCGGTGAAAATCAGCAGCTTGTCCTTCTCGCGAGGTGTCAGCTTCATCGAATGAGTGCGGTGAGTGGCGCCCGGTCCAAGTGGATCGGGTCGCGACAATGATATGCGTTGCGGGTCGCGGATGCGACCCGTGCAATGCCGGACCAAACAGCGACGCTATCAAGTCCGGCTAACGGCGCGCTTACAGATCCGCAGGCAGCGCCGCGCCGAACCACTTCTTCGACATCGTGTTGAACGTGCCGTCCTGCTTCGCCTGCGCGATCGCGGCGTTGACCTTCTGCTGCAGGCGCGGCTCGTTCTTGTTCATGCCGACGAAGCACGGCGAGTTCTTGATGACGAACTTCGGCTCGGGACGGCGCGGCGGATTCTTCGCGAGGATCGCTGCCGCGACGATGTTGCCCGCCGCGATCAGTTGAACCTGGCCCGACAGAAATGCGGCGATGGTCGCGTTGTTGTCCTCGAAGCGCTTGATCGTCGCGTTCGGCGCCATTTGCGTGAGGCCGAGTTCCTCGAGCGCGCCGCGCGTCGCGCCGACCGTCTTGCCGGTGAGGTCGGCGGGGCCGCTCACCTTGACGTCGGCGGGACCGAACACGCCCTGGTAGTACGGCGCGTACGCGGTCGAGAAGTCGATCACTTTCTCGCGATCCGGCGTCTTGCCGAGCGACGAGATCACGAGGTCGACCTTGTTCGTTTGCAGATACGGAATGCGGTTCGCGCTGTTGACGGGCACGAGTTCGAGCTTCACGTTCATCGACTTCGCGAGCAGCGCGGCCGTCTCGATGTCGTAGCCTTGCGGCTTCATGTCCGGGCCGACCGAGCCGAATGGCGGATAGTCCTCGGGCACGGCGACTTTCAGCACGCCCGCCTTGGCGATGTTGTCGAGCGTGTCCGCGTGGGCGGGCACGGTGACGGCGAGGACAGGCGAGGCGAGCAGTGCGGCGAGCAGCGTGCGGCGCATGGAACGAAGCGTGGGTCGGTTCATGTGATGTAGGCGTGGTGTGGTCGGTGTGTGCGTTCGGCGCGAGGTTGACGCGCGAGGCGCGGCAGCATCGCGCGCTAACAACGCAAGGTGTGTGCCATCGTGGTGCGGCGGGCGCGAGCGGGGAGTTTTCAGCACGGCGCACCATGTGAGGGCTCGCCGTTGCGCCAGTGTGGTGCGGGGCTGTCTTACGCGGTGAAAGCGCGGCGGCGCGCTTATGTGGTCCAGATTCTTAGCGGCACGGCATCGACGCCGTGCACGATGGGGCGCAACTGCATCCAGCATTGCGTCAACGCGCGTTGCAAGCTCTCCATTGAACGCGAGACGACACGAACCAGCAACACGCCGCTCGTCACGCAAGTGGCCGCTGCGCGTATCGTGCTGTCGAATGGAAGCTGAGCGGTCAGCGCCTCGGCGAGCGCGTCGTCGCAAGCAGCGCCGATCGCCCACAGCGTACCGTACGCGGGAAAGCCGCCGAGTCCTTGAGCCGCATCGCGCAACGGATCGTCGGCGACGAGGCTCGCGCGCTCGAACCACAGCAAGTCGCCGTTCATGTCGTTCTTTGCCCGCACGATCCGCGACACCGCCCGCAGACTTCCCTCCGACCACCGCTCGCCAGCCGCTTGCCGGCCCAACTGCGTCGCGTCCCAGCCGATCGCGGTCGCGCCTTCGTCGAGTGTCAGCGAAAAATCCAGCGCCGCATTCGCATGATCGAACACGATGTTGTTCTGCGGCAGCCAGTCGAGCTTCGCGTTCTCGCCGACGTGCACGGCGATGTTTTGCCGCGCGGCGCGTCCATTGGATTTGTACCACTTGGTCGCGCCAGGCGTCGTGATGACGGCATGCGCGGCGGCGCCGACATTCACGCTGATGTCGAGCTGATCGCCGCCCGCAATCCCGCCGGGCGGATGCACGATCACCGCATGACAGATGGACTCGCCCTCGGGATAAAGCGGCCGCTGCACGCGCAACGGCCCATCGTGGAGCCGGTGTTCAAGCGCCGTGCGCTGAGCTCGCCTGACGAAGCCGAGTTCGAGACGCGCGCGCCATTGCGCATGCGCTTCGCTTTGCGCATTGGCCAACGTGATGTGGTTTTCGTGAAGCGACATGCAAGTGGACGTGCTAATGAGCGTGCTAATGAACGTGCTAATGAACGTGCGATGGATGTGTGAATACAGGAACTACAGCAGCGAGCCGGAGCCAACGCGAGGCCCGAGCAACACGCACAACACGCGCCGAGCATAGCACGCGAACCAACGCGCACAAGTCACACCGCGATCAGCGCACGCACGCCGTCCGCATCCATATTCGCGCCTTCTCCGCCCGCGACGATCTCGCCACGGCTCATCACCCAATAGCGGTCGGCGATCTCCTTCGCGAAGTCGTAGTACTGCTCCACAAGCAGCACCGTCATGCCCATTTCCTCGACCAGTTGACGCAGCGTGCGGCCAATATCCTGAATGATCGACGGCTGAATGCCTTCGGTCGGTTCATCGAGAATCAGCAGTTGCGGCTCGCTCATCAGCGCGCGGCCAATCGCGAGCTGTTGCTGCTGACCGCCCGACAGATCGCCGCCGCGGCGCCCGCGCATGTCCTTCAGCACCGGAAACAATTCGTAGATGCGCTCGGGGACTTTCTTCGGCGCTTTCTTGCTGGCCGCGCCCACCAGCAGATTTTCTTCGACGGTGAGCCGCGGAAAAATATCGCGCCCTTGCGGCACATAAGCGAGCCCATGCTCGACGCGCGAATACGTGGGCAGCTTCGTGATCGGCGCGCCGCGCCACGCGATGGAGCCGCTCTTCGTCTGCACGACGCCCATCAGGCAGCGCAGCAGCGTGGTCTTGCCGACGCCGTTGCGGCCCAGCAGAACCGTGAGCTTGCCGTCGGGCACGGTCAGCTTCACATCGCGAAGAATGTGGCTGCCGCCGTAGTACTGGTTGAGGTTTTGTACTTCTAGTATGGTGGTCCGGTCCTGTGATTCACTGCGCGCTGATCGAACAAACTAATAGGGCTAACTCAGCGGCCGAGATACGATTCGATCACGGTCTCGTCGCGTTTGACGTCGTCGAGCGTGCCGTGTGCGAGCACGCGTCCTTCGGCCATCACCGTGACCTTGCCGGTCTTGCCCGACAGTGCCGCGACGAACTCCATATCGTGCTCGACCACCATCATCGAGCAGGTGCCGCGCAGATGGTTGAGCAGTTCGGCGAGCTGCATGGTTTCGTCGTCGGTCATGCCGGCGGCGGGTTCGTCGAGCAGCAGCAGCGCCGGTTGTTGCATCAGCAACATGCCGATCTCCAGCCGCTGCTTTTGTCCATGCGACAACTCGCCGGCCAAACGCCGCGCCTCGCTTTCAAGACCGATCAACGCCAGCGTTTCTTCGATGCGCGCTTGCGCCTCGCGATCGAGCCGCGCACGCAATGAAGCGAGCCAGCCCTTGTCGGTTTTCATCGCCAGTTCGAGGTTTTCCCACACGGGATGCTGCTCGAAAACCGTCGGCTTCTGAAACTTGCGTCCGATGCCGGCGCGCGCGATGGATGGCTCGTTCATCCGCGTCAGGTCGATCGACTGGCCGAGAAACACCTTGCCGGAATCGGGCGCGGTCTTGCCGGTGATCACATCCATCATCGTCGTCTTGCCCGCGCCGTTCGGGCCGATGATGCAGCGCAATTCGCCGGCGTCGATGGAAAGCGTCAGCGCGTTCAACGCGCGAAAGCCGTCGAAGCTCACGGTCACGTCGTCGAGATACAGGATCGTGCCGTGCGACACGTCGATCTCGCCCGGCACGACCGCGTGCCCCATGCTGGCGACGCCGCTTAGCGCATGCTCGGAAGGTTGTTCGGGCAACGCGAGATCGGGAACCATCGGATTTTCGTTCATGAGCGGTTCCTCTTGCGGGTCACGAGTTCGACCAATCCCATGATGCCGTTCGGCAAGAACAGCGGGACCAGCACGAAAATCAGACCGAGAAAGAACAGCCAGTATTCAGGGAAATTCGCCGTGAAAAAGCTCTTCGCGCCGTTCACCGCGAACGCGCCGACAATCGGCCCGATCAGCGTGCCGCGTCCGCCCACGGCGACCCAAATCGCCATTTCAATCGAATTGCCCGGCGACATTTCGCCGGGATTGATGATGCCGACTTGCGGCACATACAACGCGCCGGCAATGCCGCACAGCACCGCGGACACGGTCCACACGAACAGCTTGTAGGCGAGCGGGCTATAGCCGAGGAACATAAGACGCGTCTCGCCGTCGCGCACGGCGGTGACGACGCGGCCTAGCTTCGACGTGACGATCGCGCGCGCGCCGATGAACGCGAGAATCAGCACGGCAAACGTAATCAGCAGCAACGCGGTGCGCGTACCCGGGTGCGTGATCGCGAAGCCGCCGATGCGCTTGAAATCCGTAAAGCCGTTATTGCCGCCGAAGCCCGTTTCGTTGCGATAGAACAGCAGCATCGCGGCGAAGGTCATGGCCTGCGTGATGATCGACAGATACACGCCTTTCACGCGCGAGCGGAACGTGAAGAAGCCGAACACCCACGCGACCACGGCGGGCACCAGCACGACCAGCAGCAGCGCATAGCCGAGATGTTGCGTGCCTTCCCAGTACCAAGGCAGTTGATGCCAGTCGAGGAACACCATGAAGTCGGGCAGGTCGCTGCCGTACTTGCCGTCGTGACCGATGGCGCGCATCAGGTACATGCCGATTGCGTAGCCGCCGAGCGCGAAGAACAGCGCATGACCGAGGCTCAGAATGCCGCAGTAGCCCCACACGAGATCGAGCGCCAGCGCGGCGATCGCGTAGCACATGAACTTGCCGGTGATCGTCATCGCGTAGGCGGACAGATGCAGCGGGCTCGTCTCCGGCACGACGAGCGTGGCGAATGGCACGCCGAGCCCGAACACGATGATCAACGCGATCAGCGCGAGCCACGCGCGCCGCGACAACAGCGCGGGACGCGGCGGCAAGCCGAGCGCGAAGCCGGATTGCGCGGCGCGCGTTTCGGCGCCGCTTGTGCCGTGCGTGCCGACGTGAGCCGGCGCGTTCGAAGAAGAAGTCGCAGATGTCATGTCATGCCTCCGCGCTGCGGCCCTTGAGGGCGAACATGCCCTGCGGACGCTTCTGGATGAACAGCACGATCAGCACGAGCACCGCGATCTTCGCGAGCACCGCGCCCCAGAACGGTTCGATTGCCTTGCTGACGAGTCCGAGCCCGAAGCCGCCGATCACCGTGCCCGCCAGTTGACCGACGCCGCCCAGCACGACCGCCATGAACGAATCGATGATGTAGCTCTGACCGAGGTCCGGTCCGACATTGCCGATCTGCGAGAGCGCGCAGCCGCCGAGTCCCGCAATGCCCGCGCCGAACGCGAACGCATACGAATCGACGCGCGCGGTTTTCACGCCGACGCAAGCGGCCATGCGACGGTTTTGCGTGACGGCGCGCACGAACAGACCCAGGCGCGTCTTCGTCAACACAGCCCATGCAATGCCGACGACAAAAAGCGCAAACGCGAGGATCACGAGGCGGTTATACGGCAGGATCAGATTCGGCAACACGGTTACGCCGCCGCTCATCCACGAAGGGTTCACGACTTGCACGTTCTGCGCGCCGAACAGCATGCGCGTTGCCTGGATCAGAATCAGGCTGATGCCGAACGTGGTCAGCAGCGTTTCGAGCGGACGGCCATACAGATGCTTCAGCACAAGCCGCTCGATGACGATGCCGACAAGCGCCGCCGCGACGAACGACGCAGGCACCGCGAGCAGCGGATACCAGTCGAACGCGCCGGGCGCGAAGCGTTGAAAGAGGTTCTGCACGACATACGTGGCGTAAGCGCCGATCATCAAAAATTCGCCGTGCGCCATGTTGATGACCCCGATCAGGCCATACGTGATCGCGAGCCCGAGCGCGGCGAGCAGCAGCACGCTGCCAAGCGACAGACCCGCGAACAGCGTGCCCGCAATTGCGCTGCGGCGCTGGATTGCATCGAGTTCGTCGATGCCCGTTTGTGCCGCGGCCCGCACGCGGGCGTCGGCTTCGGCGAACGTGCCGTCGGGCTTCTTCGCGACGAGCGGGCGCAGGAGTTCGTTCATGTCGAGGTCGTGGCGAGCGGCGACGAGTTGCACCGCTTCGAGGCGTTTGGTTGCGTCGGCGTCATGCAGCGCGGTCATGGCCCAAAGCGTATCGAGGCGCTTCTTGAGCGCCGGGTCGGTTTCCTTTGCGCGGGCCGCGTCGACGAGTGGTTTGATCGACGGGTCCGGGTTTTTCAGCAGCGCGTTGATGGCTTCTTCGCGCGTCGTTTTGTCGGCGGAGTCGAGTTGCAGGCCGGAGAGCGCGCCTGATACTTTCGAGCGCAGCAGATTGTTTAGCGTGACGGGTTGGGCGTCGCTGGCTTCCACTGTCTTGCCGGTGACTGCATCGTGCAGCGTGTCGCCGTCTTGTAGCAGGACGGCGCCGGAGTCGGTGGCGAGGACCGCGTCTTCGGACAGCGCCTTTAACACCGTCAGCGATTCCTTGTCGTGGTTCGCGATGAGTTTGTCGATGGCCGCGGATTTGGCGTCGAAGTCGTCGGCGGCGAGCGGCGCGACATCGGCGGCGGTCAGCGCGAACGCGGCGTGTGGCGTTAGCGTGGCTAATGTTGCTAACGCGAGCAGTGCAGATGCGGTGCCGCGTCGAGCGAACCGCTGTGCAGAAGCGAGAAATGAAAACGCCATGATGGCCTTTGAAGAATGACTAGCGACGCGGCGCGATGCAAGGCAGCGTTTCGCGCGATGGGTTGCGGGAGCGCTGCGGATGCTTGTGGCCGGCCGCTTGTTGTGGCGAGGTGCTGGCGGCGCGATGCGGCGTAGTGCGGCGGTGAAGTGCGACAGCGAGCGATCGCGCAGCGCGACACACGACGCGACCACGCAGTACGACCACGCAACACGGCGACGCAGTACAACCCACGCACTACGCGATCCACACGATTCGAGCAACGCACGGCCACGCAATTCAACCCGAAGCCATGCGCCGCAAAGCGACTCCCCGCACGCGCGCCGCAACCACAAAACCAACGCATCGCAACGGCAACACAAGCCGCCGCGACACGCCGCACCACCCAATCAGGCGACCCGCGACCGCGAGCGCTTCAGAAACGCCGGAATCGAACTCACCACATCCGGCTTGCCCGCATTGCCCGCGATAAACGGACTCCACGGCTGCGCGCGAACCGCGGTCTTGGTGCGCCATACGACATTGAACTGACCGTCCGCGCGCACTTCGCCGATCATCACCGGCTTATGCAGATGGTGGTTGCCGTCCATCTCGAGCGTGAAGCCCGACGGCGCCGCGAACTGCTGGCCGACCATCGCCACGCGAACCTTGTCGACGTCCGTGCTCTTGGCCTTCTCGACCGCCTGCTTCCACATGTGAATGCCGACGAAAGTCGCTTCCATCGGATCGTTCGTCACGCGCTTCGTGCCGCCCGGCAGGTTGTTTTCCTTGACCCACGCGGCCCATTGCTTCTTGAACTTCTCGTTGGCCGGATTGCGCACCGACATGAAGTAGTTCCATGCCGCGAGATTGCCGACGAGCGGCTTCGTGTCGATGCCGCGCAGTTCTTCCTCGCCGACCGAGAACGCGACGACCGGCACGTCCGACGCCTTCAGCCCCTGGTTGCCGAGTTCCTTGTAGAAGGGCACGTTCGAGTCGCCGTTCACCGTCGAGATCACGGCCGTCTTGCCGCCTTGCGAGAAGGTCTTGATGTTCGCGACGATGGTCTGGTAGTCGCTATGGCCGAACGGCGTGTAGACCTCCTGGATGTCGGCGTCCTGCACGCCCTTCGACTTCAGGAACGCGCGCAGGATCTTGTTGGTCGTGCGCGGATACACATAGTCGGTGCCGAGCAGGAAGAAGCGCTTCGCGCCGCCGCCTTCCGCGCTCATCAGATATTCGGTTGCCGGAATCGCCTGCTGGTTCGGCGCGGCGCCCGTGTAGAACACGTTGCGCGACATCTCTTCGCCTTCGTATTGCACGGGGTAGAACAGCAGGCCGTTGAGTTCCTCGAAGACCGGCAGCACCGACTTGCGCGACACGGAAGTCCAGCAGCCGAACACCACCGCGCATTTTTCCTGCGTGATCAGTTGACGCGCTTTTTCTGCGAACAGCGGCCAGTTCGATGCCGGGTCGACGACCACCGGCTGAAGCTGACGGCCCATCACGCCACCGTTCTTGTTGATGTCCGCGATCGTCATCAGCGCGGTGTCTTTCAGCGATGTCTCGGAGATCGCCATCGTGCCCGACAGCGAATGCAGGATGCCTACCTTGATCGGGCCGCTTGAGGACTGCGCGTGCGCGAACGGCACGCGGCCTGCAAGCGCGAGCGCGCCGGACATGGAGCCGAACTTCAACAGACTGCGACGTTTCATGTGTATCCCCTTGCCATTGATGATGAATGTTTATGGGCGTCGATCTCAGCCACAGGGCGTGCCCTGCATGATTTGCCGCTCCTGTACTGCAAGGCATATGCCATGTTGATGAAACGCGCGGGATGGCAGCGTCGCGCGCTGTGGCGCGGCCCGGAGCAAGCGGGCTTATGCGTGCTGGCGTACGAATGTGGTGCATGCAGATGGGATGCGCCTCGTTCGGGTGCGGGACGCGCCGCGACGAGGCGTGAGAATCGGCAAGCGGGCTTTGACGGTGCACATGCGCAGCGGCGTTGTGCATAGGGATGCGGCGCCTGGGGTAGCGCTCGCGTATGGCGGTGGTTGTGGTGAACGCAACGCGCCGCTGAGATTGCGCTCGCCTCTCACGGCCGGCGTGAGGAGGGGCAGCGTACCGTTCGATAGCGCTCGCGTTTCACCGCCGGCTTGGCGAAGACAGCGCACGCGCTCGATCGGGTGCGAGCGCGACTATCGCCGCGTGGTTCATCGGGCTCGGCGGCTTTTCGGATGTGATCGAAACCGCAAGATCGCGGCGATATTCGCGACCGCCGCCGACGCGTCCAATGTGAGCTATTGAACTCGTATGAATGCGTCTTGCACGAGGCCGGCTGTTGCCTATGCCAGCCTCGTGTATTACCCGCGTTATGCGTCGGCTTTCTTAGAACGCAACGAAGGGCCCGCTCTGCGGCCCCGCTTGCGAGCCGCTAAGCGCCGTATAAACACTGCGGCCGAAGAAGAACGGCAAGCCCCAGATGAAATAGCCCGAGACCGACGTGTACGCGGCGATGTTGTCGAACGCGGCATACGTGCCGGCGAGGAGGCTCGCGGTGTTGGCGACCTGGAAGGGCACGGTCGCGGACTTGAGCGCGCCGCTCGTCGGCTTGAGCACGGCGGACAGGCTCAACGTGGTCGATGGCGTATAGCGGCCCCATGCATCGAACGGAATGGCCGTGTCGCCGAAGATCGTTATGTTCGAGCCGCTGTCGATCACGCCGTTGCCGAACGCGCTTCCCTTGTACGTCGTCGTGAAAAAGCCGTTGCTGTCGAGCGGGATGATGTTCGCGGTCGACGGCAGCGCGTTGTTCTGCTGCGTGCCGATGCCGAACACGAGCTCGCCCGTCGCGCTTGCCTGGCCGCCCGGCTGCAACGAAGGCAGACGGATGATCGTGCCGTTGTTGTCGGTCGTGAAGTCCGCAACCGGATTCATGACCTGCGTATCGAGCGGCACGCGCGTGTTCGCGCATGGACCCGACGACGGACAGTAATAGTACGTTGCCGGCAACACATATTGCGCGGCGAGCGGGAAGTCGCGGACCGCCGAGCCGATGCCGACCACGCCGTTGGCGCCGAGCTGCGCGACGCTACCAATATCGACGACGCCGCGCGACGCGCAATCGGTCGGCGTCGGATTCGCGCCGTCGCTGATGATCTGCACCGGCAGACTGCCCGCCAGCTTTCCGCCGATGCTCACGTCCGCGCGCTTGACCGAGCCCCACGTGTAACCCGACGCAAAGATCGCGCACTGGGAGATGGACGCGTTGTGCGTGGGGTCGTCGGTCGCGCCTGTCTGCGCCGGCAAGCTGCCCGCCAGCGCCGGCCCGAGCGCGCTTGCCATCACACGCACGCCCGCCGAGCCGGTATCGAGCAACATGTGATCGATGGTCGCGCATTGATTCGCGCCTTGCACGCCGGGGATGCAGATCGTGACCGTGACGTACGGCGTGTTCGCGTAGCCGCCTGTCCATCGTTCTATTGTGATGGGGGCTGTGTTTTGCGTTGGTGTGGGCGTTGGCGTGGGCGTTGGCGTGGGCGTTGGTGTGGGCGTTGGTGTCGGTGTTGGTGTCGGAGTCGGTGTTGGTGTTGGTTTCGGGGTTGGCGTCGGCGTTGGCGTTGGTGTCGGTGCTGGAGTTGGAGTTGGCGTCGGTGTCGGAGCCGGAGCCGGAGTCGGTGTTGGTTTCGGCGTTGGCGTCGGCGTTGGTGTCGGTGCCGGAGTCGGAGTCGGAGTCGGAGTTGGCGTTGGCGTCGGTGTCGGTGTCGGAGCCGGGGATGGCGTCGGAGTCGGCCTTGGCGTGGGCGTAGGCGTCGGAACAGGTGCCGGAGTCGGAGTCGGCACAGGCGTCGGAGCTGGAGCGGGCGTCGGAGCCGGAGTCGGTGCAGGTGCCGGAGCCGGCGAAGGACGCGGACTCGAAGCCGGACTCACAGAATCCGCTTTATCGTTATTCTGCACCGCCGCGCCCGATGCATCGTCGCCGCCACCGCCGCCACCGCCGCCGCCGCAACCGGAAAGCCCGACGCTAACCGTGAGCAAAGCGAAGCAAACTGTCTTGCTGAAAGTCTTCATTATTTTCTTCTTCGTAAATCGACGCGGGCCGTTACCGGACATCTTCTGCACGGACATTCGCCGGCAGCAGCCGCGGCAAAATCGCTTTGCCGAAGAAATTGCCAGGCCGGCCGACCGACTCGATCTGGAAGTCGTCGCTACGGTCGATTAACGGACCGGTGCCGCGAGGCTTACCCGCACCCGCCGACGCCGCGCGATGAAAATAATTGCCTAGCAGCGCATTCATGTCGGGGCGCACCGGCCCCTGCCACGCGACGGCAAACACGACGTTATTGGGCAGCACGTATTCGCGAATCGTGACGCCGTCCGCATCGTGCGCTTCACGCACGGTGTACGAGGCGGAAGCCAAAGCGGTGGGCGCGGCAACGGCGGCGGACCGCAGCCGTGACTGCGACGCTGCACTGATCGTCGGCGCGCCGCCCAACGCCGCATAGGAAGCCAGCGGCAACATCACCGCAGCGGCGAGCGCGGCCTTCACAAGATTCATCGCAATGCTCCAGAAAACAGGTCGGAGCATGTTGCCAGCGCAGCCGTACCGGAATATGCCGACAAAGCTGAATGTGTCCTGGGAAATGGCGCAAGAAGGCGCGGCGGTAACAGCGGTAACGCCGCGCCTTCAGTGCCGCGCCAAATGGTTAGAACGCGATGAACGGTCCGGTCTGAGTGCCTACCTTCGCGTTACCCATGGCCGTATAAACGTCGCGTCCATAGAAAAACGGCAGTCCCCACAAGAACATGCTGTTCTTGTGCTGCGAGAAGTTGCTGCCCGCGTCGCTCAGCCCGTAGTAACCCGCTGAGCTTCGGCCGCCCGGATTGGCGATCGAGAACGGCACATCGAGCGGCTTGCCCGTGCCGTTGGTCGACTCCATTGTTGCGCTCAGGCTGAGCGGCGCAGCGGGCGTGTACCAGTCGCCGAGCGCGGTCGGAATGGTGTCGTCCGGAAAGGCATAGGAATTCGTGCCGCTGTCTATCAGGCTGTGGGTGAACGCCTGGCCTTTGTACTGCGTCGTGAAACTGCCGTATTTGTCGACGGCAAGAATCGTCGCGGTGGACGGCATCTGGTTGTTCTGCTGCGTACCGATGCCGAACACCAGTTGCCCCGTCACGCTCGTCTTGCCGCCGGCCGGCACGGCGGGCAGACGGATGATCGCGCCGTTGTTGTCGGTGGCGAATGATGCGATCGGATTCCTGACCTGCTTGCCGGCCAACATGCGCGTGCTGACGCACGAGTTCTGCGACGGGCAATAGTAGTAAAGGCCGGGAACCGCGGTGGTCAGTGCGTCTGCCGAATCGCTTGTGAAACTGTCCACACCGACAATACCGTTCATGTTGGAGAAGTCGGCGCCGCCAATGTCGGCACCGGAGTTCGAGCAGTCGTCCGGCACCGGATAGGCGTTGTCCGAATACACCTGAATGGGAAGATTGCTCGCCGTCTTGCTGCCGATCGTGATGTCCGCGCGCTTGACCGAGCCCCACGTGTAGCCCGACGCGAACGGCATGCATTCGACGATGGGCGCCGAGCCGCTCGTGTCGTCCGCAGCGCCGACCTGCGTGAGCAGCAACGGGGCCAGCGTGGGAATCGCGCGCGCGGCGATGCGCACGCCCGTGGAGCCGGTGTCGACCAGCATGTTGTCCACGGTCACGCATTGCGGCGTGCTCTGCGTGCCCGGCACGCAGATCTTGATGGACACCTTCGGCATGTTGATGCTGCCCATCGACTTGTCGACGGTGATCGTCGCCGTGTTGTCGCCGGTTGCGGGCAGCGATGAATTCCCCGAGTCCGTGCCTGAGCCGTGCGGCGTCCAGTCCGGCGTCGCATTCCAGCCAACCGAATTGCTGCCCTGATTGTTGCTGCCGCCACTGCTGCCGCCGCCTCCACATGCCGAAAGCGCGAACACGCCAATGGCGGCCGCGAGCGAAAGCGTCTTCTTCAATGTATTCATGTCTTGTTCTCTTCGTGCCGAGCGGCGGTTATTCGAGGTCGCCGGGACGCACGCCCGCGGGCAACAGACGCGGCAGCCAGGCCATGCCGGAGAAGTTCCCCAGGCGGCCTGCGGACTCGATGCGGAAATCGTCGTTGCCTTCTATCAGCGGGCCGGAGCCGCGCACGCCGGTCTGTCCGGCGGCAACGTAGTTCGTGAAGTAGCTGCCGAGCAGCGCGCGCATGTTCGGGCGGATCGGCCCTTGCCAGGTGACGGCGAACACGACGTTGGCCGGCAGCAGGTATTCGCGGATCGTGACGCCGTTCGCGTCGACGGACTGGCGCATCGTGTAGGGCGCCGTGGCGGTGACGGCGCTGGCCGGCTGGCTGCCCGCGGCAGGGGACCCCGAAGCGGAATCCAAAACCGACTGCGACGCCGCGGCGCGCAGCACGAGCGGCGCGGAGGCGTTCGCGACGGGGGCGCCGCCAAGCGCCGCAAACGACGACAGCGGCAACAACGTTGCGGCCAGCATCGCGATCTTTATTAGTCTCATCACACGGCTCCCAGAATGAACAGAGCATGGTGCCTGTGTGGCATTCCGAAAAACCTGTGAAATTTCGCAATCAATGCGGCGAAGCGGTGCAAATCTCTTCCATAACGCGGAGCGCGTCCGTATTCTCCATTCGATGCGTTTGCAGTTGCTTGTGCAGTCGCCGCCACCGTGGTGGCTTTCGTAACACGGCAGCCGGATCATGTAGCCGGCTATCGCCAAAAATCTCAACCGGAGAAACGACCATGCCGTATGTGACAACGAAGGACAACGTCGAAATTTTCTACAAGGACTGGGGCCCGAAAGACGCGCAGCCGATCGTCTTCCATCATGGCTGGCCATTGTCTTCCGACGACTGGGATACGCAGATGCTGTTCTTCGTCCAGAAGGGCTATCGCGTGATCGCGCATGACCGGCGCGGCCACGGCCGCTCGTCGCAAGTGTCGGAAGGACACGACATGGACCACTACGCCGCCGACGCCTTCGCCGTGGTCGAAGCGCTCGACCTGCGCAATGCGGTTCACATCGGCCATTCGACGGGCGGCGGCGAGGTGGCGCGTTACGTGGCGAAGCATGGCGAGCCTTCCGGCCGCGTGGCGAAGGCGGTGCTGGTGAGCGCCGTGCCGCCGCTCATGCTCAAGACCGAGGCGAATCCCGAAGGCTTGCCGCTCGAAGTTTTCGACGGCTTTCGCGCGGCGCTTGCCGCCAATCGCGCGCAATTCTTTGTCGATGTTCCGGCGGGCCCGTTCTACGGCTTCAACCGTGCGGGCGCGACGGTCCATCAAGGCGTGATTCAGAACTGGTGGCGTCAGGGGATGATGGGCAGCGCGAAGGCCCACTATGAAGGCATCAAGGCTTTCTCGGAAACGGACCAGAGCGGGGACCTGCGCGCGATCTCGGTGCCCACGCTCGTGCTGCATGGTGAGGACGATCAGATCGTGCCGTATGCGGACGCGGCGCTGAAGTCGATCAAGCTGCTGAAGAACGGAACGCTGAAAACGTATCCGGGTTTCCCGCACGGCATGTTGACGGTGAATGCGGATGTGTTGAACGCGGATCTTCTGGCGTTCGTGCAGGCGTAGTAGCGATTGACGTGAGTCCGCGTTTCGCGGGCTCACGCTCGAGCTGGCGGAAACAGACCCGCCAACCGCCTCTACACGATCAGTACGCGATCAGTACGTCGGAACCGACGGATCGACCTGACGCGACCACGCGTCGATCCCGCCTTGCAGATTGAAGACGTTGGCGTGGCCGCGCGATTCGAGGAACATGGCGACCTGGGCGCTGCGCGCGCCGTGATGGCAGATGCAGACGATTTGCGCGTCGTCGTCGAGTTCCTCGCTGCGCGCGGGAATCTCGCGCATCGGAATCGACACGATGCCCGGCATCGCCGCCGTCTGGATTTCCCACGGTTCACGCACGTCGAGCAACACGGGGGCGGGACGCGACGTGTCGGCGAGCCATTCGGCGAGTGCGGGAGCGGTCAGGTTTTGCATCAGCGGGACTTCCGTTCAAAGGACGGCGGCGCGCGCCGGCCGTCCGTGAAAAACAGGCGAATCAGAACTTGAAGCGCGGCGGCTGCACGGCGTTGACGAGCGGCTCGACATACGTCTCGAACACGTCGGCAATGCGGTACTGCTTTTCGTCGATGCGCGTGATGATCTGCGCCTTCATGACCGGCGCCGTGCCGACGAATGCCGCCAGACGGCCGCCCACTTTCAGTTGTTCGAGGATTTCCTGCGGCAGCACGGGCAGTCCGCCCGACACACAGATCACGTCGTACGGCGCGGCGGCGGACCAGCCGCGCGCGGCGTCGCCGGTCGCCACTTCCGCGTTGAGCACGCCGTTGGCGATCAGGTTGGTTCTCGCCAGTTCGGCCAGTTCAGGTTCGATGTCCACCGTCAGCACATGTTGCGCGCGATGCGCGAGCAGTGCCGCCATATAACCCGAGCCGGCGCCGATTTCCAGCACGCTTTCGTGCTTCTTCACCGCCAGTTCCTGCAGCGTGCGCGCTTCGACGCGCGGCGCCAGCATGTGCTGGCCGGCCGGCAGCGGCACTTCGAAGTCGACGAAGGCCAGTTCGTGGTACGCAGCGGGGACGAAGTTTTCACGCTTGACGATCGACAGCAGATTCAGCACGTCCTGGTCGAGCACTTCCCAGGGGCGGATCTGCTGTTCGATCATGTTGAAACGCGCTTGCTCGATGTTCATGGTGGATTGGCGGTTCTGGTTTGCAAGTTTTGCGATTTATCCGCTGCGCGGGCGCCTGGGCATGAGCCCCGGCGTTGAAGCCGGCAGGCAGGCACGGCAGGGTAACTGTGGGATTGTACCAAATGGCGCCGGGGTTCCGGGCCAGGGCGCGCAGCGCGGCGCGGCTGCTTTTGTCCGCGTTGCCCGCCGTTGCCCCCGTGTTAATCCCTAGCAATCTGGCCTTGCACTTCGGGCTGTCATCGCTCAAAAATGTAATCGATTACATTCTGGAGCCGCGTCCGTGCCGAGACCGACGTCGAAAGCGAAGCCTGTGGAAAGCGCTGCCACGCGCGCAGCCGCAGTCACGCCCGCGCCCGAAGGTTTGTCGATCGCCGGCGTCGCGCGGCAGGCGGGCGTTTCCGTCGCCACGGTGTCGCGCGTGCTGAACGCGCACGAGAACGTGCGGCCCGCGACCCGCGACAAGGTGCTGGCCGCCATCGACGCAAGCGGCTACCGCGTCAACGAACTCGCGCGCAACCTGCGAACCGCGGAAAGCCGCCTGCTGCTGACGATGGTCCCCGACTTCGGCAATCCGTTTTACGCGGAGATCGTGCGCGGCATCGACAGCATCGCGCGTCAGCACGGCTACTTCATGCTTCTGTGCGATACCGGCGCCGACCCCGGCCGCGAGCGCAGCTACTTCGATCTGCTGCGCCGCCGCCGCGCGGACGGCGCAATCTGCCTCGATCCCGCGACGATCCAGCAGGCGCTCGGCGAAGCGTCGAGCGCGCTGCCGTGGGTCGCGTGCTGCGAGTTCGATCCGGCGATGGGCGTGCCGTATGTGGGCATCGACAACTATCGGGCCGCGGGCGACGCCGTGCGGCATCTGCTCGCGCGCGGCCACCGGCGCATCGGCCTCATCAATTCGGACGTCGACTACCTGTACGCGCGGCAGCGTCAGCAAGGTTATCTCGATGCGCTGACCGAGGCGGGCATCGAGCCGCTCGACGGCTGGCGCATGAATCTGAACAGTCTCGACTACGAGGCGGGCGCGTCGGCGGCGGTTTCGCTGATGCTGCCGAGGCAAGGGCGGGGACAAGGACAAACGGAGCCGCCGAGCGCGATCTTTGCCGTCTCCGACACGCTAGCGACCGGCGTCCTGCACGGCTTGCGCAGCATCGGCAAACGCGTGCCGCAGGATGTCGCCGTGGTCGGCTTCGACGACATCTCGATCGCCGCGCAAGTCGATCCGCCGCTCACCACCATCGCCCAGCCGATGCGCGAACTCGGCGAGACCGCCGCGCGCCTCCTGTTGCAGCGGCTCGCGAATCCGTTGGCGAATGTGCCGGGCGTGCTGCTGCCGCATCGGCTCGTGATTCGCGGGAGCACCTGAGCCATGAGTCTCGCGATCCGCTTCGACGACATCCGCAAAGACTTCGGCCCCGTGCGCGTGCTGCACGGCGTGAGCTTCGATCTCGCGCCGGGGCGCATCTACGGTTTGCTCGGCGAGAACGGCGCGGGCAAGTCGACGCTGATGAAGATTCTCGCCGGCTACGAAACCGCGACGTCGGGCACGTTGCTGGTCGACGGCCATGCGCAACACTTCGCCGGTTCGCGCGACGCCGAAGCGCAAGGCATCGTGCTGATTCACCAGGAGTTCAACCTCGCCGAGCATCTGACGATTGCGCAGAACATGTACCTCGGCCACGAGAAGCGGCGCGGCTGGTTCGTCGACGACGCCGCGATGCGCGCCGAAGCCGCGCGTTATCTCGCGCAGGTCGGGCTCGACAAGGCGCCGGATACGAAGGTGCGCGAACTGATCGTCGCGGAAAAGCAGATGGTGGAGATCGCGAAGGCGCTGTCGCGCCGCGCGCGTCTGCTCATCATGGACGAGCCGACCGCCACGCTCACGCCGTCCGAAACCGAGCGGCTTTTCACGCTGATGGCGAAGCTGAAGGCCGACGGCGCGACCATCGTTTATATCTCTCACAAGCTCGATGAAGTCGAGCGCATCACCGACGAAGTGATCGTGATGCGCGACGGCCGCTTCGTCGCGCGCAACGAAACGGCGGCGCTTGCGCGGCAGCAGATGGCGAACCTGATGGTCGGCCGCGACGTGTCCGACATGTTCCCCGACAAGATCACCGTGTCCGCGAGCGCGCCGGTCGCGCTCAAAGTCGAAGGGCTCGCGGTGCCGGAGTGGGTCGACAATCTGAGCTTCGACGTGCGCGCCGGTGAAGTGCTCGGCTTCGCCGGACTCGTCGGCGCGGGCCGCACCGAAGCCTTCGAAGCGATCATCGGTTTGCGCAAGCGCACCGCAGGGCGCATCGAAATCGCCGGCCATGCCGTCGATCTGAAAAGCCCGCGCGACGCAATGCGTCGCGGCCTCACGTATCTCAGCGAGGACCGCAAGGGCAAGGGCCTGCACGTGAACCTGAGCCTGCAGGACAACGTCACGCTGATGACGCTCGAACGCTACGCGCATCCGCTCCTCGACATGAAGGCGGGCCGCGACGCGTTGAAGCATGCGGTGAGCGAATTCGGCATACGCACGGGCGACCTGTCGAGCCGCGCGCGCATGCTCTCGGGCGGCAATCAGCAGAAGCTCGCGCTCGCCAAGTTTCTGCAGCCGGAGCCCGACGTGATCGTGCTCGACGAACCGACGCGCGGCGTCGACGTCGGCGCGAAACGCGACATCTATTTCCTGATTCATCGTCTCGCCGCGCAAGGCCGCGCGGTGATCGTCATTTCATCCGAACTGATCGAGCTGATCGGCTTGTGCCATCGCGTCGCCGTGATGCGCGCGGGACGTCTGCAAGCCACGCTCACGCTCGACCATCTGACCGAAGAGGAGTTGATCGCTCATGCGACCGGCACCCACTGAAGCCGTGCAATCCGGCCGCGCGTTGCGCTTCGCGCATCGTCTGTATGCGCTTGGGCCGTTCGCCGGCCTGATCGCGCTGTGCATCGCCGGCACGCTGCTCAATCGCGATTTCGCCACGCTCGACAACATGATGAACGTGCTCACGCGCACGTCGTTCATCGGCATCATCGCGGTCGGCATGACGTTCGTGATCATCTCGGGCGGCATCGATCTGTCGGTCGGCTCAATGGCCGCGCTGATCGCGGGCAGCATGATCTGGCTGATGAACGGGCTCGCGGCGGGCGTCGGCGGCCATACGTTCCCGCCGCTCGTCATCGTCACGTTGGGCATCGCATTCGCGCTCGTGCTCGGCGGACTGTTCGGCTGCGCGCACGGCTTGCTGATCACCAAGGGACGCATCGAGCCGTTCATCGTCACGCTGGGCACGCTCGGCATCTTTCGCGCGGTGCTGACGTGGCTCGCCGACGGCGGCGCGCTGACGCTCGACAATTCGTTATCCGATCTTTATGGGCCGGTGTATTACGCGAGCCTCTTCGGCGTGCCGGTGCCGATCTGGGTGTTTCTCGTGACGGCCGCAGGCGGCGCGCTGATTCTCAACCGCACCGCATTCGGCCGGCACGTCCAGGCGATCGGCTCGAACGAACAGGTCGCGCGTTATGCGGCGATACGCGTCGACACGGTGAAGATCGTCACGTATGTGCTGCTCGGCATCTGCGTCGGCGTGGCCACGGTGCTGTACGTGCCGCGCCTCGGCTCGGCGACGCCGACCACCGGCCTGCTGTGGGAGCTGGAGGCGATTGCGTCGGTGGTCGTCGGCGGAACGGCGCTCAAGGGCGGCGAAGGACGCGTGGTCGGCACCGTGGTCGGCGCAATCCTGCTGTCGGTGATCGCCAACATTCTGAATCTCACCAGCATCATCAGCGTGTATCTGAACGCGGCGGTGCAGGGCGTGGTGATTATCTTCGTCGCGTTCGTTCAACGCGGAAGGCGGTAGCGATTCACGGTGATTCACGGTGAAACAACGGAAGGGGCGCACGATCGCCTCACAACATCAGATAGGAGACACACCATGAAGCAGGTCATTCGAGCGATCGGCGCCGGCATGCTGGCGTTGGGCATAGTGAGCACGGCGGGCATCGCGCGCGCCGACGACAAGGTCACGCTGGGCGTCGCGATTCCAACCGCCGACCACGGCTTCACGGGCGGCATCGTCTGGTGGGCCAACAAGGCGAAGGCGGATCTGGAGAAAGAACATCCGAATCTGAAAGTGATCGTCAAGACCGCGGCCGGCTCGCCCGAGCAGGCCAACCAGTTGCAGGATCTCGTGACCGTCAACAAGATCAATGCGCTCGTGATTTTCCCGTTCGAATCGGCGTCGCTGACGCAACCGGTCGCGCAGGTGAAGAAGAAGGGCGTGTACGTGACGGTGGTCGATCGCGGCCTGACCGACACCAGCGCGCAAGATGCGTACGTGGCCGGCGACAACACCGCGTTCGGCAGAATCCCCGCTGAATTTCTGGCGAAAGCGCTGGACGGCAAGGGCGACATCGTCGCGCTGCGCGGTATTCCGACCACGCTCGACAACGAACGCTGGACCGCTTTCACCGGCGTATTGAAGGGCTATCCGAACATCAAGATTCTCGACGCGAAATACGCGAACTGGAATCGCGACGACGCATTCAAGGTGATGCAGGACTACCTCACGCGCTTCAAGCACATCGACGCCGTCTGGGCCGCCGACGACGACATGGCGGTCGGCGTGCTGAAGGCCATCGACCAGGCGAAGCGCAGCGACGTCAAGATCGTATTCGGCGGCGCGGGCTCGAAGGGCATGGTGAAGAACGTGATGGACGGCGCGCCGCTCATCAAGGCCGACGTATCGTACTCGCCGAAGTTCATCTACGACGCGATCAAGCTCACCGCCGAGGCACGTCTCAAAGGCGAGAAGCTGCCGGCCACGACGATCATTCCTTCGGTGCTGATCACGAAGGAAAACGCGCAGCAGTTCTACTTCCCCGATTCGCCGTTCTGATCGTGAAGCGCGGCCCTCGTTAATGGGTAGATCAACCCAAGATCAAAGGAACCCAAGGTTAAAGGAACCCAACGATGAAAACCATCAAAGGTCCGGCGATTTTTCTCGCTCAATTCATGGGCGACGAGGCGCCGTTCGACAATCTCGCGCACCTGGCCAGTTGGGCCGCGAGTCTCGGCTTCAAGGGCATTCAGGTGCCGTGCGATGCGCGCCTGATCGATCTCGAACAGGCCGCGTCGAGTCAGTCGTATTGCGACGAGTTGCGCGAGACCGTGGACAACGCGGGCGTGACGATCACCGAGTTGTCGACGCATCTGCAAGGACAACTCGTGGCCGTGCATCCCGCGTACGACACGTTATTCGACGGCTTTGCGGCGGCTCACGTGCGCGGCAATCCGTCAGCGCGCACCGAATGGGCCATCGAGCAATTGAAGCTCGCGGCGAAGGCGTCGCAGCGTCTCGGCCTCGATACGCATGTGTCGTTTTCGGGCGCGCTCGCGTGGCCGTATCTGTACCCGTGGCCGCAGCGTCCGGCCGGTCTGGTCGAAGCCGCATTCGACGAACTCGCGCGCCGCTGGACGCCGATTCTCGACGCATTCGACGCCGCCGGCGTGAACGTCTGCTACGAGCTGCATCCGGGCGAAGACCTGCACGACGGCGTGACCTTCGAGCGTTTTCTCGATGCAGTGAGGCAGCATCCGCGCGCGAACATTCTCTACGATCCGAGCCATTTCGTTTTGCAGCAGCTCGACTATCTCGCATTCATCGACATCTATCACGAGCGCATCAAGGCGTTTCATGTGAAGGACGCGGAATTCCGGCCGAACGGCAAGCAGGGCGTGTATGGCGGCTATAGCGGCTGGGTCGAGCGCGCGGGGCGTTTTCGTTCGCTCGGCGACGGGCAGATCGACTTTCGCGCGATCTTCTCGAAGCTGGCGCAATACGATTTCCCCGGCTGGGCAGTGCTCGAATGGGAATGCGCGCTCAAGCATCCTCACGACGGCGCGCGCGAAGGCGCGCAGTTCATTCGCGAGCACATTATCCGCGTGGCCGAACATGCATTCGACGACTTCGCGGGCAGCGGCGTCGACGCGGCGCAGCTAAAACGCGTGCTCGGCATTTGAGCGTAGGTAAGCGTAGGTAAGCGTAGGTAAGCGTAGTCAAGCGCAGTGCAACGACAGCAACGACAGGCGAAAGGAAGAAGCGCGATGCCATACAAGAGACTCAGAAGACTCAGGCTCGGGATGGTCGGCGGCGGGCAGGGCGCGTTCATCGGCGCGGTGCATCGGATCGCGGCGCGGCTCGACGATCGCTTCGAACTGGTGGCGGGCGCGTTGTCGTCCGATCCCGAGCGCGCGCGTCAGAGCGCGGCGGAAGCGGGCATCGCGCGCAGCTACGACGACTGGCGCGAGATGGCGCGCGTGGAAGCGGCACGCGATGACGGCATCGACGCCGTCGCTATCGTCACGCCGAATCATCTGCATGCGCCGGTCGCGACCGCGTTTCTCGAAGCCGGCATCCATGTGGTGTGTGACAAGCCGCTCGCCATTTCGCTCGCCGAAGGCGAAGCGCTGGCGAAACTCGCGCGCGAGAAGAACCGGCTCTTTGCGCTGACGCACACCTACTCCGGCTATCCATTGGTGCGCCACGCACGCGAGATGATCGAAGCGGGCGAACTCGGCCAGATTCGCGTCGTGCAGGTCGAATACGCGCAAGACTGGCTGGCTGAACCGATTGAAAACGGCGGCCTGAACAAGCAGGCCGGCTGGCGCACGGACCCGGCGTTGGCGGGGCCGGCAGGTTGTCTCGGCGATATCGGCACGCATGCTTATCAGCTTGCCGCGTTCGTCACGG
>Ga0209795_10000053_pt1:52500-114008 | contig 114008 bp, 58 predicted proteins | sample AgamicOrMarz_FD_187166 | JGI IMG/M metagenome (GOLD analysis project Ga0209795, IMG submission 187166) | Agave microbial communities from Guanajuato, Mexico - Or.Ma.rz (SPAdes) (version 2) | ecosystem: Host-associated > Plants > Phyllosphere > Phylloplane/Leaf | place: Guanajuato... | reverse complement strand
CTCGCCATTGACATCCCCTGCTAATCACATCTCTCGATTTCAATAGTCCCCGCCAAGTCAATAGGACATTTATACTAAGTCGCCGGTCATACATCCAATCATCTTCCCACTCTCCTCTGTCTCACTCAAGTGAATTGCACACCTCCACCCTTGATTGAAGCCGTTGCTGCTTCTGAAGCTACTGTAGCCTTGTTGCCGGTAGTATACCACGCGACGGCATCCTAAGAAAGGAAAGCTTGCTCCAAAGCAACTGCTTTAAGTCTGGTTTTCACTACCCGGTTTGAAAGTGCAAGACCCGCCCTTCGTTCTCATGTCGTATAGTGAGCCTTTTCAGCCCCGCATTCTTGCCTCTTTTTTTTCTTTCACCTACGATTTCTCACACTTTTTGGCTAGTCTACCTACTTGTCGGCGTACGGCACTCTGTCTAGTCACTCCTTGCCCGACTCACCGGTACTATCTGTTGGAGCCTTCCTTCCTGCCTTTGCTCTCTTGCTAGAGCTGGTTCTAAGCCTACTCCTTCCATCCCGCCTTAAGATTAAGAAAGGTTAATAGGCCGGCTAGTCGGAGAGCAGACTCCTAAGGAAACCTGCCAGTCCCCTTAGCTAACCTGACCTAGTGGCATTACCTACTCCGAAGAACCGACTAGATCTCCTCTCTTCCCTTAGGATGAACAAAAGTTTTTTGCTATCGAGTAGTCTTTTTTGGGTGACTGGCTAGGGAAGGCGAAGCTAGAAAGCGAGGTAGGCAGGAGTGAAACGACGACTTGGCTCTAGTTCACCACCCCGAGGAAGTCTTTCCCATGAGGAATCAGCACAGGGCAAGAAAGGACAGAAGGCATCTGAGGAGATGGACTAAAGCATAAGTATGACAATCGAAATGACATACTCAACTAGCTAATAAGCCACTCTTAGTTTAGCTAAGGCATTCATGAGCTTACCTTTAACCTGTAACTGGACTAACCTCGCCTTCCCCTAACTCTACTCTGGACAGCTTCTTGCTTCTTGCGTGCTCAATTGACTTGAAAAGCGGATTCGCCGACCCACTGAACTTAAAAATACCTTACTAATCTCTTTCGAGATAAAGGTTATTACAGAGGTGAAGGCACCCATCTGGCCTTTGAAGGAAGGCGTCTCACTCCCGCTCTACTTCCTGAAACTAAGGAACTGGCTTTAGATCGGCTAATTTCTCGTGGTAAAAGGGGTGGTTTTTTTTGTTAGGCTATGCCTTTTTCCAATTGCGAGTGTTTAGTTAATCTGGGTTGCCAACCCGACGGGTTATCTGCCTACAAGAAAGAAGGGTAAACTTCTGGATAATTGAACCTCCGACCTCTTTCTGGCTGCTTCTTCCTACCCGCAATCATCCCTTCACCATCCCATCAAAAAGATTGGTATCTCCTTGGCACTAGTTGGGTTGGATTGGTATCAGGTATTGAATGAGCCAAATCCCGATAGTAAAAACACACGTAATCGTAATAAGAAGAGCTGGTTGATCCTTCGCTTCTTCAGAAGTAGAAGTGGCGAACCAATCAATGGAATTCTATGTCGGTTTTCGATTGGCTTTCAGCCGCTCTTCTTCCTTGCCTAACCCGGATATGAACCCGTAACCCGACCTGGCGCAGAATAGAGTATTTCCCACAGTGCTGTTGAAGTAGGTCAGTTCCTTTCTTCTCGTCTACCATGACTGCGTTTCAAAGCTCTGAGAACGGCCCGTGTTGAGTTCCCTTCTTGCCCTCATCACCATCGAATGTCGCGAAGGTAGGAATAAGAAAAAAGGGAATCCCCAGCCATGCTAGGATTGTGTTTACCAAGACAACTACACTGAGTTGACAAAGGAAAGAAAGAGCGGAAAGAATTTGGATCCTGGAGCTGGTACAGATCATCCATCCTCTATTCTATTCTATTGTGAGTGAGTGGGCATTCTAATCTTTCTTTGAGTTCTACCCGGACTAGACTCACTCAGGCATTTACCTAGCTATCTATCTAGAGGGAAGGAATCACTCTACTACTTACTAAAGGAAAAGAGAGCTTCTTATCGAGACTGATTACAGCAGTTATTAGATTACTTATGAGGATAGCTGGAAGCAAGGAACATTGTATTGCGGCTTACCCGTTCTCTAAGAGAACGGTTCAACTGGTTAGGCGGTCTGGCGCATTATTCACTGCGCCTTATTTAAAGCAGTGTGCGTCATCGCTTCAACTGGCCTATTCTTTGACTCTCCTATAATGTATAGTATATTCTTTCCATCTTCCTACTAGGATAGAGATTCTAACAACAAACTACCTAGCTTAGCTAGTTGGCAGCTCCGCATCGTGAACTGCATCGGCAAGGGCACCCGATCTCTCTTTTATGGGCAGTTTCCTTCGTATCTGACCTATCCGAGTTAGCCCTCCCAAGCAGACAACCTGGTGGATCATCTGATCTTGAAATAGGTCATCCCGGCTATCCCGATCTTTTATCTGTTCATTTCGTCAGGTATCTGAATCATACGATTCTGAGGATTCTGCTTTTCACATTCATTCTACAGGACCAAAACGAGGCCTTTCCTCGCTAGTTGGAATAAAAACCTCACCAGCAGCGTTCATTGAACCCCTTCTTGCTATCCTTGCTACCTATGAAACGAGTCCCTCTTTCATTCACTAAAGAAGACGCAGCTGATAGATGGATGAATATCCATTTGCTGGCCAGTTCTATGAATCAAAATCTCGAGTTGGAGGCATCGCTGGGCAAAAAAAAAGCCAATTGATTCGGCGAAATCAAGAGTGGACTTGAAATCATAGATCCATTTTGTGATCCACGCGACTCAGAGAAGAATCCTATTTCGTACTCACCCAGTGCTGTTCTGATTGAATTTCAAAGCGCTGTCAAAGCGCATTTTGTGAAGTGTTCTCCTGTCCCTGTCACCTGAGATAAAGTCAACTGGCAACCGTGATCGGAGTCGTGGTTTGAAGATTCTGATTTGAAGATTCATTCGACAGAGAAGGGCGTGTTGGTTGCCGATACCGAGGTGGAATGAATCATTCCACCTGGCAACAGCAAAAGTAGAGTTTGGCACAGGTCAAAGGGGAAAGCAACGAGGAATTCCAAAGTGGAAAGGAAAAGGGCAGTTCCAAACGAAGGACCCAATCTCAAGGGGCAAGCTTCCCGGTGTCCAAGTGTCAAGTCCCGAGGGCTTGTGTCCGCCGAAAGCTGCCTTTTTTCTTTTTAGCCTTTCCTTGCAATGAACCGAAAGGTGAGAGGCAGGGCTCGGTCTCAAGGTTTAAAGTCACTAGTCAGTCCAACTGCACGAGTGAAAGGCGAAAGTAAAGATGGAGTGCAACCAGGTGTAACGTGTCAAAGGGCACTTTTCCTTTACAAAGAGGAAGGAGATTAAGTTAGTGTTCAGTGAGCTCGAGATAGCTGCCTGATGAGAGGAAGGGACGCCGGGTACAGTCTTTCATCCGCTAAAGCTTCCCCTATCCGGACAGTGAGATCTCGAGTGGGCATTTCGAGGTTGCTTCGCTTCCAAAGCTTGCACTGGATTAGTTTAAGGCAAAAGAAGAAGTTTATTCCATCCTGCTAGTGAGATCTCTCACTTCACACTTTCTATATCTTAGGATCTATGCAATAAGACTTCACAAATGAATGTACGACAAGGGAATATTAAACATTTTAGTGCCAGGCCTTTCTAATCGATATAATGGTGTACTACAAGGGAATTCAATGTAATTGAATTTAAGCAGGAAAACTGCCTGGGAAAACAATCCCAAGGGAAGCTTCTCGCTAGTGCTTTGCCCCACCACTGAACATTGCGTTGCTACGGTCAATAAACTGCCTTAAAGTGACTCTATTTCATTATATTCCATCCATATCCCAATTCTAGCGTCGCATCTATTACACAGTTAGCTGCTCTTTCCTCTTGCTTTTTCAAGCAAAAATACGAAGAAAATGAAACTTTTGAAATGCTTTTCGTTCCGGATCTCTGTTATCCTTTGAGTGGTGGCTGGTAGGCGGGAGACCTCTCAATCCTTACTTAAAGGGGAGAATCGCGGAGATGGTCAGAATGCCCCAAAATCCATTCGATTACCTTACGGCGAGAAAGGGGATTGGACGGTGACCTCTCCTCTAATCTAGAGAGTGAACTTCTTGAGCGCACAGTCATTCGAGGTTGGATAACTCAGTGGCTCAATCGAAAAAGACTAAGATCACACACTTCAGCCAATCAAGCAGTTAATCAGCTTCCAGACCTTGGAAACAGCCTTGTCATACTGAATTAGTTGCAGGTAAGTAAGAAGCTAGTTGCTTTACCTTTTCCTCCAAACTCTTCTTAAACTTGTTCTAAAACCCCTTATTTTGCTAAGGCGCAGTTCCCCCAATGGACACCTGCCGGAGTGCCGTCGGAATGGAACTAGTCATTTTGTTCAGCTTATTTCCTCCTCCCATGCGTGTACTCTCTCTCTGGTTAAACCATATCAGGACTTTGACTTACCCTTATCCTATAATCCCCTCTCGTTAGCCAAACTGGCATCTAACTGTCGCTATAAAATGACTACGGAACTAAACAACCAAACAAAGAGAGACAAGCTCGTAGTGATTGAGAGGGGATAAAAGCTATTACCTTCACAAACCAGGTACTCATTCACTACGATAGGCAATTCGCAAGATCTTAACTGCTTGACAGGCGGGCGAGTCAAGTGAGCGGCCTACTCGGATTGCAGGACGAGCTCGTTACGCTCAACCGATTCTCCATTGGTCCCTCAAAACGGGAAATACAAAGGATTCCTCTACTCCGGCTAGCCAACAAGCCAAGTCAGTTCGTTTTGTCTCGATGAGTGAGATTCTAATTTGAGACTTCTATCTAATTTACAAGAACTACTAGTTTTTGTTGCTTTCGAGATTGAGTTGGTGTAAAGTGTACCGCGAAAAGAATGCATTGGATGGATGCCCGGGCATTGAGAAGGAAAATAACAAGCATGAATTCTCAACGGAGACTTAGTAGCTGGTTTATGACTTTAATTAGCCTCTATCCTTCACTCCAATCACAAGCTTGTCTTTGTTTATCCCATTCTTATCCTTCTTCTTATGATTCATATTCTTCTTCTTGGGTCGTGTTAAGCTAGCAAGGAGAGCACGATTGAATCCTTACTTTATGAGTTGGCTTCCCTTGAAAGAAGAAGAGCTAGCCCACACGGTAGCTCGCCGCCTTGAGCCTTCATCTCGCCTACCGAAGAGACCAACGTATCATCTGCAAAATTGTCTCTTATTAGGGTTTGGGGCCCGGTTGCTTCGTAAGTGAATAGGGGTGAGTTTTGCTAATGAATTGGTGTTTTGAGTTGTCGTTTTGAGTGGTGGTATAAATGGGGCTTTGTAGGCCCCATTGCCTTGTTGTTGTGTAGTTTTTCTTTTCGAGTGTTGGAGCTTGGGATTTCCTTAAGCGAGTTCAAGGAAGTGACGTGAAGGTAACCTTAGGTAAGGAGCTGACGAGATAAAGAGGTCCCCACGTCTTTTGGTAGTGGGGGACAGAAGGCGGACTTAATTGAGTTCTGGTCTTGTTGGGGGGCTCTAGTAAGGTATGGGGCTTTCAAAGGGGGAAAATTCACCCAGTCTAAGCCAGGCAAGCAATGCAAAGCTAGACGAACCCAGACAGAGTCCAGCGAATCCAAGCCGAGACAACTCAAGCTTGGGCCTGCCTTTCGGTCAATCAAGGAAGTACATCGAAGTGTCTTCCTCGAAAGAAGCACGCGCGTCACGCCTTCAGTTAATAGCGAGTAGTCTTTTTCTTTAGTAGAAAGCCTGTTAAAGCCATCTGAGTTGTGATGAGATACTATAGGTCAATTCAATGCTCTAATAAGCTTTCTTTTACGCCTTGGAATGAAGCATTATTCAAAGACAGTAGGCAAAGCACTAGTTGGAAGTGAAGTAGGGTAGTCAGATATAGGCCTCTCTTTCTGTGAGAAAGATAAATAATACTTCACTAGTTGATCCGCCCTTTCATCTTTCCTGTAAAGCAATTTTCGATGGAAAGATGGAATGATCCGGGGATACCCTGACCTAGTGTAATTAGAGCTTGGAGTTCTGTAATCCGGTATTCTCAGATCAGGAATAGACTTTTTCAACTCTTAAAAACTTCAACTGCGGCTTCTATGAAAGCTTTTTAATAATGACTTTCGTTAAGCGGTTACTGGACAAGAACAAAATCAGTTAAAGCAGCTAACGAAGAGGTGTGTAGCCTTTAACTTTAAGAAAGACATTTTTTTTAGAGATGCTTTGAATAGAATGCAAACCTGATTGACAATAGCTCGCTAAGCAAATGGACCTGGCACTTGTCCCTTTTCTGGCCTGAGTAAGGCTTCTTTCTAGGTCTCAGGAGCTTTACCATCTGATTTGCTGCTTTCTTGTCCACCTGGCTCTCTGGCCAAGAATAATACTGGGGAGTCACTTTCTCTGGAAGAGGGTTTACTGACCACTCTGCTGAGGGCGTGTAGGGATAATAGGCAGAAGGGAGAGGACATCTCTCTCCTCTTTTTGGCATGATAAAAATAACAGCATTTCTAAGAACTTCTTCCTTCCTTTTCTTTGGAGTCCTTCCTCCCCCTAAACCCATCACCCAAACCAAAAATGAATCCTCTTCGTATAACCTAGAGGACAGACGGGCCAAGGGACTCTGTCTCTATTGTGATGAAAAGTTCACCCCGGGTCACAAGTGTAAAAGACAGCTCTACATGTTGGAGGTATAAGTTAATGAAGGAGAGGAATCATTCTTTGATGGTCAAGGCCAATTAGACCCTACTGAGTCTTCTACTGCGGATAATAAAAAATATGCGCATGCACTCTAAGGAAGCAAGTTTATCATATCGTGAAGGTGAGGGGGTGTGTGAAGAGATATCAACTGGTGATCCTGATTTCTTAGGAAGCACACAGAATTTGTTTACCCCTCAATAAGAAAACAGGTGGTAAGCTGCAGCAAACTGCTCCCTGAGTGTGTTTGTGGGGGATGAATCAAAGAAAGTTAGTAGTGCCTCTTAATTAAAAGGGTTTAGAGCCCTTATTACGAGTGATCGGAGACCTAGAAGGAGGACCCGGAGCCAAGTTCCTGGGAAAGGGGCAATAATAGGTCAATCAGGTTAATCCCTCTCGCGCGTCTTGTCTTAGAAGGAGTTGCAACCTAAAGGTAATTTATTTCTTTACTTAATATTAAGTGAAGGCTCGTCGAGACCTGATCTGATCTTTCCTGTGAAGAAACAACAGTGGTGGGGCAAGTAATCCCTAATTAGGGGTTTAAGGATAATTGCATTACCTCTTCTTTTTTCTGCCCATTCCCGTCCCTGTAGAGGTCTTTGATTTGATACCTCTCATTCTTTTCGATGAAGTCTCCTATGTAGGCTCTTTAATACTAAACTTTCTTTTCTATGATATACGGTTTTTTACTAAAAGTAAAGATATTTAATTAGAATCAATTATCAGTAGTTGTTTTATGTTCATAGAATAAATGAAGTTTTATACTCATTTTTTTTTTAGATAGGTTTGGGTATAGCAGGACTTGAACCTGCGACCATTAGGTTAAAAGCCCAATGCTCTACCAACTGAGCTATACACCCCCCCAAAAAAATATTTTTTAGTAAATAAAGATTGGTTCGGAAAAGAAGGCGGCCCCTTGTCTGCTCATCATAAAGGGCGCGGCTCTATATGAGGTTCGTACTGCGGAGCAAGCGAAGAAAACGTAAGGGCGCGCGTTAGCACTTCTGCAAGAAAACGAAAAAAAAGTTTCGCCTTTTTCGATATGAGAAAGATGCGCTCAAGCACCCAACCCATACTTTGTTCTGCTTGCTGAAGCCTTACTCAACAAGGACCTTTATTTCTTTAGTAACAGGTTGCTTGTTTCCACTCATAATTGATTCTATCTACTTTCGAAGGTCAACGGAAGATACTAAAATGGCTCTCACTGACACCTGATACGAGAAGGTGAGGTCGTCTTTCTTTCCTGTTTACGTTTGCCTTAAAGCCTTTTTTTCGGAGAAGGAGAAGAGCAGTTATCTTATCTATGTAATTACGGTCTTTGTCGGCGGTCGATTAAAAAAAAATATGTTATGTTAAAGTGAAAAAAGCGGAAAATCGTATTTTAGAGAGACAAAGCAATGCACTTAGGCATATAATTAATGAAATTAAAAATCTCAGCTCCTGCTGCAGTAGTTGTGCCAGCGGCTGTCTTATTTGTTCTCCTACCTCGATGTGAGTTCGAGGCCTAAATTTGTGACCCATACAGGTAGTTAAAATGAGATTAGCCTTTCGATATGATCCAGACACTAGGGATGATTTCATAAAACAAATATTGAACATACCTAGAAAGGATGAGAGATTTATATTTATAAATAAGAATCTCGGTTTATCCTATTGCAGAACCTTTTTTGAAACAATGGTAAAAAGCGTTGGTATACAATCATTATTAGCATGCCCAAGTAATATAAATAAAATCTCATATTTATTTGAGATGATAACTGAATATAGAGGATATATGACACGTTTCTTGATTTTGGTTATGTTGGGATGTGGTTGCACAGTCTGGTACCATGTTGTGTTAACAGATAACCCAAACCAAGATATATTTGATGTGTTCAGAATTATATCTTCTTATAAACCTTTTTTCAACCCTAATTATTGTATTCAAGGTTGGAATAAAATGTTCTTTTCCGAAAGTGTTGAAGATGTAGCAGCAAATGTAGTGTCTGCCTTTAATGAAGAACCATTTTCTGAGGTAGATGTACCTTCTCCTGCTCTTAGTTTGGGTATTGTTAAAGCATCTGGTTTAAGTATTGTAATAGTGATACTTCTCACCTGTTGATATGTTCCTAACGTTGAACTAATAGAACTATAAGATATGAATATGAATATAAAAGGCTTTATTTTGGCTCGCACTGTTATTAGAGATTTTAATTCATTAATTATGTTATTTCATCCACCTCATACAAAAGATCGATTACTTCTGAAGCTGTCATCCGATATTGAGTTAGTTTACAAAGATATGTCTGATAAGTATAAATTTCTTTTACCTAGCGATCTTTATTTCAATATACACAATTTAATAGTTTCAGGATTATACGTATTTTCTGTGCCTGATGTTGAAACCTTAACCAAACGTGAATTAAATAAGTTTATCCGTGATAGAATACGGGATTGCCCTGATTTCATGTTTTCGTTAACATTAACTGCTAATGATGAGTTATTTAATGTGATTATTCCTAAACCCGCGGATGTTTTGGTTTATAGAGGTTTATCGGTTATGTTATTACGGCTTACTGGAGGCAGCTTGGCAAAAGATGGTTACTTACTTGAGAGTAAGCATGATACCATGTGTTCCAGAATGAATGAACATGATAATGTAAAAAGAATATATATCATTGACTTATACCCCACGGTAGGTGAAATTAGTAAAACAACTATCCTAAATAAGGTAAAGGAATATGTTGGTGAAATTTCAGTTTATAGATACATTTCTTCTTTTCTTTCTATATGTATCTATGATACAAACATAAGAAATAATCTGTCTATTACCCAATTAAGTCATATTCCATCAATTAATCAATTATTCAAAGTATTAATTAATTTAGTATTGAAGGATATTATCGATAAACCCTTTAAACACAAGTATCCTTGCTTAACCTTTTATAGGAATTATGATAAAGTCTTTCTCTTTACAAAGGAAGATGATGAAATAAAGATAGAGGTTATATTGGAGGAACTCGGTTTAAAAGGAAAAATATCCTCAATTGAACCCGGTGATGACCCCTTTTTCTTGGGCAATGATAAAATCCTCTGTTTGGACATTGAATGTAATGTAGTTGTTTGCAATAAGTATGAATATTTATAAGGGTGCAGCATGCTTGGAAAATTAGTACCAGTCACTTTCCTAACAACGTACCCTAGTCCATGTAGTGTTCTTGTTCCATGTAGTGTTCTTGCTCCATGTAGTTTTATGTTTATGGAGGAGTCTTTAAAGGCTCAGGCTGTTTAGGCCCGCAGACAGGCCGGAAGGTGGTGCTATACCAGCTTACCGAACTGCGTTACCAAAAGCTACTCTTTCTTGGTGGAAGAAAAGGTAAATTTGATCTTAATCACCTGTGTCAGTTCGAATCTGACGAGTAGCTAGTGAAGAGGAATAATATTATAGGGAACACTTGATCTCATCTTATATGTGTTTTATATTAAATAATAATATATGTAATTAAATAATGTATCTTTTATTGTGGAATCCAACTTATACCGGTACATATATATTACTATAAGAGAAATAATAGACTGATATTCCAAAGGTAGAGACACCGCATAAAAACGGATAAATATAGAGACGAAGGGGAGCGATGAGAGAGAAAGAAAGGGGTCATCACATGAGATATTGGGGTTGGCAAGAGTTATCATTACCCTCTTCAACTGGCTCTTATCAGACTTATGGCTTCGCAACTCCTAGCTTCATTCTGGTTAGACACCCTAGGAAATGGACCAATTCTCGTCTCTGGGTTAGACAACGTAACCTGGAATGGAACCAAAGGCTTGGTGTTAAGTCCTCTAACTATCAACTCCTAGCTTCAGGAATCGTTTAAGGTTTAGAAACCTTAGGAAATGCCTTAGAGAAAAATCCAACAACCTATAATTCCTCAAGACAGGAGTCCCAGACAGATTAGTGATAAGTATTGGATGGATTATCGAGTTATTAATTCACCCGATGGAATCATACGAGCTGGGAAGGTTCACATTGCCGGAAACGAGGCTTTTCCCTTTACCAAAAAAGAAGATTCTAAGGTTCAGACTACCCGAACATAAATAAATTGTAGAACTTGGACAAAGTATTCACTGCGGCTCCCATGTTCCACAAGATCCAAATAGAAAAGGGGCTAAACCAAATCTATTTGGATCTCGTTACTAATGGCACGAGCAGTAGCTACTTTGTTTACATTATAGATACGTATGGCCAGATTATTAGTTTTTTGGTTTTTCTATTTTATTTTTTTCGCTCGATGCTTCATTTTGTTACTAAAAAGGGAGTCAGGCTTACTCTTTGTTGCTTTGCAATGTAGAGTAGCTTTACAAAGGTATTATGCAGGATTCGTATTCCGATCGAAGAAAGAAGGAAGGAGGCTAGTCCCCGAAAATGCCCGTTCTCAAAGTTGGGGTTCATAGTCGTCATAGACTGCTTCCTTTCTTCGGCTTAGGAGTGAGAGGCATTACTTGACCTTGATGGGAGGGCATGTTCAGCTATGATCTCTGGACCCGAGACCACACTCCTTCTCTCTCGGAGATCTGGATTTGATTCCCACTCTGGAGGACTAGGGCCCTCTTCTGCGCCTAGCACTGATCTGATTAAACATTATAGTCAAGAAACTAGAAGACGAAAGTCTTATCGTTATTGCTATCTAAGGCCTTTTCAGGTTATCGTGTGGATGATTTCACATTCATCGTTAAAAGGCTGCTTTCTCAGCAAGAATCTCGCTGTCATAGGTACGTAGTCGCTTGAGAGAAGCTATAGGGTATGGTGTGCGAGCGGGTACGAAGTCACTCATAAATGAGGAATCAAAACCTTGCTTTCAGGGGGACGGAAACTCGCTACTCAAGAAGGGAGCAAGAGGTCTTTACTTTATAGGTTGATAGGATAGGGCGCTTTATCTCAAGCAATGTTCTAGTTCTCTTCAGGTCGCCTATCCTATGGGGCGATCGACGACCGAAAGGTCTTCTGCCTATCCCTTACACGCAGTGGCTATCCACGCATTCAAATGTACAGGATGACCTATTGGTTATCCCTCTCACTTTGTGTGAGCAACTGAATAACTCTCGCTTTGCTCAAGTGACTAAACATACCTCGGGATTCCTTTCGGCGTTTCTATGCAGCCTTTGGGAGTTCCTTCCTGGTGTAGCTGAGTGCTCTTTGTTGTTTTACAGAATAAATTAGCTTTGAGGGCCCCATCTGGCGCAGTTTCTTATGGGTAGGCTGTACCATTTTCAAGCCTAATTGGAGTGGAAGTTCTTCTTTATCGTCTTCATTTAGGTAACTAAATAGATACCCAAGGTAATTGAAATTTTTGTTTTCGGATGCCTTAGGGGACAAAGATAAGACATCAGTATGAGTGAAGTTCTTGTTATCAAGTAGGGATCCTACGGAATGGGAATCTCCGATATTGGAACCAATGGTCGCTAACTTGCTCAAGTCGGTCTGATACTGGTTTTTCCGAGGCAGGGTCAAGTTAGTTTAATCAAATCTTCAATCAAAAGTTATAAATCATAATATCGTATAATAAGCTCCGAAACTGTGGATCATAGACGGACATAACAAAGCTTGAGTGAGTGAGCTTAGTGACTTCTTTTCCGGGTTCACTCCGGCACTCCTATAGCTAACCTGTCGCAGGAGATTTATTTATTTACAGGAAAAAAGGGAAGGGCATTGAAGACCAGGTCTTAGTCGGGCAGATGCCGACTTATACGATGAAACTTCCGGGGGCTTGACTCAATATCAGGACACGAACGACCTACTTACTGGCTTGAAGGATCCTTAGCTTGCCTCCTTAGAGTATCCCAAGTGAGTCTTTCTTCTTGTCTCTGTCAGTAGGATGGCACAGGGCATATTTGGCTAGACGGAGAGATCAGAATATCCACACTCGATCAAGAGTCTACTTCAAAGGCAAGAGGGAGACAGAAAGCAAGACTTGCACACGCCTGACTCATTCACAAAGACTACTGTAAGGGCATGGCACCCCCGAAACCCGAACTACAACAAAAAGGGGGAAAGCTCAATCGCCAATCGAGTCGACAAACCCGAAGTAAAGGATTCAACTCAGTTCAACTGACTTTGCTCGAGAGACCTAGGCTCATAGATAGAATCAGAGGCGGGGAATAGTGAAAGAAAGAGAAGAAGCGGGGTAGAGGAATAGGTCAACTCATCAGGCTCATAACCTTCAGATTGCAGGTTCGAACTCTGGGAATAATTATTATTTGACTTGTTCTTATAAAAGTAAAAAAATGGAAATGACTATTTCGGCAGTTTGTTTATCTACGTGTTCGTTTGATGGAAGAAAAGATGGTTTTTTTCCTTCATTCTTATCTCCCGGAAACCTGGGTAAGATATGTTCCAATTTTGGGGAGACTTCTTTTTCTTTATCTTACTTCCAAGTCGGTCGGGTATCTCTTTATGGACGAAATTTCCCAATTCTATCCGTCTTCTTCGGGTGGAATGTCTGGGAACTCAATTCCACCCAATTCTGATTCCACTATATTCGCGGCGGGGGGCACGGCCCGGGATGAGAATTTTGTTTGGCTATCAAGAAACAAGGGAAGATCTTTGTAAAAGAGAATACTCATATTATATATTCTAAATATATAAATAATTTGGAACTGCCATTTTGGGCTTTGCTCTAACCGAAGCTATTGCATTGTTTGCCTTTCTGATCTTATCCGTATTCCAAAGAAGGAAGAAGCAAGCACCTTTTTGCTTTTGAGTTGCAGATTACCGATGGAGAAACTGAAAATAGTACAAGTAAACTTCCATCCTCGGACTATCGGGAGTGGTTTGAAGATAGATTGCTCCTTGCTCACTTATAGGTCCCGAAACGAAATAAAATCAGGCTTTCAAAGCAAAAGAAGGAGAGTCCTTACCCTGCTATCGACGCATTGGCTCTTTTCCTGACATCAAAGTGATCTCTTAATCTGTTGCGGAAGCTGTGCGCGTGTCACGAGAAGACATAGGGAATAGGGACATAGTTCAACTCCTTCCGTTCGTTTGGTAGTGGGAGTCAGAGACAACCTCTCACTATTGTTTTCTGGCATCGATTAAAGAAAGGTTTTCACTAGCCCTTTCCGCTTAAGTCTTTATTTAAGTAACTTGTTGCGTGATAAAATATTTTTAAGAAATGAATAAATATGTAGAAAGAGTGGATGAAGCCCCTATAGATGGGATGCTACCTACAGAAAGGCTAAAGCGTGGGCACTAAAGGCTCTCGTGCGCCATTACTGATCAGTCTGCTCCATTGCTCATATGCCATTCCTTGGGCAATCCTCTATACATTCCTTTATGCGTATGCGGAGATTTCATTTATTCTCTGAAGAGAGTTCTATGCTCCCTGTCCCCCTTTTAACAGGATCTTTCTTGGGGTCGATCAAATCAGAAGTCGATTCGTCGAGTCGAGACAGGCTTTTCGCTCCTCTCCTTATTAGAAGAGTGGCTTTTCGCTCCTCTCCTTATTAGTCGAGTGGCTAAAGCTCCTCTTCCGGAGGGAAAGGTTATTCTTTATTCATGTTCGTAGGTGGCTAACGTGTTTAACGAATAGCCCACGAGCCTCCCCATAGATTTTGCTTCTCAGGCCGGGATCGCCCCACTTGCCTTGCGAGCTAGGTATTCCCTTTCTGGTTTCCCAGTTCTTGCCTTTCCAATCTGTGAAACCTTGTCAAATTACCCTTCGGGTACTTATTGATTTTGTTTAGGAATGGAGTTGCTCGACCTTAATTTAATTAAGGGTGAGGAAACGTTCACGTTTTTCGCCTCTCCTTATCAGTCGAGTCACTTCATACCTCTCCTCTACGCTGAACATTTTTTCTTTTTCAACTCGTGACGGGTATTTCAAATAAGCTTCTTTCGTGAGGGAATGAGTTGGCGTCGTGACCGGTGGGGATTGTTCTGCCATTCCCCGGGTTCTTCCCAAAGGACCGGTGATTGAATATACATTAGTGGCTTAATAAACTGCTAAATAAGCACTCAACCAACTACGATTGAGAGAGACAAACGAAATACCTAAGCTAAGGGTGCGTAAGCGCAGCTCTTAGAACTCAATCCGGATCCGTAAATGCTTATGATTAGCTGTCATAAACCTTCTTTTGACTCATGCGTTGGTCAACGTAATAACGTAATAAGAAAAAAGGTATCCGGAAAAAGGCTGACTCGCTCACAATACCGGCACTGAGCCATCGTATTCTATTCATTTTTTTCCGAGGAGAAACTTTCCTTTCTTACCCTCCATAAATTGAATTGCCCAATTAATATTAAAGACCACACGACCGAACCTCGAGATCGTAGAGAACGAAACAACGCACCGTGAGCTGCGTACGAAGTGCTAAAACCCAGTACCAAAACAAAAGACTTATCCCGCCCTATTACCTACCATCGGGCACTTCGCCGCTCTTTCTTTAGAACGTGCGAGGGTTAGTTAGTACTCCCGACGAAGAGAAAATGAAGCCCTTTGTTGATGCCGGCTCCGCGCTATTCTTTCTTATTAACGTCCATGCGCCATTACTTCTTTTCCGTCTGCGAATAGAAAGAGAAAGATTCTGCGACAACAAATACAAATCAGCCATTGGAAAGAAAAAGGTTTGCCACACACAATAGTACAAAATACATCGCAATCAAGTATCACTTCATAAGAGAAGCGATAGAGAATGGTGAAATTCAGCTGACGAAACGAGACAACAGAAATTGCTTTACTTAAAAAAGGTGGATTTGAGGGCGAGAGAGAAGAGTCAACGGAGGAATCAATGAACGAGAATGCGTCTTTCTAAGAACACCTTCGGCCCCGTGACAGACTTTTTTATTCTTCCAAGTTTTGAAATGAGTGGTCGTAAGGGCTGGTGTGAAAGAGAGATCGAAATCAGCTTAAACCTACTCCTACAATTGCGCTCCTCCTACCAGGACATTTCTGTGGGTAAGAGCCCAGCATTTTATGAATTCGCATTTATTCTAAATTCACATAGAAATGTGAGAAGAAAGCTGTCTCTATTCAGAAGTTCCATGATACATTCTCTGATAGGTCGATTCTCTATTAATATGTTGCTAATGCCCGGTCTTCTTCCGTCGTAGATATACCCCCAAAAGGGCCTTCAGTGGTACGGGGTGCTTCAATCCCAACTATGACCATGGAATTGTAGCTAGGGAATCTTTTATCCAGCATATTCGTCGTTATAGTTTTGGCTCTTACCCGTCACGGAGTTGGAGTCAAAGAGTGCAAGATAGGAATCCTGTGATGTCAGGTTTTTCCTACCACTACAGCTGCTCAAGTTAACGTTTTGAAGGCCTATTTTTGATCCTGCTAAAATAGCATTCAAAGTCCAACACTTAAAAGGGAGGAAAGAATAATAAGAGAAATGCTTGCGAGAGAAAGACATCGGAATCTTCTAAATGTTGAACCTTCTCTGTTCATAGGACGCATCTTATCCATCCTTCTAACTCATTTCTTCTTTCACCCCGGGTTTAATCCGCTTGGGTTAAATCCGCCTAACTCGTATGCTCGCAGGTATTTCCTTGATAAAATTATCCGTTACGAGTTATTCCACTTGCATCGTTTGGGAAACGTATTCAGACAATACATGCCATCATTATTAATCGGCTATTATTATTATGCCTGGTATACCTTATTAGCACCTGACATGGTCTTAATGATGTATTGGAATTACTGAATTCTTTTTCTTATTCCGGAGCATCAAGCTCTTCAGTCGTTGATGGGAAAAGGGCTGCAGAAGCACTCCAATCGATAGCGGAGGAAGAAAGATCATCCAATGATGAAGCAGACGGCGCGGCAGAGAAAGATAAGAATAAAAAAATGACGCTCTTTACGTCTCTGGCATTGTACTAGCAGGTGCAATAATAACATTTTAGTTAGTTGTGAGGAAGACTCAAGCTTAAGTCATGGTTTTTAGGCGTTAGTTCTTTATTATATATATCTTTGCCAGAGCGAGGGACCCCCCTCAAAGTCTATTAGAATATAGAATGGGTGCTGCGTTTACTTCTATTTTCTTTTTAGTTGAAGTCATAAGGGCGTCATCAATTCTATCTGTTATTAAGCCCCTGTTTTCTTTCATCCAGCCTGTAGGCAAACTTCTTTTCAAACACAAGACACAAGCAGGAAGTCATCAAAGAAAGTTAAAATGAACAATCCTTCGTACCAATCCGTACTTTCTTTCTTTATTAGGAGAGCCAGAAGAAAAGAATAAATGCCTATTTTCAATGTGCCAATTGGGAAAGCCGCTAAGATCTTTCACTAGGGATAGCTGCTTCTAGGTAAAAAGGCTAAGGGCCGCCTGCCTTTTCTTCCTTTATAGCCAGCCTATAGAGTCCGCCCTCTTATCTGTTAATGCCCCTGTAAGAGGACTTTTAGGTAAGAGTTCTCCGTAAGATATTGGAATTCTATATGTTGCGTTTTTCATTTCTTCTCCTGACCATTACGCAAGCAAGTGAGCAATCCAGAGAGCAAGGCTTTCCTTTCAGTGCTAGTTCACAGTGATGGAAGCAATCGAATACGTTCGATACATAGGCGAGAAAAGTGTGCAGGCCTTTAAGCAGGATAGAATTTTCTAGGGCGGCAAGGGCTCAAAGCCTTTCTCTTTCCATGTGTGTCGGCAAAAGCTACGATTAATATATATAGTTAGCTTTCGCTCTCCTCTCTGGGCTAGTCTCTTAGGTAGCAAATCCTGTAGAAAAAGAGAAAAAGCTAGTTTGAAAGCTTCAGTCTTTATCCGGCTCTCCCGGCTGTACAAAAAGCTGCTATATTTACCGCAGGAAGGCTTATTTCAAATGGAAAGGAATACAAAGCCAGCTAGAAAATAGCTAGTTGTTCTCCTTACTCTGGGCCCTCCATCCGGTAAGCCAAAAGTAGGCTTCATCAATGAAGCAGGAAAGGGAGAGCTTACTAGTGTAAGATGTCAGATATATTCCTAAACCCATGACAGCCTTGAAGGTAGCTTACGAGTAGTGGCCCGCTATTGGCCTTCGCTCTATGTTCTTTTCCAGTGACCGCCCGGTCAATTTCTCGCTATTTCCCTATAAGCGAGCTAACTTAACTCCCGATCTCCTGGCTGGGTCAACAGAGGAGGGCTCACGAGAAAAGATCGATTTCTCCCTATTAAAATAGAATATGAGATCTTTCTCTCAGTGCCAGTTCGTAGCCATTCGATCCAGCAGGCGCAGTAGAAAGAGTATAAATTCCTTTTATTCACACTGTATCAGTAGTTGATGCTACTTCCATCAAGTTATAGCTAGCAACTAAAGCTAGGCAAGCAAGTTCGCTTTCAAGCTTTGACTTTCCCATAGCATCTTCTGGGCTCGTTTTCAAGCCTTAAGAGCCCCAAGCGAGACAGTTTCAATTGTAGTTGCCTATTCCTAAGTAGTCCTTGCCTATCCCTAATAAAATGGATAACTAGTACTTTCTTTTTCCTTTAACGCGATTGGTAGAAAGCGAAATCCAATTGTTTGTATTCCAGTCCTTAAGAGATCTATCTACCTGTAAACAGAAGCTAAGAGCCCCGGGAACATACCTTTCAACAAATCGTCACATACCTAAATCGTAAATTAGATCTTCAGGGACAGAGGACGAACTCGTAAGGAACCATTAGAGGAGAAGCGAGAACCAGTTGATCCGTAGTTTCGCCCCTCCTACAACTACTTAATACTTATCATTTTACGATGAAAAGATGGAATTGGCCTAGGAATGCCAGAGTGGTGAAGTGAAAGTGAGACCGGAAAGGGGGGTGAATTGTCTGTTCACTATTCATCTCTGCCACACCGCTTCACTGAAGGTCCTGGGCTTTAAGCAGTAAGGGAAAGTCAGTAGTCAAAGCCGGGACAGGTATTTAGTCACTGGTCTGATAGGGCCAGGAAGTAAGACATTATTTAGTTAAGTTACATATAGTAATAGTCACCCTTATTTCTAATAGTGAGCCCGGGGGCGAGTAGCCTTGATTCTCATCTTTGATCACCCAAAGGAAGGAAGGCTTTACCTGTTCAAGACTAGAGAATAGTCTTTCCTATAAAAGGAAGCCTAACGAATAGTTTGATAGAATGGTAAAACGAATAAGTAAGCTTCCCTTGCACTTTTAGACTAAGAAGAGCGAAAAACCATGTGAATACAACAACCGCACAGACACACAAGTTAAATCCACCCGAAGACTCCCCAACAAGTCAATGGGGCGCCGACTAAGGTGAAGATGAGGTTTTTCGATATAGTGATTCCAGAGCTCTGCGAAAGCAGATCTATGATCTCCACATAACTACAAAAATGTAGTTCATTAACTGGAAAAGACTTTACAATGTCGAATATTCTTCTTTCGCACTTCTTTTGCCTGACAGCGGGTCAATGCCGGTTATCTTTGTCTATGTAAACGAGCTTATCGGCTTACTTTCAATACGTCAGCCTCGGCCAAAAATGGGGTTGCCCTCGTGGGTTTTCCATCTCTTTTTAGAAGAAAAACGTAGATCGGGAAAGCGTCCCAGTGTTTACCACATGCTTTGAAGCATCTATGGAAAATCGTCAAATAGACGTGGTGTAGCCGGACGGTGTCCGTTCTTTTTTTATCAGAATGGTCCGACAGAGAAAACAAGCCCGGATACGTTAAATTCATTCATGGGAATGAGAATTCGAATCCCGCGGAGACGAAGAAAAGATATATGTTTATATAAACCTACGCACAGTCGTTGAGCAAAGGGACATGGCAATTTAGTCACTTTCTTTTTTCTTTCTCGACCTCCTATTAAGAAAATTCTTTTCATTCCGAAAACAATAAAGATATCTATGAGTAGATATAATCATTGTCGCCTAAAAGTCCGGTCATTTACCTTATTACCTTATTATATAATAAGATGGTGGGGATTAGGCCTCGATATGACGTGATACTGGAAATCTCGAACTCAGAGAACGTTAAGCCCAATAACTCAGAAATTGCGATCCTCGATGGAACGACTCCTCAGTACATCACCGATCTTTCGGGTGCCATTCACACTCGGATTCTTAAAGTAGTTTAACCAGAGAATTTTGTTAACCCGACATTCGTAGATGCCAACAGGAATGAACCTGTAGAGAGTAGCCAGTAATCTTGGGTGGCTAAAGTGAGATAGAGTGGTGAAGCGAATGAAAACGGAGCCCGCCGGGCGTCACATAAAAGTGAAAAGTGGTGCTATCTATATACATTTTGCCCCTGGATTCCGACTAGTCTTTCTCCTCATTCCGGTTCACGTACTCTTCGATCGCGGCCTGGTCTATCTGATCTGATATTGTATTGAAAGAGAAAGATCGTCATTCAAATCCTTTGGATTTAGGGAAGCCTTGCAATGTTCGCACTGGAATTTCTTCTTCTTATTTGTACTCTACTTGGTTTTGGTCTATGGTGGATGGTTGCCCCCGAGCCTTTGCTCTTCAAGCCGGAAGCCCTATCATCTAATGATTTTGCTTTTGCTTACCTTTTTAAGGTAGCTAAGGATACCTTTATTGAAAAGTAGTACCCTACCCATCCGAATGTAAAGAGCCCAAGAAGTTTTGGGTAACCTCTTCATAGTACTTTGTAAGCATATGTTAGATGTTGATCAGGAAACCTTTGATCCCCGTTGGTATATCTGAATCTGATAGTTCTACACGAACAAATCGTGTCAACGCTTTTGCCATGTAAATGGCTGCTATTCTTTTAAGTATAGCCCTTGCCGAGTCCGTATCCCAGAATGGAATGTATATAGATCTATCCACGTTGTGAACTTATCTCTTCCAAGAGGCTCTTCCCCGAACATGCCTATAAAAGTGAAGTAATGGTGGGCTTATTATTATAAGTAACTAAGTAACTTAGTGCAAAAGCCAATTCTAATAATAATAATTTAGATTATCTATCATGCTTTCTATATAAACTATGATATATAGGATATATAGTAATAAGACTAGTAAAAAGTAAATCTTATAGGTAAAAACCTGGTATTCCATCTAGTTCAATAACTAGACTGCCTATTAATAAAAAATAATAATAGGTCTTTCCCATCACTCAACATAAGGAGTAGCAGACTCTGAGTGCCTGAGAGTAAGCCTATGATGGCTCCCCTCTTGTCTCCTAAATCCAGTCCTGCTTATGATTTTATTGTCTTAAGAAGGCTGCCTCATCGTGATCCATTGGATATATCTAACAGAGTCCTTCTTTATGATATAATGGCTAAGAGATCTCTCAGAAATGAGAGGCTTTTGAATCCTCCTATGAAGCCTCCTGCTTCCAGCCCTCGTGTAATCCATAAAACACAGCTTAATACTAATCTATCGAATTCATCCTCTTAGAGATATTAATTTATAACTTTAGAAAAGTGATGCTAGCTAAAATAAGAAAATCAGATTTATTCCATTTACATCATATTTTTAAACAACTCCTTACTTAATTATGAATTGGTTATTACGCGTGGGCAGCATTACCACTGGAAATTAGTATGAATGAATATTATATTTCAAGCAGTGGATCCACAAGAAGTTGCTTCGTCTAGCGAAGGGAAGGAGTGATTGATGGGAATACGGCCAGACAAGTAGAAACATCAGCAGCATCAGAGCTGTCGGAGGAAGAATCATCTAATGAAGCAGCCATTGCGGCACCTGAACATCAAGATAGTAGTAAAGTAGCGCTTTACATATCTGGTGTTATACTAGCAAGGGCTATAATGACTTTGAAGCTGGTTGTGAGTAGGACTCATGGCTCTTAGGCGTTGGATCTTTGTTGAATACCTTCTCCTATTATATATTAACAGATATGAGAGGATAACTTAATGCATTTGAAAAGCACCCGCCCTATACAAAAACAAAGATTGGGTACGCCAGACAGACATCGTCAGCCTAACCCTGATGCATTGGTTTTCTCAAGCTTCATTCATTCAGCAGGGAGGGGAAAGTCCCAGCTGACATCCTGAGCTCTACAACTACCAGTGTGGCCTTTTCAGGTTCTGGATACTCGCATTCTTTTGAGCGAGATTGTCCTTCCAGTCGAATGGTCTGCTTAAAGAAGGGTAATAGATATAGCTTACTGATAAGCTTCTGGTTTTCACTGGTCCTTTGTTATTTGTTATATGCCAACAACCCTTGCTTTGCCTGTAATGGTTGGGCTTATGACCTTTGCATCGGTCTATTGGGCTATGCATTCTGTAGGGTATTAGCGTTGTGCGACACTAGTCCTGTCGTCTGAGGAAACATTGATGTACGGGGCTACCACGGGGAAATCGCTGCCGTTTCTTTTCGCACTTTGCGGCTAACGAATGTGGGAATGAGTTCGATCCTATGAAAACATCCATCGGGTCTCCAAGCAATGATCACTCAACTCTACTCGGCATTCGATCATTACTTCCCGTTTGAACAGAGCTTTTTTTCTGCCTTTCGTGTTATCTGACTAGCTCTTCCTCACTCTGGCGCTTGGTTTACCTTTTCAGCCACTGACTTTGCCTTTGCAGCCCTCCTATAGCTGCAACTAATATAACGTAGCTTGTTTCGAGCCATGAAGTTAAGGAAAGGCGGCGCAGATCTACTTTTTTCATCTGCTTTCAGCCTCTGACTCCGACGATTGAACCTTGGCAAAGCTCTGCCTGACAGGAAGAAGAGCTAAAAAGTCTTTAGGCAATATGCATCCAATTGCCCGTCTTAACAAATGAACCCGTGGATAAGTAGGCCTTTCTTGCAGACGCCGCGTTCCCTTGAGTCACCAGGAGCACCACGGTCTCTACCACCGGAGTAAGAGACTAAGGCAGATCTATCAGGCTCAGGTATAGGCATCAGAGGCTGCTCGACGCCGCTCGTCCTTCTGAAGAAGAGCTAAAAGGAAAGACAGGTCAGGTCAGACTTTACCCAACCAACCTGACCTTTTAGAGCAAGCTGTCGGAAGCAAAAACCTCTCTTCCTATCGAACCTCCGTAGACCGGCCGGGGATAGAGTTGTAGAGCGTCGGCTGCGATAAAATGAGAACCTTCGATTTCGGGGGCAGGGGAAGAGAAGTAGATCGAGTCAATTGATCGACCCAAGCCAGTATTTGATGGATCCCCAAGGCCAGGGTCGAAGACCTGGTTTCTAAGCTCCAGATGCTCAATATCCATTACACTTGACTTTTCTTTCAGGCAAAGCCCCATACGCTTTTATGTGAAGGCCGTCTTTCGTAGTTCTCCCTGGACATTAAAGATATGACGGAAGAATACCGGCTCTTCGATTTCATGAAAAGGCTCCACCCTACTTAAAATAAATGTCCAAGACTTAGGGGCGGCACAGGCAGCTAGCCCGCGTCATTGAAAGTACTTAGCCAGGGTGAGTCGAGACCAGGCCAAGGGCAAGAGCCGTCAATATCGAAAAGGCAAAGACCCCAAGAAGAAGCCAAGCCTAAGGCCAAGAACAGCGAGCTCAAGATCAGGAGCCAAAGCGGACCAAGAAGAAAGAAGACTTCATCTACTCCTAAGCCCAACAAGAAGTCAAAGGCGACAGCCCTAAAAAAGAAATGATAAGAGTTCGTTTCTTCCTATTTTGAAATGTTTGGAGCGTCCAACTGGAAATGATAAGAGAATGCATAGGTCAAACGAAGAAGTTCCAATAAGCAGATAAATATAGTATACCACCTTACTTATTTCCTCTATGATCCAGAAAGCAAATTGAAGAACCCGCGAATATAGGCAAAACTCTATTGTTAGCCAAGGAAAATGACTCTAAGTAAAGACTTCATAGACTTTGACCAGACGTGTTCGGAATCTTTTTTTTTTTTGATCCGGGGCCTTCACCTCGTAAACTTGGTATTATAAATACCTCGCTTTTGTTCAATTATAAATAAATAACCATTTTGATGGAGATTTGTAGCATCATTCAAGTAAATACAGATTAAGATCGTAAAAACATGAGCTTGTAATATAGCTACACCTAATTCAAGACCGGTTAATGCAAGAACTATAAATAAAGGACCAAGATCTCCTATGAAATATAAAAGATCATTCATACATAGCATAGTCCAAGCGAACCCACTTAAAATCTTTACTGAACTATGACCGGCCATCATATTAGCAAATAAACGTATTCCTGAGCTTAATGCGCGAAAACAATGAGGGATTAGCTCAAGGAGTACTAAAAAAGGTGCTAACGGCAGTGGGACTCCTGCAGGTAATAAGAAGCTTAAAAAATGAAGCCCATTTCTTTGAAATCCCACTATAGTAATGCCAATAAAAATGGAAAATGAAAGCCCCAAAGTAATGAGAAAATGAGAAGTAACTGTAAAGCTATAGGGTATCATACCCTGGAGATTACGAAATAACAAAAAAGTAAAAGTGACCAAGATGCAAGGGAAAAACTTTTGTTTAACATTTCCGGAAAGACCACCTATTTGTTCGTTTACCAGGTTCAGCACGAAATCATAAATAAGCTCTACCAAGGATTGCCAAACATTTGGTACTGAGTTTCCTCCTCCGTTTTTAGTAACAAAATGAAGCAGAAGTAGGACCAAACTGAGAGTGAGCAGCATAAACAAAGATGGATTTGTGAATGAGAAATACAAGTTTCCTATTTTCATAGGAATCAATGGGAGAATGGCAAATTGCTCAAGTGGGCTGTTGGGCGTAATCGTAATAAACACTTTTCATTTCATCCCTTGCGTTCCGCTTCTTGCTCGATGTGAAGAAGAAAGACTTGTCGGAAATTGCCGGTTGGTTGTTAACCAATGATCCAGAAAGGCATGGGAGTCTTTGGGCATTGCTTGGGTCGAGTGAAGTATGGCTACTTAGAAAGAAAACAATAAACATGAAAACTTCCCTCTTAACTGAGAACAATTAAAAAAGAGTTTTTTTACTTTTTATTTCATTCTCGATCTGAGACTGACGTTCTAAAATATTAAAGCACTCTTTTAGTCCCTGTAAAAGAAAGTCTTTTGTTGGTTGTGCTTTTGATCGTGCGCTGTTTTTTCTATACCAGCGTCAGCATTTTGATCGTTGAATTGACGACGGTGAGGCGAGTGTTGACACAGGGAATTTTTGGCCTCCATAGCTTCCAATCCAAAAAGGATGTCTTTGAGGTGAGATAATCTCGATTTAAGATCCCAAACTAAAGACAGATTATATGAGTTCCAAGAAAGGAGCTTAGACATTTTTGTCTTTTTCTTCACAATGACGAGCTTGACCGGCTTGAGACCACCCATTTTTGATGAGATCAGGAAGGTTAGGGTTTTTTATTTTCATATAGAAGAACAAGGGAGACAAGGCTTGAAAACGGGAGCTTTTTAGGGTTGTGCTCAGAGATCGATCGAAGGCTCGCTCCGATAGTTGTCACTCGAGCTGCTTCGCTCCTCTCCTTATTAGTCGAGTGGCCTTCGCTCCTCTCCTTATCAGAAGAGTGGCCTTCGGCTCCTTGTATGGTGTCCGGAAAGGAAATGCCCCAATCCTTTTTTATGAAGTCAGAACCAGTCTAACCTTGGAGAAGATTAGCAGCTCCTTGCCTATTGTTTATGCTTGCAGCAGGAGGTTTGCACGGTAAGAATAGACAGTGTTGATAATGAAAGCAAAGGCGCTTCTGCTTTATGAAGAAAATGAGTTTTCTCAATTGGCAAGACCTTGAGTGCCACTAAAAATTTCATCCAAAAAAAACTAGCAAGCAATATCCAATCAAGCGCAGCGCTACGTTGGTTGAGCCTACTGTGATATAGAAGCTATAGCAAAAGGCCAGCCAGCGAACCAGCATGACGCTGTACTTTCTTTGTCTAGTCGTCGATCTGATACGATGAGGAACGGACTGGACTAGTAGGATCTGATGAGAAAGGCGAATAAGGAAGACGAGGAAGTTTAGTACCGACTGGCGAGAGGGGACTAGGTCTCGTGTAAGCCCTTCGTTCTAGTGGTGAACTGCTTGTTCGACTTAAGCGTCACTCTCCCCTTCGGTTAAAGCAAGCCCGTCCAATCCTCTATCCATTACCCCTTTCCCGCCTTCGACTTCAAGCAGTAACTTTTCGCTGCTCTAACGGGTGGTTTTGAGCCAGGGGTTACGCAAGCCCTTCTCATAATTGAAATAAATAAATAATAGAAAGAAATAAGAACATACGGGAGTAGGAATCGCAAGTCAGCTACCCTGCCTGTCAGCTACTTCTATACTGAAGTTTTCAATAGAAAGGATGGTTGCACTAGGAAAGCCCGTGGGCACACAAGCAAAGGCATAATCACCCCTTACCGAACCAACACTTATAACCTCAACCTCTGTCTCTGTAATTCTCTATCTCCTATTTCTGTATTAGAAGATAAGACAGAAAGAAAGCGAGTCAGCTGGTACTGGTAATAGGGATGAATCGGCACAGGCACATGAGATTCATCGCCTTTCTTCGCCTTGTTTCCTTTCTTTTTCACTGAAGTTAGGTTAGGAAGGAGCAAGCCTTTGTCACTATGGAAGTCAAGCCCGCCAGTCACAAAGAATAGGTTGTATTCACAGTTCAGTCACCTTCATCTCCTCGGGTCAAGCCACTGCCCTTCCATCCTAGTCCCACGGAGCGAGCTTTCATTGAATTGGTAGCAAGCCACGGGTGGGAATGAATGCTGCTCCGCTTTCAACAAGGAATAGCTGCTGGTAGACGTTCTACACCGGCCCTTTTGCTATGCGATACGAAGCGACTTCCGTCCCGTCACTTTGGAGAACCCGAAAGGCACCTATCCGTGGGATAAAGAAGATGAATGGGGAGCCGAAGATCAAAACCGTCATGTGCCAGGGGTTGATCATCGAAGCCAGGGCAATAAGGATGAAGGCATTTGAGCGCTGATGTAGTTAACAGCCACCTTCATAGTCGATTCATTAGGGGCGTCACCTTCTACCCAACTAAAGAAAACTGCAATCGAAGTTTATCAACCACTCACTTCACCACCGAGATCTTCGACTTAGCTCCCAAAGGTAATAATCCACCCGGCCCTTCTCCAACCTATACAAAGAGAACAGAAGATAACGAAAGGAAGACAAAGAAATAACTAAATCATAACACAAGCTACCCATTCCATCTATCATATCAGTCGAGTCGATCAAATTCGTTCTTATCTATAGATAAGGCAAGAGAGAACTTATGACCTCGCGGATGGAGAGGGATTCGAACCCCCGGTATTCCTATCAATACTTCGGTTTTCAAGACCGACTCTTTCAACCGCTCAGACATCCATCCTCTTCGCCCTTCTTAGCCCTGTAGCCTATTTCTTAGGCGTAAGTGGCTTATCTATGTGATTTGCTACGCTTGCTTGCGCCTATGACGGACTCTATTGCCTTAAGTTAGCGACACTTTTCCGGTAGTACGAATCGCTACGCTTCGCTTGTTTCTATATGATAATATGCACTTTGGTTGCTGCGCTCTCTGCGGATAATAGCTTCAGAGTGAAGAACGAATGATCCTCCAAACAGAGTGATTGAGTCCGACTCCTGCGAGCGAGCGAAAGGCGGGGCTTCAGAGCGAGTTCGACCCGCGAACGATCAGCAAGTGAAGGACCGATCCTTTTGCGCCAGTACTGTTGTGAGACTGGTACTTGGCGGCTTACGAGCAACATACAGACTAAGGGTTTCCTTCACTCCCTCGCTCTTTTTTAAAGGCCCTTTCTATTCTCTTTCGTCTTTGGTTCTTACATAATCAGACTGAACGCCCAGCTTCGCCGAGCAGCTCTCTCCCCAGCCCAAAGCATAGTGTGGAATCTGGATCCTTTCATTGAGCACTTGTCTTTTAGATATATATAAAGGTGTTCTGACTCTATTGCATCAAATCATAACCTACGCCTTCTACGTCTATGGAAAGACTAAGCCCTATTTCAGAGATTGGACTTTCTTACTGTGATTAGCCTTTACTGGTAAAAAGCTGTTCCCGAGCCAGGTTCCCTGGATCCACGTGCTCCTAGTCGGGCCTAAATGGATGAATGAAAAAGCACGCTCGGGTAGACTTCTTCAGCTCTTGCTCCGCCTATCCTCCTACTTATTATTCTGGGGGTCATAGAAAGATACGAACTGCCTACTTTTTTTAATTCAATTAATTGAAACTATTTAAGAAAATGAAAGCTGCTTGCCCTCACTAATAAAAAACAACAATCCCTCCGAATCTCTTACCTACTTTTATTCATATCTTCGGTATACTTCAATACAAGACAAGCACAGGAAAGGATATTCTTTCAAAACCGGTTTCCCGCCTATTCTCTCTCAATTGCCTATCCTTTATAGAGGAGGGAGAGTACTGACGCAGTAGCTTCCAACACATTGACCCCCTCAAGTGCAAGATATGAATGTTTTATGAATTTCATACGGGACTACTTACGTAGTGGGGTTCACTTCTGACTTACTTTTTAAGTTTACTGAAGGAACTGACCTAAGCATAGCTCTCTCTCTCAAATACAAATGCCAAGAAAGGGATGAAAGGGATAAGTGGTGGAAAAATGCGTCAGCCTTTCATTTCTCTTTGTTGGCCTTTGCTTTGTCCTACTTATAGTATCCGTCTTCAAAAATATCGAAACTCGTGTTTTTATTAACCAAAAAGACATGAACTTTGTTGGCACTAAAAAAAAGGTTATTCAATCCACTAGTGCAACTGAAAGAATTTTCTCTTCTGAACCGGAACAAGAAAGAGTTCTTAACCACTGCTTGTGAACAGCTCTCTTCAACTGAAGGCGCATTTACTCTTAAAAATGAAAATAAAAAAGTGACGTCTCTCTCAGGTCCAGTTTCGATTTCGAACTAACTTACTATTAAGTAAGTAAGCCGGAAGAGAAATATTCAGAAAACCCAATTTCCTGTCTTAAGAACCTGACTCAAAAGAGAAAAGAGGACTAAAAGAGATATAACTTTCGACGATTGAACTGCACTTTTATATCCAGATTGGAACTGGACTTGAACGTCTTTGGATCCTGCTTAGGGCCGGCTTTCACTCCACTTGAAAAGGAATATCAGGAACGTCGACTTGCACTTGCATTATCGAATTTCACTTTCCGCAATCCTAGCTCCTGGCTCATATTCGCATATGCCACTCAAAAGAATAAGACGTTCAACTCCCTAAAACAAAATACGTATAATTGAGAAAGTCATCATATCCGTGCCTTGGGTAAATGCTTACCTTCGGGAGAATCTTACCGAACGAGTTTCAAACAAACCTGTCCTCTTCGCCTCCCAAGATATGACGGGAAAAGGGCCTTGTCGGCCACCGCTTGCTGACGACAGAACGCGTCGTTAAAGGGTCTTCGCGTTAACGACCTTATGGAGAACGTCAGTTTCGCGCTTCGATGGGCTTGATGATCGCTTTTTCGAAAGCTTGATGTAATGTAAATCTGAAAGAGCAAACAAAGAAGTCATTGTCGGAACACTCTACCCACCACTGAGCCTGAGAGAACAAGCCTATGGAATGATCCTTCCCCAGCTCTCTTTGACTTACCCTTTGAATCTTTCCCTTCTCATAGGGGGTTCGGGTCTGAGGTAAGCCTTCCTCTATCAAAAAACAGTAAAGGTCTTTCGGCATGTTGAGGATGCTTTTCTTAAGGTGACGCTATCGATACGTGAACTCTTTCTGCTTGCTTAGCAGATGTCCTTTACCTCTCCGCTTTGGGCTCAGTCAGACGCTTGCAGTAAAGGAAGAAGATGGTTCCAGCATAGACCACTACACTCGTCATATCCTCTCTCGATACGCTTTTGCGCTTCGCAGCACTTTTCCCAGTGAATATGGCTACGAAACTACTTGGATCCTGGGGAACCAATAGGACCACTTAGGTCTACGTTGCCACGATCTTGTTCTGGGGAACCATCACTTCTACGGCCGGCCTATATTGAAACTTGTTTGCCGTGTCGTCCAGCGGAGCTTAGAAGAAGGTGACTCGCGCAGCCAGCTGACTCCTTTTCAATAGAAAGTCAGAGCTCCCCAGCCCTTATCAGCTTAACCGAAGTAGCGATTCCGGTATTGAACTAGATTTTTACACTTGGTAAGAATAAAAGATTAGACTTGCCTCTATCTGAGGAGATAAAACAGTACTTTGAAAAAAGTACAAACACACAGCCTCAAGTCCTTCGTTTCAGGGAAGAACTGAAGAAGTTAAGAGAACTTCTAAGCAGGAAAGCAAGAGGAACAGTTATTCTTTTACTATGAAAAGCGCGCTCCTACTCCTTTTGTATCTGTGACCTTTGTTATGGGCGACCAAGCGAATGAGTCATAGAACTCGTCTTCCTCTTATTTTACGACCACTGACACTTTAGTCGATGGCAATTCTTCTTTCCGGGCAAGCAATCGAACTCAATCAAGCATCGGAAATCACACTCGCCACAGCACCTGGTTATGGAATAGAGCTCTTGAGTTGGCCCCTTTTTGAAAGGAGATTATTTCAAAGATCTTTGTCTCGGATGATGAATAGTCACTCGTCAGCCTGCCCTTCCCCTCACGGAGCGGTAACAGAACTACTGGGAAGATCATAGGAGATTTCCCATAACGCGTTGACAGCAGACGATGACGCGCATCTAGATTTCCGAAGTAAGTAGGCCAATGCCATGGGTGGAAAACTATCGCCTCACACCCGCTGAATTGAATTTGGTACGAATCGAGAACTACTTCGTAGCCTCTGAGCGGTGACGAAGGCGACGAAATATAATAATGATCACTCGTCTTTTTGAGGCGGTCTTGACTAGGCCTGATATCCGTGCAACAATCGATCATCAATTAATTGAAATTAGGCTTGCCCCTGGAAGACTTGCTTTCCATCACGGCTCCAGTAAAGGCGTCATCGGTCTCAGTGAGCTCGTCTCGGAGTCTTTACTAAACAAGCGTTTTCACCACACATCAGCGATTTATGCACTCATTTCAAGGGGGAATAAGAGGAGAGATCTTGCGTCAATGAACTTCACATGAGCGATTTCGAGCATTACTGGAGTAGAGTCCAGCAGCAGACTTAAACGAAGACGGTAGAAAGGAATAGATCGGATCTAACTCTATATTTTGCCATATCTTCGCGTTGTCTTTTTGAAAACCAGGCCTATTGAACCGGGGGGGGTCATCGGGTGGTGAAGGACCGACGGAGCGAGAAGGTATGAGTGAGGGAAAAGTCCTCCCATTAGTTCTTCAGCACCGCTTCGCACCTTTACTGCTTTACTTACTTCAAGTAGAATAGAAAAGGTCTCTTTTTCTTATAGGTAAGAAGAGTAGCTTTCTGTGAAGTTACCGCCTCCGATCCATTTGAAGTAGCTCAGTACTGCTTTAATCATGACACCACCACCGGAGATCGTGGCCGGCCACCGCCAGGGACGTGATCACCGCATCTTTAATCATGTCAAAGAGAATCCTGTACCCGATTCCGGTCACCAAATCGTCCCTGAAATGGAAAGGGTGCTGAAGAAAGAGAGCAAACCCTAACTACATCTCGGAGTTTATCCTGTACATGTTGTACGGATAAAGATTCACCAAGAAAGACGAGTTGATGTCGTCCAAGAACTGAAGCAAGGGCTTGATTATGAGCTCGCCGAGCGGTTCTTGGAACGTGGCGGAGGACGGCGTCGTGATGATGTTGACGAAAGAGAAGGTGGTGGAGACGGAGATCTTCTTGATCCCGAGGTGACGGAGTTCCAGGTGTACATTCCTGATTGCGGGTAGGAGCTCTTTCTTCCTTATTTTCAGATAAAAAAAAGATTGTAGATCAATGTCACCTACGCCAAACAAATCGACTACGTTCGGACTCCGGAAGCGAAGGCGGAATGCCAACAGGTAGTAACCAACGGAAGAGTTATCCTTTCTCTTTACTACGCACGAAACGGAATAGCTACCCCGCTACGCCCTTTTCTTTCATTATGAGCAATAGATCAGGTGGGGATTAATTCGTACGGCAAGTAAGACACCTAACGTAGCGGACCAGTATTATCTCGCATCGGACATGTTGAGTTGGACGCTTTCCCAGTAGATGCACCCCACTTAATAGTGCAGGTGCTTATCGGTCGCTACCACACAGGCATTGTGCGAGCAAGGTTCAAAACACTCTTTATAATCCGTCTTTCTATCAATCGAGAAAAGAACCAAGCTAAAGCTTGCCTACATCCCGTCATTCAAGGCCGACACTTCTCAGTCGAAAGGCTACTTCCTTCCCCCCTCCCAACCCGATAATAAGTTTTCCTCCTTTTAGAATTGAAAGGGAGACTCTTTGCTCTAAAAACGACTTTTGGTTGTTGGCTTCCTGAGCAGCTGGTAAAAAAAAAGATATGTCAACAAGCTCTCCTCTCCTGTTTGTTGTGTCTAAATAATTGATTTTTATATCAGTCCCCGTTTTTTTTCTCAGTCTTTATACTCATCCTTCAGCCGTTGATAGCGACAGCACGATATAGACTGGTATTGGTCAGTCCACTTCATATCGTAATCGGATTGTGAAGCGCCTAAGCTAGCTGTCTTTTAAGCTTTATGGAAATCCTTCGATCAACCTTGACAATCGGCCTGAACAGGCGTTGAATATGCTGCTCACAACTTTGCTCGTGTCCACTATACATACACAATAGGCAAGGCCAGTCCAGTTGTCTTCTCAGTAGTACCAGACCCCCTTGAAAGCCAGCTCTTCGACCATGCCGGGAAATACCCTTACCTTTAGTCCCATACCCTCCCTTAGCCTTTCGTTTTCTGCCTCCAAACACTTGCAGGATACGAGGCAAAAGACTATGGATCGAACTTCTTTCAACACTTAAGAGGGAACCGCTACTGCAGCCAATCCATTTCAAGGTGAAGGCAATGCGTCATGCAGATGCAGACCGATTGGGTTTTCCCCTTTGCGTTGGGGTGATGTTCCCAGGTTTTTCGCGAATGTGAGGTTCAAGTACTGCCATCCTTTGTTGGTCGAGTGAGCTGAAGCTTCTCTGCTTCGAGTAGAACTAAGAGAGATCAACTATATGATAATTGGCAAGATCACACATAGTGACGGTGATAGCTTTCCTCTTGCCTACGAAGCGTCTGGTAAGGACGAGACGTAGACCTTTCATACTTTGCAAGGCTTACCTCTTGCATTCAGGCTTTTGTAGGTGAGAACAATGTACACTAAATCGCCCGAAAGCAAGGCCAGAGTGAGGTTTAACTGATTTTAGGGGTTCCAGGCTCCAGGCTTAAGAGCCGAATTAGCTTAGCCATTGGGATTGGGGTACAGACTTCACTGATTTAGATTCGTAATTAGCTGCAATAAATGCAATAAAAGAATACGCTCTTTCGACAGAGAAGTGAACGACTCCGATCTGCAGATGTTTGAGGGGTGCTAGCTAAGTTAATTAACATCAAGGCATCGGTTGACTCTCTTTCGTTGAGCGGAGCAGGGGAAGATGAACAATGATGCTATAGCTGCTCACCTTTCCGCTATCTGCCTTGTTGTGATAGGGGTACTGGCTTTTCATTCCCACCAAGGAATGTTCATTTACTTATTTAGGGGTTGACTGCCTTACCTTCTATTCTTTAAAGGGCGTTAGCGCTTTCCTAAAAGAATATCCTTTCAAGTAAAAGGGCATGTATCCACTTTAAAGTAAAGAAAGAGGGCTACTTCACCACCCGCTACTAATAATCGAAAGGGTTCACAGCGAGAAAAGTCACTAATGACGGAACGTTTACGCCGGAGGTCTTTGTCTCCATGGAACGAGTATTCACTACCGCTTACAGCGCCTTCATTCACTCGTGAAGCTACTTCGGAACTGTTTCGCGGACACGTGGAGTCGAACGTCTCTCTACAATGTACCGTAGGTAGACTGATTATTACTTCTTATTTCCGGTGCTTTAGTGGTTTAGAGACAGTTCTGTTGCTACCAATTTCTTTGTTTGTAGTCTAATAGATCTCCATTTGATAGCGGATCTAAATCCGGTTTGTGTTCCGCAACAGAAAGAGGTTTTGTTCTGCCGAGAATATTTACATATGGAAGCCTCGAAAGGCATACGAGTGCGCCTCTCGTAGACGAGTACCGACTCAGTCCGCTCCTACTGAAAAGAGTATCAGCTGGTCGTAGTGAGCATCCCGGGACGGACAAACGGGAACTCTTCCCCTTGGGTTTGGTTAACGCTGGGCACTCATAAGGCTTCCCTTGCACAAGTTCAGCCACACCTCTTCGTCTTCAGATTCAGAGGTCGAATCATACTCGACCCCAGCTATTTCGTTACTTGGATCCTTGTAGTAAGTGCCCTTGGATGAAGTCCTTCTCTCTTCCTTCAGCAACCGCTCATAACTAGCTGTTCTAGTGGCCAGGTGGAACAGATCGGTAAATTCTTGCCCTCATATTGAAGTTCAGACCTCTCAGAGCCAAACTAACACACGTATTTTCGGTATTTATTTATGGGTGAGGCGCAGTTCTTATTTGTTTCCTCCGTCCCAAACAAAGAAAGAACACGGATTTCATCCAAGGTGCCAGCACAAGAAGATCTTTCTTTTAGCCGCGTCAAGCTGATTGATCTGTTCTCCACTTGTCACTGTAACCGTAAAAAAAAGACCATAGAATCACCCAACTTCATTGATTGCTAGCAGTAATATTCAAGTTAGGTTAGCGCTTTTCCCAGACCTGGAGATTTTTTAGTTCATCCTCTGCAAAGTCCTATTCCAGGTGGGGAATACGAGCATATCTTTACTTATAAGTAGTCTTCCACTTTATTCCAGGAAAGCCTTTCTCCGAGCAGCTAAGCTAGTTCATCCGCATCTGTTGTCGTAAAGTAGGTCTTGGTCCTTGAATCAGTCCGGAGTTAGCATGTGATTAGTTCGAGGCGCTAGCTTTACTAGTTGGAGTCGGAGTGGTGACTTTCGTTCTTTGGTGCTTTGTATCCATTTTTGTTGAAGGAAGGAATAACGATTGGACTGCTCCCCCGGGGAAAAATCTTCACTAAGAAGGCTAGCCTAGCGAATTCTGGATTCACTTCTTTTTTGAGTGAAGTGCACACCCGCGTAAATGGATTTAGGGGATTCATCCTCTCAGTTCCATCTCGCATTGATCAACCTCCGCCACCATCTCCCTTCATGTGCCTCGTCCAGAGAAATAATATGTCTCAGCCCAAGTCCCCCCATGCTCTTGGGTTTGAAGACTTCCTCCAAAGCAAGTGGACACCCGCCCTTTGCTTCCTCTCAACCTTTATAAAATAAACGTAGCTCAATCCGCAAGCCGGAACTGGGGCATGTCAAAGACGTTTTCCGCGTTATTACAGTTAACCCATGAGGACTATGAAGCTTCCCCAAACCAATGGGAATGGGCAGCGAGTGAGTACAAGAAGTACAGGGGCCACCTCACCTATCCGTCGCTGATGCCAAATCAAAGAAAGAAAATAATCTGTCTTTGCGCCTTTTACTTGACGCAAAGGGCCTTCCTAATTGAACTTTCGAAATTCTTCGAAGGAGCCAACCAATCATGAGATAGATGGTCGCAACATGCGCTCTTTTACATAATTACAAAATTGCGAATATCCTCCTATCGCCTCCCCCCTAAAATCCCCAGGCCCAAAGAGATAGGGCAACTCCGTTTTTGGGGTATCGCCCAGGTCCTGAATCAAAGAGCTGGATCTCATAAAACACTTTGATCATTACAAAGGCATACCTCACGCGCTCTGGCCATAAAGCACCTGGTGACATGTGCCACCCCTTTTCATGAGTTCACTTCACCAGAGCCGCAAAGCCAGAGAACTCAAACTGGAAGGTAGGAAAGAAGACGAAGTCTTAATCCACTTCAACTAAATCTTGTCTCCCGTCTCCCACGTTATCCCCTTTTCCACAGGGGATACTGGACAGCCAAGGTAAATAACGATCTGTCAACGAGCCTTTCAGCCACCCCATCAATAAAGCGAACTACCGTTTGTTATTATTGTACTACTGGCGTGACCATAAAGTAAGGCGTGACCATAAAGTAAAATGTACTTTTGGTCTTTTTTTTGTTAAGACAAGACGACCCGCCGAAAATGTTGATAGATAAAGCCAGCCTGACTAACCTATTGCAAGCAACCTCATCATCACGCTTCTGAATTTGATATCTATGAAAGGAAGGTATGATGCGCGGAAGGCCCGGCCTTGTTAGGAAAATGGAGGTGGAGCAGAAGGGAAAACCTTTTTCAATTAGTCTCCATTCGACTATTTCACTAAGAAAGAAAAGATGTGACCTCGACTTTACGCCTCCCCTAGCCTAGCCCCAACAATGTGCACAGGTCGACCCCCTAAGAGCAGCCTTTAGGCATAGTTCCCATTCTGATATTAGATAGATGATGAAAGGTCGTTTTTTGTTCGTAGTTTGGGGAGCCCAGCTTATCTTATGTCGGTATGGCCGGTGTGGTCCGTTAGCTGGTAGGGGCTCATGGATGCCGACAAGGAGTTCTTTAATTTCACTTTAGGTATTACAAGCAACCTCGATTTCAGCAAACCTCGTCATCCCCTCTTAGCCCAGCGGCGAATTCGACAAATGCACGCTCACTCAGTAGCCGGATATAAATCCAATTGGTGGGGTAGGGGCGAAGTTTTGGACATTTTCCCCTTTTAGCATTCCAGTAAGGCGAAGAATCCATCCCTCGTACGAGGAAAGCATTCGGAAAAAGCAGGGCGTTGTAGCTTCCCTTCCTTCCTCAGGTGAATGTGCTAAGGTAGGCCCTTTTCCCATTCGGGAGAGTCATTTTATATACTCTAACTATCTTTCTTTTCACAGTAGTAAATCCTTGCATATCATTCAGTTCCAGCAATAAAATTCAGAGTGATGCAGCTGGCGCAGAAGACGTCGTTCATTACCTTATCAGATAGAGCTGACGGAAAGACCACTTTGGTATCGATTCTGAGAAGACGCCCCACTGGCCAGTTGCCACGGTGAGAAAAGAAAACTACATGAGGTTCGCCGAGGGCGAGAGGAGGCAAATCACTGAGATTTCCGTTGTAAGGGACGAGACAAAGTCTTCTTCGGATGATGCTTGAACTTCACTGTCTTCTCGAAAGAAAGTTTAGTCATCCAGTTAAAGATAGGAGTGGATATTGCACAGCAGATGTTGAGGTTGTAGATCAATAGCAGCGGATTTAGTTCAATGCCATTTGAATGCCTCCCACGCTTACTTCATGCCAAAGCTTCTCGTTCGATCCCGCGTAGAAGAGGACTTCTTCTATCTCCTTGCTATCTCCATTGGCTGGGGAAGATTATTCGGACGGATACAAATGAACGAGAAATCAACCTCGATCAATTCATGCTGCAAACTCTTTGCATTTATGATTCAATAGGGCTATCCGGATATCTATCTGGGGCTATAACCGATTCCTCGGCTAGTGGCATGAACCATGGAATCCGGTAAGGTTTTCGGGTGCTTAGATCGGCCGATAGAAATCCTTTTAAGTTCCGAAGGAGGGAACCTCACTTCAAGCTGGATAAAGCAAGGCAATGAAATTCTTTCACTAGTCTCAGAAGCTCTTTGAGAAGCTGTTGAGAGTAAAGAGGAATGCCTTTTTCCCCGGATAATGACGCCAATTCTCTTATTCAACTATATAGCTTACTCGAAGGTTAGCCCCCTCTGCTAGCCTTGAGGGAAGCGAAAGAAGTCAGGCAAGTTCAAGTTAAGTTGACTATTGCTTTTTGGCAAGCGGGAGGTACAAGTAAGTGTCGCAGATCAAATTGTCGGCAAGCAAGCTCATAATAAACCTACTTTCCGGCTTAGCTAGCTTACCCCGTGTGGGAAGTTGAAATGTTTTGCAGGTGAGCCAGATGGCCGAGTCTACCTCTGCTCCTTCACTCACTGAATCGAACTAAGAAGATTTGGAGTAATTCAAGTATGCCACGGGCATTCTTTTCGATCTCGGTAGACTGAACACCAACTCAATCTCGACAAATTGAAAAGTGGAATAGCGAGTAAACGAGTGAATGTTCAAGTCGGATAGCATTTCTCTACGCGTTGATCCGACCTACCTTTCTTATCTTATTCAATTTATAGAATTTATAGTTAGATGGAATTATCTGCTCACGCAGCTCCGGTTTTGGGAGTGAAAGTGCCTTATGGGAAGTGAATTTCCAATTCAGCGGAATAACAAAGGGCTTATTATAAGGCGAAAGACAAGGGTAGGGGCGTCAGTTTGGATGTGAAAGGTAGTTCTTTCGGCCGCGGCTCGAAGATTGATTCCGCGGATAGGATGAGTGAAATTGTGGACAGGTAGTGCCTGAAAAGCAGAAACAGAGATTTCTGAATCCCAAGGGCGAGTTCCCCGGGAGAGCCCGCCAGTTGATGAAAGATTTGAAAGCGCACTTCAAGGCCACATCGGGATCGGGAAAGGAAGCTGGAAGACAAAAAAAACAAGGGCTTTCCCGACATCGAGACTTTGATCTTAGCCTTAGTTGCGAGTGTCACTTCAGCAAGTCGAGTGATGGCTTTTCAAAATTCGATAGCCCCTGTTGCCGCTGTTGGTGGGGCCCTTTCTATTAGTAAGTAGCGGAAGAGCTGCTTTAGGGATCTCTGTTTATACTTTATCCGAATTCTTTAGCTGAAGGTGTTGGAAGCAACTCAACCTAGCTCTTTTAGACAGGTATGAATCACCTGAAACTAGTGTGTGAACAGATCAGCTTTAAGCAATAAGCTGGATATGAGTGAGCCTTTATTTAGATCCTTCTGTCAAGTGGTCTCAGTTGGAGATGGGATTGCACTCGATCAGAAAGGCAACCTGAAAGTGAAATAGCTTATCTAACTTTAAAATTTCATGGTCTGGAGTACTAAAAAAGAGATGTACTTCTTCTAATCTTTGTTTGCAGGCGACGATATGCTTCTTTCCTCCACCAATCCAATGAAAGATTATACCTTGAATGGCATTCAAGGGCCAGTTTTCCTATCTATTTGAAATCTCGATACCTTCTTTCTTCTTTTAAGAGAAAATGAAATAGGGATTCCTTGATCCAAAACCTCAAGGAAGTGGTAAAATCCCAATAACCTAACTTAGTCAAATTCTTCCTAGCTCTATTCGATGAGAAAGAGTCGCTCTTCAGAAGGTTGTTCTCTAGACAGCTACAAAGATAACTAGAGTATAACTGCCCCGATTCTTCAATTATGGAAAAGGAAGCCTACACTACCTGTCGATGAAAAAATGGGATTTGAGAGGACCACCAGCTAGCGGATCAGAAAGATTTTTATGGAATGTCCTACTCCTGCCCGAGCTTTCCGATCAACCAATCCCCTATTTCAGGGACATCTCTTTGTTAGGTAGGGCCAGGGATCACTAATTAGTCGAATGAGCCCACCCCTCTGGCCGCACATTTATTGGTCGATCCGGCTGGCGGCTCCTGCATCTCCTGCGTCTCCATGGGGGCCCCTTCATACAAGTTTGTTGCTAGGAGTCCCTCTAGTCGAATCAATAATCAATAGAAGTTTACTGACCTGGCTCTTCAATCGACGATCTACAGCTCCCTCTTAGTTGCGGATGCCCATGCTTTGATTCGAAAGCCCTAGCCAGTGATGAATCCCCAGTAAGATCGGAGTATTGAATTCCTCCTCCCTTCAGGCCAGTTTGCACCCGTCCCAGCAACGAAGACCTTCCTACTGCAAGGTGAGGCTCTGCCCTTCCCCTAGAATCCACTCCGGGTCGGAGGAGCAGCTAGTCCAACTTCTTGAGCAGCCGAGATATTGAACAACGAACATTTTATTTCATTCCTTGCCTCACCCTGAGATGAGAGGGAAGGTCGATTTTACTCGAATCCTGGACCTGATCTTTAATCCTACACCGGTTAATGATGCGATGGGAGAAGTTTTTCTTTTGTCATTTTTTCATCAATGCTGGCTCAGTCGAGTAAGCCCCAATCAATTGTGTACGCGCACGCCTTCTTTGCTTTTATTCCCTTCCGCTTGGATCGCGAACAGCCGATCTTGGCTTAGAGAGATGCGCCTTTTAGCTTGTTATCCCTTTTTAGGTGCTCTGGTTTCAGGGAATCCCTCTCCCATATGAGAGGATGAATCGAATCCTAGGGCATTAACCTCTTTGGGAAGCCGTATAATAATAATATTAAGATGACCTTTTTAGAGGTAGCTGCAATTGAATCGGCTGGTTCTGGTATAGAAAAAATGAATCATTCTCTATCTCTATTCTAGAAAGAAAATTTCACATGTCCGCTTTATCAAGAATGGCTTTTTTTGTGTTCACAGGACTATTACCTATCCTTGTTAAGAGCCGAAGATTCCTGGTGCAACAAAGGCTTTTTGAGTAGCCAGTTAGATGCTGGCCGTTTGGTCAATGATTCCTTCCCCGGACATCTAAATGCTCAAGTAGTCATAGCTCCGGAGGCAAAAAAAAAAGGGATGCTTCCCAAGGTTCTGATCCAATCCTTTCATCCCCTGATCGAGTCAATCTAGTCGATTCGGCAGAAGTAGAGGCTTTTTTTCAGATAGACCCGAGATCACTGAATCTTTTCCCATGTTGGGAGAGCAGAAGGTTTTCTCTCTTTTCAGTACAGTGGATTTTTCTCGATTCCCGAAGTGTGGGAAAGGGTTCGTGCCTACGCATGGCTGGCTAGAGGAATTCCTCTTAGAAGCATTATGCCGTTCAACTTTCTTTCAATAGGCCTCGGTCAACAAAGAATTGTTTCATCTATAGGCGAGTAAACCAAGCAACTCTGATCCTTCTTTCGTTAAAAAAAAGTCCTCAAAATCCACTTCGCGGATTCTACTTTATGTAGGGGAGAAAAAAGACAATCAAATTTGGAATTCTAGTAACTCTTGTTTAATTCATTTAAATCTGGGGCTATCAAAAGATAGATTTTCATTGCTGCTATTCAATCTATTTGTGCATCAGGTTTGAAGAAGATTTCAATCTGTATTTACTTTTTAGTGAATGATGCTACAAATCTCCATCAAAGTGGTCATATAAGTCTATAGGAGGAGAACAGACCGACTCACGATCTACTAAAGTAATTGCAAAGTTTAAGTCCGAGTCAACAACAGTGAGGAAAGAAAGGCTTAATAGCTCCTCTCCTCACCTACGCTTGAAAAAGAACTGCCGGAAGAGAGGTACTCCATTTATAGGAACTGCTCTTATGCACCTTACCTAGTGGCTGGATCGAGATCTTGAAAACCCATTCTCAATTAGTCTTCCTGTACTATGTTTCTGAAACACCTCTGTTAGCAGAAAACCAAGTTCGGGCAGCAAATACTCGATAGAAAGTGCAATCTATGCACAGTGAATGAGAGAACACACTGCTATTGTAGTTCTATCCAGTCCTGTACCTAGCATGTTTGGGAGCAGTAAAGGATGCCCGAATCGTATCGCAGCAAGAAGACATACCATGTCAAGAAGGTGTAGGTTGTATCGAAAGCGGAAGACAGATCTCAGCATTTCTTTCATTTCTTTCTCGGTAAAGAAGAAGTACCATGAGAGAGCAAGTAACAAGCCCGAAAGGGCTATCTTTCCAATTCTAGCCATCCCCAAAAAAGCCAGATCCAGGAGACTGAGACAGGGAGTCGAGGTCTTCCTTCCTATCTATTCAATCACCACGGATTTCGAGAGAGAAGGTGCTAGGTCAGCTAGAGGTCGATCCAGACTCGACTCGAAACTAGTACGACTGCCAAAAAGAAGAAAGAAGCTAAACAGCAAGGAAAGGAACTCCGCTACAATGTAATGGTAATGATGCTGCTACCTGATTGACTCAGAATACCGGATCAGCTCCGCTTGTTGGTCCCTTCAACGGGACTTTCTCCTTTTTATCTTCTAACAGCTCTTACATCAAGGGCTTCGTCAAGCGCCAACATCAAAAAGAAGTCCACCAACGAGGAATCGAGATCGAACATAAAAAGGTGAGTGCGATCAAACCGCCCCGTAATAAAAAAGAGCTTAAAGATAAATAGCCTATAGGAATTGGTTACAACTGATTCCGCCGATTCATTTCCAATTTTTCAGGACCTTCCATGGACGGAAATGGATAATGGAGATAGAAAGAGAAGTTTTTTTGGAAGGAGTCCAATCAAGCAGTCCTTGACGAAAACTGACATAAACCCGGTACCGCGAAGAGAGCGAGGGCTTCCGTTTCCGAAAGAAAAAGAAGTTCGAAAGGAGTAGTCAGAGGGGATTGTGGGCATTTTCCCACTGGAGTCAAATCTGTAAAATAGAATATCTAGGGCTTGGGTTAAAATTGGGTTATACTGCGCGAATCCCTCCTGGACAAGTGTATAGAGATATCTGGATTTCTTTTTTCAATTTTGAATTGATGAATTGAAAGATGTGCCAGTTCATGCCAGGAGCGACCTTGGGTATCCATTCCATATGGAATGAATTTGAGTTGAGCCGCTATTTCCTCCAGATTACAGATACAGCTCTGGACTCAATAGAGGAACATTGGCACTATCCAGCTGTTGGGCATACTCTGCCACCTGCTGGGATATGGGCTCGTCCGGGGCTTTGGAGGAAAAAAAATGCCGAACCATTCCTAAAAAGATCCTAAAAAGAAAGAAAAGGCTGTTTTCTGACCAAAAAAAGGAATGTAAACTCAACTGCCGCTCCCGCTAAAATGAAAATGATACGATGTGGCATTACCGGGTAACTATAAATGGAATAGAAGAAGAGCCGGATGCAATATCATAAGCAAGGTCCACAGAAGGAACGCTAGCGTTATGCTTAACACATGCAAGTCGAACGTTGTTTTCTGAGTTCTAAAGATAAGGGGGAAGGGAAGAAGCGGGGTAGAGGTTTCTCATCAGGCTCATGACCTGAAAACTGCAGGTTCGAATCCTGTTCCCGCATAGACAGGGCTTTTTCTCCTCATTGGAACCTCGTTAGTCTTAAGGGGCTGGAGAGAGTCGAGAGTCCGTACCTTCGCCTATAGAAATGAGAAAGTGTTTATTCTCCATAACCGAGTAAGCATGTAAGAAAGCCTCTCAATTGTTGATAGATTGCCCAGTTAATACCCTTTTTCAATAGAAAAGTATCTTACACTTTTAGTTAACTAAAAGGTAAGGACTCCTTGGCTATAATAAGCTTTCTTCTCATGATGGGTATTGCTTCTAGATGGAGTCTCTTTCTTCTACATAGAAAAGGTAAATACGTCGGATTGCCTCCTATTAGAAAGGCTGACTATACCGAAGGAATCTTTCCTTTGTTTGAATTCGGGGGGAGATTCAACCGGTGGGGAGAGAAGGGTAGTTTCCTAAATGGACCTATGTACTCTGTCTTACCTGGTTCTCATGGGTCTTGTTCGAACCTAGCTAAGAATGCATGCATGATCTTTGAGTTCTGACTATGCCTCTATACTTAAAGGATCCTCATTTCCATGTCTGTGACATTCCTATCGTTTACAACAAGATCGAGAGCGTTCAATGGTCTTCTTGAAGATGACCCATTCAATGAAAACTTAGCAGGCTTGAGAAGATGACATAGAAGTCTTCTAAAGAAGGGGTCGGGATCATCTTCGGTCTTTCTTCCTTAGTGCTATCCATACTTTTAGGATTTACAGAAAAGGCATAGTTTAGTCATTTAAGTGATTTCAGCAGATAGACTCAAAAAAGACAGAAAGAAGAACTAAGAAAAGTTAACTGTAAATAAAAAAAGGACTGCATAATGTTCTTGGAGGCTCAAGTAAGTAGATCGAATCTCGAGTCTTTCTACAACCTCAACACTATTCAAGTTCAAGGAATCGAGGGAGGGAGGAAAGAAGAGTGGTTTTAGAGGGTAGCTTGCTGTCATTCCTTTTTGAAAAGGAAGCCAGTTCTTAGTAGATGTTTCATCTACACCTCTTCGCCATTCGCCATCAGAGCGAGACAGACTGAGTGCTTTACGAAGCGTTACCGCTAGTGAACCTCACTGCTATGTAAGGGCTATAGACTAAGAATCCCTCAAACGATTTACGTTTTCTCTTTCTTTCTGAAATCTTAACCTTTCTATATATCTTTTTCTTTTTTCGTATAAGCCATAGGGAAGTCCATTCACATGTCCACCCGGGGTCCATTTTTCATTCGTCCTAACTGACCGCAGTGATGACCCTAGCCCGCTTTAAGCCCCTTCTCTTCCTCTCTTACGTGAAATGGAAGATCCGTCACCGTCTGTTTGCCTATCTTCTATAACTGGATACAGATCCATGAGAAGTCAAACTCGTGTCCGTCCTTTCTGGCATTCGTATTCTATCCCGACTAGTGAAATAGCATATGTGTCGTGAATTCCATTCAATACTCTGGCAACCGATCTTCCCAAAGTCACTATATCTGTCTTCAAGCGTGATATCCGAGTTATTCTTTAGTTACCATAAAATCTTGTTCACCTCTAAGTTATAACCCGACGTTTTGTTAAAACGCAAGCGGTGTAAACACCCTCGGAACTTATGCTCCTTCCATTCGGGTATAATCTTCTCATATAGGTACCAAAACTAGAACCAACAATTCTCTCTTAATGTTGTCTATATGCCATCCTACAGAAAGCACTCTAGGCCCCGGAAAAAATAGAATAAAGAAAGACAGGATTCACATGTCTCTTCTATTATCTATTTTGACCTCTTTGAATTAACCTATTCTATAGGTTCTTTAAGGACTTTGCTTATGGAAAGAACAAGAACATTCAAGGTTCTAGCGAATATATTGCTCTGCTGGCTTCCTTATTACTTGATATCCACTTTTTCTATTTAGTTTTTAGATATTCGTTTTCAACTCGTATAGCTTTTCGATTCCGTTTTGAGACTATGAATGGAGCCGTAGCCGATTAATTGAGTTAATAGAGTCGATTTAAGGAAGCCAGTTTGAATTTGAAGAGCTCTCAATGTTAATGGGGTAGAGAAATGATTCTAAACAAGGCAAGGAAATAGAATGACGGGGTAAGCGTCTATATCTATCTTTCAATCTGGCAAAGAATTCATATGGAGTTCTGTACCAGCGGGAAACAACAAAGGTAAAGCGAAAGTCCAGATGTCTGTATTGATCTATCCTTGTGAATATAACATAACAAATACAAATTATAGCAATCAGAAGAGTACCTTAATCTTAATGAATGAGATCTTTGACTCTCTCAATCCCTATGGCCTTGTCTCCATTCCTTCTGACCTTATGAGATCGTATATCAGTCTCCAACTTATTTTGTAATTGTACACGAGCTACAAGTATGCTAGTCCACAATTATGAGCATGATAGTCAGGACTATCTAACTACGAGTTGTTTTACGGTGGATCCATCATTTCAACAAGTCGAGAAGAGCCTTTGTGGGATCTTTACTAGGTAGGTTAGTCCGCCGACTTCCTATTAGTATTAGAATTAGAATGGACCCTTATTACCAGACTCTAGAAAAAGGACTCTGCATTTCCATTTTGAATTTTACTTTCGATAAGATAACTAAGAGGAATTCCTGAATGAAGGACCCCCTTATTCTCTTCTTTACTAACTTGAAGTCCTAATTCAAGAGGATAATGGTTTCCTTTTCCATCTGACGCTTTTTTAAAAGAGTGTTCTATGGGCTTTTTCCTTATAAGTTCTAAACTCGTAAAAAGACTATCGCACTAAGCCAATCTTCAAGACGGTGAGACTGACGCATCTTCTTCCGTGAAACTAGTTTATCCCTGAACTATGTATCAACCAAGTACCTATCATTTTTGAAATGCTACTTGAGACCATTCATACAGAATCTTCTTTTTTCACTCAGAATCTTCTTTTTTGTTGAGCTAAAGTTACGGATTAGCTTGCCCAGCCAGAATAGCGAAAGCCCAGGCCTGGACTTTACAAAAAGTGTGAAAGCTTAGGAGGATTGCGATAATCATTCTGCACCCCCTCGAAAAACGAAAAAAGAGAATATATTCTTCGTAGCTGCGGAAAATAACTAGTTCCGATTCCGAACTCTTGCTAAACCGGGATCTAACATAGCTTGGGTAAAGTGCTACAATAAAGGAAAAAACCTCAGGTGTGACTTCTCTATGTATCAAATGTATCAGCTTACATAAAATCTTTTCTTTCTTTTTTGCATCGGAAAGAAGGTCAAAAAGTCTTTGATCTCTTCTGGCTACAGATAAGGTATAAGGTAGTCCGCACCATTACCTAAGACAAGGACAAGCCTAGCTTTCATCGGTAACCTTATTCATATGTCGTTATTCTAATCAATGGCATATTGCGCCTCTAAGTCCTTGATCCACTTTCAGTTGCTCTATTCTACTGAATAATATTAATCCCGTTCTAAACGAAGTCTTTCTGTAGCCGGGGAATTCGAAACCAATTGCAAAGATAGGTGTATTTTTTCCTGTTCCACCTACTAAGACTAAGGTCATCCCCGTGTACACTAGTCAACTTAGATTCCCCTCTAAAACTTCCTTTACCACACCCACGGATAGCATTCTAAACCTATGTCTTTAAGCAATCTATATCTTGCATGCTTTCTCCTAATCTTATGCATCTGTTGCCTGAGCTAGTGTGACCAATTACCTGGTCTTATAAAGTATGATTATGCTTCCCAACCCCCTTTCTCCGCTAAAAATGGAAATCCTTAATTGCTGCTCAAAGTGCCTTAATCATCCCGATGCAAAGGCCGACAAGGCTTATCTTTTAAGTGAAAGCATCCGAACAAGACCTAGCTATCACTCAAGGGCATTTGTATATATGATCTCCCTTATTAGTTATTAGTACACATTCTTCCTTCCGTTTATTATATAACATCTGCTACTTGATTTAATCCAATTAGTGCAGAAAAGAGTCCTTTGATTCCGTCAACACGCCACAATTGAACTCGAGACGGGGACTTTGATTTTTGAGAGTATCTCGCTTATCTCGCTCAATTTGAATTAATATATCCCTTTCTTATTTACCTTGAAAGAGACTAATGCACAATTTGTTAATTCTAAAAAGTTATTTCATTTTTTGAAACCAAGCCAATGCATAATATACGGAAAACGGAAATCTGTCTCTAAATTGTATAGGGAAGGCAAAGACAAAGACCAATACCAATTAGTTGACGCGGCTAAGAAGGAAGAAGATATCGAAGATATCTTTTGTTCCGGCTGATAGATAAAAGACCGAAATATAGGGAGAAAATAGGCCTTACCAACCGAAAGGCTTTAAGCAAAGAAAAAAACTTACAAACAGACAGTAATGCAATGGGAATGAAGGAAATTCCTCGCTTTAATAAAAGGAATGAAGGCACTACAGCGGGCTTGACTCGGCCTTAAAGAACTAAAACGGATATTGCACTTGAACATATATCCGTATATAAATTACGGGAAAACTCCCCTTAAGGATCAAGTCTATCGAAGAAATCCCACCCTAAACCGAAAGAGCTTAGACCAATTACGCTTGCGTAGATGCGGTAGCTACGGAGAAAGCGTAACCTTGAGGTTATTAGGATAACTAGATCAACGTCCACGTCAACAGCAACCGAGACTGGAACTTCGACTTCTCCTTTTTCTGCTATTTCAATTAGAGTAACAGAAGCACGAGCTACTTCAACTGGTAAATCAAATCCATTTTTTCGAACTGGAGTAAGTTGATAAGCAGGAGCACCTCCAGGCTAAGAGCAGACAGCAGCAACACATGAGAGTCAGTCTCAGTTCTGTCAGTCGGCTCAGTCCTGGAAGTTCAGTCAGTCGTCAAGCTAGGCCACGTCTTCCTTACTTTATCAAGAAAGTCCTCCGACTTTGCATCACTCCTCTTTTGTGCTCCCGCCTTCCTAGCCTTATGGACAGGAGTCCTATCGCCTAGTTCTGAAACTCTTCCCACAGCTGCCCTTATTGCTCGGCATACCCCGGAACCAATTCATCTCATCGGCCCGCTTTGCTAATCCGTGGACTAAGGGATGTAGGCCTAGGAAAACTGGAAATCAAGTTCTCGGCGGGAAGGGAAGCCCGGCTGGTCGTGTCGGTAGATGAACGAAGTCAATCCCGGGATGGAAGCCCAAGCAGCTATACTGGTATGGGTAGGCTTTCCACTCGCTTAGCTCGCCACTGGCGTGGATCGGCGTATCTGGTTCGACTAGGGCGCTTGAGAGCGAAAACACTTCCCCAGTTGAGATCGATTTTTCGTTAGTTAAGCCCTGCTGGCTGTGAAAACATCGCCCACGCAATGTAACGAACATGGGCAATGAAGGAAGTCTCGATAGTAGCATCAGAAACATCGCAGGTTTCATTCGAGAGGACTGAGTCTCGTTCCCATAGTTTCCCCCCAGAAACTGGGCCTCCTCCCTGTACTACCAAAAACCAGAGGCCCAATTCCCGAGGCATAGCCAAGCAAGACCTCACGGCTCAGTAGGGGGGACAATAGCAAGAAATCCCTTAGCTCGGCAATATGGTTTTGGTTGACCTGTGCCTGTTTGAATCTCTAGGTTCCGAGTGAATATCGCTCATTTCTTTCATTTAGACCAGAGAGCCGCGAACGGGATATGGTAAAAAGAAAGTTGCGAGTAAGGAGACGGGGAGAAGGAAAAAAATGAAAGAAGGAGAATCGGATACCATGCCTTGGGAGTAGTACTCCAACAGATCAGCCATTTGTTGTAAACCTACGAGCAGATCCGGGTCCATCAATACCGGTAAAATCAAAGGCTCGACTGGGCTAGAGCTTCCTGTCATTGCCTTAGGAGGTCGTGCATTGGTTACGACGGACAAGAGTCGCCATTCATTCAAAGGCCCGGGAAGATGAAAGCTCACATCTATCTTGCTTGAGACTTGGGGTGGGATGAATCGTTAACATCGTAAACTGTGCAAACTGTGAATTCGCATTTGATGTGAATCCGTAGTTTTGGTTTATTGGAAAATCCACATCGTAGTGGTCTTATAGAAGCATGGCAGGAGCTCAGCTTGGTAGCACTTTCAACTTACAGTCGAATTCCAATACTCTGACTACTGACTATAAGCCCTTTGGGTCATCACAGTTCACAACTCAAGGCTGTTTGCTCACCAATCCATAGAATAATAGGCAGCCCATATGCCTAGGTATCATTCGAATGAGCTCAACTGCCGTCGAGCCTTTCTCTTTGGATAGATTTTTCCTGTAGGAATGAAAGCAGACTTCTAGAGGGGCTTAAGAACCTTTTACTAGAAGAAGAAGAAAGAAAGAAGCCCGTAAGCCGTAGTCCAAGCTAAGCCCTAGTTCTTTTTCTTAATGCTGCATTTCTTTCCGAACAATTGGGATGGGAATAGACCAACCCAACAAACCAAACCGCTCATAGGAGCTCTGATCTGCCTGACAGGACTGGGACTGGGGAAGTAGCCTAAAAAAAAGACCTTAACTACGTCTAAATTACATCGAGCCTTCGGTTCACTACTTGCTAGAAGTTGCTGCTAGAAATTGATATTCTGCGGGGAGAGATCACTAAGGGCCGACGGATTCCGAGGTATAATGATAGGTAGGGGATCATTGTTCAAAGCACTAACGATAGGACAAAGAACTCCCGGTCAATACAAAGAAAAGTAGAGAGCGTAGGAACATCGTTAATGCAAACTGTAGAATAAGATCAGCTGTGAGCTTAGAGCAGTAGTGGAGGAGTCAGTCAATCAAATCAAAAAAGAGCTCGACATAGGTTGAGGTTTGATGACGAAGTTAAATGAAATGGTCGAAGACCAAAAAGTGGGAGTGGATCAGTCAAGACCACCAGGTTGTGGGAGGCTCGATGGCATAATAACTAACGTTAAGCCTATTGCTTGTCTTCCTGGTCAATCAAGCTTTCGACGAGTGACTCTTGTTTGCGGGGATTGAACTTCAAGCAGTAGGTATCGAAGCGAAGTCTGTTGCTCTTTGTTCTCTTCCGTCTTCGATCTATTCGACCTCCGGTCCGCTATGCTCTTTGTAACTATACCCTCTTCTCTGGTAACTCAACGGAGATCCTCTTCTTTCCTCGCTTTTGAACGCTTTCTTTCCGTTTGTCACTCTTTTTAGCAGCTGGAGCAGGAGGCAGGAATCTTTATATTTGAACAGGCTCTGACCTCTGTCCCGCTCCGTGGGCTTCTATACTCCCCGTAACCGAGGAAAGCAAGCCCGCTCGCTAGCAACCGGACCAAGCCAGCCTGCCCGCTCGCCACAAGCAAGAGGCACCCTTTCCGGCACAATCAAAGGCAACAGGAGGAGCAGTAGGTAGAAAGCAAACGGACTAAGATGAATATCAGCCCGCCGGCCCACGGGAATCTCGATTAGGAAAGCGCCACTCGTAGTATGTTGACGCTATCCATCCTTCCAGCGCATGCTACGTGTTGGTTAATCAAAGCTTATATTCATTTCTTAGGCCCCAAGCCGAGCTCTCCCACGTTCCGAACATGAGACTTCTGGAACTCGACGCCCCATCGTTCGTACCCGGCCACGGCTCTCACCTTGATTCCCCTTTGGTTGATGAAGGCGAAGTTGATTCCCATATCCTTAAAAAAAAGGCGCTTTATCTTCGACGTTCTATTCGTATGTTATATATGGATTTAAAATGGTCAAAGGGTCTCCTAACCTAATAGATTTCATTCAAAGCATTCATAGGTTCTCACGGAACTCACCTTATGCTGCTTTCCCTCTGAAGGAGTGGAGCTCTCAGTTGATGAGAACTGGCCTTGTGCTTTCGCTCCATCTCCCGTGCCATACCTTTGTCTTGAACCTGTTGTCTTTTACCAACTCCCCTTATAAAACCACGTTTGGGTCAGCGGGTCTCTCGTCTATGGAATGGCCAGCACCTACACCCGATTCCTAAACTCCAGCTCCTGCTCATTCAAGTGAAGATTTTGATGTCCACACGGCTGAAGGATCCAATAGTGAATTCTTCTTTTCTTTACTCAATGCTGAAGCTGGTTCTGAAGGATCAAATAGGTCATGGCTTGGGGAGTCATTGAAACCTTCACTTTCGGTTTAGTGTATATTAAAAAGAACAGAGGAAGGAGCCTAGCCTATATATACGAGTATGAGGCCTAACTCACAGGCAGATCGTCAGGCTATTAAATAGTCGCCTAAGCAGACGATGGACGAGACTCTGGAAGAGTGGCTTTCTGCGTTCAGTTGCTTCTGACGGGCTTGTGACCCACTCGGTAAAAACCCCTAGTGAAAACTATGTCTGTATGTATAGTATAACCGCCGCCGCTTCAAATCAATTGAATCAATGCAAGCAATGCTGTTCCCACATGCCTCATAATTCCTATTTGGTTGGATTCCTCGGTTCATGTTATGCCTTATCAGGAATAGCCTGTTTTTCTAGCTATTAGTTTCCTTCATTCAGGTATGGTGGCAGGGAATACGAAGTTCGAGTAGGCTTCGTCGGTTTGAGAAGGTGAACGACGAATCCGAGTGATCGAAGGTTCAAGTACTGAGCGAATATTCAAACGTCTATTCATGTGAGAACTTCTTGCGCCTTTGGTTGACACCACCTTAGCCTTAGTCAGTAAGGGAGGGAGGTGACTATTAGATAGGGACTCTGAAAGTTCATGTGAAGAGTTTAGTGGAAGAGATCATGTTTCCGGGGTTGGAGTCACCGAAGTGGACGATAGGCAAGAGAAGACCCAGGAGTGGACCTGACAAGCATAAGATTCATTCAATAGCCAAGCCGGAGAGTCTGCACCACTCCGAAATACTAATAACTAAGTTGAAGAGAGAGCGGGGCAGGCCATAGACGAAAGTGAACTATAGACTACTTACCGGAGACCATAGGCAATGGACGAAAGACCAGCGGAAGGGCCTTAGTCGCCGAGGAAGCTAGTGCGCGTAGACCAAAGCTTAGTGGAGAGACCATACATAGGCCAGTTCCAAGGCCAGGTTATCAACAGAGGAAGAGGCGGTGTCGATGGCAGGTTCGATTACGGAGAAGTCAATAATCAATGATTATGCAGAGGGTCCAGCAGTCACTAATGACCCAAGCAGAAGGGTCAAGCCTATTTGAATTTCTTATTGGAAAATGAGGAGGAAGACATCTGTCATGGAGAGGCAATCCTCAAATACGTACTTTGACCTGACGGCTTACCGTTCTTAGCTTCTGATGGGAATTCCAAGTCGTATTGTCCATCGGAACCATCAATCATAAGAGACGCCAGTCAGAAAGTCTTCGCTCTTCCAAAGCCTCATTAGCACGCCAGTCAGTCAGCTTGACCAAGAAGACCCGAAAAGGCACACAATAAGGAAAGGAAGATCACGTATCGATCAATTTCTGTTCTGCTACACCCGAGACATTGCATTGGTAAATCCATAGTACGAGGACATTTCTAACATACAAAAATAGCACTATATGGAAAGGCTCTTCCCGGTTATGGTTGATGATTCACAATGATGACTTATAGTAACAAGCGCATGTGGTGCAGGAGACAGGGGAACAAAAGTAAAGTCCGGTGATACCTCATGTGTCTTTCCCTCATCACCATCGCATGTCGCTGAACCAAAGGCCTTACTATACAAGAGGCAGGCAGCACAGCAATTTCAAAATAAAAACCAACCCCAGTTTTATAACAAAATATTCAGTCGGGCTCCCCAACTTTTCGGCAGACTCAGCAGGCCCAAGCTCAGTACCCACAAGCCCAACAGCAACAACAGGGTAAAGTGTCCTATAAGCAAGGTCAGCAAGGGGCCCAACAGGGTCAGAGACAAGCCAGAAGACAGGACCTACCACTCAGAGAGTTCAGTCCGTTACCGCTTCCGATGAGCAGGGGGTCTGGTACACGTACAGAAGGGAGTGAAGCCCCTCTGCAAGCCGAAACCGACGCCAAATCCATTGCCAATCGGGTATGATCCAAACGCGATATGCCATTATCACCAGAGCCGTGGACACTGGCCCGACAACTGCTGGAATGAGGCATGTCATACAGGATTTTATTGATATACAAAGCAGTTCGTTCTACCTCCCGCGCCGGCCACAACAGCTCAGCCAAACATCCTGCACAATCCTTGCACGGGGTTAAAAGTGGCTCCGGCACATTTTACCCTTTACAATATGATTCCACCCAGCCCATGGGAAATCGGCCAGCCCTCATCCTATTGGGATGCACCCTTACCCCTCTACCCCTAAATAAGTAAGGCCCCGTTCTACCGTACTCCAGACCTGACGCCTAGCCAAGGCCCGGTAACTCTGGAAGAGATCTGCGCCCTGTATAGTCCAGTCTACCAAAGCCCTTTCACATTATCGAGCGCTAAATGCGAACATCGAAGCGTAACTCTTTTTGCGTATCGAGAATCTCGAAAACGTCATTAGTTATGGGCTGCCTGCCCCCTCAACTAAATAATGGGGAATAAGCGCAACTGGTAAGGGAGAACGACGAACTGGCCTTCAACATAAATTCATATAGAGATCTGTTGGCCAGGGAACTGTTCGATATCAAAATAATGGAACTCAAAAGCCGCTTGCAATCGCAGACGAGGAGCATATCTTTCAGTGAGGGCGTCATGTTGACCACTTGTTGATCTCCGCCTACGACTACATGCGATAGCTACCTGTCGGCTGCTCCCGAAATAGAAAGGAAAGTGAGTAGTTTGGATAACTATTTTTCCTATATAAATAGAGTCACGCACGACTGTGACCCCCGTCATGAATCGCCTCCATCGTCTTACAGTAGACGAATATGAACATTCACTTTCGTTGTAACAATTCTTCCCATCTTCAAATCCAACCCCGGTTGGGGGTACATTGATCCCTTCGGCTCGTCACGACGGTTGCTAGCGAGCGAGTCTGTCTGGCTTAAAGGGGGGTGCCTTCTCAGCAACTCGTGTAATGTCGTCCTATGTTATGTATGAGGTGATTGATCTCTATGGTTCTCTCCGAAGGTTCAATAAGCGTCACGCTATGCTTTGGTCTTTTAGAGAAGAGAGCTCTCTTTTTTCTCTCTCCTAGCACCACACGAGTACCCCTTTTCTGTCCAGGCAGTCTGCAGGCAGCAAGCAGAACTTAGTGAGATCAAAGCTCAGCAGGATAAACGGCGGATAGAAGCCAGCAACCGACCCGCTTCAGGCATTTGTTTCCTCCATCATCATCTTTTTCATTCATTACAGATGAGGATGACAATAGTCTCAGATACAATACATAAAGAACCTGGGTGCAAAAAAAGGGCATTTTCGATGTTTGCTTGAGCGGCAGCTTCGGCTCGTTGTTTCTGGACGGAGAGTGATTTCATCTTTTTTTGCAGTTTCTGAACAGTCACATTGCCCTGATCCAACTCTTGTCTGGTCTTCTCCATTTCTGTGTTGATCAGATTCACCTGGATATTCGCTTGTACAAGTTCCGCATAAAGTTATGTTATCCGTTGTTCAAGCCTTTCTTTGAGGAGAGCGCTTTCTTTCCGGTCATTGGCAACCGCAGATGGGCTTTCACACCCGCTTATGTTGCTGCTACTGGGTGGGATGAAGGCATCTATCTTAAACTATTATATGGAAGAACATCGTTAGATGGTTAGCGGCTAGAATAAAACAAGGGGCGTTGTATGGAGGTTTCCAAGCAGAGGATTGAATTTATTGAGATGCATATAGAATAGATGGTAGGGTTCCAAACCTCGCCTAGCACCGAAAGAGAAAGCCTTGTTCTGCAGGGTATGGCCCTGGACAGTGGAGAAATAGAATAAGATGGAGCCTACCTACTTGGTTCGGACGAAGTAGATAGATCAAAGGAATAGAATCCAGGTGGTTCTTATGCCACTTTTGATGGTCTCGGTTCGGACGAGATAAACGGAAAACCAGACGATCGATAGTAGGGGTAATTTCTTTCCCATTCCGAGGCATATTGATCTGGATCCCTGGGAACAGGTCTGTCAGAAGTAGATGGCTCGGCTCCACTGGGGGATGGGAAAGTATATGCGGACTTAGAGGCCGAGGGATGGTAAGTAGATTGCTCGATAGCTTACCCAGAAAAGCGAAGATGGATTTTCTTCTGGTTGGCCACCATAGTACTAAGACGGAAAGCCTGGTAGGCAGTCTACACAGAAGGGAAGTCACCAAACGTGGGAAAAAGTACCTTTTTCTTACTCGAAGGAACTTTTCCGTAGGATTGTTGACAGGGATGCCTTTTGTTTGACCCGATAAGGCTCTTACTCAAAGAAAGGAAGTGCAGAATTACAGAATGCGTTACATCCATCATATAGAATGATGCTCAACGGCCGGGATTGATACATTACTACTTTGAAGCACTGTATGAGCTGTTTTATCAGGTGTTTAAGCGCTATTATCAGGTAAGCGCTATATCCTTCAGTCTAAGGCATGCTTAGAGTACACACTTCTCTTTATCTTCCCAACCATGCAAGGAAAGGCTTCATTCCCTACCAATGATGCCCCAAGCTTTGAAGCATACAAGATTCTGGTCCCGGAGATTCTGAAAGCTTTGATTCCCTCCTTTGCGCCCCTAGCCCTAGGCGCCTTGATACCTGGGCTTAGCCACAGAAGTCCTCGGATGTCTTATTGTTTGGGACTTTCATTAAGGATAGACCGCAGATTGAAACAGTCGCAATAGATGGGTAGCATCTTCAAGGGATTGATGGCTTCTTATTGAAAGGCTTGGCCCCCAGAAGATGAGGACTTTTTCGGAAGGATAGAGTCATTGTATTCCCGAGTACTGATTCTCTTTTAGGATGGTCTTCTTTTGAATGAAGGCTACCTTCTTACTTGGCAGGATGGGGTAGACAGATATAGTACGATTGGATTGATGGATGGTGCACTATCCTTCTCCCAATCATTTCTCAGCAAAACCAATGAGTACAACTTATTAAAGGGAAACTACCAAAAAGATCAACGAGCTAGCTGTCTCAATCATCCACAGCTCCGGGATTAATGTGCTGTTTTTTATGCTGGAGTCATAGCTTATCGTCATTCTTCATATCACCCCTACAGGGTCTTTTAATAAAATGAAGATAAGACTTGAAGTTATCGTCTGCATCTATAACTACTTCTGGTTTATATACACTGCGTCAAGGTTGAATTCCGAACGATTAGGTTGGGGCAGGGTAGAGTTCCTCTTTAGCGCTGTTCTTTTAGGTGTAGTTCCGTCAAGGCGCCAAGAGAAACGGAGGCCGGGAGGGGCCGAAGACTTGATAGGTGTAGTGACTTAGATTCCATGGAGTACCGTCAGACTTTCATGTAGTTCCGTCTAATCAAAAGGTATAAAAGAAAAGCTAGCTTTAGGAGAGAAAGTACAACTGTGCCTAACCCTATCGGTCAAAGAAGCTAAGCGCGAACAGAAGCATTCATGAGCGAGAACTAGAACAGATAGGACGAATACGTGACCAGAGAATGAGATGGGAGGCGTGACTACCGTGCTGTGCTCTTATGCTGAAAGGTACCTCTTATCCGCCCTAAAAACTAAGAGAATTGCAAAGCAAGCGGCGAAACTGCAGCACAGCAACAGCCCCTCGAATCTTGAAAAAGTTGTTAACCACCTGCGCAAGGGCCTTGTTATTTATAGGGGAGATTAGGGAGATGAGGCGAGGAACGGATCAAGGAAGGACCCGCCAAGAATTCGATGTTCGATGATAGAATCTTTGGAACCGTTAGCCAAAAGAAAAGCCGACCTTTTCTTTTGCACGCTTTTTTACATTTCAGTTCAGATACGTTGCTCGACTTGCGCCTTTGCACGCTCAACCGCTTTCCCATCCCACCTGGCCCATTAACGCGGGGAATAACCTCAATCCGTAGAAGCTGCATCCTCAAGGGCTGAGTGATTATGCCAGTGATCTTCATATCAACCACATAAATTGGTAGTAAAATGGTTATGGACCCACGATGACGAAAAGTAAGTTATGCGTCGGACTTAGAAAATCTTAGGCCAAACTAAAAAAAAAGAAGTGAAAACAAGAAAGCTTTTAAGTGTAGACGACTACTTGTACTTGAAATTCCATTCCTTTATCCGCTTTAAAGCCAGTTAAGCCAATAGCATATAACGCAAAAGCTTTAGTAAGACTAGCTACATCAGTAGATCATTGATTAGCATACCTCCTCCGAATAGTCTACGTGGACCCTAGTTTCTATTACTTGAAATTCTAATTAATCCAGTAATGCAGACAGCCTTTACTCTCTTAAAGAGCAGGAGGTTTAGCGTCAACTCATTCAATGAATGTTGTTTCATTCACCACACGGATGAATTCTACTCTGGCCAGCGGACAGTCATTTGTCTAAAGAGAATAGACGTATAGCAGCTCTCTCTCATAACAGAATGAAAGCAAGCAAGAACGAAATGAGCGCTTACCCTATCGACCGAACGACCGAAGCTACTTAAAGCAAATCATTAACTCAACAATTCAAGAACTACAGGAAAGGTAATCTACTGAGCTAGCCTCCCGTTATGCACCAATGCTTGAACAGGACCGTTAACCTTTCTTTACCAAAAGAAAGAAGAGCTATTGGTCAGTTCCCTATAACCGATACAGCTCGACCGATTGAGACAGGGGAACAAAAGTAAAGTCCGGTGATACCTCATGTGTCTTTCCCTGTGCGCATCTCCACCTAGGCTGGTTGCCATAGATAGATTAGGTCATTTGTAACCTGAGCAATAGCCGATGCTACAGCATAAACTACAGCTCTTTCATCAACTACAGCAAGATCCGATGTAGCGCATTCTCCCTCTTTCGCATATCTTCACTACAGTCATATAGCTAGTAAGTTAAGTAAAGTAGTTCATTTCAAGTTGTGATCGTTAAATTTTATAATAATGGAAATAGCAACCCTAGTCGCCATCTTTATATCTGGTTTACTTGTAAGCTTTACCGGGTACGCCTTATATACCGCTTTTGGGCAACCCTCTCAACAACTAAGAGATCCCTTCGAGGAACACGGAGACTAGTTGAAGTAATGAGCCTTCCAGCACTTTTTATCATCTCTTGTATTAAATCCCAGAAATCATTGCTAAGAAAGAAGAGTTGAGTTAGCTGGCTCAGGGGGGATCTTAGATGAAAGCATTTTTCTTTCGAGCTGGGAATAAGAGAACGAGCTAGACAGAAAAGGTACCACCGAAAGAAGGTCGACCTCACCCTCGGTAAACCGAAGCAGAGAAAGAGGAAGAAACAAAGCTTGGCCATTCCGTTAGGGATGTTCTCACCTGTGCGTACTATCTTGAATAAGACTATTTATCTTATTATACATGGATGAACAGAAGAACTAAGCGCGGTTGCAACTCCGGTAGGTGGGAATCTGACTGCCAATAGTATAGCCAGCAGTTGGATCTCGAGTTGATGGTTTTCCGGGCGAGCCAATAATGGGATCAGTATACATACCTGTCATCGGCAGCTAGAGCGCAGCTTTTCATGGAACGGCTGCTATCACTGGGAGGATAAGATTCTCTGGTATCGGAACTCCTACTATAATTGGTCTTTCTATTACATCCTAGCATGAGCTGATCAAAGGATCGGCAAGTTCGACTTCCCTTGGTCCAATTCACCCATAGGAGGAAAGAGAGGTTTTTCTATTATAAGGAAAAGTTTCTTCTCGGACTTGACCCTCTCCCCTTTGGTCCTCTTTGGCTGAACGGGAATGAAGCAGATAGGTCTCAGTCGAAGGCATGAAGCGATGGGATGATATGGAAGAAGATTCAGTGATCCCAGCAGGGTCAATCTCATAGGGGAAGTCCACTAGTGCACTTAGCGGGACTTTATAAAGGTGCGAGAAGCTATGGAATGTGGATCGAACGAGAAGGATTAGAGCAAGTTCCGGGAGTTCTGTTTGCCTAGTTGGAAGGAGAGGCTTATCGATGACCGAATGAGTTGAAGGCTTTTCCTTTTTACTCCCAATTAAGGAGAGTATGACATCTAGCTCAACGATCTACGATAGTCTTTCCTCTTCCAGCAGCTACGAAAGATATTGGAATAGAGGTGGGAAGCCAACTCTAACAATACTGCAACAGGAAAAGACAGAAGAGGAAAGGACAGTGATGGAAGAAATCGGACAAGCTTTGGAAGATAAAAGGTACTCTTACGCTATGAATATTTTTGCAGGGGCATTGTTTCTCTAGTGTGAAGTTCGAGGTAGTGATTGAGTGGATCGAGAGAGCAGTTGTCGGTTTGGTCAAAATATCTGGTTTTCGTAATGTAGAGTGGCTGGAGGGAACCCCAGTGGGTAGAGTAACTGGCCGAACGAACGGAATGAGTTGATAAACGAAATGAGTTTCACTTAGTGAAACGAATCGCTCGAAGAGCAAAGATACAACTAGATACGTATCTTTTATCGTCGTTCGAAGAGCGTCGATATTCAGTTCGTTCCTCTCCTTTCAGTCGAGAACTACGTGCCTCTCCCGGTGGTGGCTTCGCAGCCTCTCCTTTCAGTCAACAGCGAACGTAGTTCCTCTCCCGGTGTTAGCTTCTAGGCCTCTCCTTTCAGTCTTAAGCGTGATTTCATACCTCAATAGCGGCAAGAGCTCGTTCGCCAAGTCCGAACTCCCACTATATCGTAGATGACGGATCTCTTCGATGCTAGCAACCGCCTTTGATCCTTTTCCGCTTCTTTCAATTTCCAACAATTAACGCTGAAGGAGAGACTTTGACTTATAGAGGGGCAGCGGTAGTTCGTAGCTTGTCTTTCTTTGCTAAGTCAAAAGTGACGTGGCGTGTAGTGAGTTTTCTAGCGGACTTGAAACTGACTTACAGCCTGCTTTGCTCTGGAGGGAGCTTCCTGAGTCAGACCAACTCAGCCACCGAATCGTCTGAATGGAATGTATTTATTAGGAAAGCGGCTGTTCACTCAAAAAAAGAGCTCAACAAAGTCACTCCTTGAACAGAAGCCCGAGCCCTTTAAGGCAGGCTAGATGGATCAAATAGGTGTTCCGTGGGGTGCTATAAACAGTCCTTGCATTTAACATGAAAAAAAAAAGATAGACCAATACTAAAGAAAAGATAATAAATAGATAATCAATAATAGAAGAAAAGAAAAAAGTTATATAGAGATATAGAATCGGTAAAGGCCTTACTATATTCCTTGTCAGGAATAGCGGCCTTAGAGGCTTCTATAAAGCGTTTGTTTTAACTTAACAAGAGTTAGTTTAAAAAAAAGGAATCAAGGGCCCCAAACCTTATTCCATAGTCGAAATATTTGTGACGTCAAATCAAACTATAGTTGGTGGGTACGGTTGGTTTGCTCGCTAATTCAAGCCCTTACAGAACGCATCGCTTTCACTACGGTTTTTAGTTCGACATTCCCTTTCGCTTTCGCTTCCGGGTACAGGCTTAGATAAAAATCCTTCTTGTGCGGGATGAGATTGACCAGATGAGACAGCTGATACCGAACTACCGCTTGTCCTTCGGACCTTTAAAAGTTTTTGAGAGAGGGTTGGGGAGAGAGAGTGCTTTAGGGCTTACGTGACGCGTTAGTCCTGTCTCGGTCGGTAGGCAAGTCAAGTTGGTAAGTTCAGTGCAAGTAGCTCGTAGATGAAACATTCCTTCCTCCTTCAATCCCAACAACCTAAATAAGGCGGCTTTCTACTTTATGTTTTAAATGTTTTAAACTACCTCTAAACGATATATTTCAATATTTCATATCCTAACTTGAAGCTAATAATTTAATAATTTCCTTTCACCACTGCTAAAAGCTAACCAGGGAAGAAGGAAGAGATTTGACCTTCACTTCCAATTTCAAGCACTTATTGATCAATGAATGGAATGCTGGCAGCCTACTTGAATGTCCCAATACCTTCAACAATGTTTGAATTATCTAATGGTCTTTAGGGGGGATCTCAACCAGCTCTAAGGATCCCAAGAAGGTGTGGTATATCTCGCCTCCTTCCCGCTTTCCATCGGAGGATGATGATGGGGCGAGTGGATCGAGCTGAAAAGCTCGTGCAGCTCTATTTTTCCATCTACAAAGTGTTGTTGGTCGTAGAAGGAGGTTGGACTTGTCGACTATCGATCCGCATGGAATTCTATACCATGCCTTGTCACAAAAGCCTATTCCCTGCTCATTAATGATCACGCCTTCTGTTCAATGGCTTCCCTCTTTACTAAGTTGCTTCTATGCATAGCCTTTATGTAGAGTAACTAATCATAAAAATCCCCTCTGTCTCATGCCAGAACAAGCCCATTTATTATCTGCGTCTTCAACCAACGGCTTTTACCCCTTTATCTTATTTAGATTAGTAGGGGGCTTCTATGGCATGCATATCACCATTTTCATGAAGCAACTCGAGGGCAGCGTATGATCTTTCATCTGGGCGGGATTCTCATAGAAAGAGAAGCTTCGATCCCTAGGCTAGGAGACGCTTTATGCGATCTTATCACAGTGATAGATACCTTCAAAGAAGCTTATGATCGAAGCCTTTTCTATAGAAAGAAAGTGAGTAGCAGAATCCGTGCGTGAAAACAGATGGGGAAGGTCGAAAGCAGATCAGGAAGCCCCCGCCCGCTATGCTCTTTATCAACAACGCATTTTTTGCATTCATATTCATTCATTGAATAAGAAAGCGGAGGCGGCGTATTGAAGTCCGACAAGAAAGGAAGAAAGAAAGGCGCCTATGTCTTGGGGAGATGCAATTCCCAAGCAAGCAAGGAAGCGTTACTTCTTTCTGAAAATGATAAGAAATCTTACACTTTGAAAGAAAGAATACGATGTTCTGAGAATAGGGTGAAAACGAATTCGGTCTTTAAAAGAAAAGTAAAAATCCAAGTAGTGAAGTTAGCCCTTAGAGTTCGGGTTCAAGCTATCTATCATACCTTTGTGCTTTCAAGCCTTTATGCTGTCAGTCTCTATGTAAGCATGAAGTCAGCATTCTAAGAAAATAGTAATAGTCATTGCATGGTTAATTACGTTACGTATATAAAGAAAGGGCTTTAACTGCCGTAAAAGAGTACATCCATAGTTAGTCTTTTCCATAGTCTAAACGAGGGCTTTAGCGGGTAGAGGCTCAACCGATAGGGCAGAGAAGTAGTCTGGTTTGATAGAACCAGGGGCGATGGCTGTTCAAGGAAGTTTCTAAGGTAGAAGCGTCTCTCATGTATAAGGGGAAGGCTCACCGAGATGATCAAAGGCTGCCCAGAGACAGGGGCGGAGACTAGACTAGCTTTCCAGGATAAAGAATGCAACCTTCATAGGGATGAATG
>Ga0209795_10000053_pt1:0-47500 | contig 114008 bp, 58 predicted proteins | sample AgamicOrMarz_FD_187166 | JGI IMG/M metagenome (GOLD analysis project Ga0209795, IMG submission 187166) | Agave microbial communities from Guanajuato, Mexico - Or.Ma.rz (SPAdes) (version 2) | ecosystem: Host-associated > Plants > Phyllosphere > Phylloplane/Leaf | place: Guanajuato... | reverse complement strand
TGTAGCGGATTTTTTCATCCTCTGCTCTCCAGGATCTGGGGCACCGACCAAAAGCGTCACGGGCGAACCTAATCGTCTCGCAGTTACGCGCACCAGCTCACAATCAGCCACAACCGATAAGAAGTCAGACTAGTAAAAAGAGCAGTACGCACCCACATTCGTCTACCTGGAAGCAGAAAAGCCTTTTTTTTAGGGATAGTGAAATTCCGGATCGAATAGATTCACCCGTAGTGGTGCAGGAGGCAAAGCCAGAGGCAAGGCTATAAGCGCCTCTATCTGTATGGGAAAATTCATTGCTCAAGCTTCTCGATCTGGGAAGGAACTGCTCGCTACTACTACATACGATGCACTATTCATTTCTTATTATTTATTAAAAGGCTCGACCCGGCCCGGAAGAGCAGCGATCCAGGCATTTTTGAAAATCGTGATCAAAAGAGGGTAGAGTCCTAATTGCCATAGTCAGAGATTTATTAGTAGTTCCGGATGATCCAGATCCAGTCGATTTAGCAGTCGCGCCGTTGCCCCCGAGTGAAGGTTTAGTAAGCATGTGAGTTAGAATGTACTATCCTCCCGACTGGTCAGCGAATGACGCGAGCGCGACTTCGTCAGTAGAAAAATGTTTGATGTGACCATGACTCCCAAACATATCGACCCGAGTTACAGAATAAGATTGACTTTCTTTTTTTAAAGAGGGAAATAAAAAAAAGGGCTCTGTTGTTCCTCATTGTCCCGATATAATTCTGGTAAGAGCCCGTTCGGGCAAAATGGATAATTTAGGAAAAAGAAAGAAAGAAAAAATTTCCTATCATCTATATCCCCTTTCGAAATACAAACATGGGAATAATCAGTGAAATATCTCTTGGATTGACATTATTTTAGTTACAAACGCTTTGCAGAACGATCTATAAAACAATTGATACAGTTTTCTTCCTCAACTCAAAACTCAATTATACGAAAACTTCGCAAGTCCACCTCTTCCCCATACTACGAGTGAAAGGGAAAATGAAAAGACTGACATTAAAGCAGCCCAAGCGAGACTTACAATATCCATGTGAATTATGTCCCCTATCTCTATGAATATGAAGGAATTATTCCATTAAAAAACACTAAGAATAGTGAAATCAATGGTGCAGAGTCAAAAAGGGATTCTTACCCCTCCAAAAGGAATGCGCCTCGTTTGCGGCACAGAAGATGCGACATTACCTAATGGGTAATATCATATACCAGGTGGGTGTAAGGAGTCAAGCTTTCTTCATCAAAGTGACGCAGGTTCGCTGAACGCCCAACTCGCGTCATGGTTGATACTGCTCAACCAGTATGACATAATATTCGTACCACAAACAAAGTTTTTACCATCGACAGAGTAAGGAAAGGACAGGCAGAAAGCGCGCTAATCAAATCCTATCCCTTCTTAGTCCCAGCTAACCAAGTTCATTCCCAGCTCCCTATGAGCTCATAGTCGCGTCGAGGAAGAAAAGCTTATTCCATCATTTCCAGGGGAAACCGAACTCAAGTGAAGTTAAGCCGAGTCTGCTTCGCACCTTTGCTACCGGGCATTCACTGCCAGTCACTCCTAAATCTACCTGGTATGGACTGCTAAATCGATTCCTCTTGGCTTGGCCTTTACTAAGATATCACCAGATTAGCAAGAAATTGAACTCTCTGCTCTTAGCACTGTGACGGGCTACTACTTTCAAAACTGCGTAATTCTGTAACTGAAAAGAAAGACTAGCGGCGCTTATTCCTATTCAATGAAATAGCGAGCCATCCATTTGAAAGAAAATCAAGCAGAGGCGCATTGGCACTAGCAACCTCAACCACGGGAACAGGTCTTTTAGCTCTACTTGATTTTAAATCCCTTAGGTTCCGTATCATATTCTAAATTTATAAATCGCCATCGGAAGCTCGCACACAAGCCAAGGGCAAGAGCAAGCAGGAATAGTCCTATCTGCCGTCAAGGATTCGATAAAGAGAATGTGAGCGGGGCCCATTCCCGATCGTCTTTGTAGGCGAAGTTTCCTATTACCTTACCTGCTGCCCGGGGAAAATTCCTTTGTATCGAGGGGCTAGGTCTATTCCTTCTCTCGGTATGTCCGCTCAGTCGTAAAAGCTTTTCCTTGAGACTGAGAGTAAGCACCAGCGGGGGAATCTTCCTTCGCTTCTTTAGTCATTTCCGCTACCGCATGGCATGTTCCTTGAAAACAGAATCTTCATTTTGACTTATGTAAATAATTCTTTATTAAAGTAATAAAACTCCTGGCTACTAAGCCGCCTAAGCAGTCCAATCCGTCGTAAGCATAAGGTGACGCATTCTAAGCTGTCGAAGTCTTCGCTGTATTCGTGTCTGATTAAAGTGAAATAGCCTCGGCTTTTAGGGCGGACTTTATTTCCTTGTCTGTCTGCAGTCCGTAAGCTTTCGATTCGTTCTATCCCGTACGCATGTTGTCATAGATCGGGTGAATGCCCTTTCAGTGGAGTAAGCCAAAGCGAGTCTTGCAGGTCTAGTCGCATACCCCTATCGTCTTATTGTTCTATTTGTTGCAGTAGTCGTATTTGTTACCAACCATTTTTTTTAATTCCAAGCCTTCATCGAGGAACTCTTCTTCCTTCGGTACATCGAATTCTATGGTATTCCGTATGTCTCCTTGTCTCTTGGAAAAGCTTCCAATCATATCCCCCCCACATCATATAGGTCATCCCCGAATACCCGATGGCCTGAAGGTCTAATGCTTTCCCCTTCTTATTCTTGCTTGGCCCAATGCCTTTCTCCATCCTATCAGTCCGTCCAATCCCTTTCGAAAAACTCCTCCCCGAATGAAGGCATATATGTCAAACGGCTTCACAATCATCAAACGCGATTGAAAAAAAGAAAGGGTGACGATGTCGGGCAGGGTGTCATAGAAAGATGTTTTGGGTAGTGGCTGTAAGTTCGAAGGGTTGTGTGTTACTCGAGTGAGGAGGTAAATAAGATGTGAATAAGCAAAAAAAGAAAATAGCAAGGTTAAGTCAAAAAGGAGATCACGAAACTACTGGAGATGTAGCTGAGGATAGAGTTGCCAGTTAGGCTTTGACTAGGTCCATGAAGGGCCGGAGGTAGAAAGTGAAAAGAGCCGATTTGCTTATTTAGTACATCACGTAGTGTACCTTTTTTCTAGGGAAAATAAGATTGGTGAGAAAGGAAGGAACGCACTCGAGAAAGCGTCCTTCTAAGACAATGGCTGGGTGTTAGCGTATGGATCGGCTTGAATGCCAGCATTTGGATGAATTCCCAAACCCTATGAATCTCTCAAGAGAGACTGGAATTGAATCCTACACATAAGAGCATTCCGAATGCTAAAAAAAACTTTCTTTCATTAGACCAGCCAATACAATAAAGGAATGGCAGAGTAGTTGATCCCCGGTAAAGAAGCTTTTTGAGTTGCGTCAGGAAGAGTAGAGTCAGAAGAAGAGCTAAAAGCTTGAGTTGAATCAGCTGAGAGTTCAAGCCCCTCCGGACCTTAAAGAATTCCAACACCCTATAAACTTAACAACAACAAATAAACTATTTCTAAATAACCAAGGAAACGGATGCGCTAACGCGCAACGGCGGTAGCGTCAGCCCTTGCTTGTTTTGTTGTTGTTAAGTTAAAGGGGAGGAAACTCAACTCAAAAGGAAGAGTCCCTATCTCCATAAGAGGAGCAATACAGGAAGAACCGCAGCTATTGAAAATAAGCGATTTTAGCCCTTATGGCACGTTGTTGGAAGTTTTATCGGAAGATCGGAAGATAAGTAGGCAAGGAGTGACCACCATCCAGATAGATGCTTTTTGAGTTCCCGGCTCCCGGCCTTAAAGAAGGAATACGAGGCGCAAAGCGTAGTGGATCTACTATTCCTGCTATCTTACTTCCCGAGGGGGAAGAAGCTGTTCTAGCTCTTGGCGACTCGGAACGAATGGTAACATGGTTCGAGATAGAGATGATGAGTAGGGAAAAGCCCGACTTAGCCATAAGAAAGGGATGTTGCTTCTCCCGCTGCTAATGTCGCCTCTGCCGCTGCATCGCTCTCATCTTAATGGCATCAGTCAAATGGAGGCAGAGAGACTAGAAGTGAATACCCGGTTTAGACCGTCGGGGAAGTCGACTCAGCAGTTCTTGCTTTTGTTTCAGAAACTGTGATAGGGGAAGCCGCTCTTTTCCTTGTTTCCACTGTTGAAGGAAAAAAAAAGAGGGCTGCCATTGAATCTGTTGAGTTTGCTGCTATCATAGATAAGGGAAAGGCAGCTAACCAGCATTATACTTGATTTGATTACCGCCGTTGGACGAAAGGCATTGGGAAAAGGGCGACCCCCTATAAAAAAGGGAGAGAGCGCCTCAAGGTCCTATTTTTTTTCTAACGAAAAGAGTTCAAGTAGGGGGCGGCCCTCGCTCTCAAGACTGTCGAAGATAGCAAGGATACTTTTCAATGAGCCCCAGGGTAGCAAAGCTAGCTCTTAGTATCATTGGCATTGGGCAGGTGAACCTGGCTACACAACAACTCTGACTCGAGCAGAGGATCTAGTTCCACACCAATCCGCTTATCTTATATAAGATAATATATACACTTAGCGTACCTACTCAAGCTTGCTTTAGCTACTTACTCGGGAACTAGCTTCGCACCTCACCCCGGGAACTCAAAGGTGCGTAGCTTGCTTGTGAAAGGGGTGTTTCCGTTCCTCCGGTGTGGGATAGTCAATACCTAGTCCGGTCCTATAAGAATAGTTATCTAGACATCAACTCATGGTACTCCCCGGGCCTCTAACAACTCCTAGGTTAGCTACAGCTTCTCGAGGGAAATAAGGCCTAAAAGAACCTCTTTCGTCATCATTCGAAAGTGGCATTTTAGCTCCTTTTCGTGAAACAGATCGGAGATCAGGTCTTATCGATTCATACGTCTTTTTCCTTTAACACGCGTCTGCCCGGATCTCGTTCTCCTATCTTTGATACTTCCTTAACGGAAGCTTTCTTTGACATGTCGCGTGTGTAGCTTGTTCCACAATTACACGGTTCTGCAGGTATCCCCTAACCTAAGACCCGGTTTCAAGTAGCTAAATCGCCTGTATAACAGATCTACGAATAGCCAACGCCTCTAACAACGTATTTCAGGGGAGGGGGTTAGGGCGGTTCCTTAGGCACCTTCACATCTACATCTACTTATAACAAAACAAGCACGTACACTTTTTCAAGCTTGAATCCTGTTATCTTAACTGAGAATGCCGTTACTTATAGCCTTTTAACGGCAGCTACACATTGGTCGAGACTCACACGACAGTCGATACTCAGGATTTCGTTTAGCTAAGTGGCCTGTAGACTATAATAGTAAACCTCCCCCTAATATAACATCTGCTTGAACTCCCGATCTACTTTGAAACAAAAAAACTTCTCGAGCTGGATTAGAAGATTAGTATATGAATGAAATGGTTACTTTCTTTCCCGCATGAGCAAGCCAAGCTACTCATGCCAAGCAGCTAACTTCGAGCGTCAACTAATGGATTAGCATTCATAGTAAGTTCCCCGGGGGGATTTATTTCCTATGCTTGCTGGCTAAACAGAGTTGCCTTCCACACGAGCTCTAGTTGCCTTGTTCCAGGCTATTGACGGATCGTGAGACTGAGACTTTATAGCTAATCGATTCCTTTCGAAATTCAAACCCATCTAAAATCTTCCCCCCGTCACATGTGTAGGTAACTTCAAATCCTCTGCTGTCTCGTCGACCCGATGAAGAGTTATTCCAAAATGTCATGCTTCGTGCTTCGCACCCCTCGCATTTTCGGTTTCTTCTTCCCAACTTCGAGAGTGAGATTGATCCGACTAACCAAGCAACGGCGGTAGCGTAAAGGGTGCGATAGTAATAGGAGAAAGACTAAGAAAAGTCTTTCCGGGTTATGCCATAAAGACGCATTAAGCTCCTTGATCGCAGCAAGCCCCTCGATACACTACCTTAGCCTACTAGTAAAGTGCTCTCCTTACGTCAGTTAACAAAGTAAGGGACATTTCTTTTTCCACAAAAGCAGCTAGCATTAGCGGGGTGTTATCCTTAGTTCACTTTAGGGAGTCTGTTCTTCGTGACGCCTGATGGCGAAGCAAGGCTTTGCAAAAGTTACGGTTTCTGCTTTCAGCGGTATCGTATAGTCTCGATCACACGGATGTACGCCTTGATACGGTGGCCTCTTTCATCGTCACCTTCCATGATCGAGATATTCAGTACTGGACTCTCCTCTGGTTTAAATCTCCATAACAGCTTGGTAGATAGTGTTTGTAGTGATAAAGGTCTGAGCCTGTCGCTCAGTTGTAATTCTAAAAGAAGTTTTAGCAACGTGTAGTCGTTGCAACAGGAGGTTCTTTCCAGAGGTGGTTAAAGAGGAGACAATTAGTTGAATTGTATTCAATTCTTCCTGTTGCTGAATGAAATTTGGGGCTGACTCTAGAGCTAGCACCTCTTTTCCTTTCGGGGTACTTCCTGGGGTTCAGTTTCCTCACTGTCACTTTCTTCCGATCATCGTTGCATCAGCTTTTCTTTTCTAAGATTGCGTCGAGTGAATAGTGGCTTCAGCGGTGCAGTGCAGCTTCTGCCTCATGAAGTTCTTTAACTTCTGATCCTTTTTCTTTAGTATTCTCTGGTAAAGGTCCTTTGAACCTTATACCTTTAGCCGCAGCTCTCGTCGTAGATTTTTTTTCTTTTGAAGGGACTGGGGATTTCTTCGTTACCTGATTGTTAGACAATCGGATAAGATATTTATCTATAGTTTCATCGGTGGGTGAAGTTGAAAGCATCCCGGGAAAGCGCTTTTCAAGAAGCTTCCGTTAAGGTAGAAACCTCTATCGCTCTGGTCAGTCTTCGTGGCTCTTCCTTGATACCTCTCCGAGGGCTGGGACGACAGTGACTCGATAAAGGTTTAGTTACTTCCTAAAAGGGTTAGGTCTAAGTATAAAAAAATGCGTCAGATAAGGGAAGCAGGAGTCAACACTCGAGAATGCTACGGGTTCAGCGGCAAGTAATAAAAAATTAAGTCGTTAAAAGATATCATTTAAGGCGGACCAGACTCTACTCGTGGATTGGAAGAGTCTCTTACATATATGCTACCTCGAAATTAGTAAATCTAATTAAGTGATTTCGGCAAACCCCTTCTTGCTTCTTTGTTTCCACCCTTGTAGAATTTGAAGCAAGTACTTGTGGAGTGTAGAGGGATAGGGTACGATCTCGTTTGCATGAAGCCAAGATCCCCATCCCCCTACGCTGGATGCATCTATTACGTGAAAGAGCACTGAAGTTCTATGCCCGAGAGAACTGGTATGGAATGACCAGACCGCCGCCCGCTTTGGTTAGAGCCAGCCATGTATCATCATATTACTATGGGCCAGTTTATTTGGTGAAGAACCCTGATCGGAGAAAGACTTAGTATGGTAGGGGGTTAACCGCCAACCCGCCATCGAAGCGGGCCGTACACGCTCAACCTAGCTTTTTATTTTGAGGTGCTGGACTACGTCATACTTTAACTGTGGTGTTATCCCCTGACTGAAGTTGCGTACTGGGCTGAACTGCTTCCTGTCTTTCCCTTAGTTGAGCAGCGAGAAAGTCTGAATAAAGAAAGCTTCATTAAAATCCCATCCTCAGAGCAAATTAAACTAGTCTTTTGACTAAATAGAAATGGTCATATAGAGGGAACAGGATTAGCCTTCTGCTGGAAAGGAAGAATCTAATCGACCTACAAAGAAGGAGGCAGCAATGCTCAATTGCAGAAAGATCTTTGTGGGATTAAAGAAATGAAAGCAAGGAGGGCTTCCTCATGGGGAAGGGGTGAGAGATCGGAGTGGAATAGCAGGGTATACGGATACCTGATCCAATCCCTCCGAACTCGCTAGGGATACATCAGATCCATTACGTGAATCGATTCCCAGCGATGCAACTAACTGAGATTCGAACTCGCAACCCTCTCCTTTCCGGAGAGCCAAACCACAAAGAAAGCCGAATGTCCTTTCCAAGTCCATTGCCACGAAAGTTAAGGTTTTGCTCGAACGAAGCGAAGCCGAAGGAAGTGGCCTAGAGGGAAATTATTATGGTACCGATAGAGTGTAACGACCAAAGTGACTGTTCTAAAATGTCTCAGAGTACTTACTTTATTTCGTCTGGAAAAGCCTCGGGTGATCTCACCAGGTCTAGCTCAGTAGGCACTAGCGGCTACGAAAAGAACGGATTCCGGGCATATTCCTTACTATTTATTATACTTGTCGGAAATAAAGTATAATCAAGTAATGCTTGAAATTCTGATGGTCTTGCCCCCTAGTGGCATGGTTAATACTCGAGGAAGCCTATTGTCCGACACCGTAAGCTTATTCTCGTATGAAGAGAATTCGTTGATATTCATCTGCAGGGCATGAATCAGATCGAGTTTCTTTTGTTTCAGGTCTAAGCGCTTGAACTCTCCGACTCGTGACGCGATCCTAAAAGAGTACTCACTAACTAGAACAGAGGCAGAAGGAGGAGAATAGAGTGATGAACGCTAACAACTACTATAGGCCGGGACCTTAAGTAGAGCTAATGCAAACTGATTTGCTAGATCAGGAAAGAGATTCCTTTTTTTTACTAGTGGTACCTTGAACTCATTTCTTACCGGCAAAACATTAACTGGGATGGAAGTTCTTCTTCAGCAAGCGGAACCACAGAAGCAGTATCGTACACAAATGGTCAAGCTGCTACTCTTTCTTTACCTGGGGAGTATTGGTTTAGTTTAAAGAATACCCTTTCCCCTTGCCTTGTTAGATTACACAGTAAATCCGAGAAAGACTTGCTCGCAGTAGTGACCTTCCTTGTGTAAAGGAGAGGCTGACAAGACCAGTGTACGGGTAGTCAATAGGAATGCCTTTGTTCCCTGACGCATTGAAAAGATAGCAAATTATCTTTTTCTTATATATTATAGGTGATCCAGGCCTCAACTGTATTTCCCCCCTCTGCTAGCCTTGAGGGAAGCCTGACTTTTCGGTGCAAGTGAAGAAAAAAGTGACTGAGTCCACATCCGATAGGCATAAGCTAAGAATAAAGAGGTAACAACTAAGTACTCCTTATATATGCCACCGATGCTTTTCAATATTTTTGGGATAAAAACCATTTTCTTGGAACTGGGAGCATTACTGCACTATCAAATGTTATCTCAATTACTATTGGACAAATTTATTCTTTAGTTTTCTTCATGTTCTTTGCCATAACGCCTATTCTGGTACGGATAAAGCAATTTTTTTTAGAGTCCTGTACACATCACATACAAAAAGATGTCAGCATAGTCATGCTAAGTAACTGAACTGATAGATTATTTTAAAATGAATTTAAGACTAGAAAGTCTTCTTGATCTTTCTTTATCATAAAGGGAAAGCAAGAGATAGAATAAAATGTTCTAAATTCTGCCTTATTTCATGAGATCTAGAAGCACTTCTGCAACTTTCTCTCTCCCCATTTTTCCCTAGCGCTCTTTTTTGACTTCTTGAACAATTTCATTGCCTTAGAAGTTGTTGCTTGATCGAAAGGATATAACACATACGAAACCTTAGCTTCGCTGACTTTTTGAAGTATAACCTTCGCCACGACATTAGTGGCTTAGCTCTTCGTCCTTCCCGCAGGCTTTTTTTATAGAGAGAGAGTAAGAGGGGCGGTACGGAAGATTGGTCTGCTCCGCAAAGCTGAGCTTTTTGGTTCGCTCCCTCTACTCTATGTGGTCGGCCTTCTTACTAGTCTGCCTTCTTTCTCTTGATGGAATATAACAATGCCCGAGCTCCAGCCTTGCTTGCGTTCTTCACCGGCGCTCTTAGGATGTATCACTCATCCTGCTCCTAAGGTAAGGAGTCTTCTGTGTGTTATAATCTTTACGAGAATGAATCGCGGATGTTGGTTGAGAATTAATTGTTCGGGAATTCATTGATAATGACTTTTCCAGGTTCTAGGGGGCTACTCTTCTTTTTTGTCGATCGAGCCGAAAATGCTGGGAAATAGATAGTATTCTATTTTCCCCCTCATTCCACTCGTCCAGCCTTCTTCCCTAACTTGTAGAATCGATGCCACAAAGATAGGGTAGGCCTCGTGCACACCCTTTGCCCTAAGATAAAAGCTAAAAGTAAGATCTTATTTATACCACGGGATAAAAATAGATTAGTAATCCCACGGGACCTGTAACCTAAACACAGAAATCTCTCCCGGAATACAAACTACTCCTACGGGCAAGACTTCCACAGTTAGATTTCACCCTGCCCCGGGAAAGAGACAAATAGAAAAGCATAAGTCGAAGTGGCAGTTTACCTTTGGACGGATCCAGTTCCCTTTCGGGTAAATGTATTTGCTGTAAGATAGTTCACTAAAAAGTATTTTATTTTGTTGATAAAGATAAGATGGTCAAGCTATTCTCATATTAGAGTCTTTTATTTGTTACTTAGGAGAAGATCCGTTAGGCCAAGACTTCAAACATGGGATTACGACACCTAAGAGCTATAAGGCAATTCTACCCCGTGGACTTATGCCTCTTTTTCTTTCTCTTTCTTTTCCCCGCCCCGAAGTTAATTGATTAAGTTGAGTTTGGTAAGGCAATCTCCTATATAGGAGAAAGACTGATTTTAGCGGACATTGCTTCTACGTAGTTTCGTACCCTTGCAGTGGAATAGGAAAAGTCTTTCATCAACTAGAACGGAGAGTGAAGGCTACTCAATAAGTAGAGTCTCTATCGCCCTTGGGCTAAGAAGCAGAGAAGGGAGAAGAACTAAAAGAATTAGCTCGGGTTCAAAAGAAGAAGAATCACAGTCGACTCAACTTGAGCTATCGAGTCAGTAGCTGCCTTTAGAGCTGGGATAAGTAGGACAGGGCTCCGTCACAACAATGAAGAAAGGCGGGTCCTTTCTTACCTTACGACTAGAACCAAATTGATAGGGCGAAGCACTACAACTTAGGGCTTTCTCAAAAGACCGGTGACGAGGAATTGAAAAGCACTTCTCTAAAGACGGGTGACCGATTGGTCCAGAAGAGCTCACTTCCTGAAGTTTAAGTAATCTCTTTAAAAGATGCTAAAAACAAGTGACTTCCCTTCTTGACTGACTCCTCGCTTAGTCAATTCCTGAAGCTTTTTCGCTGACCTCTCTGTCCCCGGAAGGTGAGCAACCCGCTGAGCTAGAATAAAGCCTATCCATGCGACTAGCTTCATCCCCGTCCAATCCGAAAGAGGATAGCTAGATCGAGCTGACCTACCTTCTTCCGGTCTTGATCGGAGGAGAAGGGGCATCGGATAATAGTCGAAGGGTATTAGGTCAGCAGGAAGGCAGAAGGCAAATGAATCAAATCCACTTGTTCAGTCGGCTCGCAACAGCGAATACGCGTTTGAAAGCTTTTTCCTTGCTAAAGGAGATCAAAGCGTGACTTTCCGGTCTTGGTCCTGTACTCTTTCTTAGTCAAGTCAGGTTATTCGCTCTTTCTATCAAAGCGTTATAAGGATCAAAGACAATCTGTCTTGTTCCGGGGCTAGGACTTACTTATAGTTCCGTTTCCGTTTCTAGGGCTTTCTTTGACTTCTAAGAGCAAGAGTTCTCATGAAATTAGGGAAGGTCGTAGACTTTATAAATATATTTATTGTTTATATTTATATGCAGCGTCTTGATTGATTTTTTCCCGTTTGCTTTGCTTGGCGAACTGTGCGCTTGTAGCTTTTGGTTAGCCTGCAAGTCGCTCTAAAGGAAGACTGGCTGAAAGCCGTACGTCAGAGTTGTTCCTACTCCTCCCATCTCCAAAGCCAATTGATTACTGGGCCTCGGGTATATATCAATAACAAGAATCCGCTTATCACGTCACTTTGCTTGTGAATCTGCCTCTCTATAGAGCAAGCATCTGGTACGTACGAATAGAAGCATTCTTTAATCGCCGTTGTGGCGGGCTTGCGTTTGTCACAGGATCGGATCAACGGATTCACTACGGAAGCATTAATCACAACATACATAACAACAATTGGAAGTGCCCGTGATCATGATATGATGCATTGAGGGAATAGCTCGGCCGCCCAGTATACTAGATCCGGCTCCACTTTCGATGATTACCCTATAAATACACTCGAATGAATGGAATTATTTGGCTACGATGAGACGTGGTGCCCTCGCCCTTTCCTCCATATACAAGTTGATCGTTATATCAGTCCGAGTAAACGAACTAGATGCAAAGAGTCCCATCTTTTCAAGATAAAATCAAAGGAGAACTGCCGAACTTAACACAGCCTATTGTATATGTATAGATGTGCAATGCAACCTCAAATATAAAAAGAGAAGGCACCTACACCTGATCTATTCGATTGGCGCTAATGCCAAAAAGAAAAGAAAAAGCGCAAATAGCTACAGCATCACAAAATGGCTATGAGAATGATGGAAGGTGGGCTTGGAGGGCGGACCCGAAATCGGATATGGATCTGACGCGTATCCGAAGTCGAAGCAGTGGAGCGCCTTTCTGTAACGCCCTGGCGCGAGAGGGGACAGAGGGACTTCTTGCGTGTGGAATCTGCTTCTTGAGCGGAGCAAGCGTAGGCTCGAAAGCCGGAGCGCGCTTTCCGTTTTCTCGCTTGGTCGCAGCTAAAGTCGTGCGAGAGGCCGGGATAGTCCACCCAGCGTCGGGAGCAAGATTACCGACGGAACCTTCCCATTTGGCTCAATTTCAAGTAGGACTGTATCGACGCAAAGTGAGTTGTCAATTGACCTCGATCGAAAGCCTTCTTTCAGAGACGCGCTACCACTTGACCAAGAATGCACTCTCGTCCCCTCCAACTAAGGGCTAGTACAGACACTACCCTCCTGAGATGAACTCGACAAAGACACACAATTTCGGACTTAAAGTCAAAGCGCTCACCTCGTGCATTCACCCTAAGGGAAAGTTCCGGAGTCAAGTCAACTCAAAAAAATTACTAGAAATCAAACAAGAGCACTATACGCTCCCTACGCGCACCCTATGTACATAACTCATACCGCGAAAGGACAGCGAGGGAGACAGACAGTACGCGCACTACAGAAGAGCTACCGCGAAACTGGCAGAAGACGTTGCATACCATTCTCGCGACGCACACAAGACGGAAGTGATCGTGGGGCCACGCGCAAGCTCCTATCGCAAAGCTAGTAAGTAGCCTTTTTCTTTCTATAGCTTCAAAGCCGCCCCACTACCCTATCTCTAGTTGGGGCCCTTCCTTCACCACCCCCATGGGGATGGTCGGAGGGGTTCATAACTACTCCTCTTACTACAGGACGCTTACCTAGCCAACATTTAGATCCGGCTCTACCCAAACTTTTCTGGTTCACCCCAACATTCCCCACTTGTCCGACTGTTGCTGAGCAGTTTTTGGATATCAAACGGACCTCCCCAGAAGGAAATTTTAATGTGGCCGACTTCCCCTCTTTTGCAATCAGTTTCGCTACAGCACCCGCTGCTCTAGCCAATTGTCCACCCTTTCCAAGTGTTCTTTCTATGTTATGTATGGCCGGCATATCGGTCGTAGGGCATTTCCCATTTTTATAGGAACTTCTGTACCAGAAACAATGGTATCTCCAATTATAGCCCCTCAAATATATCTCTTCTCACCATCCCCATAGTGTATGAGACTTGAGTATGCATTTCTTTTAGGGTCGTATTCTATGCTTACGATTCTACCATATATGTCCGTCGAAAATCGATTTTACGGTATAGACGCTTATGACCTCCCCCTCTATGCCCTGCGGTAATGATTCCTCTGGCATTACGACCTTTACTACAACGATGCTGTCCATAGATCAAATTATTTCGTGTATTGGATTTCACTTGACTGTCTACGGCTCCATTGCGTGTGCTTGGGGTAGAAGTTTTTTATAAATGTATCGTCATGCTATGTCGTATTTTGATTTAAGTTCTTTTCTTTCTAAGAGGTGGAATAGAATAACCCGGTTGAAGCGTAATGATCATACGTCTGTAATGCATTGTATGTCCCAACATAGGTCCCATTCTTCTACCCCTTCCCGGGAGTCGAACCCAAATTCTTCCACAACCCCATTTCCGTCTTGCCAACGCCTAGCAACATCGGTCTTTCGTTCGTTCTCTTTCACTCCTTCGGGCAATGCTAAAGAGAAAGTTCTATTTCTTCTCTTATGAGATTTCGTATTTCTTTGTTGTTTCACTCTCACTTACTTCTTTTTTTGGGGGGGGTTGACTCACTTTCTTCTTACTTCTGTTGAAGAAGACTCTTTCTCTGTTAATCTGTTAATACGTCAGCGGTGTACTTACAAAAAGACAAGAAGCGTGGGCCTCTTCGATAGAAGCACTTTGAAGGTCCCAATTCAACTACATCCGCTATAGCATTAAAAAGAAGTGGTGATTTTCGCGGAACACTAACAACACTTAACCCTCTTCTTAATATAGTGAGAGAGTGAACAAAAAGCCAAATCGAGATGAATGGAAGATGCCTATTTATTGTGGGTCTGGTCCCTGCTTCTTCACATTGATCGATTACATGCTCTACCTTTCTCATGCTCCAGTCCTTGACTTGGCTCCTACTCTACCAGACGGTGACCGGCTCAATAGAGCACCTCTGGGCGCTGGCTTTTCGAAAGCAAGTTAGGGAAGAGCTTTATCAAGCATTCAAAAAAAGTTTCATCTCCTACGATAAAGACTGAAGACAAAGCCAATTGCGAAGAAAGAATCAAAGTAGAAGCCGATTAGAAATAGAAAGCTTTTTTCTGCCGATCATCTTCTTTCTCCTTTCTTTTCTTGCTAACAGTATGCCTATTCTTACCTTTTAAGTGACAAAGAAAGAGGGTGAAGGTAAGAATAGGCATACTCCATTATGGGTGTAACGGAGAGAGGAACTCTCTTTCCAGAAGAGGGATTGGTAGTCAAAGTTTGGTAGACCTGGTCCAAGCCTGGTAATAGACCCAAACTCCGAAAAAGAAAGGGTCAATGGATCAGTTTATCACTTCGGCCTGCCTTATTCCTTTGAGGATAGGCATCGGGGCTAGAAGACTGTGATACAAAACCACTCAGCGAGGCAGAATCTGCAAACGGTCACATTGTTTTTGTGTTTGTATAGTAATCCAGTTCGGCCTTCGGACGGGATGATGGGTAGAAAGTCTTTCCGCCTGGTTTCGAATGGGAGAGCAAAAGAGGCGAATCTCAATGACCAGACGAATCCGCAGCAAGGGCATCTGCCAATTATGTTACGCCAGTGATTGTAGAAAAAGAGTGAAACGGGCTTAGAGGCTGCTAGAGACCTTTAAACCTCTATTTTACACCTATTAGGTATCAGGTAAAGACTCTCAAACCCAAACTTTTAAAAGCAAGAAAGTGGCAATACGGCGAAAGCTGCCTAGCTTCTTTCTTCACAGACAGCGTAGTGATAAGAAAATGCTAATGCCGTTGACTCAGATCCAAGACGGAAAGTGGTTGATGACGACTTTGAGTAGGAGTACTAATTCATCACAACAGGTTTAATCCCGAGATCCTTCTTCCCTTGAGCGGCTCCTGAGCCCAGCTCGCCTTTTTAGAGACTTCTCAATCCCATTTCGGGCTAGACCATCGAAATCTTCAACTTCTGGCTAAGCCGACATAACATATTCAACCACGGATTAAGTCGACATAACATCCTCACGTTCAGTCAGGTTTTTCCAATTTGATTACCTTTCCGGAATTGGATAGAAGTAGGGCTTTATTGGCCTTCGGCTGCGCCTTCTGCTCGAGCTCGCCGTAGGAAACTTTCCGCCGATGCCATTATTAGAGGAGTAACTGGTTTTTCAAAACCTTGCTTCGCTTCGCAGACAAGAGTGTGGACAGTATATTTTATCGCCTCTACTAATGCAAGTGCAGTTCTCGCTGCTCAACTATATAGAGGGGGCTTTTCTTCGTCTCGCCCATGTGTAACAGCAAATGGTGAACAACGAGCACCAAGCTCTTTTGCCTATGCGCTTACGAGGACTCCTTCACTTAATGACATTCCTTCCGGATCAAGTTTTGTATATTCTGATCGGGTAATTGCATATTCTGATGATTACTGGTTTCGGAACAAGTCTTCAAACCAGATGCCTTCTGCAGCCGGATGTTCTACCAAAGTCTCAGGCGACACATACGCTCAACGGCTTTCTGGAAGTGAGGGGGATGGCGCATACTCAAACGAGGGGCTTTCCCACACTGATTTACCAACCTCTGGGGCTTACATCCCTTCCTCCCGACCTGCTGTCTTCTGACTCTTCCCCGGCAATGGCTACGAAATCAAAGGATTGGAGCTCTTCGGCTTCCCTTTTCGATGGTTACGAGTGTGAAATCATTGGTTCTACTCGGCCTAAGGCATTCTTCCACTTCGGCAGATACCCATTCTCAAGTAGATCTAAGGCGTTCTAGCCGTCTTTCCGTTCGAATAATTCGTCTTTTTTCAGTCTCCCGTAGGGGAGCCCTTCATTGAGAGGCTAGGAAACTCTGTTTTAATCCCTTTCCCTTTAGGGGTAACCCATGTAGGGGAGTAGCAGAGTTCTGCAATCTTACGAAAAAGGGTAGTTCACTTCGTCCCTCTCCTTTCAGTCGAACAAGTCACTTTCTTCTTTACAGCCGAACGTCAAACTACTGGGAATAGCTCGAGAAGAGAGAGAGGGGCGAATAAATCCACTTTGTTACCTCTGAATAGACGAGAAGCTAAAAATATATGTTTTAATCTCTTTGAGGAGAATCCATGTAGGGTGGTAGCAGAGATGGATAATCTAAAGAAAAAAAGGGCCTTTAGAGCCCGCTTCCTAATCCTGATGATCCATCTAGACGCGAAAACCCCCTTCTTTCTCATTCATGCTGGGCAGCGAGCGGCTATGGCGGTGCACCTATACATCTTGATGAACCTTACACAATGGTAGATCTGGAATAATTGATTAATAGAGCTGCTCATTAAGTGTGTTACCTTGAAAAGGGAGCAAGTTGGCGAGCGAAATCACTAACCGAGGTACATCTGCTCACTCTAAAAATGGGTCGGATCCGCTATACGATAGAAAATAGCAGACGGGGTTTGAACCATTTCTTTAATTTTAAGATTTGAAAAGTGTTCAGTACAAGAAAACGGACCTTACTGAACTGAGGGGCGCACGAAAGGAGGTAGACCTTCGGTGTCACCTTGAGTCCGCTAAAAGACTAGGGCTATGGTAACTAAACCGGTGTCGGCTACCGTTGACTGCTTCTTTGAGGGCTCTTAGCCCTAAGCCGAAGCGCTGGACTGCACTCGAGAATGCTTCTTCTATTGAAAGACGAAGTCCTTGCTCGTGACAACTAGACTTGCACACTCCTGACATCCCCTAACTTTGGCAAGGCAACAAACAAGTAAGCTCTTAGCGCTTCTTTGGCAAAGGCTACTCGCTCGCGGTAGACTTTGCTAGCTTTATTGCTGGCTCTAAGCCTACCTCCTTGACTACATCCTGATAACCGCCTGCCTGCCTTGACAGAAGAAGCAGTGCAGTAAGCGTCTCCGGACATAGAAAGTAGGCAATAACTTTCCCTTCGTTAGCGGTGTAGGTTTCAGTCGTAGTTTCTGGTATCGACACAGACAGTGGGAAATCTCTATACGATTGAAGTCAGTGTGCAAGACAAAGTCGAGTTTTTACTTTGAGTTCCTCTTTTAATAAAATAACAAAAAATAAGCATTCCACAGTCGTAGGTACCGACACCGGCAGTCGGATATCAATAATCACTTACCCCGCGTTAGGAGAGTGAGGAGTGAACGGACTCAAATACAGTTGTCAGGAGGGGCCTCCGGCTTAGACATTAGGCATGAGAATCGGCCAATGCATTCACTCACATCCGTTGATTGCGGTGCGCCATACACCAAGCTTGTTTCAGAGCGGATGTCAGGAGTGGAAAGGAAGAGTTGTACCGAGGACTTAGTCAAGCAGTTACGGTAGCAATCCTCTTTGGTTTCTTACATGACTTCGAAGCAAGCTAGCCAAGCAAGGACAGCGGGGAAGTGAAAGTGAAGGAGCTCGTCTTTCAATAGAAGAAGCCGTCAACAGTGGCAGTTAGCGCCTCCTTGTTTGGTATTGAATCACTCTCCCCCTTCTGCCCTAGGGAGTGTCAAATGCAGTGTGTTAACTAGGATAAGAAAGCCTTAAAGTAAGGAATAGAGGTAAGGCTTTCACCTGGGCGTGAAGGCGGGGGAGCTTGGCTAAGCAGGTGTTTCTTTTATATCCCTCGTGTCGAGAGGGAGAGTCGCTAGTTCTTCTTTCTCTTGTTGGCAGTTCAGTTAGCTCGAAAGGGATCGATCCCACACTCGGCTCAATGCGATAAAGCAATTGCTCTGACTTCCCTCGGGAAGGGAATAATGAGAAGAATTTCTCCCTCTACTGGAAAGTGGTCGTGAAAAGTCTTTTGCTAACTGCTTTGTAAAGTCACCCTTTGCAGCAGACTCCCTGAAGGATATCTATTGGCCTCGCATTAGGGCAGTTAGGCGGGGTTCCGATTGAAGAATCCTCTTCCTGGGTGTTTGAACTCATAGAACCAAAAAGTTCGCAGGTGGGGTCTCAGCTTGAGTCTGATGATTGGGAGCAGGGCTCTGTACGTTATCTTGCATCTCGCGCTACTTATTTTTAAAAAGGATTTCATGTCGACAAGCCTTTACTTCAGGAGCTGAAGCACTGTGGGTGCCTTTTTGGGGATAGAAAGTCTTTCTCTTCAATTGAAGAAGGATTTTTCAAGAGACAGCTTTGAGTCTCTCCCCCGGGTTCTGAGAGGAGCTGGTTTATGAAAGACCGGGCTAGCTCGCAAAGAGAAGTGGAATCATAAAGATCGAGACTGCACTGACTGGGCTCACCTTTTAAGTCAATAGAATAGGGCTAGTTCATGCGCTTTGTTTCTAGTGGAAAACTTTAAGGCCTCCATGGAAGGGTTCGCCCTCCAGTACGAACAAAGGTTCAGTCCACTCCAAGCTTTGCTACCTACACCTAGCTTTGAAAGAGTTGTGGAAGCTGCCAGTCCTGGTTGAGGAAAAAGAAAAGACTACGCCAAAGAACGTTTATAAACCAGATTAAGTTACAGGAAAAGCGAAAGAAGCTCTTTAGCGGTCAACTTTCGAATATAATCGAATTATTGGTGAAGGAGCGAAAGAGAACTCGAAAAAGGCCAAGAGGTATAGGAAAGATCGTCAACCGTCTCCCTCTTATAGCGCGCTTAGCAGCTCTTTCTTCTTTATTCCTTTAAGGGCTACTTACATCAACGGCGGTTCATCCAGGCTGCCTGACTGCAGGCATTGAAGTTTCAACTGGGTAAGACTCCCCTAAACGCTTAACTATCTATCTAAACATGGCATTCTATTCTTTCTTTCTGCCTTTATGCGACTATATTCACCATTCCTAGGACACGGTTTGACTGCAAGTGTGTAAGGCCCCGCAGGGAACGCCCTGTTAGGTAAGAATGCCGCTATCATGTGCGGATAAGCCTTCCGATTAGCTGACTGAGACCATCTTCGGCTTATAGCTGCCCAGTTCTCCCACGAGCGAAGGCCCGTCCAATTGGTCTTAAAAATGATCAAGGAAACCCAACCCCTTCCTTTCTTACACCTCCTTCTATCCAAAGAAACTTTCCCAGCTGTAGTAGCAGTTCTTTTCCCTTACATCGATTGAGCTTTCTCTCGCTTAATTCAATAGGGCCTTAATAGACCGGTTTTAATTCGACAACTCGATCGCTTCTTCCTTTGCTTGAATTGCCATTTTTGCTGCTCTCGGCTTCTGAATTCGTACCTTTCAATAGCCCCCGTCTAGAAGCCTTAATGTTGTAAGGCACGTGACTGCATTCCTAAATACTATCTCTGGTTCCTTCACTGCTTTCCGAAATTGATCTGCTTACACTGCACTGCTTCTTCCAACAATACCGGAAGTGGGGCTGACCTATATGGTCAAGCCAAGCAAAAAGGGAGTCCCCTGTTCGTATCCTCTAGTCTCAAGAGTTTCTTTCATCTTCGAGAGTCTGGGGATAGTGCATTAGCCTCCGCTGACCCTGATGTTATATAAGATAAGAGGTTATTATATTCGCTCCATGCCTACGCCTTCTTCCTTAGATGCTAATAGTTAATTAGGGAGTTATGCTTACAGTCCTTAAAGAAAGATACATTGGGTCATTCGGTCACTTCCTCGTATGCTCTCCCCCCTACGCTTTGAAGGGCTACGGGGGAAGAGCTATGAGTCCGTTCCCTCACTCCCACTAGAATAGAAAATGAATGAAGAGTTACCGTTCGGCCCCCATCCTCCCATTGGTCACTTCACTCACTTGAAGGATGATTAACAAGGTTTTAGTGAACAGTAAAGCTGAAGCAGGAGAACAACTCTTACTTATTTAGGCTTTAGGCTTAGAGGCACTAATTCATTTCATTCAGAAAGTTGCTAAAGGCAGTTAAATCTGAAAGAATTGAGTTAGCCCCCCTAAGAACCCCGGCGGTGAATCAGAGCTGGAAGGGGGCCCTCGCTTTCGAGGGGGTTTCCGGAGTTATAGCTCGTGTTTCGGGGATAGGAAGGGATTATAGGAGGGTCAACTTTATCTAGTCAACAATCAACAACTGAAAGAGTAATGTTGCTACTTATTCCATCCTTACCGTTACTATAACCGCTAATAGACTAGATCCATGGGGTTAGGATGTTTTAGAAGTAACTAAAAGGTAACCGCTAAAGGGTTAAGCTGGCTTAGAAAAAAGTCTAGTGGGGCATGGTTTAGAAGGTGGGTTACTCGCTCGTAAGAGGCAGTCTAACTTAGTTAGAGGAAAGCTTTCTCATCAGAAGGATAAGCAAGGTTTTATAAATTATCCTAGCAAGGCTTATAAGATAAGGCTAAGCGAAAGCAAACAGGGGAGCCCCTTTCAAGCGGTATTGGCAATGTATTCAGTTCTTTTGTACCGATGTGAACCTCAACAGGAGACTCTCTTCTTTTTTTCCCTGACATCACAAGGCAAGGGTAGACTTCTTCTCTTCTACGATTCCGAACTCTGAAACCGAGTGAAAGAACCCGGTTTAAAAGGAGTCCTCTAGCCCCTTAAGATCTATAACTCAATAGAATTCTCCAGCCGTCAATCACCCGCTTTGGTAAAGGAATGTTACCTGTTGCCTAGCTTAACGAAAAAAAAGACTTACTAAATATACGAGTAACACAAGTCTTCGGAGGAAGCGTCTCACCCTCGCTCTCGGGAAATCGACTAACAGATGCAGTCTTGGCTCAGTCAATCAATCACTACTTTAACATAATACCATAAAAAAAAGTTACACAACAGAAGGTGCTGCGGGATAAGGAGAATAAGTGCTGGATACAAGTACCAGTGCCATAAAGAAATGTCACGAAAGCCGAGAGCCATCACGCCCGAACCAGCAACCCCTTCTTATGCTGCTTGCAACTCCGAGGTTTCTGATTGACTTAAGTTTTTCCAGGAATAGCCAATCCCAGGGAACCAAGCCCTTCGACTTTGAAGCTTTATTTTTCTTTTTAGTATACTTCTGAGGCACCAACTTAATGGTCAATTTAGACACTTGGGAAGGCTGTATCTTCTTCTTTTCGCTCGCCTTGCGCTTGGTACACACGGTCCATCCTTCTTCATTGTCTTCCTCATCGGAATAAAAAAAAATGAGAGTCAGATTCATAGAGATCCTCGAGCGAAGGGAGTGGATACTTTTGATCTTCCTCCAGAGCCACTGTTTCTGTCATCGGGCTTAAAGCGGATGTTGAGGCTTATGGTGAGCACATGTACGACAGAAGAGGGAGCAGGAGGAGAAGCGCTACGGAGAACAAGAAGTTCTTAAGTTTAAGGATTCATTTCTACTCGAAGCGGACTTATTAAATAAGTTTAAGAATTTGAGACAAGGTTGTTTTTATTTTGAAATCTCTATGAGAGAGTACATGGAGGAGTTTAACCTATTGTCTCTACGATATAGAGTGAAGGAGGGAGACAAGAGGCAATATTCGAGCTGAGCACGAATTGCATTTGTGTTTGCTGGACAGCGTAGAAGCAGCATACCGTATTGCTTTGAGGGTCGAAGGACCTACTGGTTGGTTCAGCCAAGAACCAGAAACCGAATGAAGGAAGCGAAGGTAAAACTTTTCAACCGTTTCAGTCACTAGTCCTAATTGCACATGTAAACCAGAACAGGCAGTAGAGGTTTTTGCAAGCTGGTTGTTCCATTTCAGCACTCCCCCGTCTTCCGTTAAGTAGTACCGTGAGGGAAAACGATTGATCACGTCCTTCGAGAGTCTAGCCAGAGAGCTAAGTTTCTCACCACTTGAAGCTTCTTCCAGTCCTAGCTTGCTTCCCTTTGAGCTAACCTGGAGAAAGTCAAGTCGTCTTTGCCCCGGGTTCAAGTGGGCGCTTCATCTTCGGATATAGCAGATTGCTAGCTAAATGGACGGTTTCGTGTGTCGGGGTTAAGAACTTACAGGAATAGCCGGGTAGTGAGATAGCAAGGAGTAGAATACCAGTCTGACGGGAGACCTTCCCGCAAGGGTTAAGGGTTCGCTTCCTTTCTTCAAAGCAGGAGCGGAGCACCTAGGCTTGATAGGGGCTTGATAGCTCAATAGTTAACTAATTCGTCTAACGAGGAAGGCCAGTCAAGTTCACTATCTTTACTGCCCTGGGAACGTTTAGTGGTCCGCAAGAAGGAGACTAGTAGCTTTCGGCCTTGATCTATGGGGGCGCTAGTTGAAGTTTATCCTTGGGGGGAGCCGAAGTCCTTGTCCATGTTAGAACTGTTGATGGCAGTACCGCTCAACTACGAGATGCTTTAAAGTCGACATAGGGGGCTAGACAGTTAGCAGAATTCAATGTCTCCTTGGGAGAGTTTGAATACCAAACCCTTAGTCACTAGACCGAAAAGAAAAACGCACTATTTGATTTTTGGGAAAACGAATTCTTCTAGGAGGTGTCTGCAGACGCTTTTCTTTTCCCTCGGCTTACTTTTTTTTTATCCCCTTTTTTACAGGAGTTCTAGAGAACCTCAAAGGGAGCAAATCGAAGGCGGTTTACGGATCTGCCCGGTCCTTCAACCGGGCCCCTTTTCTTGTTAGGCTTGTACTAATGAGTGGTAGTTCCTTCTCGTACTCGTGAATGTCTATCCCGGCTAGAGCTTGGCTAGACACGGACTAGACTTAGCTCTTGTTTGTGATGTACCTTGAATACCTAGGCAGCCCGTATCCAAGCTCCGTGGCTAGCTCTTTCTAGGAGTAGGGGGGGGGACCACACCTGGACATGATGTTCGGTAAAACTTCCTTCAGTGAGAACCGCCCACCGCTCGCGTTCTTATATCCCGAAAGGAGGACCAGAAAGAATGCGAGTTACATTCATGTTCGTGCTTACCTTTTTGGGCTAATCTACCTTGCCTCGAGAGCGGAGCAGGTCTTCTGTTCGATACGCTCATACGGGAGAAACGGACTCTCATGATTGGGTCGACCCGGCCAGATCATGACATTGGGGACCATTATGGGCGGGAGTAGGATACGGGGGGAAAGAAATCAGGTAAACGCGAGGGGATTTCTATCTATAAAGTGAGGCTCACCAGCCACGAAAGTTCAAATAGAACTAAAATAGATAGAAGGAAGTGTGAAAGTATATTCATAGGCGGGAAGCCCCGAAACTGGTGTTTCCGTAGAGAACGTTTTTTGAGGGACGGGAGTCAACTTATGAAAGACTCCTCAATCCGGCCTGTGAGAAAGAGGCATTCCAATGGGCAGAACCAATGCTTTAGATTGTTGCTTTCTATTTATCTCGTACTGAGAAGGAGGAGGAGTAGAAGCTAATTTCAGTATCTAAGTGCCAGTCACGGAAATGCGATCACAACCCGAAATGGATAATCAAACTGCTAAGGAAGTTGACCTACCTCAGAATTTGATTTCCTTGATAATGGAATGTATCACTACCACAAGGCTTTCAGTTCTATGGAATGGGGAAACTACGGAATCGTTCACACCTGGCAGGGGCCTAAGACAGGGGGATCCCTTGTCCCCCTACCTCTTTGTATTATGTTTAGAAAAATTGTCACATATGATCCAAAAGGCAGTTGCGGACAAGAAACGGAAACCTATAAAAATTGGGAGGAAAAGCCCCCACCTCTTCTTTGCAGATGACCTCATTTTATTTGCCGAAGCCTCTAAGAGCCAGATTTATGTTATCATGGAGTGTTTAAATGACTTTTGTGCCATCTCAGGACAGGTGATCAGACCTGCCAAAGAAAAACTCTTTGTTTCACCCAACTTCCACAAGCTTACAGCTCGGGAGATTAGTGCTAGATGTCAAATTCCTCTCACTGCAGACCTAGGCAAGTACCTAGGAGTACCCCTCATACACAAGAGGGTCTCTAAAACGACTTACTACCACATACTCGAAAAAGTGCAAGAAAGGTTGGCTGGATGGAAGGCAGAGCAGTTGTCTATGGCTGGAAGAACATTGCTGGTTCAGTCTGTAACCTCTGCTATACCTGTATACACCATGCAAACAACGCGTATTCCGGAAGCCATAAACCAGGAAATAGATAGGAGGAACTGCGGATTTGTGTGGGGGAACAAGGATAACAAAAAGAGGAAAGATTTAGTGGCTTTGGATAAGGTGTGTAAAGCAAAAAAGGAAGGGGGCCTAGGCCTAAGGAGCATGAGCAAGGTCAACACTGCCTCAATGGCACGTATGGGACGGAAAATCCTCTCTGAACCAGACTCATTATGGGCTGCAGTGCTAAAAGGAAAGTATCCAAAGAAATTCAAGTTTGCTGGAATGCAAGGCCACTTCTAATTCTTCATATACATGGAGGAGCGTTTTCAGGAGTCAAGAGTTGCTGAAGAAAGGAACTAAGTGGATTATGGAAGATGGGAAAACAAGAAAGTTCTGGAAAGAAAGATCTATGGATAGGGGACCAACCGTTGTTAGCCTGCGCTTTGGGCACTATACCGGCTGAGGAAATGGACTCTCAAATCTGGGACTACACAGATGGAAGAGGCAGTTGGAACTAGGAAAGGTTCTCTCATTGGTTACCTGAAGATGTGATCAAATGTATACGTGCCATCCATATATCCACAGAGGACAGCTGCCCAGATACTATGAGCTGGAAAGGGTCCAATAATGGCAAATTCCATTCAAAAGCTGCATATGATCTCTTGGAGGAAGAAGCCAGTTGTGATGAAGAGGCAGAGTGGGCGAGTCTCTGGAAGGGGAAGATCCCGCCTAAACTAAAGCACTGCTTTTGGCTAGCCAGACAAGACAGATTGTTAACAAATAAAGTGCGTCTCACCAGGCACTTAACCACTGATTGCTCGTGCAAAAGCTGTGGATTCCCAGTGGAAAACTGCCTACACATTCTAAGGGACTGTCCTATAGCAAGGCCAGTGTGGGAGCAACTCATCCCTCACAACCTTCACCAGCATTTCTTTTGCCTAAACCTCTGAATATGCTCAGTTACAGCTGCTGAATTATGGTCCCTGTATCATGGCTTGATGATAGCATGGATGGAGAACCATAGGAAGGTGGCTGTCACAGTGGACTCCTCTGCGGTGGTTACCTTAGTTTCGCGGGAACCAGAAAGGACTAACCCACACGCTCCCCTCATCAGTACTTGCCTAACTAGAGGTCCCCTTCTCTATTGGGTGCCATCCCCTCACTCGGGTGAAACCTAACTGAAAAAATTTCCGGTGAGGAGAATGGTTCCTCGCCCGTGACTCACGATGTCTTTCCGCCTAGAAGTAGAGCATTTAAGAAACTATCCGTCAACTAATCCTCTTTTCCATGCATGCCTGTCTAGTTAATAATGCGATCTCTGGAATTCGCCGGCAGTGAGTAAGTCAACCGAGTCTGATCTTCTTTCCCCATCCTCCATGCCCACTATTGGTGGATCGAGAGGGGTATATATAATGGGCGCGGTTGGTTGATCAAAACCCTTCTCCCGGGGTGGATGCGTATGGAGTGGACTCCCTTCATCTACTTTATTGAATAGCCGGAAAGAGATGCAGCCGATTGGTACCTCGATCTCTATCTATGATGCAGTTCGTGCAATGCGGTTGATTACGATCTCGATCTAGCGAATGACCCACCGGCGACCATTCCCCCTCCATTAGATTACCGAATTAAAGAACGTCGGTTGTAGCGATTCCTGCTGGAAGTGGTTATGGCCGATCGACCCGAGTATAAGCAAAAATAGCTAGGAAAAATACAGGATCAGAACCTTTCATTGGAGAGACAGACCCTGATCAGTCAGTTGCCCGAGTGGTGACCCGGAACCGCTTTCAGCAGCTGGTAAGCCGCTGCTGTTCTAGAACCGTGAGATTCTATTCTATATCTTGTTTTACCTTTAACTTAACAAAAGTTTACCAAGCTTCCGTTCGAGTGGATTCCGAAAGGGGGGGTTAGTCCTTTTTTCAATCATTTCTAAATATTACCCTTAGCCTTATTAAGAAGCAAAGAATGGTGCTAGTCTGAAGGCTAATAGCTAAATATAGTTTTTGATGTCATATCTACGGTTAAAAGAAAATGGGAATTGTTGATCGAACTTCCGTGAGTTCGTTTTTGGTCATTCTGCATTTCTTCACTTCGGCGACCTTTGCAGATTAGGCTAATCGTATTATGAAATGAAAGGAAGGAAAAAAGGATTCGCAGTATTCTATAATGAACATTGTAAGGGTAGAGTTTCTTTAGTAGGCCACAGCAGATCGAAAAGTCGCCAATTTAGCTCAGTCAAGTTCTCGTATGGGTAAGGATTTGGCCATTGGCAGTTGAGGGGGAGTGTTGATTTCCCCCGCCTACGTAGGATGCTAAGTGAGTAAAGTAGCCGCCGGATCTAAGAACCCAAAGAGCACCTATCAAACCACTTCTAGTTCGGGACCCATTTCTACAGTTCGGGTGCCAGAGTCCTACTGGAGGCTCGTACGCAACCTACGTCTGTTGGGGAGGCTGCCTCCTACCCTAAGCCGGGCGACGTACGGTGTGACAGACAAAGAAGATATGCGTGGGATTTGTTTCCGTACGAAGGGGTAATCCGACCACCAGTTTCATCCAATGACATCGAGGAAAAAGCCCAAGTCAGGGGGGAGGCAAGTAGAAAAAAAAAAAAAATGGAATGAATATGAAATCGTAGATACACAAGCCCGGAACCACTCACACCATGACGAGGTGAAAGCAAACTACTGCAGCATTCTCAATATATCAGAAGATATCAAAGGAAGGGCGGAACTCAGCCATCAATCTCTTTTTGCTATGAGCGTGAAACTCTAAACCATCCTTTATGAAAAGTCAGGTTCTTTGGCCGCCTTTACCTTTATGTTTATGGGTAATTTAAAACTGTCCCTTGTAGACAAAGGTCCTTCTCCTTAAAGCGGCCTAGCCCAGCTCAATGCCTACCTCAACTCGAAAGAAGGCATCTATGAAAAAAAGGAAATCAAAGTAAGGCGCGAGAGTAATCTATCACCGGGAGGGCTAGCCTTATCTCCTGTGAGATAATAATGAATAACTATGTGAACGATCGATTTCTCATCTATAAGGATGCCCTTATAGACGTGAAGATTGAGTAGTCACAGACCTCGTTGGATGACCGGCCCATTCTTAGACTTGGCGAACTCCTGTCGCGATGAATTAAACTCCGTTCCATGCCCCGCTGCTTGTCAATCACATCGGAAAGTCGTTGGGTCGGCGGAGACCTCTTTCGGCAAAGAATTATACCACAAAGCCCCAACTAGGTACTACCACTTATAGGAGTCTTCTTTGCTAGTAGAATGCCTCCCACGAGAAGAAAGAATAGTGGGATGCTCACGCTCTCGTTGGACGTGACAGTCAGTTACTGTTGGTAAACTAACGAAGGGAAGAATTTGATTTAATCACAGAATGGAATCGGGTATCATCTCTTCGATTCCTCGCTGCATACTTCAATGGGAAAGGAAAAGAGCTTTAGCTTTGTTGCGTGCTTCTTCGGGTGTGGTTGCAAGATCTCGCTTTCAGTTCGAAAATGTGTACGTAGCTTCCTTGTACAATAGCTCTCTCTCTCTCTGAGAGAGTGATCGGGCAGCATTCTATCTGTCCCCCCGTATCAGACCCACCGCCCGTCCGGTATTCGAAATTGGAGTTCTTGGGCGAGTATCCCGGGAGAGAGAAATAGTTGTGCCGAAAGAGGTTATCTAATCATGCAACTGAGACTAATAGCCCGCCTTTTTCGATCCTTGTCCGATACAGCAGCTGGATCCCCGCCTTTCCAATCTGCTGATTCAGCCGAATAAGGCTCTGAAAAAGAAGGTACCAACCTGGGTTCCGAGCAGAACAGGGTTTCATTCATTCATAAGGGTGTCCCTTTCGACCGTAACGTAGACAGGTAAAGAGGCGGTGGTCTTCTTTTACTTTAACCTCACCCTTAGGAAATCTTTAGCAGAAGAAAACGTTTATGGCATCTTAAAAGGGTAACCAAAGGTGTTTGGTAATCTCAATTGAGGAGCTCTTCTCCTACCCCAAATTAGAGAGGCTTAGACCTAGGAAACGGTCAAGACCTGCTTCGGCGTCGAGCGCCGACCAGGATGACTGTATGGCCGCTGAGTTCTTTAGGTTGGCTCTAGAGGATGAGGATGTTTTCCTTCCCCCGGTCGATCCGTTTTGTGATGTGATCTCTACCAGTGATGCCGCTTGCTGTGATGATAGACCCTCTTTTGGTCTAATTGGAGGGTGCTCATCCCCTCCCTCTCTTTTGAAGGACAATGGACCTGCCTCTTGCCCTCTTGCTTTGTCACCTGATGAACCCACGGAGGGTTCCTTCTGCTTTTGAATAACTGCAGCTTTCTCTTTTCCTCCCAAAGTTCTATCCTTTCTTCTTCAGAAAGACCTAGTCCATCTGATTGATCCTACGGTCAGCGTCGGTTTGATATTAGGTTTGGAACCCTGGCTTTCTCTGCCTAAAACTTTCCTAGGCTGGTACCCGCATGATTTTCCATGCTTCCCTGCTGGGTTGATACCGATCTACCCGCGGTTTAGATCTTTTCCTGCTAAGCTTAAGACACAAGGGAAGAGCCTTCGGGTCTTCTTTTCTTCGGGTGATAACGGTATGACCAAAAGGGCGAGACCAAGGAGTATTGATGTCTAGGACCGAAACATGGGTGGAAGGAGCCATCCCCATACTCTCTAGTGGCACGAACTGACCTCCTACTTCTATAGATGGCATGAAGCTCACGTTCTCGCAATCTGCGGTCAATGCCGGTTGAACTTCGGCAGAGACCTTAACAATAGAACCTCAGAACGGAAACTTTAAACATTGATGGTATGTGGAGGATCCGGCCTCATGCAACCAAGGCCTTCCAAGGAGTAAGTTGAATGAAGTGAGGATATCTATGACATGGAAGGTGGTACTGAGGATCAAAGGGCCTACTTGGACATCGGCAATCAGCCTGCCTCTTGCTGGCCTTCTCGAGTTATCATAAGCGGTGATGTACACGGGAGAAGGAGACTACTTACTTTACTACACTTTCTCCCTTCGATCGCCTCCAATCGCCTGAAGTCATTTTTTTCTTTTCATTTGATCGCTTGAATGGAAATCGAATAAGAAGTTCATCCGAATCATGAACGAGTGAGGCGCGTGGAAAGGGGAATCGAGCAAGTCACAGCACAGCGTAGTCTTATAGCAATCTTATGAAGTAATCCCTCCTATCCGTCGCTATCAGTTAGTCTGTATAGTGTACTCTATCTATCTCCAATTCTTAGTAAGAGGTCTCTTTATACGCTATATGCTTTTCAGAAGTTTCTGTCTCTGCCTATGCCATAGGTAAAGATTAGTAGAGGGTTTTCCTTTATATTCTGGATGCTTTCTTATGTGCTGGTACGGGAAAGTGCTGTACAGGTAGAGTAGTACATGCCTATGCTGGAAGAGTTTCTCAAGTCTTTGACTTTGATTGAGTATAGGCCAGCTTCATGGTCTTTTTTTAACCTGATTCCAGCCATAGTTTATTGGCTGTTAGGTCGGTGACCTTGTAGCTAAAGTAAAGCCAGTAGTTCGAGTTCGCGTTCTAGTTCTATTTTTGTAGACCGGATGGGACCTAACAAACTCTCTACGTTCGTACCTGCAGCTAACAAGTCGACAGTGTCCCCTGAGTCCGAGTTAGCTGTTCTAGTTCAGGACAGTATGGGACCTGAAGCTGTTGGCTTTGGAAGCGGGATGACATACGGACTATGCACAATTCCGTCACGTGCGGGTAGACCAGAACGTAGACGTAGACCTGTCATTCCTTTACCGGGATGGGAAGGCCCTTGAAGCGGAATTGGATCAAAGGCTGCGCATCTCTCATCTTCCTACTTATTTCGTAACAAAGCGAATGAGTAATCGAATGCCCTAGCCCGAAGAAGCTGCTTGAAACTTTCCTTCCATCCCTACTCGCCCATGTCGGGATTCAACCAAAGGCTTGTTTGAAGTCCGAATGGATGGATAATACATTCATAAAGAATATGAAGCACAATCTCCAACTCTTAACCGGTGGCATCTTTGCTTCTTCCTGATGCTTCAATTTATGTAGGGCTCCTTCCCGGAAGTGGACTTTTCTCTTCTCCTTTCTTCTTCTTGCTGGGACTGGCTATTATAGGATTCGCATCCCCCAGGTTTCACTCTGAGGCAGGTGGCAGGTCACGCTCTTCCCGACATTTCATTTGATCCTAGTTCACTACCTTTAGCCCAAGCTGGGACATTCTCTTAATGGAATTGGTTCCAAAGGCTATAACGAGTCGAGTAAGTCCTAAAGGATATCGCATAGCAAGCCTCCCTTGAAGGTTACGATCCTATTTCTGAGGGAATGATTTTAGCACAAGAAAGTAATACAGAAGACATCTGTTGAAGGGCGGCTATGTAGCAGTATTTTGCCTTTCTTACTGCAATCAGAAGTGGGACTATTTCTCGAAGGAGATGGGGGACGTCGAGGACGATAACTTGTTGCAAGAGGGGAAGAAAGTCTAATAAGAAGTGAATTATCGGAACATACAAAGAGATCAATGAATTTTGCGGTGTTACGTCCGGGTACTAACTACTAGGACCAACGAGGTAGAATGCTTTCCCTAGGGGATAAGATAGTGTTCCAGAAGTTTGCCTACTTGCTTGGTTACAGTGTTTACCCGAAAAGAGACAAACCATTAAAGGAATCCCCCGTTTTAGTTACCAGGGAGTCTCTTTCCGTCCGCCACGTACACGTATACTTTACGTACACAAGTGGTCGAGCGAGAATAGACGATGCAGGTCATTAAGTGGGAGTTTTCTTGTTGGCATTCCTTTCCCGTCCTGAGCAAGCCTCTTTTCATTTGCGCGGTCAGTCTGTAAGTGAAACAAAAATCCTTCCCTCTTTATTTCCATCCGATCAGCCAGTTGCAGAAGAAGCTCAGCTTAAAGCCAGTTAGACCAATACTGTTCGTCAAGTTCTGACGATGGCAGTTGCTAACCATAGAGTTGAATTGAAATTGATAAGCTAAGGCAATAGCATTTTCAAGTTCTCTTTGGAGTTTACTTAACATCAAGTTCCTGCAAACTAGGTTAAGAAATCCTGTGGGCTTCACAGCCAGTGAGAGGTCTTGTCCTTATGTCTTATCCTTCCATGGAGAGCTAACTCTCTTTCCTCGAGATTCCTTTCGTTTCCATACGTTTCTTCTTTCGATTCGATGGCAGCGGACTTCATACTGAAGGGTGCAGCAGAGGCTGGAAAAAGGTATGGGATATCTTCTCTTTAGGGGAAGGCCAAGTGCGAATGGAGCTCTTTCTAACTACAACGTATACGCAGCGAGTAAGGCTTTCAGTTCACAGTAGGACTACTAAAGAGATTTCTTCGTCAGCTTTGGAAAGAGAAGAAGAGGAGTCGATGAAGGGAAGAAGAAGATGTTGATTAGCTGCTTCCCGGACTTTCATCAATGGTTGATAAGACAGAATATTTCCCAAAAAGAAAAGCAGCTTAGGTAGAGTTGAGCTCTCCATTGCCTTTTGAGGCGAAAGCCTTTCATCCCTCCCTTCTTGGTCTGCTTTGCGGATAGTCGGGTCTAGTAGGCGGCTATGCTATGACATTCAAATCGTGCAACTTTCTTTTTGGGCCTCTTGTTCTTGTCTTGCTATTCTTTATTGTTGTCAGTCTGGTTCATTCGTTAATCATTCCTTCCAATCGTAGATCTCTCTTTGTCGGCAATCTGTTCATTGTCTGGTATAAGTAAGCCCCATTATTTAGGGAATTATCCTTTCCTTCTAGTCTTCCACCCCCAGTCGGCAAATCTGGCAGCCACACTTTTCTTTCCTGTCAGCGAGTCAAATCCTATTTCCTTTCTTCGATTAGGTGCTAGCCAACCATAATCATTCGGTCTAAGGCGAAATCTCGGAGTGTACTCACTCTTTCATCCGCTAAATCTTTCCTCTCATTTTTATCTTGGTCCCCGAGCGATGTAGTGGATAAAGTATAAAAGCTTATCTATTCCATGACTTCCCCCGTTTTGATTGCTTTTAAAAAATCAAGTCTAAAGGAAGAATATAGCTTCCATTCAAAATGAATTAAATTATAGGCATAAAGACGAACTCCTTCACTATTGGAACAAAGGAATTCATGGAGGGGAATTGTTAGGTAACATTTATTATTTATATAAGATGACACTTTTTACATTTCAATGGTGTTGTAGGAAAGAAAAGGGATAGATGACTGAAAATCCCACTAAGAAATCAGTCAGAGTAGGGGGAAAGATCTATCCTTCTTTGGTTCTAACACTACTGGAGTAGAGCAAGGGCATCACATATGATCCTTATCTTGTAAACCTGAAACTTGCTTACGAATCTCCACTTTTTCATCTAGGGCTCTCCCAGTCCGGCAGACTTAGACGGGCGCTCCTGGAACAAAGAAATGTTGATGTACAACCTTCCTCACTGCTTTCCATTAAGTTGGGAATGGAGCAGGCATAACATTATCAACTACAACCGCCGTATTCACTCGTGCTTTGGGCTTCTTTCACTCCGAAATCTGAGGGGAAATTTCACTGTGGGTGAAGGGAAAGGTTGTTGAAGAGGGCGTTAAGCATATGTTCTCAGCCATTGCGATCAACTCAGACCAGAGATCCTCTCTTAGACTAAAAATTTTCGTATAGGGCACAAGTTCAATGGTCACAGCTCGTGCTGTACCTGGTTTGGCAGGAAGTGCAGTAGGTTATGAAGTCCCTAAACTTCAGGTAGCAGCACACAGAGTGGAATTCTTGGGCAAAGCAGTACTTTTTCCATTATTCTAATTATATCTTAACACAAATCGAATCTCACTAAAAGTAGAGTATAAGGAACTACTAAGATTCTTAGAACCTGCCATGAATGGCCGCTTTCTTGGAACTAATTCATAGGCGCTTTCATTTAAATTAGTTAAACTGAAAACATTTTTTCTTTCTTAAAATGGAATCCAATTTTGAAAATTGGTCTTTATGGTCCGGGCGGTACACAAAAAAGGTATGACTCAGTGAGGTAGGACACAAAGAAGAGAAGTCAAAGCATCCCTACGGCTATCTATTCACTTAGCTATTACTCTTAAGTAAGTTTTGATCCACTAAAACTAAGTAGAATCCGACTAGATTGCTCAGTAAGAGGTTACGCTGAATATTCCTAGGGTCTTATTTCCAATCAGAGTTAGCGGGGAATAAAATGAAAATAAAGAGACGAGACTCTTTCAAGCTTTTTCTAAGTGAAAAAAAGATTCTTTCTCTAATCAAGTTACATTGCTTCAGCACGGGTTACCTAGTGGGGGTAAGCAAGTATGTAAATATCTGGTCTGGGTCTTCCCTCCGGCTTTCAGAGAGGTTCTTTCCTAGTCTTATCTATTTGTTCAGATTGAGAAATCACTGGTTCAGAAATGACTACGGTGATAAGAAAAACGGAATAGCGGTATGTTCTTGAGCCTGTTACCATTACCAAAATGTACACTAGATAAATGTTGCACTAACGGCGCAGAGAGGTTGCTCTTAAGACAAGACTTGACTTGGATTCACTTGTTTGGGTGGGGCGAGCGCCCTGCGATAGCTTGTGGGGTGACTCTCTCCATTCGGGAAATACCAGTGAAGCAAGCATTTTCCCCATACCAGAAGGAGTTCAGACAAGACGGCTGTTATTGAGGATCACTCGGGAAATGGTGTTAAATTGGGATTGCATGCCGGTAGTATGGTTCTGGGGATTTTTAACCCATCTTCCCTCACGCTGTGAACGAGGTCAATACCCAAAAACTCTTGAATCTTGAAAAAAAAAACTATGAACCAAAACTAGAAAAGTCAAGATGATCTTCGCCCCGGAAAAATTATATATATACTATATAATCATAATCTGATCCACAGGTAATTAACCCATAGCATATACAGGAGAAGAAAAATCTCTGTAGTTTGCAGTCCCTAGCCTTATGTTTGGGGTGGTGAAGCCGAGCGAGCAGCCCTCGAAAAGCTATATTTCAAAGCAAAGACGCTATTTTCATTCAACTGTGCTTGAAAGAGATAGGATCAGATACTCTGATATAAGGTAAGCCCCAATTCCACCATCCTCTATCAAAGATAAGATTCAATTCAGTTGGCTTTTTTTAATAAGTTTAATAAGAAGTTCTTAGTGGAATGGGATTGATGATGAACGTGGTAAGTCTTTCCACTTAAGATAAAACATCAGAAAAAGCCGGATTCTAAAAAACTCTTTAAAAACTTTTCCGCCAAAACAAGTTAAGAAAGAGTATATGGCGAAAAGCCTATTTTGCTTCCTCACAGTTTCTTTGAGAGCATCAATTATCCATGAGGGACTTTTACACAACCTACCTATTCTTCAATAATTGCAAACAGCCCTTATTCCACAGGCATTCCAATCCCATTTCGGATGCTCCCTCTGCTCTTAATCTTGAGAAAGCCTCGTCTTTTTCCTGCTTCCCCCCCCGAGCTTTTTTCCATACCTACTCAATAGCCATAAGGTAACTATGTTACTACGAAGCTTGCTATCAGGATCGTCTTTCTTATTTTAGAATACAGAACCATTGGAACTAGGCTTTTCGAACCTAAGACTATTTATGGCCTGAAAGCTAGAACGAAAACGATAATTTCGATCTTCTTTTCCATACAGGACAAGAGTAGACTTACTCTTACTTTATCTATATTCCTAGTCTTCGAAAACCATTAATATTCATACTAGGAAGACTATTCTTCTAGTAAAAGGAAAGATAATTAGGCCATGAACCTTCAACCCTTTCCTCTGAACGATTTATAGGATATTTGTTTAAATAACAAAAAAGATACTTCATCAAGTCATGACTCAAGCTTCATTGAGTCAAGAGAAAGCTTTTGGATATCGTGATAGTTTAAAAGAATTCTGTATAAGTTGTAAAGAATCTCCTCAATTGAGGAGAGCAAGATTCTTAATGAATTTCCTTGTCTAGAGCACCCCAGTTATTTAATGGATTCATCATTACAGTCGTATAAGATTTTGAACATGGGTTTTTTCGCTTTATTCCCGGCCTATGAAAGGTTGTCTTTTTTAAGTGATTCTCTTGGTTTTTATTCTTTTCTCGGATCTATTTCTGCCCAGTCGTTGTTTTCTTATACCAATTACGCGGCAGGTTTGCGTGTTGTGGTCAACACAACATGGCATAAATTTTTTGTGGAGGTTTTCACTTTTTTGAGGGTATGTATTGGCCTTTCTTGGTTTTGCTTTGCTTGGGGATTGGTTGTACTGTCTGGTACGGCTTTCTTCTTGGTGTGGCTGATCATGCACCAGCGAACTCATCCGACCGACTTGTTCAAGCCTTTTAATCGTTGGCTCATTTTTCATTTTTTCATTTTAATAATATTATTATATAATATGGACCACTATGACCACTATGAGCCTGGCTTTCGTAGGATTTCATTTTGTGAAAGAAAGGACCTTTCTGCATTGGTGGAGTCGTCCATGCAAATGAGACTCCTTTTACGGAGATATTAATCCCTGCTAGCGACCATGTGTTTAATGTTTAAGGCTGAAAGTCGTTGTTTGATGGTTGCTTGTTTTCTGGCGCTCGGTCTTGTTCCTAACCTTCCTGATGCAAATGCAATGCTTCTTGGTTGATATGATGTTGTTTGGGGTAAGCAAACGTTATAAGAGTAGTTCGTCTTTTATTCCTTCCCCTACTATGAATTTGACTAGATATTTTTCTGTAAAAAGTTCACTTGAAAAGATGTCTTCTTATATTGTGTTATATTGACTTATATAATGGTTTGTTTGGACAGAGATAGTATATTTAGTATATCTCGATACCGATTAGCAGTTATTAAAGAAAATTACTGGTTCATACGTTCTATCTCCGCTACAGCTTTTCTTCGTAGAGAAGAAGGATATAATTGACTTTATAGAGGATACGCTACCTGATTGTTCCCATCTCTGGCTGGAGCCTAGCTCTGATCCAGATATTATTCATATGGTGTTGCCTGATAAAGAGGATGTATTGGTCTTAATGGTTTGCCTACGGCCCTAATGTTATTTCGTCTTTCTCATGGCCAAAAGATGATTACCGATTAGATAAATCTGCTTGATGACTTTTTTCACAGTCTGAAACAAATGGGGAAAGCAGCATTACGATCAAATCCAATCAGTTATAATTAATATAATTAACTGATCGCATATTGAAATCGATAGAAAGGTACGGTACGAGACAGAGTCTTTTTTATACTAATAAAAAATATAAGTATAATAACACATATAAAGGACTTTAGCAACGAAAGCGCCTAAACGCCCTGAAATCAAAGTAAGGTTAAGGTTTCGCCTTTTCCCTTAACCTTAGAAGCAGCTGCTTTATATTTAGAAAAGACTTTAAAAAACTTGTAGTCAAGTCATCTATCTCGCTACCTATTCCTTTTTGAATATTTGAATAAGTTTTTGGGGATAGGATAAACACTCTATAAAGAGTCTACTTCAAGGCTGCAGGGAAGACTACGCTCTGCAGGTGGGCATTACTATTCTATTCAGCATGTCAAGACGTTTTTATATACAGAGATATGCCCATCAGATGAAAGTTTTTCACATGTAGGTTCTTCCTCAAGATGTTGAAGTCCATTTAGAGGGTAGCTAGGAATTGATTCATCTTACGATTTGTTAACAAATTGAAAAGCAAGGCTACGAACCTCATAGTGCTAAAGTCCTTCCCTTACTCATTTTAAATCGAGGCAGAATAAAAAGAAATGAAATGGGAATTAGGGTAATTCAATATCTTCCCTCAAGGTCTATTTTTTCCAATCATTCCCTTTCTCTTCCTTTTCTCAAGAAGATTCTTCAGCAGATTAGAGGGCATATATACCAGGTCTTCTATGCTCATCTTCAGAGATGTCCAATCGGTCCTTTAGACAAAAGAGAAATTTGTCTTATTCTTATGGGCATTGGCAAAAAAGGAAAGGTAAGACAGATCCGGTAATGTAAGACAATGTATAAGACAGCACATCAAACTCGATCTTGGTAGGCTTAGCGCTCCAACTCCAAGGCCATCGGTCGAAAGCACAAGTCAATCTTGTATCAGTCTCAGTCCATTGGCAAAAAAAGATGATTGGAATACCAACTGGCAGCGCTCAATCCATTCCCCGTAGCGAGGACAGAGGAATGGAAGAATTACCTTCCAAGTCATAGGGACTCTACCCATTTTTTATCTTATTCCCATGGGTTGATATCCTTCGCTCTCCGGACTTCTTCCTTCTAGGGGCATAAACTTCTGTAAATAAAATAGAAAGAAAAACTCACGAAGAAAGCACCGGTAAGGTTGTACCTAAGCTTAAGGGCTGGCTGGCCTTTACTGAATCTAATTCCCTCTGCGAGCTACCAGATCTAATGCACCATTCCATTCTTCGGCCTATTACGAACAGTTTCGATGTACCAGATCGTCTTGTCTTTCATCAAGATTCGGCAGGAGCTTTGATTTGAGCTCTTATTCCTTTTATTTCAATGGGAGCTGGGTCTTATGTCACCTCTCTTCTTCTTGTGAGCATGAAACCATCAAGAGTCAAAGCTGAGACAAGGCTAATCGCTAATCGTGATTACTATTCACTTGCAACTCAAATTCATTTTTAAGGGCGCAAGCCGCAGACAGAAACCTATTTTATTAAAAAAATATCGTTCATATCCCATCCCATGGGATACTTCACTAGCTACTAGCTACAGTTTATGTTGAGGAAGTGAAAACTAACTCGACTTTACAGTCGAGAACTACTTATCATTCGTAGCTGCACCCGCAAGCCACTCACTAGCAAGACAAAAGTCAGTTCATATCAAAAAAGAAAATTGATTGCGATATAAACAAAGATTTGGTTGTTTATCCGTGTGATCGGTACTTTTTGTCACTTGACTCTAAAGTCAGAATCTGCTGTAGTAGCAATAAAACAATCAAAAATGAAAGACTGATTTAGTAAGGATGAAGAGCATTGCTTTAAATAAAGCGCAACTGCTAACCACTCCGACCCCCGACTTAAGGCCAAGCCTTATAAGTTACCTGGTTAAAAAGAAAAAGTAGACAAAAGTCCTCCTACTGACAAATGACAAACGGATCCAGGTAGCTCAGATCTAGCTAGGTTAGACGGTTCGGTCTTAGATGGTTTGTTTGATGTAGTGTGTTAGGGATAGCTGAACAGAGCAGAACGACTTCTCGCTGTGTTAGTATACATTGAAAGGGAAATAAAGAAGTCCCTCAAGCTTTGAAGAAAGAACAAAGACAAGGATTATACCTATAGGAGAATCCTGACTAGTCTCATCGACTACTCGAAACTCAACTCATAACGGAGAAAGAAATTCTAGGGTGTAGTAGAATAGTTTAGACAAGAAGCGGCCTATATAATATATAATATTAATATATATAGTTCTGCCATATGAGAATTGTATTCCACCTAATTTACAGTAAGGGATAGGATAGCAGTCAAGCGAAGCAAGAACAAGTTCCATTAGGAATTCCAGCCAGTGGGAGCAATTCATATATTTTATTTTCATTTCCTCTTTTAGTTGAGAAAACAAAGCCTTCTTGACCTATCTATTGATTTTCCACTCCTAAAGGAAGCTAGCAAGTGAAAACAGTTGTTTGAGTGTGAGTGCGAGGGTAATCCCTTTTCTCGTAAAGTGCCATTTCCCGTTCTTTAGCTTGGTTTAGAGAATGGTATTTTCAATCTAGTATTGAACGAAACCTTACCATTACCACCTTTAGATCCTAAAATTGGAGATTCGCTTACACAAGGAAAGAAAAGCTCCAACAAACCTAGCTTAAAAAACTAAATACTTAATGAAAACTTGCCTGATCTGAGAGAGATCAAAGGACTTTCCTTACTTTGAGAAGGAGAGAGACTCCTTTTTCTTTTTGAAAGATTGCATTTTACCCGGCTTTCTCACTTTCACTTGCTGGCTTATGAAAAGCTGGATCGCCATGCAAGAATTAGGAAGCGATAAGGCATTTTGAATTGTTGGAAAGGCTATAACTAAGGAAATTTATACCTAAAGTCAAAAGGCTTAGGTCGAGAAGGAATCCAATTAGGGCTTTCCTAAGTCTATATTGCTCCTGGGGCGGATGGGATTGATTGATTCTAAACCCGCTTCGACGTCTTCCCACAGATCTGGCCTTTTAGGGGTGCCATTAAGGCAATGAAATAGGTTTTTTTGTACGAGGAAGAAAAAGAAGAGGCATATGCAAGAACTGGTTGCACGAAAGTCATCGGAATAGGAAGCCGAATCTGCTCCTCTATGTGCGTCATGTCGGCATTTCCCCTCTTAGCATACGAACTTCACTGATGCCTACTGACCGGATCGGGCACGAAGGAGGAAGGAACAATGGGAGAGAGGCGAAGCTTTTGTCCCGCTCTGGATCTGTGCCGTTCCGATCTCAATCTCAGCCTGTGTTCCCACATAGTCTTTCGTCATTCTATGACATTCCTACTAAGGAATTTAGGAATGAGTGTCATTTGCACGTGTTCAAAAAAAGATAAAAAGCATTAACGCTGCTTTGAGTGCGCAATTGAGACGGCAGCATTCGAATCAGCGGCGAGAGAGGGAGCCAACGCACTGGCAACTGGCAGGGGAGCTGTATGGAAAGCGAGGCTCCACACACCTCTCCGTTGGGCTTTAGGAATCGAAAGCGGACCAAGCTCGCACACAAGCCTGCTACCAAGCAGAAGCAAAAAAAGGAAGAGGTGACAGCAATCCTAGGCGGAGGGAATAGAACAAGAGAGCTAACACGTACTACCAATAAGAGATAAGAGAATTATACTTTCGCTAGCGCTAGGGCGCCATCCTTGGCATTGGCAACGCAGAAGACAGTTCCTTAAGTGCATTAGACCTGGAAAACTCGACCAGAGGTGCTTTAAAGTCAAAGTTTCTCGGTGCCTTATTTATGGCTATTAGATCCTAAATTAAGGTATGATTCAATCGTAACATATTCATTTATGAAATTAGAAAGCTTTAGTATGAAGTATACCCTTTTTTAAGTTAAATACGATTCACAGTCAAGTCAGTAGCTATCCGATAAGTAAGTATTGAAGTCCTCATATCTAAAGTTAGGCAAAAGTGCGCCCTTTATACCTAAGATAATCAACCCGCATCGCCCCTTTCAAACAGACGATTCCTTGCATCAAGAGCAAACAGAGAAATGACTCTTAGACTGACTAATGCTTCTACTATACCGTTACAGATATGCTTTCCTTTACATTGGTAGTTGATCTTGACGCTTTCATGTTCCAAATTTCGTTTTAGAAAGCAACCTAGGGCACTTAAGTCAGGATGTTATAAAACAACCTATGAGGAATAGGAAGAGAATCATCTTTCACTGGATTCTAAGGTAAAGATAAAGAAAACATTTATCTCCGCGCAGAGAGATAGATCAAGACTAAAAGCTTCAATCTCTATTAATCTATTAAATATGATACCACCTTCCTTCCCACTTGAAATTGATTCAACAAAAGCTTACTTCCCAGCTGCCCATTCGTTCACAGTCGATTCAACTTAAGCCGTTATTGATCACATGTTTTGTGAGCATTCAACCATGAGATTCTTTCTTTTGTTCACATCATATCTTTCCCTCTAGGCTGGGATATAATGGAAATTATTCAGCCTGGGTCAGTTGGGATTGGGATTCTTAGTTCTTTTAGATTTGATTTAGCTTCTCATCTCTCTTTCTTGTGATTGGATTGCTCTAAACTCTATCTTTGTCGATGCTCGTGCAGCTCCAGGACTGCTTCCTTCTTTTCCTAGCTCCGAACCTTGCCTTGCTAACGAGCTTTTGATATCCCTTCTTCCGGTTATTCTGCCTCTCTCTAAGTGAATTTCTGATTCAATCTATTCCCATTTTCACCCTCGAAGGAGTTCTTGCCCTAATGTAACTTCCTTTTCCTTCGCTATCCTTGGGGTACTAAATTGAGAGTTATCCCCTAGCCCTAGCCTATGAATAATGAATATTCCCATAGCTCTATGCCTACAGCGAAAATGAGTTAGGAGCTTGAGTGAAGACCTGAAATTTCCTTATTAAGAGAGTCTAAGATAAGGGCAAAGACAAGTCCTCCCATTACTGGAAGCGGCTCAAAGCCTAGTAGAAAAGGCTCGTTGAGCCCAGCTCTGATCCCACTTGAAATCGAGTTCATACCATACCTGGCCGTCGGGGAGGAAGTGAACGAATCTGGTCTTTGAAGGAGAAGGACTAAGCGCAGTTGGACTTAGGGTAGTACTCTTTAGGGCCTGCAGTCACTTCAGGGGTTCGCTTTGCAGATGTTGAAGGAAGAAGGTTGACTTTGACTCTTGAATTTGGCATTTGGGAAGGTTTCGTATAGAAGGAAGTAGTAGATCAAGGTAAGCTTTAGAGCTTTCAATGACAGAATTTCTATGTAGCCATCATCCCTCTTCAAGCTGTTGAATATAGATAGGAGATCCACTTCAAGTAATACGCTTTCCTTCTAATGCCAGTCAATCCATGGTAGAGCAAAGCATTCAAGATATACCATGCGGATACTCTAGCTCAAGTCTTTCTATTGGATTATTGGATGTATATCTAAGGGCCTACAACCGGGATTGGGACTCAAAAAAGATATGAGACCTCGTAATGAGCTAATTGTAATGAGCTAATTCCGTATACCCGTATAAAAATAAAGAAGTATGAGACTTTAGCATAGAACCAGTACTCCTACACTCATAAATCCTGGCTATTGATTTTTTGAAAAAATAGAAAGAAACTTCACGGATTGACTGAAAAAGGGGCAAATAGAATGGAAGGAGAAATCGGCAATCTAGACAAATAAGCGAGGGAAGGGAACTTTGTCTCTAGTGGACTTCTATATACTATATATATAATATATAAAAGGATAACCTTGCAAGTTTTCCTTAGTAACTCAAAAAGAGAAGATCCATGAAAGGGCTTTATTCAATAGTCCTACCTAAAGAAAGGGTAAGCGGGCAGACAGGATGCTATCCCTCCCTAGGATAGAAGTAAAGACTTCCAAAGATTAAGAGAAGATTTACAAAGAAACCAAGGAGTGTCAAAAATCAAACCCCTACACATAAGGGAATCTTCTTAATTAGGAGTAAATCACCCCGAGAATCTCTCATACCATGGTTGTTCCATAGTAGCTCAATAAAAGTCCTATCTGGAAGAGAGAAAATGAGCGAAGAAGTTTCGATTAGTACATGAGGCTATCCCTTTGTCTAGTGGGAACACACATCAAAAATGAACCATCCAATTCCAATTGAGAACCAATACCCTTTGGCAGCTACATCTCAAGCTTCTATCCCTAATCAAAGACTCTATAAAAAAGAAAAAAGGAGGGAAGTCCACCGGCTCAGGACTCCCTTCATCTTCATCAAAGAAGCTTCAAATTCACTCATGGTACCAGTACCAGACATATAAAGCAAATAACCGGGAGCACATAAGTTTGAATCAGAGTGTAATCCTTGGATAAAGAGTTTGGCTTTTGATTCCTTACTGAGTCTTTCAGCTGGTGAACTCCTTTGGCTGGGTCGCGGATTCCCCAGTCTCTTTCAAGTAAGATAGCCTTCTGTCATAGCACTGTTAAATAGGCAGTGAGAGTCCACCATTGCTAAAACAAGAGAAAGATTCGTTATCTACGGTGCTCCCCACCGCTTTCTCTACCCGCGTCTCAAGACAAGACAAGTTTTCGGTGTTTAGCAAACATCCCGGAGTTGACTCAGACGCATTAACCGAAGGAGCGGCGAAAGTAGCAGCAGCGTCTAGATCTGTATCTCCTCCTACTCGTACTCGGTCTTACCCATCGTGCCCCCCGACGACCTTAGAAAATATCGGAACGCGGACAGAAAGCTATCTTTTTGCTTCCTCGGAGCTTCAGCGAGGAAGCGCGGTGACAGCGTTTAAGCAGACCTGTTTGAGCATGGGTAGTGACCCGACTACTACAAAACTACTACAAAGGACAATAACGAAAGAAAGATTTTCGATACCTTTTTCGCCTGACAGTCTCTCCCACCCTGCCGGTGGCTTCAACACTTTAGGGTCTTGCCTGATGATACATGTGGCGAGTAACCTTTTCTTTGGTAAGTACAGCTATCTTCTTTCCCTGTTCGGCTGCTTGGTTAGTATAGTATGCCTTTTCTCTCAGTCTTTCTAAGCATCAGAGATCCAGTCGGGTCTCGCACTCCCATCCTCATCCTGTTGTGTGGTACAACAAATCAATCACAAAAAAAGAACTGAAACTCCGATACATTATACTAGAATATGTTCCATCTTTACTTAAAAAGATGTTTCAACCTGAAGAATAAATTTAGGAAAGAAAGCAATATTAAGAGCAATCAACGGCACCATCTTATTTAGAGACCGCTCTCTCCTCTCCGGCTCTAAACTCTAAATAAGGATAGGGTCAAAGTACGGATTGTTCGAACGAAAAAGACGTTTAGAAAGTTTCACCTTGGCATTATAGGATTGTCAGATGATACCTGAGGTTACGAGTTACATACTTCAAAAAAGTGGAAAGCCTTGATATACAGTAATTTTTCCCTGTGGGAATCTTACTGTATAGTTATAGTATTCTCTTTTTGGGGACCTTTCTTTGAACGTTAGATCTGGTGAATTCTTTAGCCCAGACGAAGGCTAATGCTACTAGTGCCTACGAAGATGGGAGGAAAGGCGTCTATTTTCGACAAGTGTGTTTCAATTTCTCAATTTCCATCCATAGTAAATTGAATCGACGTAACTCTGGCTGATTTGGCCCTATCTTTTGATATTAAGACAGCTTATGGAGCAGTTGATGCTCGAGAGACCTGTGTTTGATGCTCTTGATTAATAAAGCAGATCGCTCACTCCCTTTAACATCTATAGCAGCTCAAGTTCGGAAAAAGAAAAGGACTTAGCTTGAAACGGGATTAAGTTGAATTAATCATTTCAACAGCATCTACACGAACGGCTTTGCGAAAAAAAAAAATAGCTCAATCAAACTCACTAAAGGCCTTCGCCCTTGAAAACGACTCTAGTATCACATTTCGAAACGAGTAAGCCTTAATTAAAACTACCATCTGCATCTATACGCTTTGCTTAAAAAAAGCCCTTTGTAGAAGATTAGCATAGAAAACCTAGCCTGCGGAAACTAGCTAACAAGGTCATTTTCATCCACAGCTTTTGCATTATACCCGGGAACTATAAGCATATCAAAAAAGGTCTCTTTAGCCTAACCCAGATATAGATATGATAATCTATTTATATTCAAGTTCAAGCTGGGGTCATCCGGAGACCGGATGCTTAAATAAAATAAGAACTCAGTTAGGTTTATCAAGCAACCACCTTACTACCTGTAAGTAGTAGTGAAAAAGCATTCACAACTCCTTCCTTTGGAAACCGGATACACAGATAAGGAAAGAAAGGAATTGACCGAGTGGTTGACACAATTTTTTGTAAAATTTCAATACCCGAGTCGTAAGCATATTCTAAAGCAATGAGCCAGGGTTCTGATATGGTATCCGCCATTGCCATCAACCTTAGACTCGCAATTGAATTGGGCAGCCATAAACCGCAGGAACGAATGGCAAGCAGTCCCACGGAGCGCAAGTACTTAATCATAGCTCACCCTCCTAGGCTCAGACCTATCCCTATGCGGAATCCCACATCCATATCCATGAAAGAAAGATTTGAATGGGATAGAAAGACCTTTCGAGTCAACTATTGGGAGGCCTTAGATGGCTCTATGGCCATGAGACTAGTGCAATCGACCAAGTAATCCACTGATAAAAGAGCATTCCTGCCCAAGAGCCAATAACATACATGGCCGAGAGGGCCCCTTTTTTTTATAACAATCGCCGATCAGATGTTAGGAATCGATTGCAGCGAGAAGCAGGAGCTCCGGTCCGGGAGTCATAATCTTATCCCATCTGTCTCTTAGTTGAATCCCCATATTTAGGAGTTAAGCTTAATTACCAACGATTGCCTTAAAGTCATCCTCCCAGCCATGGAGAGAAGCTTGAATTTCCACTCGTGAGACGGAGAGAGACTAGGAATGACTAAGTGACAAAGATTGAGGTTGCTTGCAAGGCCAGAAAAGGCTAGCTGGTACTAAGTGCCTATCCATGATAGCTATCGGATTGGTATGGAAGATATAACTACGAAGGTAGTGGCAGAGATCAAGGTGCGGAAGGAATGCTTGCTGGCTTTATAACAAAGCTCTTCCGATTCCACCCTTGCTTTGGTTGATGATGAAAACCTTACTCCCTAACCATACCGGCTCTCTTTAAGAAGTAAGCAAGTCTTCGACCTCAAGCTAGCTTTTTCATTTCACTTTTACCTGTTTTGACATTTTCAAGGAAGAGTTCTTTCTTAATGCCTTTGGTCTTTCTTCATTTAGTAATGATCGAGAAAAAGCAAGGCCCAATATAAATTATAAATTAGCCCGTGAGAGGTTCTAATCATATTCTGTGTAGACCGACTCGCGAAGCCGGTCAACGTTTGGTCTAAGAGACTTGATGACTGTTGAATAAAGCTAGAACGAGAATTCTCTTTTCAGAGGAGTCGACTCATGTACTGGCACTTGGCTAATGAGATAAGGTAGTTGGCTTACTTGCTTGTTAGAGAGAATGGGATGCTTACCCCGCATTCAACCTTTCTAAGCGTTAAGGCAATGGGAAGAGAGCCAGAATACCTATTCACTCCTAGATAGCTTGAGCAGGCTGTTTAAGCCTGCTATATTCATTTGCTCTGTAAGCGATGCGATGTCACACCATCCTTAAGGGTGAAAGAAAGTTAGACGGCCTTGATATCGTAATCTTTTGTTTATGCAATTTCCTAGCACTTAGAGCAGACAACTAAAAGACCAAAGAGCTTCAAACCTTGAAATCAGCCTTGTATAATAGAGCTAGCAAAGCTAATAAGGTCTTTTAGAGGTTAGAGGTGTAAAGTCAAAGCCAGAGAAAAGAGGACGTAACATAACCTTTTGAGACAAACTCACTAAGTAAGGCTTTCCATTATTTGTTATTTGTGAGGTCTCGCTTGGAGCACAGACAAACGAACTAAGCTAGAGACATTTCACTTGCTGCGGCCACCTAGATTAGGCCTGAGCAGCTAAGCCGCGATTGCTGGGACTAAGAGGTCAGAATCCACCTAGTTCTCCTAGTTCTGAGTAGCGACTGCTTAGTCTGCAATTCCTTGATGGAAATGCCACTTGACTTGCTCTTTGGACTTTTTTCCAGACTGGTAGTTGTGTGCGGGGTGAAAGGACGATAACCTGCTGGCATCGATACCGCCTTTAGGGACTGACTTCGTAATTAGCTGTCATCACTCTATGGGCTATCCCGCTTGAGCGATTCCTTACCACTCTTACGCTTTGGAGATTAAGGAACTTCTGAAGATGATTTTTTCTTTTTCAGAGGTCAGCTAGGAAAGGGGCTTCGCGCTTACCAAGCGCGAAGGAAAGGGCCTTCGCCACTTGAGCCGTATGCGGGGGAAAGCTAGTAGGAGCCATCCCATCCCAATAGCGTATATTTGGAGCTCAATATGAAATCCTATTTTCTTGCAAGACCCGTTCGGATAAGGGAACCCTCCAGAGATTGCTTCGAAGTAAGATCCTTGCGTTGACCCTTTCCTGAACCAGAACCGGGGGAGGATGAAATGTCCCATCAATAAAGTGAGGGAATGGAAAGCCCTTTTGAAAGAAATAAGCCCCTCTCTGATAAGGAAGGAAATAAAGTAATAATCAAGTAATAAGTAATAAATACGAGGGGATTCGTACTAATAGGGCTTATTCTGCTATAGGAGCCGTTATGTAGGATCTGAGAACAAGAAAGCAGACATGCACACGAAAAGACTTGATCGAGTAAGGTAAGGCTTGACTGAATTAATCCTATCGCGTTGACCCTTACTCAACTAAGGGGTTAGACATGCCTTGTTTCAAGTTTTAATGTAATGCGCCAAATCCATTTACAGTCCCAGCCACTCGAGAGAGGAGCGAAGTAGACTAATAAGGAGAGGAGCGAAGCCACTCGAACAACGTGAGAGGAGCTAAAGCCAAAAGACCGATAGGAGAACGGCAGCATATTCGACCATTGATCGGAGGGAACTGGAAGATCTTTCCTATGAAGGTGGGAATGA
>Ga0209795_10000050_pt1 | contig 117709 bp, 121 predicted proteins | sample AgamicOrMarz_FD_187166 | JGI IMG/M metagenome (GOLD analysis project Ga0209795, IMG submission 187166) | Agave microbial communities from Guanajuato, Mexico - Or.Ma.rz (SPAdes) (version 2) | ecosystem: Host-associated > Plants > Phyllosphere > Phylloplane/Leaf | place: Guanajuato, Mexico... | reverse complement strand
TGATGTTTGGCACCTGTGTTGCGGAAACCATCTTGGCCAGCGTTCATGTGCGAACGCCACGAAAGGCCGGACATATGAACGCAAGCGATCAGATCAAATTATCTCGAAATATCTTGCGGGTCAGGGGCCGTCCACATATGGGGATATGAACCGCCGGTCCGCGCTGGCGCAGGTCGATTAGTTTGCCTGCAGATCCATCAATAACCGCCGGTCAGGAAAACGGCCTCGCCAGTCATGAAACTGCAGGCCTGCGATGAAAGGAAGATTGCCGCGCCGACCATTTCTTCAGACCGACCAGCCCGTCCCATCCAGTTCAGCGTGCGGGCATATTCAGCCCATCCTTCCGGATCATCGTCGCGTCGATGGGCATTTCTGTCGGTATCGATCAGGCCGGGAGCAAGCGTGTTGAGCAAAACATTGTCCATCGCATAGTCCCGCGCCTGGCTCTGGATGAGGTTGTGTTGTGCAGCTTTCGTTGCCGCATACGCGGTTACGACACCTTTTGGACGAAGCTGGTTAATCGAACCGATGGAGACCACCCTTCCCCATTTGCGGGCAGCCATGAGTGGCAGTGCCGTCTGCAACATGTCCACGGTCGAACCGAAGTTCACCGCCACTTGAAAGGCAAAATCCTCCGGCTTCAGATCCGGCAAAGTTGCGTTGATCTGAGCACTGGCGTTGATGACCAGGATATCGACGGGAGCGATGTCTTCGACCTGCTCGATCAGATCGCGGCCGGCACCAGGTGCCGACAGGTCGCTCACCAGTTCGTGTGCCGTGCCACCGTTTTCGACAATGCGTTGGTGCACGAGAGCCGCTCCGCCGGCTTTGGTGCCATGCAGAATGACATGTGCTCCTGCAGCCGACAGTCCTTCCGCGATGGCCGCGCCAATGCCGCGGCTGGAACCGGTGACGAGTGCCGTGCGCCCCTTCAAACCAAAGAGTGTTTCAAGATTCATTATTTCCCCCAAACAATGAAATGTGCGCACCGGCAACACCGGGACGGCAGGAAAACAAGCCGCCGGATAGTGGCGCATCGGCCAGTGTCGACGCAGGCAGGCGTGTGCGTGCGCTGGTGATGAACAGCGTGGAAAGGTCCGGTCCGCCAAATGCGATGCTCGACGGCCGCGGCACGGGCATGTCGATTACCTGATCCAGCTTGCCATTGGGCAGGTAACGTCGCACACACCATCCATCCCAGATTGCGCACCAGACGCCGCCTTCCGCATCAACGGCAAGACCATCGGGCCGACCATCGGCGACCGGAATGCGGGCAAATTCCCGACGCGCCGAGAGCGTGCCGGTCGCGGGATTGAAATCGTAGGCGTGGATCAGACCTGGCACCGTATCGACGAAATAGAAAGTTCGGCCATCCGGGCTCCAGCCAAGGCCATTGGAAACGATGATGCCACCTTCCTTGCGTTCAAACGCACCAGTTTCATCGATGCGATAGAGCGCACCGGTCTGCTTGGAGGCATCGATACGCATCGAACCAACCCAGATCGCTCCATCCGGCCCACATTTTGCGTCGTTCAGCCGGTTGCCGGCAAGGTCGGCCTCCGTATTGACAAAAGGCGCAAGGCGGCCGGAGGCAAAATCAAGCCATTCCAGTCCGTCCTGAGATGCAACCAACAGGCGTCCCTTGGAGACCGGAATGACAGCGCTGACAAGCTTGCCCGTTTCACAGGTGTCGTTGCGACCCGTTGCGGGATCAAAACGGTGAACGGCGGGGTGAAGGATATCAACCCAGTAGAGCGCATTCTCGGCCTCATGCCAGACCGGACTTTCGCCCAGCTGAGCTCCCCAAGGCAGAATGCAGCTCAGCTCGGCCGTAGGCTTCCCAGTCGTGGAGCGTGGCCGGGGCCGCGAGCTGATGGCAACGGCGCCTGCAGCACCGGTTATGCGACGGGCGGCCGCGATCAGTTCGCGCCCCACCGGGTGAATATTGGATGCCTCAAGACGCGATGAAGGGCCGAGCGCCACCAGCACACCGATCGGCGTGTTGTCGCGTCCCATCACGGGGGCAGCGACTGAATTCACACTCAGCAGATGCTCCTCATAGGAAATCGAATAACCGCGTGCCCTCGTCAGGGTCAGATCAGCTTGCAAACTTTCAAGAGTGGTGATCGTCTGCGGCGTCTGGCGGTCCAGCGTCAGGCGTTCCGTAAGTGACCGTCCCACCGCGGGGTCCTGGAATGCGAGAAGGGCCTTGCCGGGAGCGGTACAATGCAGCGGCACGCGGCGGCCAACTTCAACACGCACTGACAGTCCATTGGGCGAGCGTTCGGCCAGATATTGCGCCATAACGCCATCCAGCCGGCACAATGCGACTGTCTCGCCGAGTTCGACCGCCAGCCGTTCGAGCTCCGGTGTGGCAGCGGAGACCAGATCAAAACTCTCCCAGACCTTGTGGGACATTTCGAGAAACCGCTGGCCAAGGACATAGGTGCCGCGGGCTTCGTCCTGGCGCACCAGCCCATAGGCGATCAAAGTGCGCAGGATACGGGCAAATGTGGGTTTTGGCAGGCCGGACGCGCGCAGGAGTTCAGCAAAACGCAAAGGCTCGGGCGCATCGGCAACCATGTCCAGAAGGGTCAGGCCTTTCGCCAGTGCTGCTGTGCCACCCGGTGTCTCAGGTTTCATTGCCTCTTCTCCCCGGCGAGGCGTCGCTGCCTTGCTGCGGCGGCCTCTTCCAGCATCCGGTCGATCGTCCATTCCGCCTCAAACCCCAACGTGTTTCTGATACGCTTGTTCGAGGTGTGGTAATAAACGCCCTCACCGGGAAAATCGACTGGCACGATGGGCAGACCGGTCAACGTCGCGATACGCGGCAGAAGTTCGGCGAAATCCGCCGGTTCATTTCCACCCAGGTTGAATGTGCCGCCGGCCGCATCGGGATGATCAAGCGCAAGAAGAATGCCGGTCACCATGTCACGGGTGTCGGTTAGGTGCATTCGAAACGGCCGGCCATTTTCGTTGCGCGCCAACACATGGGCCGGCACTCCGATATCCTTCGCCTTCAGAAGATCGGCGACAGCCGTGTTCCCGAAACTCTCTTGCTGGCGGATGCGTGGGCGCAGGAAGAAGCGTGGACCGGAGAAAAAACTGTCTTCATCCAGCAATTCGGAAGCGTCCTGCGTATGCGAAAAACGCAGGATCACCGTTTCCATCGAGCCGGCCCGCTGGTGAAAGCGCACCAGTTCTTCGCCGAGCAGCTTGCTCAGTCCATAGGGTGAATTCGGCTTGAGCGGATGGTCTTCGGTTACCGGCAGGAATTCCGGGCGGTTTTCAGGATATACCTCACCGGAAGAGGCAAACACGAAACGACGTACGCCAGTAGCCGAGGCGGCATCCAGCAGGCGGCGCGTACCTTCGACATTCACAGCAAACATGAGATCACGGTCCGTCGGAGCCCAGGACATGAAGGCGCCGAGATGCAGGATATCGGTGATGCCGTGAGTAGCCTCCGCCAGTCTGTCTGCATCCTCAAGCGAGCCAATAATTTCGTCTCCACCTGTTCCCGATGGACGCAAATCAAACCCCCGCACCATCCGGCCCTTGTCGCGCAAAGCTGCAACTACGGCGCGGCCAACACGCCCGGACGATCCGGTAACAAGGATCATAGCCGTTCACCCGTCTTTTGATCAAAAAGGTAGAGTTGAGCAGGATCAAAGCCAAGCCTGATCTCCTCGTCCCGCGGCAGGCTGCCCGTATGCGATACGCGAGCAATCAGCCCCTTGGATTTGCCCTCTTCACCATCAGCGATCCGGGCGCCCTCGGCGTCGAAATAGACGTACTTTTCGGATCCCAAGCTTTCGACGAGTGTTGGCCTTACACCAAAGGTGACGGGGGCATCGCCCAGAACGAGATGTTCCGGTCTAAGGCCCACCACCACCGGCCCCTGACCGCTGGTGGCTCGCGGAAGTGAAATCTGCTGGCCAAAAGCGGTAAGCTTGCCGTCGCGCAGTTCCGCATTCAGGAAGTTCATGCCCGGCGAGCCTATGAAGCCGGCAACAAACAGATTGGCAGGATTATTGAACAACTCGTCAGGTGCGGCAATCTGCTGGATTATCCCTCCCTGCATGATGACAACGCGATCAGCCATTGTCATCGCTTCGACCTGATCATGGGTCACGTAGACGGTGGTGACGCCGATACGCTTATGCAGAGCGCCGATTTCAGCGCGCATATGGACACGCAGTTTGGCGTCGAGATTAGACAGCGGCTCATCCATCAAAAATGCCTGCGGTTGGCGTACGATGGCACGCCCCAGTGCCACACGCTGGCGTTGACCACCCGACAAGTCCTTGGGTTTACGGTCGAGATAGGGAGTTACTTCCAGGATACGCGCCGCATCATCGACACGCCGGTCAATCTCGGTTTTGTCGGTGCCCCGCATTTTAAGGCCAAAGCCAATATTCTGGCGCACCGTCAGATGGGGATAAAGCGCGTAGTTCTGAAACACCATGGCGATATCGCGATCGCCGGGCGCCAGATCGGTCACTTCGCGGTCGCCGATGAAGATCTGACCTTCGGTGGCAGGCTCCAGACCTGCCAGGATCTTCAACATGGTAGACTTGCCGCAGCCGGAGGGGCCGACCAGTACAACAAACTCTCCATTTTCGATTTCCAGCGAAAAGGGTCTGAGCACGTTCAGCGCGCCATAAGACTTGCTGACATTGCGAATTGAAATATTGGCCATGCTTATTTCTCCGCGCCAGCGGTAAGACCGCCGACCAAATAACGTTCAAGGAACAGGTAGATTGCGATGATCGGCAGAGCGATGAACACCGATGCGGCGGCGATGTCGTTCCAGTAGGTGACATATTCGCCCTGCATCGTGGTGATGCCGAGATTGGCCGTCCAGTTGTCGGGCGAATTGACCAGGAATGTCCGCGCATAGGCGTAATCGGCCCAGCTGAGCACGAAGGCATAAAGTGCTGTGGCAGCCAGACCCGGGGTTGCGATCGGCAGGACGACACGCACCATGGCACCGATCGGCGAGCATCCATCAACCATGGCCGCCTGTTCAAGCTCTTTCGGGATCGTGTCGAAATACCCTTTCAGCATCCATGTCGCGAAGGGAATGATCATGGTTGAATGTGCGAGCACCAGCGTCCAGAGGCTTCCGATCAGGCCGAAACTTGAAAAGATCGAGAACAGGGGGATGACCAGCAGCGTGGCGGGCAGCATCTTTGCGGTGAGGACGAAAAGCCCCATCGTTGCACCACCGCGCATCGAATAACGCGACAACGCATAACCGGCACTGACCGAAACCAGCATTGAAAGCGCCACGGAACCCACCGCCGCCAGCATCGAATTCCACAGCCAGAGCAGGATCGGCTTTGCCGCCCAGACGCGGGCGAATACATCCCATTGCGGATTATCCGGCCAGAAAGTCGGTGGAAGACGGTAAAGTTCGTCGGTGGTGGACAGCGCCGTGACCAGCAGCCAGTAGACCGGGAAGAGGATCATCACCAGCGTGAAGATCACGGTTGCATAAAGTGCGAGGCTTTGTGCCAGTGTGCGTCTCATCAAGGCCTCCTCAATAGATAGATTTCGAACGTCGACCGAGCATCAGCACGCTGGCGATGATGCAGATGACCAGCGTCAGCACACCGACAGCGGCGGCACGGCCAAAATTGTGATACTGGAAGGCCTGATCGTAGGTCATGATCGACAGTGTCTGCGTTGAACGAAGAGGGCCGCCGCCGGTCAGGACCTTGATGATGGAAAAGTCCCGGAACACCCAGAGCAGCGTGAGCACCAGCGTGACGCCCAGAACTGGCATCAGAAGCGGCATGGTGATCCAGCGGAACCGCTGAAAGGTATTTGCACCATCCACCTTGGCGGCGGCGTAATAATCGGACGGGATCGACTGCAGGCCCGCAAGGCACATGATCGAGACGAAGGGAAAACCCTTCCATACCATGGTGATCGCAACAGCCCAGAAAGCCGCTGTCGAACTACTGACCCAAGGGATCATCTGGTCGGTGGAGCCAAGCTTTATCGCCAGCCAGCCGAACAGACCGAACGAGGTGTCGAACATCCAGGCAAAGATGACGACCGCGATGATTTCCGGCACAGCCCAGGGCAGCGCCATGCCGAGCCGGGCAACCGTGCGGCCCTCGAAACGGTTGTTGACGAGAAGCGCCGTGCTCAAGCCAACCGCAACGCTACCGGCGGTCACGACGACCACAAGCTTGACCGTCACCCAGCAGGCCAGCCAGAATTCCTGCGACGAAAACAGCCACACATAGTTGCTCACTGAGAACGGCCGGCTGGCGCCGCCGAGCCTCGGGATTTTGACCTGTTGAAAGGACAGGTCGATCGCCAGGATCAGCGGCCAGACGATGATGGCAGCGACCATCAGCACCGCCGGGGCGATCAGGATATAGCCGAGAAGATGCTGCCGGCTGGGACGCGCAAGATCAAAGAACTTACGCCGCCCCGCCTGAACGGTGTCGGTCATGATGGTCTCCTACGAATGCTTTGAGTTGCCCATGGCCCGCTGGGCGAACCGTGCCCCTGGTAACGGGTCAGCCTTTGATGCTTTCAGCCTTGGCCTGCATCGTCTTGGCGACCTCGGCCGGATCGAGATCCTGGATAATCATCCGCTGACTCTCCTCCATGATCATCTTGCTGAACTCGTTGTAATAGAGCTCAAGGCCGATCGGCACGCGGTCGATCCCCTTCTCGGATGCGGCCTTCATTGTCGCGAGCAGCACCGGGAAATGCGGAATGGTTTTCTCCACGCCGGAGACATCGGCCTTCGGGCTTGGCGGCGTGTTTCCGCCCATCGTCGCATAGCTGCGCTGGAATTCCGGTGTCATCGTCAGCTTGATGAAATCCCAGACAAGCTGCTTCTGGTCGTCGGGGATATCGGACGGCATGGCCAGCACATTCGACGATCCACCAAGAGGCGGCGTCAGCGGCGGCGCGACGTAGACTATATCGCTCTTGGCCGAACCCTTTTCAGTTGTGCCGTAAAGCCATGGTCCGTCCAGGCGCATGGCCATCTTGCCATCGGCAAACAGCTTGCGCACATCACTGGCGCTCATGTCGACCGGACTGATGCCACTCTTCATCACGGTCTTCCAGCGCGTCAGCCCCTCGACCATTTCAGGCGTATCGATTGTGATATTGCCTTCCTTGTCGGTCCAATAGGCGCCCGCGTCGATGATGTAGTTCAGCATCTCGGTCAGATACTGGCCCGGACCACCTTTCGTCTCATGTCCCGTGCCGAACTGGTCGATGATACCGTCGCCGTTAAGATCCTTGGTCGTCGCCTTTGCCGCGGCCAGGAATTCGTCATAGGTCTTCGGCACGGCAATGCCGGCTTCATCGAGGATCTTCTTGTTATAGGCCATGACGAAACCGAAATAGTTCGTCATGATGCAGACGGTTTCGCCGTTCCATTCGCACGTCTTCTGGCCGGCCCAGCCGGTCATGTCGATACCGTCCTTCTTCAGCCAGGGATCGAGCGGTTCCAGCCAGCCGCTGTCCGCGAACATCTGGAATTCGAAGGATGCGAGATGCACGATTTGCGGAGGCTGGTTGGCGGCAAACAGCGTGGTCATCGTATCTGCATAGGAACTTCGCTCAGCCTTGGTGAACTCTATCTTCACGCCCGGATGCTGCTTCTCGAACTCGGCGATGGCCGAATGCCACCAATCACCGGTTCCGGCGTCGTCGGTCTGCCAGGAAATGAATTTCAATACCGTATCGGCCATGGCCGGTGCAAAGCCGCCCATCGTCATCAAAGCTGCAGTCGCGGCACCGAGCGCCAGTCTTTTCACTCTCTTGTTCATGGCTTCCTCCTCCAAAGAACCAATTCAGATACGTTCAAGCAGACCGAGCGCCACCTCCGATGGCTTCACCCCAAGTCCAGGCCCGGATGGCAGATGATAGAGACCTTCGCGGCTATCCATGTCACCTGAGAGAAGACGACGGTTTGGCTCGAAGATCGAATGCTGGAATTCGTGCCCCTTGAGCGTCGGCAGTGTCGATGACGCCTGCAGGCTCGCGGCCAGAAATATACCGGCGCCGACCGTGGCATGCGGGATTACGTCGATACCGTGATCAGTGGCAAGTTCACCAATGCGGATGAAATTGGTAATGCCCTTGTGGCCCATCTCTGGCTGCACGATAGCGATGCGGCAACGCTCGATACGGGCGCGCATATCCCAATGGGTACGCCATTCCTCGCCGACCGCGATCGGAATATCCGTACCCCTCGAGACTTTTTCCAGGCCGGCAATATCCTCGGTCCAGACCGGTGCTTCGGCAAACCACGGATCGAACGGCGCCATCTCGGCAATCAGTTCAAGCGCCCGTTCCGGCGTCTGGTTCCAATGCATATCCGCAGCAATCTTCGCCGCGGGTCCGAGAACCTTGCGCAGGTTCTCCATTTCCGCAGCCGGGCCGTCATCCGCCACAGGCGTTGCGAATTTGAAGGCATCGAACCCCCGATCCTGCCAGTATCTTGCCAGCTCGCCGCGGGCCTGGAGCGTCTTCTCCGGCAGACCGGAGACATAGGCAGGAAAGCTTTCGACGCCCCCGCCGAGCAGATCACGAACCGATTTTCCCGCTTCCTGACCCGCAATGTCCCACAGCGCGATATCGAGGGCTGCCAGTGCATCAACGTAGAAGCCACCGGTATAACCGCGTACCCGCATCATGTCGTAGAGATCGTCGTAGATCGCGGACGGGTCCGACGCGTCACGACCGATAACGAAGCCGGCAAGAAGATCGTTGATCAGAGCGGCAACGGCACCGGGCGCGACGATACCGTAGGTTTCACCCCATCCAACCGTACCGGCCCGCGTCGTCATGCGGACGAGAACGCTGCGGTCGAAGGTGGGATAGACCGTGCGGTTACCCTTGCGGACGATATAACCGTTCGGGTTAACTACCTCACCTTCCCGCAATGCGCCGAGATAGGGCACCTTGCGCGGCTGGGTGAGAGTAAAAACCTCAATGGTTTCGACGGGGCTGTTCATGCAGCCTCCGGAGCCAGAAGGCCGAGTTCAACCAGGTTTGCATCAATGTCCGCAATGGCCGCGGCGTCGAGTTCCGGTGTAGGAGCGCGCACACCGACGCCCTCGATCACGGCTCGACGCGCCAATACATACTTGGTCAACCGCATGCGGTAAACCGCCTGCAGGACGAGAAGCGGCAGAGTGCGAACATAGATTTGGCGGGCCTCATCGCGCCTGCCGGCGGCAAGCGCCCGGTCAATCGCCACATGTTCGCCGGCAATCTCCAAGGCCGGCATGGCCGCAGTCGCGCCGCGCGCATATTCGTCGAGAATATAACGCGCGCCACCGCCACCGATGACGCCTTTCAGGCTTTCCGGCGCATGGGCGATGATGTGGCTGATCGCCGGCCCTGCCGGCAGCGTCTCTTCTTTCACATAGGAAACATGTGGCAAGGCACGGATGATCTCGACGATCGCCTGCGGCGACAGATCTGAACCGCGAGGGGCCGGCGCATTCTGGAGGATGATCTCCACGTCCGGCAGCGCCTCGACCACCTTGCCAAGAAATTCGATAAGGGCCGCTGCATCGGTGCCTACCGACTTCGGTGGCTGTACCATCAGATGGCGAATACCGAGGCCTGCCGCGATCCGGCCATGCTCCACCACGTCGCGCCAATCAGCGGCGCTTGCGCCGGCAACCACGGGTACCCGGCCCGCCACGCTGGCAACGACGATCTTCAAAAGTCCCGCACGTTCTTCTGTGGTGAGATTTTCCACCTCGCTGGCGAAACCAGGAAATACGACACCATCCACACCCTGATCGAGGGCGAACTGCACCAGCCGCGACATCCCCGCCTCATCAACATCGCCATTCGCCAAAAAGGGCGTTGGCAGGACAGGCAAGATGCCCTTCAGACCAGTTGCCATTTCTTCACCTCCCAATGAAGTATCATAATGTGAAACTATGAATTCACTAATTGACACTACATATGCTTGCGCCCTATGACAAGCCCCCAGATGAAATGAGCGGAGGAGGCTCACGACATGGCAACAGAAACAGCGACAATCGTCGTCGACTGGGGAACCACTTCCTTTCGAGCAACGCTGATCGATGACGACGGCAACGAAATGGAGAACATCGAGACGCCCCAAGGTATCTCGAAGCTCAACAAGGGCGACCATGAAGCGGTCCTGATGACGGCGCTTGCTCCATGGCTGTCCACTCACGGAGCCTTGCCCATTGCCGCACTCGGGATGATCACCAGCCGCAACGGCTGGATCGAAGTTCCCTACGTGCCCTGCCCTGCAGGTCCGGCTGAGCTTGCTGCAGGCAGCTTGCGGAAATCCTTGCCGAACGGATCTGATCTGGTGTTTCTGCCGGGCCTGACGGATCCCTCACGCAGGCCCTTCCCCGACGTCATGCGCGGTGAGGAAATTCAGGTTGCCGGACACGGGCTGGCTGACGACGCAACAATCATCATCCCCGGGACCCACAGCAAGTGGACCAAGGTAAAAGCCGGCCGTATAGACAGCTTTCAAACCTTTGTGACCGGCGAAATCTTTGCGCTACTCTTGAACAATTCCTTCATCGCCCGCGGTGCAACGCAGCCACCGGTGGATGATCCGGAAGCCTATCTCCGGGGGCTTGAAGAGGCGAAGAGCTCCTCGGCGATGCTCTCCCTGCTGTTTTCGGCGCGGACCGGCGGACTGGTGGGAAGGCTTACCGCGGATCAATTGCGGTCCTATGTCCACGGCATGGTAATTGGCCAAGAGTTCCGGCAGGCGCGCGAGGCTGGCTGGTATTCGGAAGGTGACGAGGCCACCATTGTCGGGAATGACGGTCTCAACGACCTTTATGTGATTGCCGCGACTGTATTCGACCTCAAGATCACCTTGGGTGCCGACGACGTCCTGATCCGTGGCGCGCTCGATGTAATGCGTCGCTCGCTTTCATAGACGCGATGCAGCAAGGCGGGAGCTCGCCGGAGAAACACTTCCAAACACATGTCCGAGGGTAAATATGTACGATTTTCCAGTCAGTATCGGCACAGGTCGACACGAAAACGATATCATCACGGTGCTGACGCGACTTGAGCGCGTCGGCCTTCCTGCCAATCCGATCGCCTTTTATGGCTCGTCTTCCTTCCGTATCTGGAGTTCCATCACAGAAGATCTAGGCTCGCTGGACGTCGTTAACCTGGGTTTCGGAGGAGGTACATTTCTTTCAGGCATCCACTACATGGATCAGCTTTTGACGCCGCTGAGACCAAGCAGGATAGCGCTCTATTTTGGTGAAAACGATATCGCCAGTGATGGCCTTACCGCCCATACGACGCTTGGCCATCTGAAGGATCTGAGAGAGCGGATTTCGCGCGTCATTCCGCAGTCGGAGGTTTTTGTTTTATCGATCAAGCACAGCCCGGCACGCTGGATTTACCGGCACGAGTTCGATCTGTTCAACCGGCTGGCAAGCGACTGGTGCGGCGGCCGGGATGACACCTCGTGGATTGAGGTCGGTACCGGCCTGATCGGCGAGAACGGGTTGCCCATGTTCCGGTACTATCTGCCCGATCTGGTCCACATGAATGCGGCGGGTTATGCGGTTTGGTCAGCATCGCTTAAGAAAGTCTTGCGGCTCTTAAGCCCGTCCATGCCCGCTGAGACCACGCTCTGACCCAACAAGATTGGCGTTCACCAGTTTCAAGTCGACATGCGCCGCAAAATCGGTGGTCGTGTCCGCAGCCACTGCCGGTTTCATACGCACCATCCTTCATACGATGAGATCCGGACATACCTCGGCGCTATGTGGCAAAAGCGAAAGACCGACATCATAACCGCGATATCATCCACGAGGCACAGCGTTCCCTCGTTGACTATCTTTCGTAACTATCGTTGCCTCCTTTCACGAGACGGTTATCGGCTACTTCGATCTTCGAAAACCGGCGTGGCGGCGATCAGCGCCCGTGTGTACGCATCCTGCGGATCGGTAAACAGTCGCTGCGGAACGTCGATTTCAACGATCCTGCCACCTTTCATCACTGCGACCCTGTCGCTGATATGGCGCACGACGCTGAGGTCATGGGCGATGAACAGGTATGTCAGGCAACGCTTTTCCTGCAGATCGACAAGCAGATTGATGATCTGCGCCTGCACGGAAACGTCCAGCGCCGAGATCGCCTCGTCGCAGACAATGAATTCCGGTTCGCAGGCAATCGCCCGGCCGATTGCCACCCGCTGGGCCTGGCCGCCCGACAGCTCGTGCGGAAAACGGTTTTCAAACATAGGACCAAGGCCCACGTCCGACAGGATGGCATGCACGCGGTCGCGCACCGTCAACCGTGTTGCGAGGCCATGATGCAGCAGCGGCAGCGCGATGGCGGACCCGACCGTGGCGCGCGGGTTGAGCGTCGAGAACGGATCCTGGAAAACGATCTGCAAATGGCGGCGCATGGCGCGGTTCTGAGCTGCAGTATTTTTGACGATATCCTTGCTGCGATACCAGACGGAGCCGGAGGTCGGGCGGGTCAATTGCAGCAGGCTCATGCCGAGCGTCGATTTTCCCGAACCGGATTCGCCGACGATCGATAGCGTCTCGCCGCGAAAGACATCGAAACTGACGTCCTGCAGCGCATGCACCTGTGACCGCGACTGCCCGAACTGCCCTCCCCTTATGTCGAAGGCGCGGGTCAGATTGCGTACCGAAACCAGCGCTTCGGCCGATCCCTGTGTGTCTGTCATCGGGCAAGCTCCCTTGCTTCGTCATGCGCCACGAAGCAGGCCGCCCGGCGTTCTCCGTCCATCGGCAGGAGAGCCGGCGGTTCGACCTGACATCGCTGTTCGCGCCGTTCGCAGCGCGGTGCAAACGCGCAGCCGGCCGGGCGACGCGCCGGATCCGGCGGCAGGCCGTCGATCGTCTTCAGCCGACGAGCCGCGCCGCGATTTGCCACCGGCATCGATGATATCAATGCCTGCGTATAGGGGTGAACCGGCGCAAAACAGATCTGCTCCGCAGTGCCTTCCTCGACGATACGCCCGGAATAGAAGACCGCGATCCGGTCGGCGATCTGCGACAGCAGCGCGAGGTCGTGCGATACCCAGATAACGGAAAGGCCAAACTGGCGGCGGATGTCGAAGATCAGATCGACGATCTGCGCCTGCGTGGTGACGTCCAGCGCGGTGGTCGGTTCATCGGCAATCAGCAGGCTTGGCCGACAGGCGATGCTCATGGCGATCATCACCCGCTGGCGCATGCCGCCGGACAGTTGATGCGGATAATTCGACAGGCGGCTTTCGCCACCCGGAATGCCGACCAGCGTCAGAAGTCGACCAGCCTCCGCCCACGCCTCTTTGCGGCCGAGACCGACGTGGTAACGCAAAGGTTCGCTGAGCTGCGCGCCGATGGTCATGACCGGGTTGAGCGATGTCATCGGGTCCTGGAAAACGAAACCAATGCGGCTTCCCCGCAACTTCGCCAATCTCGTTTCCTTCTGGGCAAAAAGATCCTCGCCCTCGAAGACGGCGCTGCCGGAGCTGACCCGCAACGCCGGCGGCAGGATACCGAGCAGGCTGAGCATGGACACGCTCTTGCCGCAGCCGGACTCTCCGACGATGCCGAGAACCTCGCCCTCGTTCAGCGTCAGGTTGACGCCGGTGACGATTTCCGCCTCGCCGGTTCCGGTCTGTCGCGCCACGCGCAGATCGCGAACCGCGAGGAGCGGGGTTTTGCTTATGGCGTCAGTCATTTTTTGCCCTTGGGATTGAGCGCATCGTTGAGACCATCCCCGACAAAGGCAAAGGCCATGGTGATGATGGCGAGCGCCAGTGCCGGTACGATGAGAAGATGCGGATAGGCGCCCCAGACGCGCATGCCGTCGGCGATCATCCGGCCCCAGCTGGGCGTCGGCGGCTGGACGCCGATGCCGAGGAAACTGAACGAGCTTTCCAGCACCATGGCGGTGCCGAGACCGAAACTGACAGCGACGATGACGGGACCAAGCGCGTTGGGTACGACGAAAGAGCGAATGATCGTCGTGGGCGGAAGCCCAAGCGCGATGGCCGCGGTGACATAGTTGGCATTGCGGATGGACAGAACCTGCGCCCGCATCAGTCGCGCATATTGCGGCCATTTGATCAGCGCGATCGTGCCGAATACCAGTGACAGGTCGAGGAATGTGGTGTCGCGAAACATCGGGTTGCCGGTTTTGAGGAAAAGGTCTTCCATCCAGCCGCTGAGAAGCGGCGTCAGCGAGGTATTGATGACCACCACCAGTAGTAGACTGGGAACCGCCATGGTGACGTCAGTCAGCCACATGATCGTGCGGTCGGTCACGCCGCCGACAAAGCCAGAGACCGCACCGGCAATCGCACCGATGGAAAACGACAGCACGGTCACGAAGAAGGCAACAATCAGCGCCGTGCGCGCACCACCGACGATGCGGGCAAACAGGTCTCGCCCGAGATTGTCGGTGCCAAGCCAGTGGGTGAGGCTGGGACCCGAATTGACACGGGCGAGATCCTGCTGGGCAAAATCATAGGGTATCAGCCACGGCCCGAAGATGGCGGAAAGGACGTAAAATGCTATGATGACGAGGCCGAGCATGGCCAGCCGGTTGCGACGAAGCCGCAGCCAGGCGTCGCGACCGAGACCAGCGGGTGCCTGTTCGGCGGTATCGGGCTGGGGCTGCTGCGATGTCATAGAGGATTGTCCGGTCATGGCTGTCCTCACCTTGCCTGCACGCGCGGGTCGAGAAGCGTATAAAGCACTTCGACAAGAAGATTGGCCGACAGCACCGCCACCGTGCCGATCAGCACCAATGCCATGATCACCGGATAATCCGAATCCGTCATGGCGCTGATCGTTAGGCGTCCGAGCCCCGGCAGGCCGAACACCACTTCCACAAAAATGGCACCGTTGATGAAGGTGATGAGGATGATGCCGAGTTGGGTGACGATCGGTGTCAGCACCGGCCGCATGACGTGATCCACCGCGATGCGAAAACGCGGCACGCCCTTGGCAACAGCCGTGCGAATGAAGTTTTCGGACAGGATGTCGATCACGGCGGCGCGCGTCTGGCGCTGGATCAAGGCGATCGGCTGCAGGGCCAGAACCAGAACCGGCAGGATGACGCGCGGATCGGTGAGGCCGCCCCATCCGATCGGCAATGTTTCGCCCGGTCGCAGGATGATCAGCGACACGAGCATCAGCGGGCCGATGACATAGGCGGGGACCGCCCATAACAACAGCGCCACGGACGTCACCACATTGTCGAGTGCCCGCCCCTGATGGAAGGCGCAGGCCATACCAAGCGGCACGCCGACAAGCGCCGTGACCACGATGGTGACCAGCCCGAGCTGTAGCGACACAGGTGCTGCGACCGTGATGATGGAGCTGACTGGGCGGCCCGAGACAAGCGAATTGCCGAGATCGCCATGCAGCAGGTTCCACAGATAGGAACCGAACTGTTCGAGGAACGGCCGGTTGAGCCCGGCGGCCTCGCGAATGGCGTCGATGCGAGCCGGATCATAAGCGACGTCACCAGGCGCGCTGAGGAACATCAGCTTGATCGGGTCGCCTGCGCCATAAAAGGCCAGTGCGTAGATGCCGAACATGACGACGAGGATCGACGGTATCCATGTCAGCACACGCTTGAGAATGAAGAAGGCCATTCAATTCCTCTGAAAACCGGAGCGTGGCTGCGGACCTTGGAGGGCGCGCAGCCATGCATTAGGCTTAGCTGCGGCTTACGGTGACGTTCCAGGGCTCGCTGACCTGCCAGTCCATGTTCTTCTCGATGCCCTTCACCCACGGCATCGCCATCTGCGGCATGTTGCGATAGGCCCACGGAATGTAAATGGCATCGTCGGCGGCCAGCTGCTGCGCCTGTCGGGCAAGCGCCAGCCGTTCTTCCGAACCTGCGGCAAGGATGGATGCCTTGTCCAGCAATGCGTCCACCTGTTCGTTCTTGTAGCCGCCGAGCTTGTTCTTGGCATTCGATGACGAGGAATGCACGATGCCGCGCAGATAGGTTGTGCTGTCGGAAACGCGCGTGCCGACATTGTCACGGAAGATCTGGACGCGGTTCTGGTCCGGGCCTTCGAACTTGTCGATCTGCGGCTTCATGGAAACGGACTCAACGCCAAGCACCGTGCGCCACTGCTCGGCGATATACTGGGCCGCCGCTTCTGCGACCTGGCGGGAAATGCCGACAAAATTGATGCGCGGGAATGCCGCCGCACTGCCATAACTCGATTGCGCCAGAAAACGGCGCGCCGCATCCGGATCGAATGGCAGTTCGCGGAAATTCGGATCGATGCCGGGCACGGCCGTCAGGATCTGCGTTGCGCGCACTTCCGGACCCTGCGGGAAGGTGAGCTTCCAAAGCTGTTCGCGATCCACCGCAGAGATAAGCGCCTTGCGCACGTTGATATCGTCGGTCGGCTTGCGGCTGATGTTCAGCCAGAAATGATCGCCTTCTGGCGCCAGTGGGCCGGAGAGGAAATTCGCGCCGAGATCGTCGATCAACGTCGTCGTCTGGATCAGGGTGTGGACGTCGAACTGACCCGACTTGAGAGCGGCCGTTGCCGTCGAGGCATCCTCGATGACCTGAACCTCAATGCGGCGCAGCGACGGCGCAGGCCCCAAAAAATTGGCGTTGCGTTCGAACACGAAGGTTCCGGCATCCAGATCCATCTTGACCGGCACGAAAGGACCGCTGACGATAACGGCGTGATCGCTTGGGTTCCACCAGCCGGGCACTTCATTGCCGTCGGCGCCACGCGCCAGCGACACCTTGACGATCGGTGCCAGATGATTGGCAAGTTTTGCCGCAAACATCGGGTCCTGCGCGCTCAACCGCACCTCGACCGTGCGGTCGTTGAGGGCAACGACGCCCTCGAGCACGGTCGCCTTGCCGCCGGTGATCGCACCATAACCCTGAACCGTGGACAGCACCTGATCGATGCGCTGGTTCTTGGTGGCCGGCATCGCTGCCAGTTCCCACGAACCCTTGACGTCGGCCGCCGTGATCGGGCTGCCATCGGAGAAGCGTGCCTTTTCGGCAATCTCGAACTGCCAGACCGTGTTGTCGGCGTTGGCGCTCCATTTTGCAAAGATGTACGGCTTCAGCTCGCCCTTGCCGGTATAATAGAGCGGCGAAGCCACCCAGAAGGAATTCAGGCGATAGCTCTGACCACCACCACGCAGCGGCGACCAATCTGAGGAGAAGGCGGGGTGGATGATGCGCAGTACGTCGTTCTCCGCCGCAAAAGCCTGGCGCGCTAAAAGACCGCCGGCCAGAGGCGCCAGACTGCCAATACCCAGAAGCTTCAGTGACTGCCGGCGGTTCATCGCCAGCACACCGTTGCTGCCGCGATTTCGAATATCATGTTCCATGTTTACGTCTCCTGATCAGGTTGAGATCGCGGCATTTCGCCAGCGGCCGTCAAATGCGATGAAAGGCAATGTCAGTGATCGACGACGGAGCCGTCGAAATGGGCACGCATCTTGATGTTCTGGATCGGCCGTTCACGACGCGGGAATTTTTCCTCGAAACCCGGCCGCAGCTCGACGCCAAGACCCGGACCATCCGGGATGGCAAGAAAGCCACCTTCGGCCTTGGGGAAATCAACGAGCATGTCCTCGCCGGCGAGACCAGTGCGCTGGTCGATATGCGGCGTGCCGAGCGGATATTCCTGGATGGCGAAATTGGGGATCACCGCATCGATCTGCAGGCAGGCTGCAAGTCCGATCGGGCCGACCGGATTGTGCGGAACGATCTGTGCATCGCTGGCTTCAGCCATCGCTGCGATTTTCTTGGCCGCGGTGATGCCGCCGCAAACGCCAACGGAGACGCGCAGATATTCGGCCGCACGAGTATCGAGCAATTCCTGGAACTGCTGGATGTTGATGAAACGCTCGCCGGTGGCGATCGGGATGGCGATCTTTTCGGCAACCCGTGCCATGGCCGGGATCGATGCCGGTTTGACCGGATCTTCGTAAAACAGCGGCAGCGACGGCTCGACCAGACGGGCAAGCGTGATCGCCTCCGGCACCGACAGGCGGCGATGCAGCTCGAGGCAGATATCGACCTCAAGTCCGACGGCCTTGCGGACCCGCTCGACGAGCTCGGCGCCCGCCTGCATCTGCGAAGCATGAGAGCGGTAATGGACGCTGTCGGCGTCATCCATCAGCGGATTGAGATGGCCGATCGCGGTAAATCCCTGCTCCTTGCGCATCTGTGCCTGCTCGACGAATTCGTCGGCGCTACGACCCTTGACCCAGGCATAAAGGCGGACGCGATCACGCATTCGGCCTCCGAGCAGCTCGTGGACGGGCACACCCAGTGCCTTGCCCTTGATATCCCAGAGCGCCATGTCGATGGCGGATACCGCGCCGTTGATCGCCGCACCCGTATAGTGGTTGGCGCGCAACATCACATTCCAGTGTCGCTCGATCGTCGTCGGGTCCTGCCCTTCCAGAAACCGTCCGAAGCGCTGGATGGCGGCGGCGGCGGCATCATAATGCCCCCAGGTGCCGCACTCGCCGTAGCCGACAATGCCCTTGTCAGTGGTGATGCGCACGAACAGGAAAATGTCCGCGTATATTGGCTCGACCGATGTGATTTTCATGTGTCTTTGATCGCCTCGATATTGTCCATCAATTCGCTAGAGAACGGATTTCCAATCTTTTGCGGGAGACCGGAAGGTTTTTGCTCAAGCAAATAAAACGGTAGCAAACGGTTTCATTCAATGATATGTATTTCATTTAATAAAACGCATGGACCGTGCTTGTCAAGATTTGCGTGATGACTAGGATATCCGGATGACACTCGATTCAGCCGAAAACCACGAAAATGCACCGCCTGCAGGCGTCCTTGATCGGGGACTTCTGATCCTCAGCCTGTTCACCATGGAGCGCAGCCAGATGCATTTGCGCGAGATCTCGGAGATCTCGGGCCTGGACAAGGCAACGACACTCAGGGCACTGAAATCGCTATCGAATTGGGGATTTCTGGAGCGGCATGCGGATGGCAGCTATTCACCGGGGCCGATGAACATGCGGCTCGCGGCGATCTTCAAGGCGACGTCCAATCTGGTCAACCGGATCGCAGAGCCGCTCAACCGGATTAGCGATCAGGTTAATCAGGTAACCGCCTTCTACATCCGGACGGAAAGCAATCGGCTCTGTCTTGTTCGCAGCCGGATGAATCGTAACCACAGCTACTTCGTGGATGTCGGCGCGTCGGTCTCGCTTTCGCATGGCGGGTCGGCTGCACGCGTGCTTCTCGCCTATTCCGAGCCGGACAACCAACTCTATCGGACGGTCAGGGAAGACGGTTTTGCCATCTCGCGCGGTGAAAGGTTGAGGCATTATGCCTCGATCTCAATTCCACTATTCGAGGCGGACGGGATATTTCTTGGTGCCGTAACTATAAATGCCCTCAGCGTCGATGTGACGGACGAGGACTTCAAGAGATTTGCGGATATCGCTCGCACAGAAGTTCAGCGATCAGGCTTTGTGATCCGGCTCAAATAGCGGGTGGGTATGCCCCTCTATGAACACATCGCCTGGCATGCGGAAGGCGCTAAATTCGAGCGGGATTTCGGAGCGGCGGACTGACCTAAAGGTTGCTCACGTCAACCAACCCACGAGGCAGGCGATTCATGCATTCGGCTCCTGAATCAGTTACAAGAAACTGATCTTCGATCATCAAGGCCCCCAGTCCTTGGCCATAGAATGGCGCTTCCAATGCCACGACCATGTTCGGCTCGATGATCTCCATATTGCCGGCGGAAAAGAACGGCCATTCATCGATGCCGACACTTCCCCCAACCGCGTGTCCAAAATGGCCCCGGTAATATTCTGCAAAACCGTCCTTGCGCATCGATTGAAGCATCGCCGCATGAACCGAGCTGAAGGGGTTGCCGGGCCGGATCTGCTCAAGCCCGGCATGGAACGCCGTTTCGAGCGCCTTGAAGACATCGATCGCAAGCCCGGAAGGTCGACCAAATGTGTAGGTTCTCGCTCCGTCTGAAGAATAACCGTCGACGAGCGTCCCAACGTCAGCCTTGATGAGGTCGCCCGGCGCCACCACAGCGGTCATGTTGGCAAGATCCGCGCCGACAGAAATGTAATCCCAATGTCCGCTGAGCGAGAACCCACCTTTGGAAGCGGCAATCTGCACACCGGCCTTCCAGGCGGTGGAAAGTTCCGGCAGGGATACGCCGGGCCTGATTGCCTGCACCATTGCCGTCAAACCGGCTTCGGCGGCTTCAGAGGCTCGCCGCAGGCGCTCTATCTCGTCAGCAGTCTTCACCGCCCGCAACCGTCGCAGCACAGTCGAGCCGTCCAGCCATGTAACCTGCGGCAAGCTCGCCTTGAGAGCTTTAAAATCGGCAGCCGGCATGAATTCGAGATCGGCAGCCAGACGCGCGTTCGTCAGGCCACGTTCTCGCAAGAGATCGCCGAGAAGAGCGAAGACCACGGATCGATCGAACGTCTCGGGACGAGGCCCGCCTGTACTGGCCCGTCGATAGGCTTCATTGATCTCCTGCACCGTCTCCGCACCGGTCACATCGAGCATGTCGATCCAGATGCGATGGGTTCGGATATCGACTTCGGGTGCCTTGGCGCGCAGCGCTGCTGCGGCGTGGTCGCTGACAATCGCCGCAAGGGTTGCGTCTGGCTGCGCCGGCACGAGCGCCACCGCGGCCCCTGCCCGCCCCCACATGGTCGCTACGCCTGCCGGTGCGCCGACAGCATAACGAAAAGCTTCCGGCTGGAAGAGGACAAGCGCATCGATTCCGGCTTCATTCATCAGTTTTGCTGCACGGTTTCGGTCGATATCGCTCATGTCCTGATCCAATCCCTGATGTATGTGAAGGACTTAATGGGACTGAGCCAAAAAATCCAGAACCGAAACAAATTTCTCATACCCCTCTGCTGCAAGAGCAGCGCATTCCCTTCAAGACCGCTTTTTTACCCTCGTCGCTCTTCCGGTGGATGGCGACTAAGCTATGCTGCGCGACGTGAATGATGGCCCGATCGGCCAGTGAATGGGAGTTTTAAGATGAGCGGTTTGACGACCCTTATGGGCTCAACCCTGAAAAACAGACAGGCAAGCGCACGCACCGCGATTGCTGCGATCCTTTTTTCCGCTTTGACGGCAGGATATGCGCAAGCCGCCGATTTCGATGCGGATGCCACGATCAATATCGGTTCGCTTTACGAGCCGCAGAACCTGGACAACACGGCCGGCGCCGGCCAGGGTATCAACGAAGCCTTCAACAACAATGTCTATGAAGGACTTTTTCGGCTTGCTGACACAGGCGATGTGGAGCCGGTTCTGGCTAAGGAATTCAAGGTCAGCGATGATGGCCTTACCTACACGTTCACCCTGCAGCCGAATGTGAAATTCCATTCCGGCGATCCGCTCACCTCCAAGGATGTGAAGTTCTCGATCGAGCGTGTTACCTCGGCGGAATCAAAGAGCTCACGCAAAAACAGCCTGAAGCCGATCGCCGGAATCGAGACGCCTGACGATGCGACCGTCGTCATCAAACTCTCGTCCCGCTCCATCTCCCTGCCCTACAATCTCAGCTATGTCTGGATCGTCAACGATACGGCAACCAACCTGACCGCCACCGAAGACGGCACCGGGCCTTATGAGCTTGCGGACTGGCGCCGCGGTTCCTCGCTGGCTCTGACCCGCTTCGATGATTACTGGGGCCAGAAGCCCGATAATGGCGATGTCGTATTCCAGTATTTCACCGAGGCGACAGCGCTCAACAACGCGCTTCTGACCGGCTCGGTCGATATCATTACCTCAGTCCAGAGCCCGGATTCGCTTGCACAGTTCAAGGACAATGCCGATTTTACCGTCGCTGAGGGCCAGTCTACCACCAAGCTACTGCTGGCCTATAATGACCGCGTTGCTCCATTCGATAACGTCAAGGTTCGCAAGGCGCTGGCGCGTGCCGTGGACGATGCCAAGCTGCTGAAGGCCGTTTGGGGCGATTACGGCACGCTGATCGGCTCCATGGTGCCGCCGACCGATCCGTGGTTCGTCGACCTCACCAAGACCGACGCCTATGACGTCGAAGGTGCCAAGGCGCTTTTGAAGGAGGCCGGTTATCCGGATGGCTTCTCCTTCACCATCGATACGCCGAACTACGATCCGCATCCGATCGCCGCGCAGTTCCTGCAGAGCGAACTCGCAAAGATCGGCGTCAAGGTGAACATCAACGTCATCACCGCCAACGAATGGTATTCGAAGATCTACAAGGCGCATGATTTCCAGGCGACGCTGCAGGAGCATGTGAACCACCGCGACATCGTGTTCTACGGCAATCCCGATTTCTACTGGGGTTACAACAACCCGAAGGTTGTCGATCTGATCAAGCAGGCAGAAGCCAGCACCACGACAGACGAGCAGACGGCAAGGCTGAAGGAAGCCAACACGATCATTGCCGAGGATGCTGCCAGCAACTGGCTCTATCTCTATCCGCAGATCGTCGTGGCTGCCAAATCGGTCTCCGGCTATCCGCTCAATGGGCTGAACGCACAGTTTTTCGCGGGTAACATCAAGAAAGCCGATTGATTATCATCCTGCTCTCGGCAAATCGATAATCTGCGTTATAAGGCTGGCCGCCCGGTTCCTCCGGGCGGCTTTCCCATGAAAGGTGCCGACCATTCTTTCCTATCTGTTTCGTCGTCTGGTCATTCTTCTCATATCCATCCTCATCGCGGCTGCGGTGCTGTTCCTGCTTCTGAGGCTGTTGCCGGGTGATCCCGCCAATGCGCTGGTCTCGGTCGGCGCCGACCCCGAGCAGATCGAGGCGGCGCGCCGCCAGGTGGGCTCTGACCTGCCGCTCTCTGAACAATTCTTCCGCTTCGTCTCCAGCCTGGCTCGCTTCGATCTCGGCACATCCTTCATCAGCCATGCGCCTGTCCTGCCGGAGATCGGCAAGCGGCTGGCGATAACCGTGCCGTTGACCCTCATGGCGTTTCTGCTGGCGCTTGCGATCGCGCTGCCGCTCGGGATCATTGCCGCGGTCAAATCGAACCGCTGGTACGGTTTTCTGATATCGGTCGTCTCCCAGCTCGGAATCGCTGTTCCTGTCTTCTGGATCGGCATTCTTCTGGTAACCGTCTTTGCGGTCAATCTCAGGCTTTTTCCTTCCGGCGGCTTTCCTCCACGCGGCTGGCAGCGGCCGGAAGCGGCATTTGATGCGCTCGTTCTCCCGGTCATCACCATTGCGATCGTCATGTCGGCGTCACTGATCCGCTACGTGCGCTCCGCGACCCAGGATGTGCTCGGCAGCGATTATCTGCGGACCGCGCGTGCACTTGGCGCAAGCTTTACCGAGGCGTTGATCCGCCACGGTATCCGTAACGCATCCGTGCCGGTCATTTCGGTCCTCGGCATCGAGCTTGCCTCAACCCTACTTGGTGCCGTTGTCGTCGAACGCGTCTTTTCGCTGCCAGGTCTCGGCTCCATGCTGCTGCTCGGCATAGAGCAGCGAGACTATCCCAACGTGCAGGGCGTGCTGTTCGTTTCTACCCTTCTGGTTCTGCTCGTAGGCTTTCTCGCCGATCTGGCACAGCGGCTGATCGATCCACGCTTGAGAGACCGCAGCGGTGGGGCAGCACGATGACCAACACCACGACCATGACAAGCTCGGAACAGGGACGGAAGCGACGCTCCTGGACAATTACGATCGGCGCCCTGATTGTCGGCCTGCATCTTGCTATCGGCCTCATGACACTGATCTGGACGCCTTACGACCCAGCCGCGATGTCGGGTGGGCGTCTGGAGGCCGTTTCGTTCCAGCATCTGGCCGGCACCGATAGACTTGGCCGCGATCTCTTTTCGCTGATCATGATCGGCTCGCGTATCTCGCTGACCGTCGGCACCGGAGCGATCATCATCGGCGGGTTGATCGGCATAACGATCGGACTTCTGGCAGCCTTCGCATCGAAGACCCTGGATGACGTTCTGGCCGCCGGCCTCGATATCCTGATCGCCTTTCCAACACTGCTGCTTGCCATGCTGATCGTTGCATCGAGCGATGGCGCAAGCCTCTGGACCGCGATCATCGCGATCGGCATCGCCAATTCCGCCATTGTCGCGCGGCTCACACGCATCCTAACCAAGCGCGTCCTGTCCATGGATTATATCACCGCCTCACGGATATCCGGCACGTCTTGGATGGGCGTCGTGTGGATCCATGTCCTGCCGAACATATGGCCGACATTGCTCGTCAATCTGGCGCTGCAATTCGGCCTCGCCGTCATTGCCGAGGCCTCGCTCTCCTATCTCGGCCTTGGCGCTCCGGCCCCGAATGCATCATGGGGGAGGCTGCTGCAGGAAGCACAGGCGACCGTATACACGGCCCCTATCGGCGCGATTGCGCCGGGTCTTGCGATTGTTTCAATGGTAATCGGCATCAACCTTCTCGCCGATGGCCTGCGCGATCTCGCCGACCCTACCCGCAGGAGCCGCCGATGACCCCATTGCTCAAGATCGATGGCCTTGCAATCCAGACTGGCGGAAAATCGCTGGTCGCAGATGTCTCGCTTTCAATCGATGGCGGAGAACGCGTCGGCCTTATCGGTGAATCCGGCTCCGGCAAGTCACTGACTGCACTCGCCGCAATCGGTTTGCTACCCGATGCATTGAAGGCGTCCGGTTCGGTCATGCTCGACGGTCGCCAGGTGATCGGCGCACGTGACCGTGATCTCGTGCCACTACGGGGAACGGCCCTGGCCGTCGTGTTTCAGGAACCGCTGACCGCGCTCGACCCATTGGTAAAGATCGGCCGGCAGGTCGGCGAGGCGGTCAAACGACGCGCCAGGCGTGACGGAGCCGCGACGGACAAGGCGAGCATCGCGAAAAAGGTGGTGGCGCTGCTCGATCAGGTAGCGCTGCCGGAGCCTCATCGCATCGTCGACGCCTGGCCGCACGAGATTTCCGGCGGACAGCGTCAGCGGGCAGCAATCGCCATGGCGCTTGCGTGCAAACCCAAGCTGCTGATTGCCGACGAGCCGACAACGGCGCTGGATGTGACCACACAGGCCGAAATCCTCGCGCTCATGGCTCGTCTCGTAAAGGAACGGGATATGGCATTGCTTTTCATCAGCCACGACCTTCCGGTCGTCGCCGGCGCTGTGGACCGCGTGGTGGTCATGCAGCACGGCCGTATCGTCGAGACCGGCGCGGTCTCGGATGTATTCGGGCGACCGGGCCATCCCTATACACAAAGCCTTGTCGCGGCAGCGCGTGCATTCGACAACGCTCTGGAGATCGCCCGATGAGCCTCATCGACGTACGTGATGTATCCTTTTCTTACACGCGGCAGCGCAAGACGCTCCATGACGTGAACCTTACCCTGGAAAAAGGCCGCAATCTCGGCATTGTCGGCGAGTCCGGTTCGGGCAAGACGACACTGTTGCGCCTTCTGCTCGGTCTCAATCACCCCACGACCGGCGAGATTCGCTTCGAGGGGCGTCGGCTTGACCTCCGGAACCGCGAATTCATGCGTCGCTTCCGTAGCGGGGTGCAAGCAGTCTTCCAGGATCCCTATTCCTCACTCGATCCACGCCAACGGATTTTCGACATCATTGCCGAACCTCTCCGCTCGCTGAGCATCGAAGGCGACCGGAAGACTGCCGTCCTGCAGGCTCTAACGGCAGTCGGACTGACCGCCGATGCCGCCGAGCGTTATCCGCATGAATTTTCGGGCGGCCAGCGGCAGCGCATCGCCATTGCCCGTGCCATCGTTTCCCGACCCGATGTGATCCTTGCAGACGAGGTGGTCAGTGCGCTGGACCTTTCCACGCGAATTCGCATCGTCGAGCTTTTGAAGGAACTGTCGCAGACGACAACCTTCGTGCTGGTGTCACACGATCTGAGCCTCGTATCATCGCTTTGCGAAGACGTGATCATTCTGGAGCAGGGCCAGATCGTCGAGAGCGGGAAAACGCGCGCCATCCTGGCAAATCCCGGCCATGACTATACGCGCACCCTGCTGGCGAGCATTCCGCGCATGCCGAATTGATGTTATGGGCACCGTCTCCCGATCGACTGGACGAGGCTGCAAGGCAATTCAGTGATTTTTGACTGATCCCGGAAGTTCGGATCGCTGTTCCGCCAGCAGCCTTTTGCGGACGAGCACGCTCATCACCCGCGCTGCAGTCGAAAACTCCATTTCGTCCAGAGGCCCCTCACCTTCCCATGGCTTCGAAAGCCTGTCGACGACGCCCCCGGCAATGCTGGCCGGCACGATATCCGAGCACCCTCTAAGAGCCTCGAATACTTCCGATATTCGCACAGCCTGTTGACCGAAAGCGACCTCCGGCTCCGGAACATAAGCGTCCCAGTCTTCAAACTCGTGAAGGGCATCGCGAAAGAGATATTGCAGGGTGATTGGTGCGTGTCCGTCCTGTAGCCTAGGCAAAGTCGACGTCATACGTGTTCTCCCTTTTCGATGATCCGCAAAGATTACCGAGCCATATTCACAAGACGACACTCGTGAACGGCAACGCAATTGAACCGCTTGCGGTTCAGTAGGGCAGATGAATTCCCCAATAGAAGCTTTCGGGATGCCGCTTTTCCAGCGACGGCTTCTCGTCATCAGCCTGATTGAGATCGATACGGGCTTGCCGCTCTGAGCGTACCGCCAGGTCCTGCGAAAGCCGAGGACGCGCCGAAAACGCAAAGAGGTCAAACCCAAATAAAGGAAGGCTGCTCGCAATCATGAAACACCTCCGGATCCGGTTCATCACAATACCGGATGCTCGGCCAGAACGTTGCTGCGGTCAACATTGTCTACAGAATTAGTACACTATTCTGCAGCCCATTTCTGGAGCTCTATTGCACGAACGCTTTGCGGTCAGAGTTTTTTATTTTTCGCAAGTGGGAAGGATCGATCCCGCCTTCGTCGCCCATTCGATGTCATCCGTCGAATGTGAGATCCAGAGCAGTTGCTATATCTGTAATGAGATCGTCGGTTTCCTCGAGCCCGACCGACAGGCGCAGATGACCGTACTTTCGAAACTCATCCGGCCAACGCTCGGAACCGCCTCTTGCCGTTGCGCCAACATGTACGATCAGGCTCTCATCGTGCCCCAGTGAGACGGCTGAAGTAATCACTTTCAGGTTCGAAACAAAGCGATTTTGTATCGCAGGATCACCTTCGAGAGCAAACGCGATCACACCCCCAAATCCCCTGGCGCCGAACTGACGTGTGGCAATTTCATGCTGCGGATGGCTCTGCAATGACGGGTGATGGACATAGGCGATGCGGGGATCGGACGAGAGATGGTGTGCGACGAACTCTGCGGACCGGCAATGTTGTGCCAACCGTAAAGGAAGGGTCACGGAGCCACGCATGATCAGCCAGGCGTTGAACGGCGCGATGCTTCCGCCGACATCTACAAGTGCGTCGCCCTTTATGCGTTGGACAAGGTCCCTACTGCCTATGACGGCCCCACCCATGGCATCACCGTGACCATTGATGTATTTCGTCAGGGAGTGAATGACGAGATCGGCCCCGCTTGCCAAGGGTCGAAACAGAGGCGGCGGCGTAAAGGTCGAGTCGACGCTCAGAAGCACGCCCGCCTGCCGTGCAACAGAGGACAAGGCCGCGATGTCGGAGACCTTTGTCGTCGGATTTGCTATCGTTTCTGTATGTATCAGTTTCGTGTTCGGGCGGATCGCCGCTTTGACCGCCTCGATGTCGCTCGTATCGACGAATGTCGCTTCGATCTGGTAGCGCTCGGGAAGCAGTTCCGCAAAAAGACGCCACACGGCCTCGTAGGTAACGTCACTGACGACGACGTGATCTCCGGTTCTCAGCAGCGTGAAGAACACGGCGTGAAGGGCAGCGACACCGGTGGCGAACACGGCAGCATCCTCGCCCTGCTCCATGGCCGCAAGCTTCTGCTGAAGCCTGATCTGGTTGTGACCGGAATTTCTGGTGTAAAGCGCGATGCTGGTGTCGGACCAATCGACGTCGGAAGGATCGGTCGGCAAATGATAGGAGTTTGCCATGACGATTGGCGTCCGGATCGCTCCGGAGGCCGTATCGACCTCATTGCCACCATGTACCGCCAGCGTTTCGAAGGAAAGAGTGTTTGGGTCTTGTTTGTCCGGTCTTGCAGTCATCTTACCAACTCTAAAATCTGAGGTGCCGCCCGGCAGAGACCGCGCCTCATTGTCAAATATCTCTTGTCATCGATCATCCGCCTTCATCACCACCTGGATGGCGATCGGGCATCGCATGTCGGATGTGGTTTGAAGGGATCACGGAACGATCAGAGCCGACCTTTCCAGGGCACCAGCAGAACCTCAAGCAAACGAACCGCCAGACCGAATACGAACGCACATGCCGCGATAATCAGAATACCGACAAACACGACATCCGTTGCGAGGAAATGTGACGCAGACATGATTACGTAACCAATGCCTTGATTGGAAGCGATCAGTTCCGCGGCCACCAGCGTGCTCCAGCCGACACCAAGTGCGATACGGATGCCGGTCAGGATTTCCGGCAATGCGGTCGGAAAAACGATGTCGCGAAAAAGCTGCAGGCGACTTGCGCCCAGAGAGCGCGCAGCATTGACCCGCTCGATGGGCAAGGATCTGACACCTGCCTGTGCTGAAAGGCAGATGGGTGCGAACATGGCAAGAACGAGCAGCGTCACTTTCGAAGTCTCGCCGATGCCGAGCCATATGATCATCAACGGCAGATAGGCGAGCGGCGGCAGCGGCCAGTAAAATTCGATAGGCACATCCAGGATGCCTTTTGCCCGCCTGTTAAGACCCATCAGAAGACCGATCGGTATGGCCGTGGTTATCGCGATCGCCGCCGCAGTCAGAATGCGGAACAGGCTTGCGGTAATATGCTCGCCAAGCGAGGCGCCTGCATAACCATCATTCAAAATGAGATTAAACTGGGTCAGCACGTCCTGAGGTGTCGGCAGGAAAAGACGAGGCACTACGGCAAGCTTTGCGGCGCCCCACCATGCGAAAATGATCAGAAGCGCAGTCAGAACGCTGATTGCCAATGTCCTGCTGCCGCTCGTACCGAACCGGGTCATCTCGACAATGCGCGGCTTTTCCGCTTCCGGAAGGGCGATGCCCGGTACGGTTTCAATGATATCCGTCATTCCGCCGCGCTCCTTGCATCCTGTCCGCCATGTAAGAGCGCCCGGATGTCTTCTCTCAGGTTGTTGAAGTCTGACGATGTCTTGATCGCTCGCGCATCTCCCGTGTCGGCAAACTGCCGGACGAAGTCGAGATTGAAGCGCGCGACGATGCGGCCAGGCCTCGGTGACATGACGATCACCTGGGTACCGAGGAAGAGCGCTTCCTCGACCGAATGTGTGATGAAGAAAATGCGTTTTCCGGTCTGTTTCCAGACATTGACCAGAAGCTCCTGCATCTGCTCGCGCGTCATGCTGTCGAGCGCACCGAAAGGCTCGTCCATCAAAAGCGTATCGGGATCGGCCGCAAGCGCCCGCGCGATACCGACCCGCTGGCGCATGCCGCCGGAAAGCTCGTAAGGAAAGGCTTTGGCGAAATCGCTCAGCCCGACCAGATCGAGCAGTGCTGCGGAGCGACGTGTTCGCTCAGTCTTCGAGACACCCGCAAATTTCAGCCCGAGCGCGACATTGTCGATAACATTCTTCCAGGGGAGCAACGTATCCTTCTGGAAAACCACGCCTCGATCCGAGCCCGGTGCAGATACCGATCTTCCATTGAGTGTGATTGACCCGTCGGACAATGGCAGGAAGCCCGCAATGGCATTAAGGAGTGTCGATTTCCCGCAGCCCGAGGCACCAAGAGCAACGACAAATCCCTTGTCCGGAATATCGAGTGAGACGTGGTCCAGCGCATGAACGACACGGCCCTGGTCGGTTTTGAAATAGACGCTCGCGCGTTCGATCTTGAGCATGGGATGTCTCTCTCAAGTCGGGACGCCAGGTTTTTCACCCGGCGTCTGGTTTCATCAGTTGCTGGCGCCGACCAGTGCATCGGCCGTGACGAATTCGGCATAGCTCGGCAGCACTTCGGTCACCTTGCCCTGATCTTTCAGAAACTGCGCAGTGTCCTTGAGGATCTTGGCGGCACCTGATTTTTCTCCGCCACCCAGCCATTCGGCAGATGCCTGCACCTGCGGCGTCAGCAGGTTGAGGTTGTTGAGTGCCGAAGCCTGCTGCTCGGCCGTACCGCCAAGAAGCTTGGCAAGTTGCTTGGCGTTGGCGCTGTCAGCATTCCAGGCTGCCTTGTCCTTTGCAAACGAAGCGTAATACGTGTTGATGACACCGGCGAATTTCTTCAGAAACTCTGGATTGTCGTTGCTGAATTTGCTCGCCGCGACCCAGGCGGAGAAGGTCGGCGCGCCCTTTTCGGCGACTTCCTTCGACGTGACGAGAACCTTGCCGCCCTTCTTGAGTTCGCTCAGAGCCGGATCCCAGACGAAGCCGCCATCGAGATCGCCACGATTGAACGCTGCAACGATCTCGGGCTGCGGGATTGCAAAGACCTGGACATCCCGTTCGGTAAGGCCAAGAGACTTGATCAATGCGAGAAGCTGATAGTGGTCGGTCGAAACTGGAGCTGCCGCAAGCTTCTTGCCCTTGAGGTCCGACAGACTGTCGATGCCTGAGCCATTGCGGACAACCAGCGCTTCGTCGATGCCGGAGATGGAGGAAAGGTAAAATGCCTTTACCGCCAACCCGCGTGACGTAGCCGCAGCAAATGGACTCGAACCGACATAACCGACCTGAACATCGCCGGAAGCGATCGCCGCGAAAATTTCGGCCCCGGAGTTGAACTTTCGAAAGTCAATCTCGTAGCCGGTTTCCTTCGAGAACTCGCCATTGGCAATGGCAACGGATGAGGGAAGCGCGTCGGTCTGATAGGCGACGACGACCTTCTTGTCAGCGGCTTGAGCGCTGACGGCCGCAACGACGCTGCCGATACCAAAAAACGCGGCCGTAAAAATGGTTTTGATGTTCATTTTGCCCTCTGCCCGGAAATATCCGGTCCCCTGTTGTTTCCACGGCTAAAGAATAGGAGGGCATGAGGCCGGCAAGACAGCAAAAAACTGCTATTTTTATAGAATAAATAGATAAGGAAAATTCCCAACCGATCGAGGAGCCCATTTTTTGTCTTGCATGCGGTCGGTATCCCGATCAGCACGTCGGCCTTTTACTACCTGACAAGGGGGCATCGGACAGGCCGGCGAACGAAGGCAAAAAAGAAGGGCGACCGATATACGGCGCCCTTGATAGTCGTGAGGCTTCAGCCTCCAGAGGGAACAGCCCGTCAGCAAATCGCATAAGGATAGCAGGCGACGGGTCGAGGGAAGACTAAGCGGAACTGCGCGTTGGATGAAGGAATGACTTTGCTGGTTTCGCCGGCATAGGGGAATTCATTTACGTTCGAACGATTGACTTTAGTCACGCACCAAATGTCACCACGGAATGTTTTTCACCTCAATCCCATGTGAGGTGCGTGATGCTGGAATTCAGCAACCTTGGCGCCATACGCAACCCAGAGAAGAATTTTTCCGTGATAATCCGGAATGGATTCATAATCTTCCCGCAAAAGTCGATAAAGCTGCATTGTTTATTTTCTACTTAATTAATGGATTTTTGTTCCTTATCAGCGTCTGCCCGTTCGGCCATCTTGCTCATCGTTTACTGAAAGGGGTGAGGTTATGTCCGCAATCAAGACTGCAATTTCCACTGCGCTGATCGCATTTATGGCATCAACGGCAGCTTATGCATCGGATGCTTTGGTCGATGCCGAGTGGGTTCAAAAGAACCTCGACAATCCAAAGGTACGGATATTCGAAGTCAGCGTCGACACGGGAGCCTATGAGCGAGGCCATATTCCCGGCGCAGCCAATCTCAACTGGCACACGGATCTTGTCGATCGCGAACGACGCGATATTGCCGGCCGCGAAGCCTTCGAGAAGCATCTGCAGGCCGCCGGCGTCGGCGAGGACACGACAATCGTTCTTTATGGAGACAACAATAACTGGTTCGCGGCCTGGGGGGCTTGGGTCTTTGAAACCTACGGTCTGGGAGATCGCGTCAAGCTGCTGGATGGCGGTCGCAAGCTTTGGGAGGCAAAAGGTCTTCCACTCGACAGCAAGGCCACGGAGCATGCCGCAACCAACCTTAAGGTCAAGGATCCGGATCCTTCCGTGCGCGCCCGGTTCACCGATGTGGTCGCGGTTGCGGAAGGCAAACACGATATCAAGCTGATCGACATCCGTTCTGCCGATGAATATTCCGGCAAGATCTTCGCGCCGGAAGGCGTGAAGGAGCTTTCGGTTCGGGCCGGTCATATCCCTGGTGCCGTCAATGTTCCCTGGGGCTCGATCGTCAATGCCGACGGGACATTCAAGCCGGCAGACGAAATCAAGGCTCTATACGCAGCGAAAGGCGTGGATGGTTCAAAGCCCGTCATCACCTATTGCCGCATTGGCGAACGCTCCAGCCACACATGGTTCGCGCTGAAGAAAATCCTCGGCTACGACGTTCGCAATTATGATGGCTCTTGGACCGAATATGGAAATGCGGTCGGAGTACCGGTCAGCAATCCTTCCGGAACGATCTGGACCGGCAAATAATCCCGCCACTGCATCCAATTGGTCCTGCTGGACAACTCTCGTGAGAGCTGTCCGGCAGAAGTACGGTTCAACAGGCTTTGAAGCATGACTTTTCGAATGGCCATCGTGCCGGCTGCAATCATCCTCGCAGGCCTTCTCACGGCGAGTTACATCCTGGCCATCGATGCAGAAGGCCGGGCTCTTGCATTCTCACTGCTGGCAGGATCCGCCTTCGGCATCGTCCTGCAACGCGGCCGCTTCTGCTTCCTGTGCAATTTTCGCGACCTGTTCGAAAGACGCAGCAGCAATGGTGCGATTGCCATACTCGTGGCACTCGGTGCCGGCGCCGTGCTCTATCAGATCATCATCACGGCATGGATGCCGCTACCGCTCGCAGGCCGCCTTCCCCCTGGCGCGCATATCGGTCCTGCAGGCTACATACTGGCGCTCGCAGCTTTCGTCTTCGGCTTAGGGATGGCCTTATCAGGATCTTGTCTCTCCGCCCATTTCTATCGCCTCGGAGAGGGCGCTTTCGGCTCGCTCGCTGCGATCGGCGGCGCTGCCATAGGCTTCCTTCTCGGCTTCCTGACATGGCCCCGGCTATATACTTTCACGGTCTTCGACGATCCTCCGGTTTGGCTGCCACACCATCTCGGTTATGCGGGTTCGCTGATTGCAACGCTTGTGGCTCTGCTGCTCTTGACGGTGGCGGCACTGAAGATAGCTCCCATGACGTCCAACACCCCAGCCGAGGATCAGGGGCGACTGTCACCGCTAAAGAGGGTATGGACTGCACGGTGGTCTCCTGTCGCAACAGGGATACTTGTCGCAGCGATCAGCGCGTTTACCTATTTTCGTGTCGCACCGCTCGGCGTGACCGCGGAGCTCGGAAGTATCGTCCGGACTGCGGGAATACGCCTTCCCGTTTTGCCAGAAGGCTTGCCCGGGCTCGACACGCTCCGTGGCTGCATCAGCGCCGTCAAGCAAGGCATTCTGTCGCCCAATGGAGTTTTCGTTGGAGGGCTTGTGCTTGCCAGTTTCTCCTGTGCCTTGATCGCCGATCAGTTCAAGCCTTCTTGGCCGGACTTTCGTGGGCTCATCACCCGCCTGCTTGGCGGTATCATGATGGGCTGGGCAAGCATGATTGCACTCGGCTGCACCGTTGGCGTTTTGCTGTCGGGCATTCACGCAGGCGCCCTTTCCGGCTGGATTTTTCTGGTTTTCTGCACCGTCGGGGCGTGGTTCGGGCTGGCCGTGCGGAAAGCATTTGCCGATCGGCAAGCTTCCCGTTAGTCGCGCCAACAAGCGTTCACCTGTTGCACGATATCAGTCATCAGTCCCCCAAAATCACCATGACATAACGGAGTTAAGTCATGAATTCCCGCAGACGATAGATGACCGGCGGTTCCACGGATACTTCAGTCAGGAGCTTCTTGTCGGAGAAAAACTCCGACACAGGGATCTGGCACGGATTAAGACCTCCCAACGCCAGAACAGTATCGGCATTTCGCTCGACGAAATCCATATCGTGGCAGATCATGATGATCGACTTGCCCGCCGCCCGCTCTGCGCCAAGAACATCCTCCAGTCGTTCGGTCCACACCCGATCAAGCCCTCTTTGAGCTTCGTCGAGCAGCAAGACGGGGGGCGCCATTGCGAGTACGGATGCTATCGCCAGAAACCGTCTTTCGGCAGCCGAAAGATCAAGGGGATGCTGCGCGCTCTGGTCCAGCAGGGATGTTCGGTTCAGAGCGTCGGTCGCTCGCTCCAATATCTTCTCCGTCGACAATCCGAGCTGTTGCGGCCCGAAAGCCACCTCGTCTTCGACGCGTGCTGCAAACAATTGCTGCTCCGGAGACTGGAACACTGTCCCCATGTAAGCCGCGATCTCGAATATCTTTTTGCCAGACGTCGATATCCCGTCAACCAGAACATCGCCGCTCTGCGGCCTGAGAAGGCCGTTGATGATCCTGAATAGAGTGCTCTTGCCTGCCCCGTTTCGACCGACGATCGCAAGGATATGCCCATCCGGGACAATCGCGCTGATGCCATCGAACAATGCCGGCTGGCCCTGATAGGCAAAGCCAAGTTTCCTAAGCTCGAGCACTTCTTGATCTCCTCAAAATCGCGGCTGCCTCATCCAGGGTCAATGGAAGATTACTTTGCGATACCTGCTCTGCGGCTTCCAAGGCCGGTCGAATCTCAAGAAAGCCTCGCGTCACGGAAGGCAGCCCGATTGTTGCAATCACAGCCGGATCAAAAAGCGCAGCACGCATGGTTTCCATCTCGCAAAGCCTTCCCTCATGGAGAACGAGCAACCGGTTGGCCCATCCAAGAACCGTATCCGGACTTGTGTCCATGATGATCACGCTGACTTCCGAAGGCAGAGCGTTCAGGACTGAAAGCGTGTGAGAACGGGCCTCCGGATCGAGATTGGAGAATGGCTCGTCGAGGATCAGGGCTTTCGGGCGAAGGGCAAGCGCCGAGGCGATCACCAATCGCTGCTGCTCTCCGCCAGACAGGGTGAAGGGATCCCTGTCAGCAAGATGTGCCAAACGGCAGGACGAGAGAGCTTCGTCGCGCCGCGTAATGATCTCATGCGTCGGGAGACACAGGTTTTCGGGGCCGAACGCAATCTCTTCGGCTACCGTAAAGGCGCGTCCGGAAATATGCTGCGCAGGAAACTGTCCGACCAACTGAACGGTGGCGGCGCGCTCCGCCAGGCTGTAGTCCTCCCACGGCCTGCCGTTCCACAGGCAGCCGCCTGCGGTAAGTCGGTGAGTGCCACCACTGAACCAGCCTGCCAGCCATCCCGCAAGCGTTGATTTACCGGAACCGTTGCCGCCCAGAACGGCAATCCGCTCTCCCTGGGTGACCCGCAGGGAGACACCCTTGAGTACCTCACGGGATGCAAATACCGCGTGAAGGCCGATTACCTCGATCATCGCAACACCACAATCACGATTCCCGTTGCCGTGAGAACGGTCAGCAACCAGCGTAGAACTCGCTGTGATAGCGTATCTGCAGGTGGATCGACCACAGTCCGGGAGGGCAGAGCCCTGAACCCTCGTGCCGTCAACACATGGGACCGCTCCTGGGCGTCAGCGAGTGCGGAAGTCAAGAGTGGGACGAGCAGCATGCGCAATGCCTGCAGACGCCGCCAAGGCGTGCCATCGACCCTCAGCCCGCGCGCCTGCTGAGCGTTGCTGATCGCTTCTGCCCGTGCGGTAAACTGATCCAGAAGCAGGAGCGGACTTGCAAGAAGAAAGGAAAGGCCGGGCGGCCAGCGCGCAGCATCCAATGCGCGAAGCAGTGTTGCGGGCGCAGTGGTCGAAACGAACAGCAACGATGCGGACAGGATCAGCGAAATCCGCCCGCCGACAAGCGACGCATGATCCAGGCCGGTCGAGCTGTAGAACAACCAGCCCAGTGCCGGTTTCATGTCGGGCCGAGGAAGGATGGCGCCGTGAAAGATGAAGACAGCGACGGTAAATGGAAGCGAAAGAACGACGTACCGCCAGGCAAGATTTCGTCCCACCCCGGAAAACGCGCCGATCAGGAGTATGGCCGCACTTGCCATCCAGAGCATCAGCGGCGGCAAAATGAAAGATGTCGCCACTACGGCAAGCAATGCGGTTGATTTCGTCAACGGGTTTGCCCGGTGAAGCACACTCTTCCCCGGGCAATAAATGGATGTATTCAACATCAAACAGAAGCTCTGCTGAACTTCAGATAGTCGTAACCGCCCGTCAGTCGTTCCGGCAACTGCCGAACCAGGCCCCAGACAAGCAATGCTGAAAGCACCTTGTCGGCAACGTTCGCACCGAAAACCGTGAATGCGACCGAACTGACCAAGGTCTGGCCAACGCTTGAGAAATACGCAACGAAGAAATCGGCACCGGAGCCTGTGACACCGCCGAAAAGATAAATCCGGATCGGCACTGCTACGACGGTCAGTGCAGCTGCGATGACAACGCCGGAAATCACGGTCTGCCAGATCGTCTTGAACCAGCCGGCTCTCGCCAGCAGACCTGCAACAAGGCCGATGACCAGCGCGACCGGTGCGAAGGCGGCGGCAACGGGTGCAAAGATCAACCCGATGATCACGTTGGTGAATATGCCGGTTATCGCGCCGGCAATGGGGCCCGCCAGCACCGCCACCAATATCGTCCCGATTGAATCCAGGAAAATCGGCAAACGCAGCAGATCATTGAATTGACCGCCAACGATGTTGATCACGATCGCCACTGCGATAAGTGCGAGAACCTTGGTATCGAAATAGGTTCTGGTTGTAGTTGACATGGATATTACCCCCTATTGAGCGCCGCATCGGCCTGGCCCCGACCAGACTGATGCGCTTGTTGATGTTCAGATGGATGAGCGTGGTTCGACCACAAGTTCTTCCCAGCCCGATTGCGGGCAGAGTTCACGGCGAAACGACAAATCGGTGAATTCCGCGAGCGTGATTTCCGCCGTCGTGTAGACAGCCGACCCCTCACCGAAATGGGCGCCTATCGTTTTTCCTGTCCGGTCGGAAAGGGAGATATGAAGATGCTCGCCCTTCTCGTCGATCGTACCGACCAGCGAAACGATCTCGAAATGCCCGCTTACTTCAGCCCAGACGCCTGTATTTGCATAGCGGAGCAGCGCCGTGTTCAGACTTCCGACAACCGATACAATCGAAACGGCCTTGAGACTGTTGGCCTTGACGAAGGTTCTCAGTTCTTTGACGACGTCCTGGCCAGGTTTCAATCTGACCGCATAAAAGCGCGCGCCGCTTGATGGCGCGTTCGCATACTCACTCATTTCTCACCTTTTCTAGATTTATCTGATGCAATTGAGAACGGCACCGTGATGCGCCGTCTTGTAAATGAAGGGAGCTTCTGTCGACTGCGCGACGCAAGCGACATGCTGGCGGATGGCTGGTGTCCATCCTTGGTGTTGAATTGGAAATCGGCGTTATCGGAGCGATGCCCTCTGCTTGGATCAGGTATCGAGCAGATCAAATATCCTATAATTTTTATAGATTTTTTATTTCTGTGCTCGCCGCCGCACTTAAACAATTATGGTCGATGAATCGGCATGATGAAGATGATATTTTCGCATCTGGATGCCAAAGCCCTGACAGGCTGAGATTGGGTATGGTCAACAGCCGCCACCATGCCAGGACCTTCACAAGGCCCGTTGCCTGACTTTGAAATCGGCTACGCAAAATGCCTCCTCGAGATGAGGATAGCCCGGATGCGAACGGTATCAATCCCGAGGCACCGACATTCCCGCAGCCGAGCAGAGATCGTTTTCGGTGAGCCGACCAAGGCCGTAGCGGTCCAACAACGGCCTGCAGCTTCGGAGAAACCCGAACGACCTATCGTGCTGCGAAGGAACGAAAGGTAGGCGGCAAAGATCCACACGCATTCGTTTATGCGCCACGCGGGAGCTTCCCGCCCCTTCGGGAGACGGCGCAATGAATTTGTAGTCGCTAACGGACAGTCAGCCTTAGCAAGTTCATCCCGAGTGCCGCGATATTAAGCAAATGCCTTTTCTAAAGCTCGCTTATTTCGGCAAAGCCCTCCCTCGCGAAAATAGTCCATTAAATTAATGTAATATCAGGTTCGGCACATCGGGGGACAAACCGCTGGCAGGAGCCTGATTGTCATCAGGAGTTTTTCATATGAAATCCCAAGGACTTATTCGCGCCGCGCTGAAACCGGCGATCGCTGCGATAGTGGTTTCGGCGCTATGCCTTTCTGCCCCTGCCAACGCCGGACCGACGCTTGACAAGATCAATCAGCGCGGCACGATCAAGGTAGGCGTGGGCACGACGCCCGGCTTTTTCTCGCCGGACAGCGCTGGCAAATGGCAGGGTTTCTTCATCGACTACGGTCGCGCGCTGTCAATCGCGGTATTCGGCAATCCCGACAAGGTCGAGTTCACGAATTCCTCTCCACAGCAGCGCCTTCCCGCACTGCAGAGCGGCGAATTCGATATCCTGCTTTCGGGTGTCACCGTGACCGTTACGCGAGCGTTCAAGCTCGGTTTCCACTTCGGCCCGACGATCTTTTATGACGGCCAGGGCATTCTCGTCCGCAAGGATCTCGGCGTCACAAAAGCTGCGGATCTCGATGGCGCAACGATTGGCGCACAAAGCGGCACGACCGGTGAACTCAACGTGGCTGACTTTTTCCGCAAGACCGGCAAAAAGTTCACGCCGGTAACGATCGAGGATACCGGACAGTTCATCGCCGCACTCGAATCCGGACGTGTCGATGCCATCACCCAGGACTCGTCCGACCTCGTCGGCAAACGCACCCAGCTCAAGAAACCGGATGACTACATCGTTCTGCCCGAGCGCCTGTCGAAGGAGCCGCTTGCGCCCGCCATTGCGGGCGGTGACGACCGCTGGCTGGAAATCGTCAACTGGACGGTCAATGCCACGATCCAGGCCGAGGAATGGGGTATAACTTCCAAGAATGTCGATGAATTCCTGAAGTCGGAAGATCCTGCCATCCAGCGTTTCCTCGGCGTCGATCCGGCGCTGGGCGCAGCAATCGGCCTTGATCCGAAATGGGCCTACAACATCATCAAGACGGTCGGCAATTATGGCGAGATCTTTGATCGTCATCTGAAACCGCTTGGCTGGGATCGTGGTTACAACCGTCTATGGACGGATGGCGGTCTGCTCTATTCTCCGCCGTTCCGCTGAGAAGGCAATCATCGCTTATGTCGATCATTGCGACGCCGGGCCCCCGTAGGCCCGGCTTTCATCGCCGGTTGCAGATGTGGTGGGGTGGCCGGGCCCTGCTTCAACTCGTCATATTGGGGTTTTTCGTGGCCCTGATCGTATACCTGACAATAAACGTCGGCGACACGATGCAGCGTATCGGCATCTCTCCGGGCTTTGATTTTATTTGGCGGTCGACGAATTTCGAGATTGGCGAAAGCACGATCCCGTTCGCCGCAAGCGATCCATATATTCGGGCCATCGTTGTCGGCCTTATCAACACACTCAAGGTCTCCCTGTTCGGCTGTGTTCTGGCGACCTTCCTCGGTGTCATGATCGGCGTCGCCGGGCTCTCCGGTAATCTCCTGCTTGCGGCATTGGTACGCTGGTATATCGAGGTCGTCCGCAACACGCCGCTGTTGCTGCAACTGTTCTTTTGGATTTCGCTGGCAAAGGCATTTCCCGCTCCGCGGCAGGCAGTCGCCCTTCTCGGCTCCGTCTATCTGACGAACCGCGGGGTCTATATTCCGTCGATAAAGGCCGAAGACCTGGCCATGGGGTTACCCGCAGCCTTTGCAGCGACCACTGCAGTCTACGCGGTCATGCTTCTTGTTCTGTTCCGAGCGGGCAAGTTCAATGGCCGTAATGCCATTCTGGCCGGCTTGGGAATCCTGTCGGCGGTCGCGGCAGTCCTTCACCTTGGCCGCATCGACATCACGTTCGAGGCCCCGGCGCTTTCAGGTTTCAACATTAAAGGCGGCTATAATCTTTCCCCGGAATTTGCCGCACTGCTAACCGGCCTCGTCGTAAAATTCTCGGCCGTCATTGCCGAAATCGTTCGTGCAGGCATCCAATCGGTTAATCGGGGGCAATGGGAGGCAGCAAGGTCTCTGGGATTGCACAACGGCCAGATCATGCATCTGGTCGTCCTGCCGCAGGCGCTGCGTGTCATCACGCCACTGACGACGTCGAGTTATCTCGACCTGACAAAGGACTCTAGCCTTGCCGTGGCGATTGGCTATCCCGACCTCGTCAGCATCGTCAACACCACGGCCAACACGACAGGCCAATCACTGGAGGCGCTACTCATCCTGATCGGAACTTACCTCGCCATCAATCTCACAGTCTCGGCACTAATGAACGAGTACAACAGGCGCGTTGCGTTGAAAGGGATGGCGCGATGACCGTTGCATCACAATTGGAGGTTCGGCGCCTGACAAGGAAGCGCTTTTCGGCCTTGCGCGTGGGGTTGTTCGGATCGACCACTAATACGATCGTCACGCTTGTGACACTTGCCTTACTGGCATTGCTTGTCCCACCATTTTTCCGTTGGGCTTTTCTCCAAGCCACATGGAGCGGCGATCAGACGGCTTGTGCCGCGCGCGATGGCGCGTGCTGGGCATTTGTTATAGCGAAGCTCCGCTTCATGTTTCTCGCCTTTTATCCGCAGGAGCTTCAGTGGCGGCCGATTGCCGTCATCCTGATCCTTGTCAGCTTGCTATTTGCCAGCGCCCTGCCCCGTTTCTGGCGCAAGGAACTGCTGGTCGCATGGCCCCTCGCGGTAGCCGCATGCTGGCTTTTGCTCACAGGTGGGTTCGGACTTTCCCCGGTCTCTTCAAACCAATGGGGCGGCTTGCCAGTCACACTGTTCGTTTGGGCAGTCTGCTTTGCCGCGGCGACGCCGATCGCGATCCTTCTGGCGCTCGCCCGGCGCTCCAGGCTCGGCGGTTTGAGAACATTTTCGATCGCGTATATCGAAGTCATGCGCGGCACGCCCATGGTGGCAATCCTTTACGTCGCCATGCTGATCCTGCCTATGGCACTGCCCGGTGCCCATTTCGACAAAATGATCCGGGCCATGATCATGATCACCCTGTTCTGGGCAGCCTATATCGCCGAAGTCATTCGCGCCGGACTGCAAGCCATTCCATCCGGGCAAGAAGAAGCAGCGACCGCTCTCGGCATCGGCTATTGGCGCACGATGCAGTTGGTCATTCTGCCACAAGCGCTGAGGCTGGTTATACCGGGCATGGTCAATCTCGCGATCGGCTTTCTGCTTGCCACCTCACTTCTGGCAGTCATTGGAATATTCGATCTGCTGAATGCGGCCCGTGCTTCGGCAACTGACCCCAATTGGCTGGGCTTCTACAACGAAGCCTATCTCGTGGTGGCGCTGGTCTATTTCGTGATGTGTTTTGGCGCTTCGCGGTACAGCCTCTGGCTGGAGCGCCGATTGCGAGCAGATACCCGCCTATGAATTGTTTGCTGGAGGAGATCTATCGAGATCAGCAATACGGTAAAAACGCTCTTGGTAAGGTCGCCGCCCTGAACAAAATGCCCCCCGCGAAGGCCAGAAGTCGCGCCTCAATGAAAAGCGGCTCCTATAGGGAGCCGCGAATTTGTCAGAGAAAGATCAGAGTTCCTGCCACGAAACCAAATGCGCCAGTTATTGCGCAATGCGCCAACCATCTCTCGATGTGAATTGACGTCACTCGCAGCCTGTTAATATCCCGGCGAAGCGCCGGACGCCGCTCAAAAGCCAACGCCATGACAACCTCCTCTTAGTAAGCGAAATGAACGCTCCAAAACAGGGTCACGTTGTCGTCACGCTCCACAGTTTCCTGGTCATCGTGATCTTCCTTGGCCGTCCGCGCAAAAGCTTCGGGCGTCAATCGTGCCTCTTCCCGCGCATTCGCTATCACCTTGCGCACCGGACCGAATAGGTCGAAACCGAAAAGGGAAATACCACCGCCAATCATTGTCAGCCTCCGTACCTTGGAAAACATACGGCACAGTTTCGCCGCAACCACGGCAATTTCCAATATTGTCTACTAAAATACTGCACTAATTTGCACGGTCAGCGGAGACAAACTTGCCCGAATTTCGACACATGAGGAAACACGAGTTTTTACAAGCAAGAAGTTCGGTGGAAGACGTGGAATGAGAATCCTGATGGGCATGGGTGACAGGCTATTGGTCATCAAACCACGCCTAAATATCGCCTCAGCGCGTGACACGATGAGCGATCGAACGATTCAAGCAACCGTCGCCGGTACGTCTCGATATAATCACCTTGCTTGCCACGGGGACGCGGCAGATCAAGGGTGATCTCTTCGAGTATAGCCGGCGGGAAACCTTTTCTACACGATGGGGCATATTCGCGATTATCTTCTTTGTCTACTTTTTCTATAGACAATAACATGGGATCAACGGCGAGATTTCGCCCGGCATTCTAACAATACGAGGCTGATCGTGACCATTGATTCTGCAGCGGTCGAAACCGAGACCTCCCTCCCTACCCTCGACATTTCTCGCTTTCACGGGACGGCAGAAGGAAGAGAAGCTTTCATCGCCGAGTTGCGCAAGGTGCTTTATAATCATGGCTTCTTCTATCTGAAAGGCCACGGTGTCAGCCCGACGCTGATCGAGGATGTCGTCTCCACTGCGAAACGTTTCTTCGCTCTGCCCCCTGAAGAGAAACTCAAGATCGAGATGGTCAATTCACCGCATTTTCGCGGGTATAACCGTGCGGGGCAGGAACGTACCCGCGGAGAGCCGGACTGGCGCGAACAATTGGACATCAACACGGAAGGCACACCGGTTGCAATCGGTCCTGATACGCCCGCGTGGAAACGTCTGCTCGGACCGAACCAATGGCCGACCGCACTGCCTGAGCTCAAGCCGCTGCTTCTCGAATACCAGGCGGAAGTTACCCGTGTCAGCATCGACATTCTGAAAGCGATCGCAGCGGCTCTTGGCCAAGCGGAAAACGTCTTCGCCGAGATTTACGAACCACAGCCATCCCAGCTTCTGAAAATCATCCGCTACCCCGGTCGTGAAATCGCCCGAAGCGACCAGGGGGTCGGAGCCCATAAGGATGGCGGCTTCGTCACCGTACTTCTGCAGGATACGACGCCTGGGCTTCGCGTCCGCACCGAAGACGGTGTCTGGATTGATGCGCCACCGGTTCCCGGCACATTCATCATCAATACCGGCGAATTGCTTGAACTGGCCACCAACGGCTTCGTGCGTGCCGATATCCACGATGTCGTCGCACCGCCGGCTGGCACTGAGCGATTTTCGGTCGCCTTTTTCCTCGGCTCACGCTACGACGCAACCATTCCGGTCGTTGAATTGCCGGAAGACCTGAAAAAGGTGGAGCGAGGCATCACCGTGGATCCCCTCAATCCGATTTTCAGAGAAGTCGGTCAGAACCATCTCAAGAGCAGGCTGCGATCCCATCCGGATGTCGAGCTGGCACATCACTCGGATCTTCTGCCACAACAGCGGGCACCAACCTGACCCGGACAGGTCCTCATGCATCCACGCTCATCGACGATTTTACGGATTCTATCTTCGTGACGCGCGATATGCCTGATTCGATCAGGCGCAAATTCCTGGGACCGGGGTTGCCTTCAGCCATGAACAGAGCAGTTGGCACAGTCGCTAATGGGCCGGAAGTAAGGCGTTACGCCCTGCATTTGACCCAAACGAATATGCTGAAAAGCCCCATGCAGACCGAAGATTACCCGATCCGAAGATGTCTTCGTGGGGTAAATGGCCTTGTCCATGCGGAGAATGACACGCCGGGAATATGGCGGTTGAATGCCGATATTGGTCCAACCCGTCGAACATCTCGCGTCATCCCAGGATATCGATTCCCGAACATGACCTGCAGCGTCTAGCCGTTTGCCATCTTCACCGAGGATGTGGAGCGCTTTGCGACCATTTCTTCAAGTGTCATTTTGTCCAGGACCTCGGAGACGGCATCGCGGACCTCCATCATCGAATGGCGTACCTGACAGTCATCAGGGTGATCGCAATCATCACACGCCTCAAAAGCCGTCTTGCTAGCGCAACGGATCGGTGCAAGCGGACCATCGAGAATCCTGACAGCTTGGCCAATCGAAATCTCCGACGCCGGCTTAGACAGGGCATAACCGCCGCCTGGGCCCTTTTTCGAGCGCAGTATCCCACCCTTACGCAATTCCAGAAGGATCGCATCGAGGAATTTCTTGGAGATGTTGTTCTGCTCGGCAATTTCGCTCACGAAAGCCGTTTTGCCAGGCTCGAGTTGCGCCAGATGAACCAGTGCCTTGAGGCCGTATTTTCCCTTTTTTGTCAGCATCGAGGTTCAAAATTCCACATGAGCAATAACCGCGCAATCACCGGGTCATGCTGACCGATACAGGAGTTGGAGAAAACGTTCAACAAAGGGTTGTTGAGGGTACCCGGGCTTGATCGGTGGCTTGGTCCAGACAGCGGCTCCCCGGGTTATAGACAACAGGCTTCCAACTTTCAGCTCATCGACACGAAGCGAAACACTATTCAGACATGATCGACGAGGAGAGCGAGACATTTCCAATGCAAAGACAAGTCATTGAATTCGGCGGACTGCCATCTGCGCCTGAATCACCCGCAGCGGGCGTTGCGCTGTAGCAATATTACTGCCGCTAAAGCCATGAGGACAATCTATGTTCCATAAGCCGAAACCGTTGCGTGAAGGCCGATTGACGGGATGCCCGCGCCGGCAATCACGACCGGAATACGAAACGAAAGATAGCTCAGCATAAACATGGCAGCGAACAGCCCACTGCTATCGCCGGAAGAAAACGAGCGGCACAATGCTTCTCATAGACTAGTAAGATTATGTTCTGAACCCGGCACACGCAAGCGTGAGAACGAGGATCTGGACACACTCTAACCTACGATCGTCAACGACAACTGGCCGAACAATTAGTCATCCGTTTCGTCGCCAATATCGTCCATTCTTGTCGGGGCGATGATGAACATATTCGACGACCGTTCCGTCACGATGGCGAACATTGAAAGCCCGACCTGTCGGCACGTCATGGAGGTCCCAGACGAATTCTGCATCTTCCTCCACAAACTTTTCGAAGTATGGCTGAACGTCATCAACCAGTACTGTCCCGGTCGTCTCACGGAAGGGAGAAAGTTGCTCGTCAGTACCTTCGATAATGAGGAACGAGCCGACCATCGCCAGATACAGACCGACTTCCGCAAAAGGAAAAAAGGCGTCGTGTTCCACATCCTGAAGATTTTCGTAATATGCGATGGTTTCCTCCAACTTGCCGGGTGACACAAATACCCGGATCAATGTCCGCGGTTTCTGGCCCGTCGTATCCTTCAGGCGGCGACGCATCGGCTGACGGTAGAATTCGCTCGCAGTCATTGTCAGCATTTCCAGATTGGTCGTGAGACAATCCAACCCGCTGGTGGACGTCGTGGCGCTCACGACGTCTCGCGCACGCGTCTCGCCTCGTTTTTCACGGCGTCGCGTAGATTACCTGGCCAATCTTTGCGGCGTTACAGCCTGGTCTCCCAGGCCGGGCAATTCGAGATTGGATCGGAAGTCGTCACCGACGTAATCCGTATCGATGATCGAACGACGGCGCAGTTCCGGCAGGAGCCCGTTCACGAGCAAATCCTCCTGTTCCGGATTTCCGAAGCCGTGAAGCGAAAGAACGTCGAGAATGCCCGCGCGATAACGTTCCTCGATCGCATCGACGAGCTGTTCGGGCGTTCCGGCTAGCGACCAGTGCCCCGTTTCCTGCGCCTGGATGATCAACTCGCGCAGCGTGAGCCCTTCCTTGGCATAACGCCTGAACACCTCCACCCGGCCCCGACGGCGATTGATGTTCGTTACCTCTGGAAGCAACGTATCCGGCAAAGGTTCATCAAGTGGTAGTTCAGAGAGATCCAATCCGCCGCCCAGCATGTCGGCCAGTTTAAGTCGACCCTGTTCGTAGTCGATCTTTTCGTGCTTCTCCTTCAGCCGGCGTGCGACATCCGCATCGCTCTCGCCGATCACGGCGTGGAAGGAATTCATGATGAAGGGCAGGCCCGCAGCCCTTCCGAAACCGGTGGCGCGGCGCCGCAGTTCGGTGGCAAAGGCAATCGCATCGTCCAGACGCGGCTGCGATGTATAGACCACTTCGGCATACCGCGCGCCGACGTTAACGCCCGCTTCCGACTGCCCCGCCTGGAAAAGCACAGCCCTGCCCTGCGGCAATGGCGGCACGTTCAGCGGGCCTTGCACGTCGAAATGCCTGCCCTTGTACGCAATGGGATGAAATTTCGCATGATCCACCGTGATAGCCCCGCTCGCGCGACGCTGGGCGACATCACGGTCATTGGCATCGTAAAGTGCGTTCACCACTTCGATAAATTCCGCGGCACGAGCATAGCGTTCTTCTGGGCTCGGCAAGGTCTCGCCAAAATTCTCCTCGCCGACGGAGGATGTGACCGCATTCCATCCAGCGCGGCCGCCACTCAAGTGATCGAGTGTTCCGATCTGGCGGGCGAGATTGTACGGGTGGTGAAACGTGGTGGAGATCGTGGCGATCAGGCCGATCTGCGATGTTGCCTGGCTGAGTGCCGAAAGCGTGACGATCGGCTCCTGAATGCCCGCCGTTCCGGCAAGGCCGGCAGGATCGATATGAAGCAGATCGGCAGTAAAAAGGCCGGTGATCTTCTCCGCCTCAGCCTTTTTCGCAAGTGCTACCGCCCGGTTTATCCCGGTCGTCGGTGTAGGGTCGTTCGATGCCGCAATCACGCTGCTGGCACCGGTAAGCGTTTTCAAGCGGCGGGGGCGATTGAGTGCCATAATGGGTTTCTCCTGAATGGATGTGATGTCGTAAAACTTGTTCGCCACGGCCATCCGGCAGCTCAGGCGAGCGTCGGCACGGCCTCGATCAGTGTTCGTGTGTAGCCATGCCGCGGCGCAGAAAACACTTGAGCCACATCGCCGCTTTCGACGATTCGGCCGTCCTTCATCACAAACACACGATCGGTGAGGTGATGCACGACGCCGAGATCGTGAGAGATGAACAGAAGCGATGTACCGGAAGCGGCCTGAAGTTCGGCCAGAAGATCAAGAACCTGTGCCTGCACGGAAACATCCAGCGCGCTGACCGGCTCGTCGGCGATGAGCAGCCTTGGCCGGGGTGCAAAGGCGCGGGCAATCGCTACACGCTGGCGCTGGCCGCCCGAAAGCTCGCGCGGATACCGCTTGAGAAAGTCGCCGCTAAGCCGCACCGCCTCGAGCACTTCCAGCACCCGGTCACGTCGCTCCGCGCCAAAGAGGCCGGTCACATCGAGACTTTCGCCGACGATCTTTTCCACCGTGTAGCGTGGATCGAAGGAACTGAACGCATCCTGCGCGATCAACTGCATGATGCTGCGGCGTGGCCGGCGAGTATTTTCGGCGACGTTGCTCCACAATTGGCCATCGACGAAAACCTCGCCTTCCTCCGGCTCAACAAGTCCTAGAACCATTTTGGCGACGGTTGTCTTGCCTGAGCCGGATTCGCCTACGATGCCGAGCGCCTCGCCGGCGGACAGATCGAAAGAAACATCATTGACGACTGGCGTGCTTTCGGGGCCGCCGTAATGTTTGACGAGGTTACGGACCGAAAGAACGTGGGTGCCGGCATGCACCGTTTTTGAAGGCAGAGGGATACGTGCCGCGCGTGGCACCCCTCCTTTGACATGATCTTCAGCAGACGTTGTCACCGAAGCCGAAAGCCGAAAACCTTTCGAACCGGCGGAAGGCACGGCATCGAGGAGCTGGCGCGTGTAAGGATGGCGCGGATTGCGCAACAGCTCCACTGTCAATCCTTCCTCGACGATCCGGCCTTCCTTCATCACAAGCACCCGATCGGCAAGGCGCGAGACGACTGCCAGATCATGACTGATCAAAAGCAGTGTGTGCCCGGCCTTGCGCCGCTCGGCCAGAAGGTCGAGGATCTGTTTCTGCACGGTGGCATCCAGCGCCGTCGTCGGTTCGTCTGCGATCAGCAGCGACGGATTTCGTGCGATGGCCGTGGCGATCAGCGCCCGCTGTCGCAAGCCGCCGGAAAGCTGATGCGGATATTGCCGCAGTCGCCGGTCGGGATCGGGAATTCCGACAGATTTCAGCAGCAGGCTGCTGTCCAGACCCGGTCGTGAGCGCGAAAACAGCTTTCGCCGTCCGGCGGCATCGGAAAGTTGCTGGGCGATGCGGCGTAACGGATCGAGCGACACCAGCGCATCCTGCAGCACGAAACCGATCTCCTGACCCCGCAGGCAACGCCAGTCGGTTTCACGAAACGAAAGAACATCCTTGCCCGAAACTTCGAACTTGTCGGCAGAGACGCTAGCCGTATTTCCGGAAAGTCCGATAAGCGACCTGGCCGTCACCGATTTTCCCGAACCAGATTCACCGACAAGCGCAACGGTTTCACCGCGATGGATGGTCAGGTCGATACCGTGCACGACGGTGTTTTGCTCACCATCGCGCGGAAAGCCGATCTTCAGATTGCGAACATCGATCAGTGGCGTCATGCCTGCCTCCTGCCCTCGAATGCCAGTTGCCAGCGTTTGCCGAGAATGCTGATGGCGATGACCGTGAGTGTGATTGCCACGCCCGGCCACACGCCGATCCACCACGCGACGCGCAGATAGTTGCGCGCCTCCGCCAGCATTGCGCCCCATTCGGGTATCGGCGGCTGCGGCCCCATGCCGAGAAAACTCAAGCCAGCCGCCTGGATGATCGTGGAGCCGAGGCCGATCGTTGCAAGGATCGGCACCTGCGCGATCGCGTGCGGCAGAACGTGGCGAATGACCAACGTATTACGCCCGAGCCCGAAGGTTTTCGCCTGCTCGACATAACCGCTCTTGGCTATGACAAAGGTCTGCGCACGCACGACACGGGCAAAACGCGGCACGGAGGCGACACCCAGAGCAAAGATGAGATTGACGGTTCCCGGCCCGGTAAACGAGATCAGCACCAGCGCCAGAAGCAAGTCGGGAAAGGAGGAGACGACATCGAGGAAACGCGAAATGGCCTCGTCGACAATGCCGCGCGTCAACCCCGCGACCAGCCCGAGAAAGGACCCTGCCAACGCCGCTATGGCAATCGCACTGACGCCGATCAGGATCGAATAGCGAGCCCCGTAGACCACGCGGGAAAACACGTCGCGGCCCAGATGATCGGTTCCGAACCAGTGTTCGGCAGACGGCGGCAACTGCGATTTGATCGGATCGGCCAAAAGCGGATTGTCGGCTGTGACGAGCTGCGGCCAGAAGGTTGCTGTTGCGACGAAAACCAGGAACAGCGATGAAAGCACGACACCCGGCCGGGAAAGAAATGCAGTGACTATCTTTCTGGAACGGCCCGTCGCAGTCAGGGAATGATCGGAGAAAACGCTCATACCTTCGCCCTCCCACCCTCGTTACGCAAACGTGGATCGAGCAGAAGATAGAGGATATCCACCACCGTACTCATCACGACGTAAATGAGCGCTGAGAGAATGGCGACGGCCAGCACGACCGGCATGTCATGCGCCAGAACGGCGTCGACGGTTATGCGCCCAAGCCCCGGCCGCCCGAACACCGCTTCGGTGATGACCGCGCCGGAGAGAAGATTTCCGACCAGCCAGCCGGCCAGCGTCACGGCCGGCAGTGCCGCATGGCGTAGACCATGGCGAAGCCGCAGCGCGAGATCGCTCGCACCCCAACTGCGAACGGTCAGCGCGAACGGTTCCTCCAGCGCCCGCTCCAATCCTTCCCGCAGCACCTGCCCGAGCACGGCGCCGAGCGACAACCCGAGCGACAAGGCAGGCAGCACGAGTGCCGAAAGATTGCGGTCGCCTGAGACTGGAAAGATTTTCAGCGTAAAAGAGAAGACATAAAGCAAAAGGATACCGAGCCAGAAGGTCGGCGTCGAGATCAGTGTCAGTTCGAGCCCCCCGGCAATGCTACGCGGAATACGCTTGCCGGCAGTCAGCACCGCACTGGCGATGGCAAAAATGATGGCGACGGCAAGTGAAGCCATTGTCAGCTTCAGCGTTGGCAGCATCTGTGATGCAACAAGACCGGAAATATCGGTCTGGAGAATATAGGACCGCCCGAAATCGCCCTGTAAAAGCCGTCCGAGATAAGCCAGATACTGTTCCAGCAGTGACTGGTCCAACCCCCACTCGGCACGGATCGCAGCCTCCACTTCCGGCGTGCGGATTTGTTCGCCGATCAACAGACTGACGATATCGCCGGGTGCGAGCTGGACGCTGATGAAGCTTAGCGTCACCGCTGCCCAGAGAACGAGAATGCCCGAACCGATACGACCAAGTACCTGCATCGGCAGGCCGCCTCGCGCAAGAAAATGCCTACGGCGGTAGTTGGCCACGGGTGCGTGGCCAAGGGTCGTCACATTGTCAGCAGTCATGCCATCCACTCCTGCACTTTTTCTCCGATCTGCCGTGTGAGCATGTCGGACTATTCGCTTTTCCAGATGTCGTAGGCGCTTTCGGGCAATTGCTTGAACGGCCGGAAGCTGATCCCCTTCACATGGCTTGCGGCAGCAATCTGATCTTCCGGCTCATAAAGCGGGATGGCATAAGCTTCTTCGACAATCGCGAAACGCTGCAGCTTGGTGTAGATTTCGAAGCGTTTCTTCTGATCGAGCGTCGAGGCGGCTTCGCTCAGCCATGCGGCCAGTTCCGGTGCCGAGGCGCGGCTGTAGTTGATCGTTCCACCTTTATCGAGCGGCAGGTAATGGTATTCGATATCAATCGCATCCGTCGGTGTGTTGGAATTGGCGATCGACCCGAACTGGCCGGTCTTGCGGCGCTCGGTATAGGTGCCGGCATCGACATAATTGATGGCGAGATCGATGCCCGCGACCTGCCGCGCCTGCGCCTGCAGGGCCTGTAGCAGTACATCACGCTGGTCACGCACCGTCGCCTGCGCCTGCACGACCTCGATTGTCAGGCGCTTGCCGTCTTTGACACGAAAACCTTCCGCGTCCCTGTCTTTCCAGCCGGCATCGTCGAGCAGGCCGTTGGCGATCTCGGCATCGGCGCCATAGGTTTTTTCGATACTTTTGTCGTAAAATTGCGGGTCAATCGGCGAGGTAATGCCCCATGCCCGTGTGCGCTCGCCGCGATAGACGGCCTGCAGAACCTTGTCGATATCGAGAGAGGCGAGCAGCGCCTTGCGGACCTTCACGTCCTGGGTTGGGCCCCAGGTGACGTTGAGGAAAAGCGAATAGGGTGTGCCGGTATTCAGTGCTGTCCGGTAGGTGAAATCCGGATTTTCCTTGAAGAGTGCTGCATCATTGCCCGAAATACCCTCGATCACGTCGAGCTGGCCCGATGTCAGCGCGCCGGTGCGCACGGAGGATTCTGGCAGGAAGCGATAGGTTACCTGATCAAGATAGGCCGGCCCCTGATGAGCGGCTGTCGATGGTGCCCAGGCATAGGCCGGGTTCTTCTCGAACTGGATTTCCTGCCCCTTGACGTAGCGCTTGAGGATGAACGGCCCGGTACCGGCGATCTCCGGCCCGCCAGACTTGATCTGCGACGAGGAAAATGCCGCCGGCGACAGGATTTCCAGCCCCGCAACATAATCGAGGAAAGGCGCGTAAATGGCCTTGAGCGTGAAGGACACCGTGTGGTCATCGACGGCCTTCAACTCGGCAATGCGCGAGACAGGCCCTGCACTGACACTGGTCGAATATGCCGGATCCCGGAGCTTTTCGAAATTGGCAACCACCGCCTTCGCATCGAATTTCTGGCCGTCGGTAAAAGTGACGTCGCTACGCAGCTTGAACGTATAGGTCTTACCGTCTTTGGAAATCTCGTAACCGCTGGCAAGCCACGGCACGTAGCCGCCGTCGGCTGTGCGGGCCAAAAGCGATTCATAGGCATTGCGCAACAAAAGCTTGGTCTTGTCCTGACCGTTGAGTTGTGGGTTGAGGGTGGCAGGATCGGTTTCCACGCCCCAGGTCAGCACACCACCGCTGACTGGTTTCGCGTCCTGCGCCAGGGAGGCAACCGGGGCGGCGGCAAGAGCCAGTAGCGCGGTGCCGGCGAGAATGAATTGTCTGCGATCGAACATGCGTAAACTCCGTGAAAGATGTTGAACCACAGACGCGTCAGGCGTTCTGCTGAAGCCAGATGTCGTAGGCGTTTTCGGGAAGGCGTTTAAACGGGCGGAAGCCTACGCCCTTGACCTCGCCACTGGCGGCGATCTGGTCGTCGGGCACGTAAAGCGGCAAACCGAGCGCCTGCTCAAGGATGGCGTAGCGCTGCAGTTTTGCGTAGATTTCGAAGCGCTTATTTGTATCGAGGGTCGATGCGGCTTCATCGAGCCAGGCGGAAACCTCCGGAGCTTCGGTTCGGCTGTAGTTGATCGAGCCGCCCTTGTCGCGCGGTAGGTAGTGGAAATAGATCGTGACGCCGTTTTCCTGCGTGGTCGTCGAGTTCGGGATGATGCCGTATTGCCCATCCTTCTGACGGGTGGAATAGGTTCCCGCATCGACATATTGCAGGGCGATATCAATGCCAGCATGCTGGCGTGCCTGCGCCTGCACGGCCTGCAAAAGGATGTCGCGCTGGTCGCGCACCGTCGCCTGCGACTGGACGACCTCGATCGTCAGCCGTTTACCATCCTTTATGCGAAAACCTTCGCCATCGCGCTCCGACCAGCCAGCCTCGTCCAGCAGGCGGTTGGCCAGTTTCGGATCGAATCCGTAGGCGCCTTCGATGCTCTTGTCGTAGAAATCGGTATCGGCGGGGGTGAGAATGCCCCAAGCCCTCAGTCGCTCGCCACGATAGACCGATTGCAGCACCTGATCGACACCGACAGAGGCCTGGAATGCCTTGCGGATCGTCAAATCCGCGGTCAGGCCGCGGTTGATATTCAAATAGAGCGTATAGGGCGTGCCGGTATTGATCGCCGTCTGGTAGGAAAATTCCGGATCGTCACGGAAGAGACCGGCATCATTGCCCGGAATGCCCTCGATGACATGCACCTCGCCGGAAGAGAGCGCGCCACTGCGCACAGCAGATTCCGGCAGGAAGCGATAGATCACCTCATCCAGATAGGCCGGCCCCTGATGATCGGCATTTTCCGGGGCCCAGTCGTAATGCGGGTTCCTGACGAAGCGGACTTCTTGGCCCTTGATATAGCGATCAAGAATGAACGGACCGGTACCGGCGATTTCCGGCCCACCCGACTTCAATTGCGCTGAGGAGAAAGATTTCGGCGATAAGATCTCGATTGCGGAAGCGCCGTCAAGGAAGGGCGAATAGACACGCGCGAGCCTGATGACGACCGTATGCTCATCCTGCGCCACAACCTCTCTGACATGAGAAAGATGCCCGGAGCTGTTGCCGGTCGAATAGGTCGGATCTTTCACCCTCGTCAGATTGAAGGCAACCGCCGCGGCGTTGAACTTCTCTCCGTCACTGAAGGTGACGTTGTCACGCAGAACGAAGGTGTATTCCAGGCCATTTTCAGAAATGGAGTAGCTCTTGGCCAGCCACGGCACATAACCGCCTTCCGGTGTGCGCGCCAAAAGCGATTCATAGGCGTTACGCAGGATCAGCTTGGCTTTGGCCTGCCCGTTCAAATGCGGGTTGAGTGTGCTCGGTTCGGTTTCCACGCCCCAGGTCAGCGAACCACCGCTGACGGGCGCTTCCACTGCGCCTTCGGCGCCGATGGCAACGCCGGTTGTTGCAAGAAGCGCCGTGGCGCCGGTTGCTAGAATAAAGTGACGTCTGGTTACCATGCTAATCCCCTGAACCTATGTCTTGAAATCACGCGGCAAGCGCGCGGCTGGCTGTCGCCAGATATTCGATGGCCTTGAGACGATGCGCCCCGTTCGAGACCGGGCAATCGACGATGAATTCATCGACGCCATGGAGGTGGTGGAGCCGTTGCAGCTCAGCCTGAACGGTTGTGGGAGAGCCCCGGATGATCAGCGGCGAGCGTTCCTCGACACGGTAATTTTCCGCACCCGCTTGGCGCACGTATTCCAGCGCCTGCTGTTCGCTGCCGACATTGACGCCCTGTCCACCATCAATTTCGACGCGGAAGCGGCGCCCCTCGACATCCAAGGCCTCGGCTGCCTGATCGGTCTCGGCGACCACCACCGCAACGGCCAGAACCGCATAGGTTCCGCCAGCGTCTCTATAGGCCGCAAGCGCAGCCGATACAGCGTTCTCTTCGCCGTTGATGTGGCCGGCATAAACGAAGCTCCAACCGAGGCTGGCGGCGAGCCTTGCACTTTCCGGACTCGCACCGAGGAGAAAGCGATTTGGCGCCGTAGGCGGAGAAGGATAAGCGCCGAGCCCGTCTTCCGGCGTGATTGCTGCATCCTTGCCGCGAATAAAATGGTCGAGATCCGCAAGCTGTGCGTCAAACGACGGCTTGCGCGAGGGATCATAGGCGCCTTGAAGCGCGCGGGTCGAAATCGGCAACCCGCCGGGCGCCTTGCCGATGCCGAGATCGACACGGCCGGGCGCGAGAGAGGCGAGGAGATTGAAGTTCTCGGCCACCTTGTAGGCGCTGTAATGCTGTAGCATGACGCCGCCGGAACCGATGCTGATCCGCTTCGTCTGCGCCAGAAGATAGCCGATCAGCACTTCCGGCGACGAACTTGCAAGCTTCGGAGAGTTATGATGCTCGGCGACCCAGAAACGCCGGAAGCCGTGGTCCTCGGCCTTTTGAGCCAGAGCGACGGTTCGCCGAAGTGCAGCGGCAGCGCCTTCATTTTCGTGAATCGGGCTCTTGTCGAGAAAGCTCAAACCAAAGGTCATCCACATTCCTTCTGGGGGCAGATTGTCGAATTGATAAAAGCTATATTTTTTGTAGACTAATAATCGAGCAATGATGTTTCCTTATTCAGCTGCACAATAAAAGATCATGCCGCGCCAACCATGACCTCCTTGATCCATGCTTTACGCGCGGCTGGGGCGGGCCCGGGTCTTTGATGAGGAGGCTTGAGCGAGACCGTCTGGACAGCTGGCTACCGCCCCTTGCGAGGAAAGCCATGCCCGACGTCATTATCCGGACTACCCTTCATGATCCCTCGACCCGGCCTCTGATTGAGGGGCTGATCAGCGAGTATGATGGTCGCTATGGTGTCGATAGTCGACCGGGCGGAGCGCGGACGGAACTCTTCCGTTACCCTGACGGCATCAATTCTCCGCCGCTCGGCGATTTTCTTCTCCTGCAGCGCGACGGGCAGACCATCGCCGGTGGCGCCTTTATGAGCCACGACGACGAGACTGCAGAGATCAAAAGGATCTGGACCGATCCTTCGCTGCGACGACAGGGGCTTGCCCGACGCATCATGACCGCACTGGAAGACAGTGCCGTCAGCCTCGGCTATACGCGGACCTATCTTTCGACCGGTTTTCGCCAGCCGGAAGCCGTCAACCTCTATCTGAGCTTAGGATATCGGCCGCTTTTCGAGGTCGACGCGGATCCTCGCCTTTATCGATCGCTTCCCTTCGAAAAACATATCGGCGCCAAGGCCGAACAGACACCCTCAACCCCCATCTACCCGCCGGCCGCCTCATTCGAAGCGGCGACAGAACGCGTAAAGGCGCTGAAGGCCGAGCAGGAAGAGAGAATACTCGATCGGCTTGCCCGACATCGTGCCCTGTCTGCGGCGTGATTGTCCGCCAGCCACGCCCATCATTCACTCCCCCTTTCGTTTGAGAGTTGCCATGCTGCTGTCCCACATCTCGAAATTTTCGTTTCTCGTTCCCGGTAACTACGATGACGACAACCCCGCCAAGGGGATAGAGGAAACGCTGCAACTGATCGAGCTTGGTGAACGGCTAGGTTATTCCGGCGCATTGGTGCGACAGCGCCATCTGGAGCGCGGCATCTCCTCTGCCGCGACTTTTCTCGCTGCCGCGTCCCAGCGCACAAAAACGATCGGGCTCGGTACCGCAGTCATCCAGCTCGGTTATGAAAATCCGTTTCGTCTCGCCGAGGACTTGGCGACGGTAGACATCCTTTCGGGCGGACGCCTGAATGTCGGTGTATCGGTCGGTGCACCGCCTTTCGGCGATCTGATCGCAGACTACACCGATGACGCACCGCAGGCCGATTACGGACATGGACGCGCAGAAAAACTGGCTCGCGCGCTTCAATCGCTGCCTCTCTCCGACGAACTGCTCTCCGGCAATGCGGCGGGTGCCCAGACGCCCCGCCTGCGCCCGCTCGCACGAGGGCTTGCCGATAGACTCTGGTACGGTGGTGGTTCCCAGAATTCGGCTCGCTGGGCGGGACAGGCCGGCTTCAACCTTCTCACCGGCAATATCGTCAGCGGTGAAGGCACGGACGATTTCCTGACTGCGCAGGCAGCGCTGATCAACCGTTTCAAGCAGGAATGGACGCATGCCCGCCCGCCGCGTGTCGCACTCGGCCGCGTCATTCTGCCGACCGATAGCGCCAGCCCGGCCACACGCCGGAAATATGCGGATTTCGTCGCCGCCCGTACGGAGCGCACCAAGACCGCTCACGGCCCGCGACGAACGCTGTTCCTGCCAGACATCATCGGTACGACAGACGAAATCCTTGACCAACTGTCCCGAGACCCGGTCCTGCCGCAAATCTCCGAATTCAGGCTCGAACTTCCTTATGAATTCGCTGCCGAGGATTACGGCCAGATCATCACCGATTTCACCCGACTGTTTCCAGCGGCAAAAGAGGCGGATCACGGCCTGCGCAATGCCAGCTGATCGACCGACAGACCCGCAACCTTTTGCTCGGAGCAAGACATGACATTGACCAAGGGCATTCATATCGGCATCGGCCTTGATGCCGGATCCCGTAATATCTTCCACACTGAAACCGGTTCGGGCGGCCTCTTGAATAGGCTCGATGCAGCCGCCGACCTCATCATCATCGAGGACCGTTTCGCCAGGCCCGACGGCGACGGGCTTGATGCCGTGCTGTTTGCAAACTGGCTTGGCGCCAAAAGCCAAAACGCGGGAATCCTTGCCGGCGCGCCGGTCAACGTCCTAGAGCCTTTTCATATCTCCACCGCGATCGCGACACTCGACTATGTGACTGAGGGGCGGGCCGGGCTTTTGGCGCAGTCGCTCGCGGGAGATCACGCCGCGTCTGCCAGGCGCTTTACAGGACCTCTGAACGGCTATCCGGCGGATGACCGCCAGGCGCTCGACACGGATTTTGGCGAAGCGATCGACGTGATCCGGCGGCTATGGGACAGTTGGGAGGACGACGCGGTGATCCGCGACGTGGAAAGCCAGCGTTTCGTTGATGGGGCCAAGCTGCGTTATGTCGATTTCAAGGGCAATAATTTCAGCGTGCTTGGTCCCTCAATCACGCCACGCCCGCCACAGGGCCAACCGATCATTGCCGCAACCATCAGCAAGGCAGGTGACCTAGCTGCAAAAGCCAATGTCGACCTGGTTTTCCTGCGTGCCGGCATCGACGAATTGTCCTCGGTGCTGAAAACCGTATCAGCGGCCCAACCCGATTTGCGCTTCTTCGCCGACATCGACCTCGGCTCCGCTTCCGCAGAGGAGAGAACAGACCGGCAATGGCAAGACGAGGCTGAACGCATCGCCGCACGAGTGCGTGAGTGGACGGCATCGGGTCTTGCCGGCATCCGACTTCTGCCGCGTCAACCTGACCGTGATCTACGCCCGGTGGTCGATCACCTCCTGCCGGCTCTACGGACCGCCGGCATCGGGCGGCCACAAGAGGCATCGACCCTGCGTGAACGCCTTGCCTTGCCTGTCGCTACCAACCGTTATGTCAACGCAGCCTGACGAATCCGGAGCACGACCATGTCGAAGAAACAAATCATCCTTGGAGCCCAGTTTCCAGGCGTCAACAATTTCACGGTCTGGAGCGATCCCGCTGCAGGCAGTCAGATTGCCTTTTCATCGTTCCGGCATTTTGCCGAAACCGTCGAACGCGGGAAACTCGATTTCATTTTTCTGGCTGAGGGTCTGCGCGTGCGCGAGCAGAAAGGGCGTTTCCATGAACTCGACGTGGTCGGCCGCCCCAACACGCTGGCGATCCTGACGGCCCTGGCAGCCGTTACCGAGAATATTGGCCTGATCGGTACGCTGACCACGACATTCAACGAGCCTTATGCGCTGGCACGCCAGCTTGCGACGCTTGACACGCTGTCTCAGGGCCGTGCCGGCTGGAACGTCGTCACCTCACCCGGCGCTTTTACCGGCGCGAATTTCCGGCGTGGCGATCACCTGCCGTTTGCCGAACGATATGAGCGCGCAAGGGAGTTCATCGACGCAGCGCGCGCGATCTGGCAGGGCAGCGATTTCGTGGCAAACTCGAAACATTTCGACATTGCTGGCCGAACCGATCTGCCCCCTTCCCCGCAAGGTGGACCGGTCATCGCGCAGGCGGGCGATAGCGATACCGGACGCGAATTGGCGGCAAGCCATGCCGATCTCATCTATTCCCGTCACGGTACACTCGAAGAAGGGCAGGCCTTCTACCGAGATGTAAAAGCAAGGCTTGCCCGCTACGGACGGAGCGACAAGGATCTGAAGATCCTGCCAGGTGCAGCTTTTGCCCTTGGCGAGAGTCAGGAAGATGCCGAGGAAAGGCTGCGACTGATCCGCCTGCAGCAGGTGAGCCCGAAGAATGCCATCGTGTTTCTGGAACAGGTCTGGAACCGCGATCTCTCCACTTACAACCCCGAAGGACCGTTGCCGGATGTCGATCCCGAAGTCTCCACGCCGGCGCTGGCGCAGGGCCGTGCGAACCGTTTCGACGACCGGTTAGATACCGCCCGCAAATGGCGCGAGATCGCCGAGCATGAAAAGCTCAATATCCGCCAGCTGGTGATCAAGGTCACGGCGCGCAAGCATTTCGTCGGCACGCCGGAAACTGTAGCGCGCGAGATCAACCGCTATGTGCAGGAAGATGCTGCCGACGGTTTCGTCTTCGCCCCGCATCTGACCCCGACCGGATTCGACGAGTTCGTCGAGAAAGTTATACCACATCTGCAGGAATGGGGCGTTTACCGAAAGGACTACACGAGAGGTACACTGAAGGGTAACCTCGGCCTTAGACCTGCCGCCTAGTGTTAGACGCTGGTCTGGTCGGATATGGCTATTTTGCTCAAGGCAGCCCAAATCCTGTCCGCCAACATTTCGGCCTGGAAACGCAGTTCGGTCAAAGAACTGGACTCCCAGGCGACACCGCGCAAGGGGTGGCCGATCGCAAAGATGTCGACATGGGCCACGCCCTGCCGACTGATCACTGCGAATTCGTTTGTTGCGTCGATCCCGAAACCAGTCTCGTGACGCCTCACCAGCCCGTCTCGCAAGAGATTTTGCACTAGAGGTGCGGAAATCCTGCCCCAATCGTGCTCCTGATGCCCGCGGGCATCCACGATAGCGTCAACGAGAAGGGTCTCCGTTTGCCGCTTGCCTCGTGGGCGAACAACAACCTCGATCTGTTCTCTCATGGGGGTTGCTGATACCAATCTTGCCGCGCGTGCGAAAAATCGGTCCGCATCTCTAGCCGCCTGGATCGCTTCGAAGGAAGGTGGTGCGGCGCGATGCACGGTCACGTCCCAAAGGGAACGCAGATGGCGTGCGAACCGGAGGCGCTCGGCTGTCGTCGCGCTCTGCCACAGGGGCAGGATGAACGGGCGCAGGCTGAGTGGCAGAACCTGCCAGTCCCGCCCCTCCATCAAAAGCTTCCTGCGTGCGTCGATCATCAATACCAGAAGTTCGCGGGTCGACTTTGGTAGCTGCTCGGGATCGATTATCTCCACAGGATCGCCGGCAACGCGAACGGGTTCGATGAGGTGACCACGACGTGAGATGACATGGTATCGCCCGGCAAATCCCCTGCTCTCCAGGCTCGCAACGGTATCGACCATGCTCAGGCTCGCACCGACGATCAGGATATTGTCCAATCGGCTGAGACGATCCAGCTTTTGGCTCTCCCACGGCGTCGCCAGCCGATCATCCCCCAAGAGGGGAGCGAGCGCGGGATCATTCGCGAGGGGAAAGACACCAGTTGCCAGCACCACGAGGTCTGCCCGAAGTCTACGGCCATCGGCGAACCGGGCGAAAATGCCCTGCCCCCGGCATTGCCTCTCCAAATGCACGACCTGCGATTGCCAGTGCTTGACATCAACGGTGCCCGCCGCCTTGGCTATTGCAAGTTGCAGTTCTTCCTCGACATAGCGGCCGAACAGTCCGCGGGGAATGAACCGACTATTGGCATCTTCCGGACGAGCGGAAAGTCCAATATCCGCATTTTGCTCCACCCATCGAGCCAGATGCGTAGCGTCGTTGGGGTGAATGGAAAAGTTACCGGCAGGGCCATTCATCAACTGGACCGTCTCGGTCGTACTATAGGCCTGCCCGCGACCGAGCGATGCTCGCGGCTCGGCAATAACGATGCGTAGCGGTCCTCGCAGACGTTCCAGCAGGCGGATCGTCAGCGCCGCCCCCGAATATCCACCGCCGATGATCAGGACGACGGACGCCTTGTTAACGCTCTCTGGCTGCCCGTCGACAGCGACATCAGGTGGTAACGAAAAAGCGAGCGTCATGCCGGTTCGCGCAGCAGCGGCAGGAGTTGATCGCCTTGCCTGGAGATCTCGCGCAGATAGGGCGTATCAGACAGAACGAAATGGGTTATCCCGAGGTCCCGGTAGCGCTTGAGCGAGCGTGCGACATCGGCCGGCGACCCCACAAGCCAAGTCGTCCCCGCACCGCCGCCGCCATATCGGCCGGGAGCGGTGTAGAGATTTTCGTCAAGAACATCACCCTTTGCGGCCAGGTCATAAAGGCGTTGTTGCCCGACGGCCTGAACTCTGCGCTCGTCGACATAGTCATCCTTGCCAATTCTTGCCATTTCAGCAACTTTGGCCTCTGCATCGGCCCATGCCTGCTCGGTCGTATCACGCACAAACGTGGTAACCCGCAACCCGAATTCCAGCGGCGGCAGGTCGCGATCCTGCGCTTTGCTCAACTGCTTCAGCCGGTCGATCCGTGCAGCGACGCCCTCAAGCGGTTCGCCCCAGAAAAGCTGGATGTCGGCTTCGCTGGCCGAGACGCGCTCGGCTGCGGCCGACGCTCCACCGAAATAGAGCTTCGGATGGGTGCAGTTTTCCCGTTCGGCAATTCTCGGCGTTACCGTCGAGTTTTCGACCCAATAATGCTGGCCCTTGAATGTCACGTTATCCTCGGTCCAGAGGCGGCGGATCAGCCGCATGAACTCCTGCGTCCTGCCATAACGTTCCGCCTGATCGCCTTCCTGATCGCCATAGGCCGTGATCGTGTCCTGTCCCGAGACGATATTGAGCCGCACCCTGCCACCCGAAAGATGGTCGAGCGTCGCGACCGCCGATGCGAGATTGGCTGGACGCCAGTAACCGGGGCGGACAGCGATCAGAGGTTCGAAAGACGTCGTCCGCGCGGCAAGAGCGGTCGCGACCGTGAACGTGTCCGGCCGGCCCCAGCCGGCTCCCAGAAGAGCGCCCCGCCAGCCGTGCTGCTCGAGCGCCTTGGCATGCTCGGTCAGCGTATCGAGGCTGTTATGGTCACCGCTCACCGGCTCTCCGCGGTGCCCGGCAACGACCTGATTGGGGATATACCAGAGAAATTCCGACTGCTTTGTCATTGGCCAAATTATCTTTTCTCGAAAAACGGGAGAGCGAAATGCATCCGCTCAGATGACATGGGCGGCCTGCAAGGCAGTGAGGACATCACTCTTCAGCTCCGCTAGCCGTGCGGCCCGCCGGTCCCGCGGCCGGGCAAGGTCGACGGAAAGATCCTGCTGGATGCCGCCATCCCTCGCGCCCATCATGTAAATCCGGTCGCCGAGATACAGCGCTTCGTCGATGTCGTGGGTCACCAGCAGGAAGGAGATGCCGCGCTGCTCGACCAGCTTCAGGACGAGATCCTGAAGCTTCATCCGCGTGAAAGCATCAACCGCACTGAACGGCTCGTCGAGCAGCAGTATTCGCGGTTCGGTGTAAAGCGCCCGGGCGATCGCCACGCGTTGCGCCATGCCTCCGGAAAGCGCCTTCGGCAGCGTATCGGCGTGGCCGCTCAACCCAACATCGTCGATCAGCCGGTTCACCCGCGCACCATCGAAACGCCGCCCGTCCGCATAACCGATATTCTGCGCCACGGTGAGCCAGGGCATCAGCCGTGGCTCCTGGAAGACGAAAGCGATCGGCGGTGAAGACGATGCACCGTCGAGACCCGCTTGCACCGAAACCTTGCCGGAAAACCGCTTGTCCAAGCCGGCGGCAATCCGCAGTAGCGTGCTTTTTCCGCAGCCGCTCGGCCCGAGCAGTACCGCAGCCTCACCATTGTCGAGGCTCAGCTTGATATCGTGCAGGACGATTGTGCTGCCGAACGCCTTTTCACGCACTTCGATATCGAGGATGCTCATGTCGGGCGTCCTCCGATCGACGTCGAATAGGTGTCGCGCCACGAAAGACACCGGTCTTCGACGAGCTTGAACACGCTGTCCGACACCTTTCCCAGTATCGCCAGACAGATAATCGCGATCAGCACGAGATCGGGGCGCGAGAGCTCGCGTCCGTCGGACAGCATATAGCCGATGCCTTCCGACGCGGCGAGAAGCTCGGCTGCCACCACGCTCAGCCATGCCAGCGACAGGCCGTAGCGCAATCCGGTGAATAGATGCGGCAGCGACGCGGGGATCAGTATGCGCCAGACCAGCACCGGCAACGGCTGCCGATACATTTCGCCGACCTCGACCAGCTTCCGGTCGACGTTGCGAATGCCCGAAAACAGGCTGAGATAAACCGGAAAGAAAGCGCTCTTGGCGATCAGGACGACCTTCGACGTTTCGCCGATACCGAACCAGATCATCAGGAGTGGCACCCAGGCGAGGCTTGGCACCGCTCTCAATGCCTGGAAACTCGGCTCGAGATACCGCTCGGCTGAATACCAGAGGCCTACAATCGAGCCGATGACGATGGCGAGCAGCGAACCCGCGACAAAGCCGATCAGCACCCGCAGGCTGCTGGCAACGATATTCGTCCACAGCGGCCCCTCCGCCAGATAGAGGAAGGTCGTGTACAAATCCGATGGCGGCGGCAGCACGTAAGGGCTGACCCACCCCATACGGACGAAAAGCTCCAGCAGCACAAGCGCGCCGACTGGAACGATCGCGCCACGCAGATCCATCGAAAACAACCTGCCGCCCAAGCGGGAAAACCGCCCGGGTGACTTCCTGGTCTCAGTCTGGTTCTCGCCCCGAAACTCCTGGGTCGAGATCGTCATGCACCGATAACCTTCCTGGCCGGCGTCGGATCCAGAAGCTGCGAGAGGACGTTATCAACATTGACGCCCGGCCGCAGCACTTCCGGGCCAAGCAGCGGGGTTGCCGTCTTGATGGAGGCCAGCAGCTCGTCGCCAGGCACCGGATCGGTCCAGTCGCGTCTTGCGATTGTGCGGCGCGTCACCTCTGGATCGCCACCGGCCTGCTCCGTCACGAAAGCGACGAACTCGTCATTGTTCTCGCGGATCCATTTCTGCGTCTGCACCCACACACCGAGCACCCGCTCGACGGCTTTCGGATGCTTGCCGAGAAACTCTTCCGACACGCTGAAGACACTTCCTTCCCGCCAGCTGCGGTCGTTGAAGATCGCCCGGTCGCCAGCAATTTCCGCCTGCGCGGTCTGCGGATCGATGCCCACCCAGGCGTCCACCTGGCCCTGTCTGAGCGCGGCGAATCCTTCCGGATGCTGGAGATTGACGACCTTGAGATCGTTGATCGTCAGATTGGATTGGGCGAGCGCGCGAACAAGCGTGAAATAGGGCGCTGTTCCCTTTGTCACCGCGATCGTCTTGCCCTTGAGGTCCGCGACGGACTGCAACGGCGAGTCGGACTTCACCTGGATGATCGACGAACCACCCCAGCTTGCCACGTAAATGATCTTCAGAGGCACGCCGTTGGCACGCGACAGGAACGCGGAAAGTGCTGCCGATCCGGCAAAGTCGGTCGAGCCGACCTTGAGAAATTCGAGTGAATTGTTGCTTCCGCGCGACTGAACCCAGCTGATCTTGGTACCGACATCCTTGAACGCCTCTTCCAGCCAACCCTTGTTCTTGATGAGCAATGTGTGGGAGGAATAGAAGCCCCAGTCGAGCCGCAGCTCGGCTGGGAAATCCGACGGCTGCGCGGACGCAAGCGAAGCGCTGAATGGTGATGCGAGGACGGCCCCGGCGGTGGCGAGTTTCAGAGCATTACGGCGCGAGATCTTGATGGTCATACAGCTCCCAATCTATGGAATTGATAGACTATCAATTTAGCCGGATCGCGAACTCACGGTCTCGGAACGGTTTCCCATAATTTTTCTAAATTGGAGAAAATCTGTATCGGCTCGGATGCCCGTCAGAGACGCCGAAGCGCCTAGCCGCCAGACTGATTTCGCCGCTTGCAAACCAAATCCCAGCTTCCGCATTTTGGGATCCGATTTGTTCCCGCGGGTGGCCTCGATTGGAACTTCTCAACAAAACACGCTCTCGAAAATCCACAGAACGAGCAGAAACAATCTCCATTCGCGGCCAAATTCGCAAAGGATTTTTCTGTCCAGCTTAAATTTCTACTGATTTACTAGAATTTATTGACGGCGTGGCTGGCTCCTCAAGCCGCGCGCCAGAAGGATACGGAGATCCTCGATGATAAATGCCCATATTGCGGGTCTTGCCGCAGCGGTACTTTCCTTTTTGCTCACCACATTCGCGGCGGACGCCGCGACAATTCGCTGGACGCGGGCGTCCGACGCGCTGACGCTCGACCCGCATGCGCAAAACGACGGCGTCACACATGCGCTCCTGAACCACATCTACGAAAGCCTCGTCTGGCGTGATGCCAAGGGCGCCCTGACGCCGCGCATCGCCACGGAGTGGAAGGTGAAGGAAGGGGATCCCACCACTTGGGTGTTCACGCTGCGCAAGGGTGTTAAATTCCACGACGGCGCGGACCTCACCGCGGAAGACGTGGCTTTCTCGCTCAACCGTGCCCGCTCCGAAAAGTCGAACCTTCGCCAGCTTCACGCCGATGTCGTCGAGGTCAAGGCTGTCGACGACCTGACCGTCGAGGTCAAGCTTCGCGCGCCGAACCTGATCTATCCCAACAACCTGACCGGCACCTACATTCTCGACAAGGGTTGGGCCGAGAAGAACAATGTCGTTGACGTGCAGGACTATGCGGCCGGCAAGGACAATTACGCCGTGCGCAACACCAACGGCAGCGGCCCCTATGTTCTCAAGTCCCGCGAGGTCGGCGTCCGTACCGTGCTCGACGCCTTCGACAAGCATTGGGAAGAGGCCAAGCCCGACGTGACCCAGATCGTCTATACGCCGATCGCCGATTCCGCGACGCGCGTCGCGGCTCTGTTGTCCGGCGAGGTCGATTTCGTGCAGGACGTACCGGTGCAGGATATCGAGCGCCTCAAGAAGACCGATGGCATCAAGATCACCAGTGGACCGGAAAACCGTTCCATCTTTTTGGGCTACCGTGTCGATGAGACACCGCTTGCATCGTCAAACATCAAGGACAAGAACCCGCTGAACGACGTGCGGGTACGCAAGGCATTCGATCTTGCGATCGACCGGGACGCGTTGCAGAAGGTCGTACTGCGCGGAAACTCGATCCCGACCGGTGTCATCGTGCCGCCCTTCGTGCATGGCTGGTCGAAAGAGCTGGATGCCTACACGAAGCCCGATGTCGCCAAGGCCAAGGCGCTGCTTGCCGAAGCCGGTTATCCGGACGGCTTTACCATCACTCTCGACACGCCGAACAACCGCTATGTCAATGACGAGGCGATTTCCCAGGCCGTCGTCGGCTTTCTCGGCCGCATCGGCGTCAAGGTCACGCTCGCGTCGCGTCCCTTCGCGCAGCATTCTCCGCTGCTGACCGAACGTAAATCCGACTTCTACCTCTATGGCTGGGGCGTTCCGACATTCGACAGCGCATATAATTTCAACGACCTGATCCACACCAGAACGGGTCGTTACGGCGCCTATAACCCGACCTATTATTCCAACGCGGCCGTCGATGCGAAGATCGAGTCGCTCGGTGCGGAAACCGACGTCGCCAAGCGCGACGCCACGATCGCCGAATTGTGGAAACAGGTGAAGGAGGAGGCGATCTACCTGCCGCTTCACAACCAGATCACAACCTGGGCGGTGCGTGACAACATCGACATCGAGGTGCCGCCGGATGCATCGCCAAAACTCGGCCGTGTGACGATCAGCGAATAAAATCAGGGCAAGGCGGATCCGGGACAGGATGGCGACATCCTGTCCCGTTCGGGTGGTAGCATGACAGGTTTCATTTTAAGACGCATATTCCAATCGGTGCTGGTGATGCTGGCGGTCGCCCTCATCGCCTTCGTGGTCATCCGTTTCGTCGGCGATCCGCTGGAATCGCTGGCCAGCCAGGAAACCCGGCTGGAAGACCGCGAGATCATGATGCAGCGGCTCGGGCTCGACCGGCCGGTCGTCTTCCAGTTCACCTCCTTCGTCCAGCGCGGACTGAGCGGCGATTTCGGCATTTCCTACAAACAGCAGGAACCGGTAACGCGCATGATCGCGGAACGTCTGCCGGCAACGCTGGAACTGGCTCTCGCCTCGGCGACTCTGGCGCTTGTCCTCGGCGGTGTTCTCGGTATCCATTGCGCCCTGAAGCCTGACAACGCGCTGACGCATTTCATCATGACCGCCTCTCTGATCGGCGTGTCTCTCCCCACATTTCTGATCGGCATCGGACTGATCTATCTTTTTTCCGTCGAACTCGGCTGGCTTCCGTCCTTTGGCCGCGGCGAAACGGTGAAGATCGGCTGGTGGACGACCGGTCTCTTGACCCTGTCCGGCTGGCGCTCGATCATCCTGCCGGCCATCACGCTGTCCCTGTTCCAGACGACGCTGCTGATGCGGCTGATACGGGCGGAAATGCTGGAAGTGCTGCGGCAGGATTACATCCGATTCGCCCGCGCTCGCGGTCTGCCGCAAAGACGCATCCACTTTGGGCATGCGCTGAAGAACACGCTTGTGCCGGTCATAACCGTCGCCGGCCTGCAGTTGGGTTCGGTCATCGCTTTCGCGGTTGTCACCGAAACGGTGTTCCAATGGCCGGGTGTCGGCTCTCTGTTCATCAATTCGGTCCAGTCCGTCGATGTTCCGGTCATGGCCGCCTACCTCGTTTTCATCGCTCTTCTCTTCGTCCTCATCAATCTCGTTGTCGATATTCTCTATTACGCCGTCGATCCGCGCCTGCGCGTCGGACATACCAGCGGGGAAGCATGACATGGCCGCTGATCCAGACATGACCGTCCCTCCTTCTTCCAGCCAACCGATCCCGAGAACACCCGACCGTACCGGGCGCAAGCTCGGCGTCGTCACCTGGCTTGCCTTGGTGCTGGCGGTCGGCCTGATGCTGGCCGCCCTCTTTGCGCCACTGATCGCACTGCATGACCCGTTCGATCCGGCCACGCTCGATCTTCTCGACGGGATGACCCCGCCGATGCAACCGAGTGCCTTCACCGAAAAGACCTTCCTGTTCGGCACTGACAACCAGGGTCGTGATGTCTTTTCCTCCATCCTTTATGGCAGTCGCGTTTCGCTGACTGTCGCGTTTGCCGCGACCTTCCTGTCGCTCGCCATCGGCGTGACGGCCGGTCTCGTCAGCGGCTATGCCGGCGGCGTGACGGATGCGATCATCATGCGGGTGGCCGATGCACAACTCACCTTCCCGACCATTCTTATCGCACTTCTGGTGTTCGGTATCGCCCAAGGGGTGGTGCCGGCAGCGCAACAGGAGAACGCCGCGGTCTGGATCCTGATTTTCGCCATCGGCTTTTCCAACTGGCCGCAATTCGCCCGCACGGTGCGTGGCGCGACGCTGGTCGAAAAACGCAAGGATTACGTCGCGGCAGCCAAACTGATCGGTGTATCGCCCGCCCGCATCCTCGTTACCCATGTGCTGCCCAACCTTGCCGGCCCGGTCCTCGTGATCGCAACGATCGGCCTTGCGCTGGCGGTCATCGAGGAAGCGACGCTTTCCTATCTTGGCGTCGGCGTTCCCCCGACCCGCCCGTCGCTCGGCACGCTGATCCGCATCGGCCAGCAATTCCTGTTTTCCGGTGAGTGGTGGATCCTCGGCTTTCCGGCCGCAACGCTCGTCCTCCTCGCGCTGTCGGTAAACCTTATCGGCGACCGCCTGCGCGATGCGCTCAATCCACGCCTGAGGGATGGTCGCCGATGACAAAGACCGACAATCATACAGTCCTCTCCATCCGAAGCCTGACGGTAGAGTTCCCGACCAGTGCTGGGCCTTTCAAGGCGGTCGACTGCATTTCGCTCGATATCGCGCGCGGCGAAGTTCTCGGCGTGATCGGAGAGTCCGGTGCCGGAAAATCGATGACAGGTGCGGCCGTCACCGGACTTGTCGATCCTCCGGGCCGGGTCGTATCCGGCGAGATTTTTCTCCAGGGCGAGCGGATCGACGGACTTTCCGAGGTGGCCCTGAAAAGCCTGCGCGGGCGGCGCATCGGTACGGTCTTTCAGGATCCGTTGGTCAGCCTGAACCCGCTTTACACGGTCGGCCGCCAGCTAATCGAGACCATTCGCAGCCACCTGCCGCTCGATGCAAAGGCCGCGCGTCAGCGGGCGATCGAGTTGTTGCGCGAGGTCGGTATCGGCGAGGCGGAAAGGCGCGTAGATGCCTATCCGCACCAGTTTTCCGGCGGAATGCGCCAGCGTGTCGTGATCGCACTTGCGATTGCCGCCGATCCGGACCTGCTGATTGCAGACGAGCCGACCTCCGCGCTCGATGTCTCGGTTCAGGCGCAGATCGTTGCGTTGCTCAAGTCGCTTTGCGAAAAGCGCGGGCTGGCCGTGTTGCTGATCACCCACGACATGGGCGTGGTGGCCGAAATTGCCGATCGTGTGGCAGTCATGAACCGCGGCCGGATCGTCGAGACTGGCGCCGTTACCGACGTCGTGCGCAATCCGCGGGAGGCTTATACCCGCGCCCTAATCGCCGCCATTCCTTCGATCAATAGCAAAAGCGCGCGACCGGCGCTCGCAGGTGTCCGCGAACTGGTGCGGGTCGAAACCATCCGCCGGGATTTCGAACTGCCCGGCGGCTTCTCCCTGCCGCTGCTGAGGCGCCTTTCCCCGATGCGCAGCATAACCGCGGTTAACGACGTCAGCTTTACCATAGGAGAAGGTCAGACGTTCGCGCTTGTCGGAGAATCCGGTTCAGGAAAATCCACTATCGCCCGTATGGTGGCAGGACTGTTACGGGCGCAATCGGGGCGGATATCGGTCGGCGGCAAGGTGATAGGTCCGAACGATCGATCAGCGCACAAGGGCGCCGTCCAGATGATATTCCAGGATCCCTATGCCAGCCTCAATCCACGCTGGCAGATCGGCGACATCATTGCCGAACCGATACGCAGGCTCGGTCTTGGACAGAGTCGTGCCGAGGTCGACCATCAGGTCGCAGAACTGCTGGAACGCGTTCGACTCGAGCCCGAGGCCCGCCATCGTTATCCTCACGAATTTTCCGGCGGCCAGCGCCAAAGGATTGCCATAGCACGCGCGCTTTCCAGCCGCCCGCGGTTCATCGTCTGCGATGAACCGACATCCGCACTCGATGTTTCGGTTCAGGCACAGGTGCTGGACCTGATGGGCGGGCTCCAGGCGGAATTCGGCCTCACCTACTTGCTGATCAGCCACAACCTTGCCGTGGTACGACAGATGGCCGATAGGGTCGGGGTGCTGAAAGGTGGTGTTCTCGTCGAGGAAGGCGTTGTCGAGCAGGTGTTCGAACGACCGCAACATGCCTACACGAGAATGCTGCTCGCGGCCGCGCCGGACATCCAGGACGTGTTCCGGCGACGCGAGGCCGCTCTGTCCGAGCCAATTGCCCGGCCGGCAGTTCAGGCATGACAGAAGAGGACAATGCGTTTGGCGCGAATTGTCCGCTTCCGGTCTGAGTGTGGTCTCGAAGCAGCCTGCAAAATCCTGTTTCCTGTTGCTTCCAGCAACAAAAGGGATCACTCACCATGCCTCACCAAACAGCGCTTCTCGTCATCGACGCGCAGGAATCGTTTCGCCATCGGCCCTATTTCCGTGACGACGAATTCCTGCCCTACATCGAAAAGCAGCAGGCCTTAATCGACGGTGCGAAGGCGGCCGGCATCCCTGTCGTGCAGATTTTCCATGTGGATGAAGACGTTGAATTTACAATCGCTTCCGGACTTGTGAGGCCGATCGCGCCTCTCACATTTGCGCCCGACGTGGTCTTCTACAAGCACCGTCACAGCGCCCTTGTCGGCACCGGTCTAGGCGTCTGGTTGACAGAAAACGGCATCCAGCGTCTTATCGTATCGGGCATCCGCACCGAACAATGCTGCGAAACGACAACACGCCATGCGTCGGATCTCGGTTACGGCGTCGACTATGTCAGCGAAGCAACCTTGACGTTTCCGATGACCGATGCAAATGGGCGTGAATGGTCCGCTGGCGAGATCAGGGCGCGGACGGAGTTGGTTTTGGCGGGGCGTTTCGCACGGATTCTGACCGTCAGGGACGCGCTGGCAATCGACGGGAAGGCAGCAGCTTGAGCGATAAGGAACGGCCTCGGAAAATTCCGGTTTTCGTGGTCGTTCCGCCACGGGTGCTGCTTCTTGACATTGCTGGCCCGGTCGAGGTCTTGCGGCGCGCTAATCTCGAGCAATCGGCGGTTCGTTTCGATATTACCTATATCGGCCCCTCTCCTGATGTTCGCAGTTCGGTCGGGTTGAGCGTTTCCGGCATCGTGCCGTTGCCGGCTACACTGCCGGAAGGTGCGATGGTTATCGTCTGCGGCTCGGTCGACGAGCCGCTTGGTACCGGAAGGCCCCAAGACCGTCTGGGCGACGGACCGCTGGAGGAAACTATCGTCAAATGGTTGCGCGGTAGCATCCAGCCGGGTGTTGAGCTTGCCACCATCTGTTCGGGAGCGCTACTGGCTGCGCGTGCCGGTTTGCTGGAAGGGCGCGAATGTACGACCCACCACTCGATGCTGTCAGACCTCGCTCGGCTGGCGCCGACCGCCCGCGTCCTGGAAAACCGGCTCTTCGTCGAAGACGGCGAATGCATGACCAGTGCCGGCGTGACGGCTGGCATCGATTTGATGCTGGCGATCGTAGCGCGCAAGGTTGGCCACGCGACGGCGCTTGCGGCCGCTCGCACGCTCGTCATCTATCTGCGCCGGGCGGGCGCAGATCCGCAGATGTCGCCATGGCTGCAGGGACGAAGCCATCTCCATCGGGCCATTCATAAAGCCCAAGACGCAATCGGCGCGAATCCCGCCCACGCTTGGACAGTCGATGCACTGGCGAATGTCGCTGCCACCAGTCCGCGGCATCTGTCGCGGCTTTTCAACGAGCATGTCGGCATGAGCGTGACCGACTATGTCAACCGGATAAGGCTCGCCCTTGCCAAGGAACTGGTCAACGGATCGCAGTTAGGTATGGAGCAGGTCGCAGACCGAGCCGGTTTTTCGTCTGCTCGGCAGTTTCGAAGAGCCTGGAACCGGCTGCACGATCAACCACCCGCGCGCACCAGAAACAGCGGCTGAATGGTACAACGTTTCCGGGTCAGCCTGCCTTTGCAGCCGATAAACCTCGCTCCAGATCTTCAATCAGATCGGCAACGTCTTCGAGGCCGATCTGCAGGCGCAGCACCGGTCCACCCGACGGTGGCGGCGTCACGCGACGGTCAAACAGATTGACATGCAGCGCGAGGCTCGGGAAACCACCCCAGGAATAGCCGAGGCCGAAAAGCTCTAGCGCGTTGAGAAATGCCTGAGCCTTGCGCTTGTGTTCCGCTTTTTCGGGAACCGCCAGAACGAAGGAGAAGATGCCGCTGGCGCCCTTGAAATCGCGCTTCCAGAGATCGTGTCCCGGAAAACTCGGCAATGCGGGGTGCAGGACCTGTGCAACCTCTGGCCTTCCCTCCAGCCATTGTGCGACGGCAAGCGCGCTCTGCTGGTGTCGTTCCAGCCGGACACCCATGGTGCGCAGGCCGCGCAGCACCTGATACGCGTCGTCCGGAGCACCGCAAATACCGAGCGCGCCGTTGGTTTCCTTCAGACGCGGCCAGTGCGCCTCATTGGCCGATACCGTGCCCATCAGGATGTCGGAATGGCCGGCCGGATATTTCGTCACAGCCTGGATAGAGACGTCGACGCCAAAGTCAAGCGGGCGGAAATAGAGCGGCGTCGCCCATGTATTATCCATCGTGACGACTGCGCCGAGACGGTGGGCGACTTCCACGATGGCCGGAATATCCTGCATCTCGAACGTATTCGATCCCGGCGCCTCGGTATGAACGAGTTTGGTGTTCGGCCGGAACAGCGCCTCGATCCCGGCACCAGCGCCGGGATCGTAAAACTCGGCCTCGATGCCAAAACGCGCCAGAACGGTTTCGCAGAAATGCCGTGTCGGGCCATAGACGGAATCAACCACCAGCGCATGATCGCCGGGCGACAGATACGCCAGGAACGCGATCGTCACCGCCGCAAGTCCCGACGGCACGAGAATGGTTCCCGCCGACCCTTCCAGTTCGTCGATAGCCTCGCAGAGCGCGTTTGTCGTCGGTGTTCCGCGCGTGCCATAGGTGTATTTCTGGGCATGCGTATCCATGATCTCGGCGCTCGGGAACAGAACGGTCGATGCCCTGACAGGCGGCGGATTGATGAAACCGTGATAGTCGAACGGATCGTAGCCTGCGCGCACCAGCTTCGTATTGATGCCGAGAGGCTCCGGCGATTTACGGCCGCTGCGATCATTATTGTCGTGGGTCATGCGAGTGCCTTCTATGGATCATTGATATCGGCGCGGCCCCAAAAAGGAGCCGCGCCGATGGAAGGAAATTTGGACAAACGAGCGTCAGCTCTTCGGAAGTCCTGGAGGATTGGTACGGGATTCCGGCAAAGCCTCTTCCGACAACTGCCAGCGTTCGAGGATTTTTGCGTAAGCGCCGGATTTGATCAGGCCGTTTGTGGCAAGTGTCAGGGCGTCGGCGAGACCCGATCCCTTGCGCGTCGTGATTGCCACGTCAGAGCGCTCCGGCCAGCCCGCGGACAGCGTACCGACGCGCCGTATATTTTTGTCTCTTGCCGCGATGTAGACGAGTTGCGCGTGCGGTTGGACGATGACATCAACCCGCCCCGATTGGAGCGCGATGATGCGGGCCGCATCGTCATCGTGATATTGCAACTCGATCGGTTTCAGACCCGCGGCAACGTTTTCCTCGCTCCATTTGAGCAGGATGCGTTCCTGATTGGTGCTGGCGCCCACCGTGATGCGCAGCCCGGCTGCATCCTTCGGCTCCCGAATCTCCTTGATTGCGCTGTCAGCCTTGACGAAGAAGCCGTGCAGACCCTGCCGATAGGTAGAGAAATCGAATTTCTCCTTGCGCAGTTCGGTGACGCCGACATTGGAAATCACCGCGTCGTATTTGCCCGATGCCAGCCCGAGTGGCCAGTCGGCCCAGGCAACCGGCACCAGTTCAAGTTCGAACCCGAGACTGTCGGCTATCGCCGATGCGTAATCTGGATCGGCGCCGACGACGGTCTTAGCGTCGGTAGCATAGGTTGCCAGCGGCGGCCCTCCGGGCGAGACCGCGACAGTAAACTTGCCGGGATTGACGAACTTGAATTCCTTGGGAAGGGAGGAGATCGCAGCCGCATCTCTCTCCACTCGAACCCGGCCAGACTGTTCCGGGGAAAGGTCGAATACGTCATCCGCCGCCATTGCGTGGCGATCGAGAAGAGGCATGGTAAGCAGGGGTAGGATAAGGAAGCCAGCGCTCATCACGCGGCTGAACTTTTCAAAGATGGTGGTGGCGTTGATGTTCATGGCGTTCGTCCGGTTACGGGAAGGAGACGCAGGCGGGAGGATGGCCCGCGTCCCCGCTGCTGTGTCCCCCGACACATCAGCAGTCTGAAGATCAGCTCTTCGGCAGCCCCTGGGGATTAGTGCGCGACTGCTTGATTGCCTCGGCCGACAGGTTCCAGCGGGCGAGCGCTTTGCCGTAATTGCCGTTCTCGATCTGGGCGTTCAGAGCGAACGTGATCGCATCCGCAAGTCCTGCGCCCTTCCTGGTGGCGACGGCAATTTCGGCCGTCTCGGGCCAGCCACCGGAGAAGGTGCCGACGAGGCGGGTCTTATTGCCCTGCCCTGCCTTGTAGGCCGAGATCGCATTAGGGCCGAGATAGGCATCTGCCCGGCCCGACTGCAGTGCCAGATCCTGCACCGTCACGTCGTCATAATACTGGATTTCCGCCGGCTTCAGTCCCTTGGCGATATTCGCTTCGTTCCAACGAACCAGAATTTGCTCCTGATTGGTGCTGGCACCGACGATGACACGTAGGCCGGCAACGTCCTCCGGCTTGGCGATCTCCTGGATCTTGCTGTCATTGGCGACGTAAAATCCGAGAAGGTCGTTGCGGTAGGTGGAGAAATCGAGCTTTTCCTTGCGCTGCTCGGTTACCGTCACATTGTGGATCACGGCGTCGAATTTTCCGGATGCGATGCCGAGCGGCCAGTCGGCCCAGGCGACCGGCACGAGTTCGAGTTCGAGCCCGAGACTATCGGCCACCAACTGCGCGATATCAGGTTCGCCACCAACCGGAGTCTTGGTGTCGTCGCCATAGACGGCAAAGGGCAGGTTGCCGGGAACCGAGGCGACCGTGAACTTGCCAGGAGTCACGAATTTGTAGTCGGCGCTGATAAGCTTGACCGCGTCATCGACCTTCTGAGCCCGTACCCGTTCCTTCTGTTCCGGTGAAAGGTCTGGCCCCTGCGCATAAGCGGTCGAGGCAAGCACTGCTGACAGCGAAAGAACGCCGCCGACAGCGATGCTGAGAAGTCTGCTTCTATACGACATCCTGGTGTTTCCTTATTGGGATCGTTGTTGGAGTTTTCAGAGAACTTTGGCGAGGAACGCGGCCGTGCGAGGATGATCCGGCCGGTTGAAAACCTTGTCCGGCGTGCCGGTCTCAAGGATGCGACCCTGCTCCATGAAGACGACCTGATCGGAGACTTCACGGGCAAAGCCGATTTCGTGTGTAACGATGACGAGTGTCGCGCCGGAGCGGGCAAGTTCCTTGATGACGTCGAGCACTTCGTTGACCAGTTCCGGGTCGAGCGCGGAGGTCGGTTCATCGAAGAGCAGCACTTTCGGCTTCAGCGCCAGCGCGCGGGCGATGGCCACGCGTTGCTGCTGGCCGCCGGAAAGCTGGCGCGGATAGGCATGGGCCTTGTCGGCAAGCCCGACACGGGCCAGCAGATCGAACGCTTCAGCCTCAGCCTGCTCTCGCGACACGCCGCGCACCGAAATCGGTGCTTCGATGATGTTTTCCAACGCTGTCAGGTGCGGGAAGAGATTGAAGTTCTGGAACACCATGCCGACTTCAACGCGGCGTTTGAGGATGTCCCTTTCCTTGAGTTCGTAAAGCGTCTCGCCATCCTGGCGGTAACCGATCAGTTCGCCATCGACGGCAATGAAACCGTCATCGACGCGTTCCAGGTGATTGATCGAGCGCAGCAACGTCGACTTACCCGAACCCGACTGCCCGAGAATTGTGGTAACGCTGCCGACCGGTACCTTGAGCCTGACGTCGTCAAGAACCTTCAGTTGGCCATAACTCTTCGAGACGCCATGGATCGTCACCTCGCCGCCGCGCACCACGAGCGGCTTGCCGCGGACGATATTGGTTGCGGCGGCGACCTCCGGCTCGTCCGTCGCAATCGCCGCGCCCCTTGGCCGCACGATTTGCCTGTAGAAAGAGGCGAAGATCGAGGGTGGCGGATTGCGAAGCGCGCCACGCGAGTAATGACGTTCTATCTGATGCTGGACAATCGACAGGACGGTGAGAATAACCAGATACCAGACGGTAGCCACCATCAACAGCGGAATGACTTCGAGGTTGCGCCGGTAGATGATCTGGATCGTGTAGAAGAGTTCTGGCAAGGCGAGGATGTAGACCTGAGAGGACCCCTTCGCGAGCAGGATGATTTCGTTGAACCCGTTTGGCAGAATGCTGCGCATCGCCTGCGGCAGCACGATGCGGGTAAACTGCCTGTGGCGCGGTAAGCTGAGCGCAGCCGCCGCTTCGTGCTGACCCTGGTCTACGGACAGAATGCCGCCACGCACGATCTCCGAGGTGAAGGCAGCAGCGTGCAGCGCGAGGCCGAGTACGGCTGCAGCGAAAGGCGTGATGAGCTGCGTCGTGTTCCAACTGATGAAGTTGATCCCAGCATAAGGAACCCCGATGGTGATCGTCTCGTACAGATAGCCGAGATTGTTGAGGATCAGCAGGAGCACGATCAGCGGAATCGATCGGAAGATCCACACATAGGTCCATGATATCCCGGCCAGCAGCGGTGAGCCGGAGACGCGCGCGAGTGCCAGTCCCGTGCCGAGAAGAAAGCCCAGCGATGCGCCGAGCGCGGTCAAAAGCAGCGTTCGTCCGAGGCCGACCAGAACAGGCTCGGCGAAGAACCATTCGGCGAACACACCCCAGCCCCAGCGCTCGTTGCCGAGCACCGAATGCACAGTCGCAGCGATGAGGACGACAGCGAACACGGTTCCGACCGTGCGAGCCGGATAACGAGCCGGCACGATGCGGTAATGCGAATAGTCGCCGTTGGCCGGTTTGCTGGTCTCGGCCGAAGCACGCGAAACATCGTTGAAATCAGTGCTGATGGTCATGATACCCCTCACACAGAACCGTGCAGCGTCACCGCAGCAATGGCCGTACCCGCAGGGACGATGGCAAATTCAAGCGACTTCTCGAACGGCAGTTTCTGGATCGTCTCAGGATCTGCGGCCGTATCGAAGAGCGCGGAATAGCCGTTAGTGAGGTAAAGACCGACGGCCTCCGGTTGGCGAAAGCCCGTCGTCAGGTAGACCCGCCGATAGCCTTGTCGAGCGGCCTGCTCTTCCAGTTCGAGCAGCACCTTGCGCGCCAGGCCCTGGCGACGATAGTCGGAATGGGTCCAGATGCGCTTGAACTCCGTCGTGCCGTCATCTTCGTGCTGCATGAAGGCACCGCCCGCGATCGCCTTGCCCTCGCGTAGCAGCAGCAGAAAATTACCGTGGGGCGGAGCAAAGACATCCGGCGAATAACGGTTCATTTCCTTGGTCGCCTCTTCGGCGTCGTAGAAGCTGCCGTATCGGCTATCGTATTCGTAAGTCAGTTCTTCGATCAGCGGCACTGCCAGCGGGTCGAGTGGGCTTGTGTAGAGAAAGCGGTCGCTCACGGGTGTCTCCTGCGTCCTGCCGGTCATGAGAGGAAGGCTTCGGCGAGCCGCGCCCAGTAACGGGCGGCCGGCGCGATGATCTGGTCGTTGAAATTGTAGAGGGGGCTGTGCAGAGGCGCGCTGTCGCCGTTACCGACAAAAAGGTAGGAGCCAGGCCGCGCCTGCAGCATATAGGCGAAATCTTCGCTTGCCGTGCGTGGCCTGAAACTGCTGGCCACCTGATCGGCAGAAAAATTCTCCTCGGCGACCCGGCGGGCAAACCGTGTCTCCTCAACATGATTGATCACCGGTGGGAACCCACGCAGATAATCGACCTCCGCTTCAGCGCCGAAACTTTCAGCCTGAGCGCGCGCAAGTGCCGGCACCCGCGCCTCCAGCTTGTCGCGAACTGCAGGAGAATAGGCGCGCGCCGTAAGCTTGAGCTCGACGCTTTCCGGAATGACGTTGGACGCGGAACCGCCATGGATCGACCCGACCGTCAGCACAGCCATTTCGAGAGGATCGACATTGCGGGCAACGATGCTCTGCAAGGCGGTAATGAAGGAGGCGGACGCCAGAACCGGATCGACCGTCTCATGCGGCGAAGCGCCGTGCCCGCCCTTGCCGACGATACGGATCAACGCCTTGTCGACCGAGGCCATGGCCGGCCCCTCGACGAAGCCCAGCTGGCCGGCCGCGACGCCCGGCCAATTATGCAGGCCAAAGATGGCATCGACCGGAAATCTCTCGAACAGTCGATCATCGATCATGCTGCGGGCGCCTGCACCCACTTCCTCGGCCGGCTGGAAGATCAGCGTCACTGTACCCGAGAAACGGCCGTGCTCTGCCAGATATCGGGCAGCGGCAAGCAGGATCGTCGTATGGCCGTCATGGCCGCAGGCATGCATGACGCCGGGATTACGGCTCGAATAGGCAAGCGCCGTCGCCTCCTCGATCGGCAGCGCGTCGATATCGGCGCGAATTCCTAGCCGCTTTTCGCCCGAACCACGCCGGAGGGTGGCGACAACGCCGTAGCCGCCGACACCCTCCGCCACCTCGTAACCGTAGGAGAGCAGATATTTGGCGATGATCCCGGCAGTACGCTTCTCGTGAAAGGAGAGCTCCGGATATTGATGCAGGTCCCGGCGTATATCGATGAACTCGTCTATCGAGGCAAGGATCAGCCGTTCGGCGTCGTCGCGAGGACGCGCGCCGTCAACATGGATATTCATGGTTGTCACTTTCCAAAGGTTGCGCCGCGCCTCTCGGGGCCGGCCGTTTCACCCTGTCGAAATGTCAGGCCCTGGCCTTTTCCGCCGCTCCCGCGCCTGCCGCGTAAACGCTTTCCCGGTAGGGCAGCCCGAGATTTTGGCGCAGCGTATGTCCCGGGAGTTGCGGGTCGAAATAGCCACGCTCCTCAAGGATCGGCAGGACGTGGCTCGTGAAATCGTCCAGCCCTTCGGCAATCACCGGAAAACCGAGGATAAAACCGTCGGCTGCACCATTGTCGAACCACTCGATGAGCTTGGACGCGACGGCATCCGGCGTACCGACGAACCCCTCCCTTGGCGTGGCGGCATCAAGCGCCGCCTCCCGCAGGGTCTGCGCCTTCTCCTTTGCCACCCGTTTGATCCGGTCCGTTGTCGAGCGGAAGCTGTTCTTGCCAATGTCGCCAAGCTCGGGGAAAGGTGCATCCAGATCGTAGGCGCTGAAATCGTGATGATCGAAGAAGCGGCCGAGATAGGCGAGAGCTTCCTCGACCGAGATCAGGTTGCGGATGGTCTGGTATTTTTCCTCTGCCTCGGCTTGTGTGCTGCCGACGATCGGACCGATGCCCGGAAAGATCTGGACGTGATCGGCAGAGCGACCATGAGCAACCGCCGCTTGCTTCACACGTTGCGAGAACGACCGGTTTTCCTCGATCGAGACGCCGTTGGTGAAGACGGCATCGGCATGTCGGCCGGCAAGGCCGATTCCGGCATCGGAAGACCCCGCCTGAAAGATCACCGGCTGCCCCTGGGGCGACCGCTGGATGTTGAGCGGCCCCTCGACCTGGAAGAAGCGTCCCTTGTGACCAAGCGTATGCAGCTTGTCGCGGTCGAAAAATTTGCCGCTGACGCGGTCGCGGAGGAAGGCGTCGTCATCCCAACTGTCCCACAGACCCTTGATCACTTCCAGATATTCGTCGGCGATCTCGTAGCGAAGCGCGTGTTCGGGGTGGTTGCGGCTGTAATTCTTCGCCGTTCCTTCGAGCGGCGTTGTCACCGCGTTCCAGCCGGCGCGCCCGCCGCTGATGAGATCGAGAGAGGCAAATTGCCGGGCAATGGTGAAGGGATCGCTGTAGGACGTGGAAACCGTGCCCGCCAAGCCGATCTTGCTCGTCACCGTTGCAAGCGCGGATAGGATGGTCAAGGGTTCGAAGCGATTGAGAAAATGCGGAATGGACTTCTCGTTGATATAGAGGCCATCCGCGACGAAGGCGAAGGCGATGCCGGCGGCCTCTGCCTTCAGGGCCGTAGCCTTGAAAAAATCGAGATTGACGCTCGCATCGACAGGGCTCTTGGGGTGTCGCCAGGAATTCATATGCCCGCCGGCACCCTGCAGCATGATTCCGAAATTGATCTTCCTGCTCACGATACTTTCTCCTTGAAATCAGGCTGCCGCAGAGAGCGGTTTGCGGGACAAGAGCTCGATGGATGCAAGCCGGCGGTCAGCCCCGACTGCCGGCGGTTCCAAAATAAATTCCTGGATCTCGTAGGCCGCCGCCAGACGAGCCAGTTCCGCGTGGATCTCATCCGGGGTCCCGTGCAGCACGCTCGGCTTGCGCTCCTCGATCCGATAGTTCTTGGAGCCCGCCTGTTTTGCAAAATCCTCGGCCTGGTCGCGTCGACCAAGGCTGACCGATTGACCATTGCCGAGAAACACCTTGAAGATCTTCAGCTCCGACACCTGCTCTGCCGCATCTGATGCGCTTTCCGAGGCATAGGCGGCGAGTGCAAGCATCGGTGAGCGCCCGCCGCTTTCCTCGCGATATGTTTCAAGACTTTGGCGCAGGTTTTCAGAATCGCCGTTAAGATGACCAGCAAAGACAAAGTTCCAGCCAAGCTGCGCCGCCTGGCGAGCACTGCCCGGACTGGCTCCCAACAAAAAGCGCTCCGCGGTGAATGGCGGCTGCGGCCCCGCAAAGGCAAAAGAGTCATCCCGCTGCAAGGCGACGGAGTTGTCGAGAATGGCGCTAAGCTCAGTGATCTGCGTCTCGAATTCCGGCTTTTCTGAACGATAGACCTGCAATGCCGCCGTTGCCCTGGGCAGGCCGCCGGGCGCCTTGCCAATCCCGAGATCAACCCGCCCCGGTGCCAGGGAAGACAGAAGATTGAACACCTCCGCGACCTTGAACGGGCTATAATGTTGTAGCATGACGCCGCCGGAACCTATCCGGATGCTTGATGTGTTAGCGAGGATCCACGACACTAGAACTTCCGGCGCAGAACTCGCCAACTCACTTGTTCCATGGTGTTCTGCCACCCAAAAGCGGTGGTATCCCAGCGCCTCGGCTCGCTTTGCCAGATTGACGGTCGCCGACAAGGCGGAGACCGCGGTCTCTCCTTGGGCAATAGGGCTTTTGTCGAGCAAACTGATTTTGTACATCCGGCACCCACGCGCATCTTTTACGTGCGTCCATTTGTCTACTGATTTTATATATTATGAAGGACAATCTTTGCGATTGCGACGAGTGAAGCGGAAAAATCTTCTGCGTTACAGGGTGCGATCGCGCCGCCGAAAGCGCTACGCCGTGCTGTAAAGAGAGTCGGTGGTGGCCGTTGCTCAGAAGGATAAATAGCCGGAACGATTCAGCGCCTGTCCTGTTTATGGGCAAAGCTGTATCGGAGATATCGGGACATGGCATCGCCACGCGCCAACTGGAAGGGCCACATCAGGTTCGGCGAGGTCACTTGTCCTGTGGCCTTGTTCACAGCCACCTCATCCTTCGAGCGGATCAGCTTCAACATACTCAACCGCAAGACCGGTAATCGGGTGCGCCGCGAGTTTGTGGATAGCGAGACCGGCAATGGCCGCTGTGTCGTGCTAGAGCCAGACGAGATCGCTTCAGCGGTTCCCGACAGCGACAAGACCCTTTCAATCACGGCGTTCATTCCGTGCGACGAGATCGATGACGTCTATTTCGACAAGCCCTACTATCTGGCACCACAGGAGATGGGCGAAGAGGCCTTTGCTCTGCTCCGTGACGGAATGAAAGAGGCCTAGGCGGCCGCCATTGCCAGCACGGTGCTGTTCCGCCGGCTTAGAACGCTGCTGATCCGCCCTCACGGCAATGGCCTGATCGGCACGACCTTGAATTTTGATTACAAGGTGCGATCGGCAGACGAGGCCTTCGATGACATGGCCGACATCAACATCGACAAGGAAATGCTCGACTTGGCCTCCCATATCATGGGCACGAAGACGGGCACCTACGACCTGTCGAATTTTGATGACCGTTACGAGGAGGCCCTTGCCGAACTGGTAAAAGCCAAGATCGAAGGCAAGCCATTCAGAAAGATTGTAGCACCAAAGGCATCGAAGCCGAGCGATCTCCTCCAGGCATTGCGGGACAGCGCCGGCGCTGCCCAGAAAAAGCCGACCAAGCGGAAATCCGCCAACTCCAACACTACCCGAAAGACGGTGGCCAAGAGCGGCAAGTCCAAATCCGCCGCGTCGTCTCGTCGCAACACCGGATAGGGAGCGAAACTACAATGCCACTGCGTCCCTGCTGGAAGTGGAAGCTGCCCGTAGCGGCGATATCTCAGCGCATCTCATGGCGCATGCGCATGTTGCAAATATGGATGGAAGATGAGGAAGAACATGAGCACAGGTGGTAAAGCTCGATCAAGGATGTATGCGTTCGTCAGTATAATCTTCGTTATCGGGCTCTTGTTCGCTGGTTACTACGTATTCGGCAAAACTCCCGGAGAGACTGAAACCGCCCCAGCATCGGAGGTGGTGAACCCAAAGTCGTAACACTTATCACGCGTTCGGCAACTACCGCACCACTCAGATGAGCGGCGAAACAAGTCTGGAACGTTCACCACTTTCCATGGTTAAGACAGCCGCGAAGGAGGTTTCATGCAGAAATATTTTTTTCATATCAGGCAGGATGGCGTGCTGACCGAGGATCCGGACGGCTCGGAATTCACGACGTTAGATGAAGCCCATGATTACGCCGTTAGTTCGGCCCGAGAGATTCTTGCAAACAAGGTCAAAAATGGGAAGATCATCGACGGTGACTGTCTTGAGGTCGTCAGACCAGATGGATCGGTAGCGCTGACTGTCCCGCTCAAGTCCGCGCTCAAATTCGATTAGACAAAATGCCGAAGAATTCGACGCGGTGCGCTGCTAGCGCATCGCCACACCTGGCAACCGTTCCAGGCTACCGAAGGGGAAACAGATCCCAATCGACGTCCTGGTGGCCGAGAACCGCGGCGGATATCAGGTCTGCCGCAATTTTTGCAAACGTAATGCCATTCCCTCCAAATCCCATTGATACAAAGATCCGGCTCATCCCTGGCGCAGTCCCTATCATCGGAAGCCCGTCAGGTGTGACGCCGAACGCGGCCGACCAGGAAAAATCAGGTTTGCCGAGCGAAATCCCGGTCAGATCAGCCAGCTTTTCGACAAGGACCGCTGTCTTGTGTTCGATCTTTGTCGGGTCGAGATAGGCAGCCTCACCTTTCTCGTCCTCCCCACCGACGATGACGCGTCCATCGGATGTGGAACGAAAGTAGAGGTAAGGGTCCGAGGCCTCCCATACGAGGTATTTATCCAGCCAGTCAGGTCGTTTCAGCCTTGGCTTGCTAGCCAAGGCCCATGTCGACATGAGCTTGTGGCGTGGATTTCTCAGGCATTCGAGAAACTCGTATCCACTGCAGAATATGACGTGGGCCGCCTCAATCATCTTCCCCTGATCTGTCGCAACGATGACGTTATCGCCGCCCTCGCGAACATCGGTGACCTTCAGCCCGCCTACGACTTCCACCCCCTGTCGCCTGGCAGCGCGAAAAATGCCCGTTGTCATCTGCACAGGATTTGACGATGCGGAGATCGCGCTATTGATCTCTCCACTTCGGTTGATGCCATAACGCTCCAGGAGCGCCGCCCGATCGAGATATTCGGCCAGGATTCCCACCTCTTGGCGAGCCTGCGCCTCTCTTTTCAACGCTCGCGTGCCAAGCTCTTGCCCGGAGAGAAAAAGCGTGTGCCGCGACTGGAAGTCGCAGTTGATGCCGAGATCCCGAATGAGACTCTTCAGCTCCTCGACTGCACCTGCCGACCTGCGCCAGACGCGTGAAGCCTTCTCGTGACCGATCGTTCGAGCGAGACGATGAAGCGGGACATCGATCTCATGCTGGATCATGGCAGTGCTCGCAGCGCTGCTACCACGAACCGGATGGCGGCGGTCGATCGTCAGGATGCGCAATCCTTTGCCGCAGAGTGAGTGGGCCATGAGGGCGCCGCCGATTCCCGCACCCACCACAATGACATCGAAACGATCGGATGACGGGACCTTTCTTGTGACGATAGATGCACGCGGTTTGGCGAGCCACAGGGGGGCGCGCGTGGCGGAGTGGCTGCTGATGGGTGAGTGAACCGGCGGCGTCGAGCTTGCCGGACCCCGATTTCGCTCGGATCTGCGATGACACCATTATTGGCGAACTTTCGCATTGCGACCGTAAATGGCTCCACGATGACGTTCTCGATAACTGGCGGCCTTCAACCCGGCCTTTCGGCTGATACGATTTAGCCCGGGTGAACCAAACAGCTCAACTTCGTCGATCCTGACGTTCAAATGCATTCCTCCCATGTTTTGAATTGAAGATAGGAGCAGCGTGTTCCGCTGGAAGAGCGGTGAACGTACACAGTGGCCTGTTCCAGACAATTAATGGAACACCGATAGGCCGAGAGTGTTCTCGTCTCAATCGGAGGAACGGCAATGCCCCAGTTGAAAGACATTCATCCAGAGCTTACCGGAAGTTCAACAAGCAGCACGACGTTCGGTCGATCCGTGGAGAGTAAAAGTCAGATCGCGGACTCTGCACCGTCGAAGTTCGTTGGGGAGGCTCTCAATATTTACCGGCTTGAGCCGATAGCTTCTGCAGATGATCCCGCGTGGGCTAACAAGCCGGGACACGGTGTGGTGGTCGTCGCGGCACGTACATCCGGAGACGCACGAATAGTGGCCGCGGAACGAGAGCTGGATTTTATGGAAATCGACGCGGCTCCCGCCGACGATGTATCAACCCGGACCGCAAGCGCTTTCAGGGATGAAAAGCTCTACACGGTTGTCGAAATCGAGCACGGGCGGTGCGACTTGGTTCGCGGAGTAGTTGAGGGCGATATCAGGATGGACGTTATCAAGCCGCTTAGCATGTAATGCGGTGGTTTTCGATGGCGGGTAAGGTGTTCGGGCAATAGAAGACGGCCTGAGGAACTCCGTGACCTACGCCGCGGTGACGGCGGCTCTCATGGGCAGAAATTCTCGAAGACCGTACAAAGCGACATGACGAGGAACCGGGAAGTTTCAAAAGCGTTCAGGCGATACCAACAACAAGTCGTTTATCGGAGGTTATTATGGGTCGCGGTATTCTTCTTTGGCTTCTCGGCGTGCCGTTGCCGATCGTCATCCTTCTTGTTCTATTTATGCGCTAGGAGAATGACATGCCTCTCTATCAATCTGGTGTATCAGATGTCGGAGTTGAATCCTCGGCCTCGGCTCTCAGTTGGGGTCCGGTAATAGGTGGCGCGGTCGCTGCAGCGGCCACTGCGCTCATCCTGCTTCTGCTGGGGGCCGGCGTTGGTCTGACGATGGTTTCGCCATGGTCGGGAGAAAGCGCTTCATTCACCACAGTAAGTATCACGGCAGCAATCTGGTTTGTGGTGGTCCAGTGGCTCGCTTCCGCGCTCGGCGGCTATCTGACGGGGCGGCTGCGCACGAAATGGGCCGGCGTGCATACCGACGAGGTGTTTTTTCGGGACACCGCGCACGGCTTTCTCAGTTGGGCGCTTGCAACAGTGGTCGTTGCAGGATTGGCCGGATCTGCTTTCACAAGCCTTGTAGGCGGCGGGGTTCAAGCATTGGCATCTGCCACCTCGACTGCGACGATTGCCGGCGCTACATCCGGCAGCACTGACAACACAGGTCCTAACGTGGCGGCCGGATATTTCACTGATGCCTTGCTTCGTCCCCAGGATCTGCGCAATCGCGTGCAGACTGACGATGCGGCCGCAGTTGCGGAGGTTTCCCGTATCCTCCTCAATTCCGCAACGGCTGGTTCGATGCCCGACGAAGACAAGACCTACTTGTCGGCCGTCGTGGCGTCTCGCACTGGGCTCACGCCCGAGGAAGCAAAAGCGCGCGTCGATGCCGTGCTGCAGCGGATCGATCAGGCGAAAGTTGAAACGCAGGAAGCAGCAGAAAAGGCTCGTAAGTCAGCCTCCACAACAGCGATGCTTGGCGCACTCTCGCTCTTGGTAGGTGCCTTCGTCGCTTCTGCGGCAGCGGCACTTGGGGGACGACAGCGAGACGACGAAGAAGCCGCACTTATCGCTAGGTTCTGACACGTTCTACGCGTCGGCGATGACAATCCAGCCGACGCGACTTCACCAATCTTCATCAAGTCGTCCCGGATGCATTCGCGAAAAAGCTTCAGTGCCTTCAGGCCAGCCGGAGTACGAGCGACGAGATGTCCAGACTTTGCTTTCCTCCTTGAATGACGAGAGGGATGAGCCCGGGCCTGCCCATTAAACAGCGTATTGAAATTCCATCACCAAAGCGTGAAACCTTTTATCTCAAGCGCCGTTAAGGGGCTCATGAGTGATCGCAAAATCGACCCCGCCACTGAAAAACTTGCAACATTCCAGGGTGCTGAAGTCCCTCCACCGAAGGATGAAGAACACTCAGAGGCTGAGCCGGTACCTGAGGCCATTGAGCCCGATCATGCAATGTCACCCGAGGAAGCCGAGCAGGCCCGCAAATCCTATCTTTTAAAGCGCTTCTGGATCAGTGCACGCGGCTATTGGAGCCGTCGTGGTGACCGGCTGGCATGGCCAGTCTCTATTGGTCTCCTCGCGTTGATTGGTCTGAACGTCGGTTTCCAATATGGAATCAACGTCTGGAACAGGGAAATTTTCGACGCGATCGAGCAACGCAATGCCTCGTCGGTCTATTATCTGGGAGCTCTGTTTCCGCCGCTGGTACTAGGCAGCGTAGCCTTGGTTACCATTCAGGTATTCGTGAGGATGTTGATCCAGAGACGTTGGCGTTCCTGGCTGACAAAGGCATTGATCGCCCGCTGGCTTGCCAATGGTAGATATTACCAACTGAACCTGATCGGTGGAGACCATCAAAACCCGGAAGCACGAATTTCCGAAGACATGCGGATCGCAACCGAGTCTCCAGTGGATTTTGTGTCAGGTGTCATCTCTGCCTTTCTCTCTGCCTCGACCTTCATCGTCGTACTCTGGACGATCGGCGGCGCCTTAACACTGCCGGTCGGTGGATCGCTTGTTACGATCCCGGGGTTCCTCGTTGTCGCCGCGGTGATCTACGCATTCGTAACGTCAGGCTCGATCGCCTACATCGCCCGCAATTTTGTGCAGGTCTCCGAGGTCAAGAACCAGGTCGAGGCCGAGTTTCGCTATACACTCACTCGGGTTAGGGAGAATGGCGAAAGCATTGCTCTGCTCGGAGGTGAAGAAGAGGAGCGAAACGATCTCGACAGAACGTTCCAGAAGGTGCGTGAGCAATGGCGCCAGCTTGCTCATCAATATATGCGCACTACGCTCGTCTCGCACGGATCGATGCTGATTGCTCCCGTGGTGCCGGTCTTGCTATGCGCGCCAAAATTTCTAGATGGAAGCATGTCACTTGGTGAAGTCATGCAGGCAGCATCGGCGTTTACCATAGTCCAGACTGCCTTTGGGTGGTTGGTCGATAACTATCCCCGTCTTGCAGACTGGAACGCCTGTGCTCGCCGCGTCGCGTCGCTGATGATGTCGCTAGACGGCCTCGAACGCGCCGAAACCAGCGACAGCCTCGGCCGCATCGCCAGAGGCGAAGCTGCTGACAATACCATGCTCAGTCTTCGCGATCTGTCCGTGTCCCTCGGTGACGGTAGAGCCGTCGTGAAGGAAACCCAAGTAGAGATCGAACCGGGCGAGCGTGTGCTGGTAGCCGGAGAGTCCGGCTCGGGCAAAAGCACATTGGTGCGGGCAATCGCAGGGCTATGGCCTTGGGGCGAAGGAAGTGTCAATTTCCGTGCCAACGCTCGATTGTTCATGCTTCCGCAGAAGCCGTATATTCCGACTGGATCACTTCGCCGGGCGGTCGCTTATCCGCAAGAAGCCGATAGCTGGGGCACCGAAGAAATCGGTTCAGCGCTGGAGAAAGTTGGCTTGGGACATCTCAAGGGCAAGATCGCCGATGAAGCCCCTTGGGACCACACCTTGTCCGGCGGCGAAAAACAACGGCTGGCGTTTGCCCGGCTTCTGCTGAATGCCCCCGACATTGTTGTACTGGATGAGGCAACTTCGGCGCTGGATGACAAAAGCCAGGACAAGATCATGGAGACGGTCATTAATGAGTTGCCGGATGTTACGATACTGAGTGTTGGTCACCGAGCAGAACTTGAGGCATTTCACAGCCGAAAGATCACTCTTGAAAAACGGGATGGCGGGGCAAGGCTTGTCAGCGACGTGGACCTCATTCCGAAGAAAGGGAACCGCATGTCAATCTCTCGGATGTGGGGGAAGAGAAAGGATCGACATTGACTGCAGTCCAGCCAGAGGTTAACCAGATAACGATGGCCCCCTCGCTGCGTTCTCTGCTTCACGATGCGGTAATTCTTCGATAGTCGCGACTATGTCTGCAAAACATACTGGGATTGGTGCCACCCATTTCACGGAATCGTTTCCATCAACGAGGGAGGCCGTGAAGCGGTCGAAGGTGAATCTGTAAGTCTTGGCAACATCGGCCGGACCTGCCACGCAGCGACAGCCTTGCTCGAGGGCCGTAACTTCGGTTCGTGAAACCTCGAAAACAACGATTGCCCGTTCCTGTAGCTCTTGCACGTGTAGCTGGAGTTCATCCAGTTGCTGACGTCGCAAGCCGGTATCATCTCCCGCGACCAGTAAAATCCATTCCGGTTTGCAATTGGCCTCAAATAAAGCAGACATATGCTGACCCTTCACAGCGAGATTTGCAGCCCGTACGGCCACACCGCGGATACCGTAAAACCGGTAGCAAAAGAGAAGGTTCCTGCGAAGGCGGGCGTGCAAGTGCTCATTTATGTGAACCACAACCGGCGCGCGCAGCCCTGAACCCGTCGCCCGCCGCGCGGAGTTTCCAAGGTGTTTGATCAAGCAGGCCCGCGGCGTTCACTGTTCCATCGCAAGCGACAAATTCAAAGAGGTCGAACCAACAAATAACGCGCGAAAGGCTGATTGATTAATGCGATGTCCGTCTCAGGCATGCCAGATGGCAGCAGTCCTTAAAGCGAGCAAGCTCGCGATCGAGGCCTGACTTCCTTTGTATCCATTGCCTAATATTATCGCTGAGATCGGAACTTGTCCCGCCACTCGACGTTCTCACGCCGCAGATATGTAGGGAGTAGAGCATTATGTCTGGTCCAAACGCACGATGGAAAGAGCCTGTTGAGATCGCCTTTCCAACTGGCTCACATAAGGTGAGCGGCCCGTTCGAAGCGCTTGCACACATGATGGAAAACTGGCCTGCTTCACAGGGGCTGGATTTCGTCCGCGCGCGAAGCGCCTGCCGCGGCGCGATTGCTGGATACAAGACGATCGATGAGGCACGAGTAGCTTTTGAAGCGGCGGCGGCCGAAGCTCGCAAACAATTCGATCTCCGCCGGCATTGAGCGTGCGCCAGACATGCCGACCTCACTCTACACCTGACCAGTAACGAACGCTTCAATCTGCAAGGTCGTTTGCATTGAATACAACACGTAAACACTATGGAACTCTCGGTATTTTCCTGACGCTCGTACTCATCACGGGCTTCACCCTTGGGATAACCATCCGGCCTGGCGATTGGTACGAGACGTTGGTGAAACCGTGGTTTACGCCCCCGAACTGGTTGTTCGCGCCGGCGTGGACATTAGTTTACATCCTCATTGCCATCGCCGGTTGGCGGGTCACAATCGGTCATGGTTTGAGTTCCACACTATTCCGCCTGTGGACCTTGCAGATGCTTTTGAACTGGGCCTGGACACCAGTCTTCTTTGGTTTTCGCCAAGTCGGCTTAGGCCTTGCCGTCATCGTTTGCTTACTTCTGGTGGTCATGGCTTTTCTGATCAAGGCCCAAGACCGAGTGGCCCGATGGTCTTTCGTGCCCTATGCGCTCTGGCTTTCCTACGCGACGTCGCTCAATGCCGCCATCTTCTTTCTGAACTAGAAGAGGTTGGCACAGGCTCCCGGCCCGGCATCCACGGAACGAACGCTGTGGCAGCGAGTTTCAGTGGCACGTCCTCGACTTCTGGAGAGCCACATGGCGGCGCACACCTTGGAAGAACTATCAAAGCAGCTGCAGAAAATCGATTTCTGCATGCTCCAAACGAAGAACGAACCTAGCGTGCTCAGCGTTCGCCCGATGAGCAACAATGGTGACGTCGATTATGACGGCGACTCCTATTTCTTCTCATACGATCAGACCCGTAAGGTCAGCGACATCGAGCAAGACGCTCGCGTCGGCCTGACGTTTACCGCGCCACCCAGCTTACTCGGTGAGCCCGGCATATTCCTGGCGATCGACGGTGCCGCAAGCCTGATCCGTGACAAGGCGCAGTTTGAGGCTCACTGGGTCAAAGACCTTGAGCGGTGGTTTCCGGAAGGGATCGATACCGCTGGAATCGTGCTGATCAAGGTCTCTGCCACCGAGATACAATACTGGGACGGCGAGGAGAACGGCCGCATCCCTCTCGCAAAGCGCGAAGCTTGCTGAGTTTTGCGTGATGGACCGGCAGGACCCGGGCGAGCTTCAATTTTATTGATTGAGAGGATGACGATGAGCCTCAAACATACACGCGTCCAGCATGAAGGCGCCGGTCACTGGGTCGTCGATTTCGTCGGAGATGACGGGGAGGCCGTATCAGTGAAGGTAACCGACCACGAATTGTCGGACGAAGACCGCATCGTGGCGCAAGCCAAGCGTGTCATGATCGAGCTGACAGGCTTCGGGACCCGAGGCGGCAAACCGACTTTAAACCGATACGACGCGTTGAGTAATGGTGATCTCGAAGATGACAACGTAGCGCTCAAAACTACGCATTGATGATGCGAGCGCTTCGATGACGATCGATACCTACAACGTCAATGGAATCGACGGTCGTCTTGAAATCCTTCTGCGTTGGCTAAAGGAAGACAAGCCGGATGTTGTTTGTCTGCAGCAACTGAAGTCCACTTCCTTTCCCCAAACGCAAATCTACCGCTCCGGATAGGGTGCCTCTACCTGCCGAACGGCAACTCTGCCCCAGGCCCCAAGTTCGACTACAAACTGCGCTAGTTCCGGCGGCTCCAGGAATATCTAATGAAAATTCTGGAGCCGGACATTCTCGCCCTGCTGGTTGGCGATTTCAATGTCATGCCGACTGCATTGGGCGTTTACAAGCCGAAGCGTTGGACTGCCGGTGATTGTTTCGATCGCGGCATCAAGCATCGTGTTCACGAGCTGGGGCATCTGGACGTGTGGTTACAGACCAACTGACCACAAGGCCATCGAAACAATCGATCATGGGCGACAGATACACTTTGCCTGCTGGCAGGTGGAATTCGGTGGTATCGGTAAGCCACTTCTCGTTGAGCCTTGCAGCATGGAAATCACTATTGACCAAATTTTCCGGCGCAGGGTCTAATTCGCCTTGGTAAGACGTGTACCTACACCGCCTACCAATGGTCACGACCAACTGCTCTTGCTTCATCAAGCGGCGGACCACCTTTTCGGAGACCTGTTCTCCGCCTTTGGCCAGTGCCGCATGAATGCGTCTGTAGCCGTAGCAGTTACGGTTGGTTCCGAAAAGCACGACGATGGTCTGGCGAAGATCTGCGTATCGGTCCTCGAGAGAAAGCAGAGACCGGTGATAAAAATAGGAGCTGCGGGCGAACTCAAGCCGGATGAGAAGTTCTGCTAATGGATATGTGTCTCGCAGGGCATCAACCAGCAGTGTCTTTTCCCGGTTTCCCAGGAGCCGCAGATCGATGCCCAGATCTTTTTTTACGAGTTCGTTCGCCTTCGTAAGCAAATCATGTTCGAGTTTAAGGCGCTACACATCACTGCGCAGGGCTTCAAGTTCACGCTCGAGTTCGTCTCGGCTGGCGGTTGGTGATAATTTGCGACGGCGTGTCATGGATGCAGGGACCTCACGACCAAGTTTCTGGTTCTTCCAGTCGTACAACGTCTGCCGGCTTACGCCTACCTTCTGAGCCACCACGCGGGCACTGTCACGCCTGGAGCACAGATCGATCACGGCCGTTCGCTTCTGCTACTCCGATCTGATGGTACCGCTTGAGTTGCCGGTATGAACTCGCCGCCTGTCGCCGGGCTGATATTCATCGGTCCAATCCGAAAGCTTTTGACGGCAAGGGTAGCCAAGCGCTTTAATGGTCCATGCCAGGCAACGGCCATGCTCCAGATAGTGCTCAACAGCAATCCTCCTTCGCTCATCCGAATAACGCTGTTTCATACGCACATATCTTGCCGACAAGTCGTTGCCAGATGCGAATTCGCGATTTCAATGCTTCAGAGCATTCTTCGTCGGATACCCCAACTGGCGGATGGTGGCATTCGCCCGCTTGCCAAGCTTGATATAGAGCTTCACGGCCCTCATGCGGTCTTCGTACGAATACATGAACTATCTCCTGTTAGTCCAAGTTTTCGTCCGTACCTCCGGGGGGTCAGTTTCTCACTTCGCCTGACAGCTTTATCGCCCCGAGGTCCGTCAAGCCAATTCGGACTTTATCGAACAAGGCTGGACGGATGCGATCCGCCATCTGCATCCAGACGAGCGGATCTACACATTCTGGAAATATCCACCCAGCGCTCGCTCTTCTCCAGCCAACCGGGCTTCGGCTACAAGCGCCCTGGTCCTCAACGCAACTGCCTCTATCTTCGGCTGGTGGGAATTTTTTGCTTAAGGAAAACTTGGCATGAGTATCGCGACGACGCGCGAGGATTTTGACAACCGCAAATTTTTCGCAGGAATTGCACGCGGTATTGCAGGGGCCCTTCTCTTCGCGCTGCCGATGCTTATGACCATGGAAATGTGGCAGCTGGGCGTTTACATGGACCGCAGCCGTCTGCTGCTCCTTCTCATCGTCAATATCCCCCTGCTGATCATTCTCTCCGACAGGGTCGGCTTCGAAGAGACATCCACGTGGCGGCAAGCGATCCGTGATGCAAGCATTGCCTATGCTCTTGGTATCGTTTCCTGCGCATTGATCTTGGTTGCGATGGGAGTCATCAAGCAAGACCAGTCAGCGCACGAGATTATTGGCATGATCGCGCTTCAGGCCGTGCCCGCGAGTATAGGTGCGATGCTGGGCCGAAGCCAACTCGGTGGGCAGTCGGATAATAGAAACGACGAAGCGGGCGGAAAAGATGACGACCCCGTTCACGAAAGGGAGACAGGCTACGCTGGGGAGTTGTTTCTCATGGCTGTCGGTGCCTTGTTCCTCAATCTCAACGTTGCGCCCACCGAAGAAATGATCCTGCTGTCTTATAAGATGACGCCGTGGCACGCCCTCGTCATCATCGCCGCCTCGCTGGCGGTGATGCATGGTTTCGTCTACGCACTGTCTTTTAGGGGGAGCCATGATCTCGCCGAGGGAACGCCAAGCTGGCATGCTTTTCTCCGTTTCACATTACCTGGATATTTGATCGCTTGTTTGATCAGTGCCTATTGCCTTTGGACGTTCCACAGAACCGATGACATCGGATCCACCCAAATCCTGATGACTATTGTCATCCTGAGCTTCCCCGGCGCGATCGGCGCGGCGGCCGCTCGCCTGATCCTGTGAGGCCGCGATGACCAAAATCTCGAACGGTAAAAACATCGAGGCCGGCGCCCCTCACTGGATCGAATGGATCACAGGTGCTGTCTCCGGGATCATCGTAGTTGGCGTGATCGTCTGGATAGGAAAGGACGGGTTTCTGGACCGCGATACCTCGCCGAACCTTCATGGGAAGGTAGTGCAGATAGACGAGCGCAGCGATGGGTTTCAGGTCTTATTCGTAATCGAAAACGATTCCAGTGCAACCGCATCCCAGGTGAAAATTCTAGGAGAAATAAGAGAGCAAGGCTCGGTGCTGGAAAGTAAGGAAACCATCTTGGATTACGTTCCCGGACATTCCAAGGCTGGCGGCGGACTGATTTTTCGGCAAAATCCGACGGGGAGGGAGCTCGAGGTCAGAGCAACGGCTTTCAGTGAGCCGTAATTGTCAAGCTGACGCGACGTTCAGTCGGAAACTGCCGGGCCAAAAATTACGATCAGAAGGAAGGCAGCGACAAGCGAAGACACCGAACTGAGTTAAGGCAGCTCTGTATCTTCCCTTGAGGGCCGAAATCAATTGCACTGTCGGTGTTCACGTAGATCGCCGTCCCGCATTCGCATCTTCGGCAAGAACCAGGCTCACCGGCGGCGAGCCGCTATCGTCTCCTTGGATGATTGCCGACACATAAGCGAGTGCGTTCTTCATCCCGTTCATCGTGTAAGGCTTCTCTATTGCGCCAAGAGCACCAGCGAAATCATCGGGAATTTTCTTGATGTTGCCACTGACGAACACGTAGGGAATACCTGCAGCAGCAAGCTCTCGCCCGACATCGATGCCCGTGGGCCCATCCATGAGATGGATGTCCACAAACGCAAAATCCGGTTTGGAACTGCCGATCTGATGGCGTGCCTGAGCACTGCTCATGGCAAGCCCGGTCACGATATGTCCTGCCATTTCCACCTCGCTTTCGAGCTCCATGGCAAGCAGCATCTCATCTTCTACGATCATAACTTTCAATGCGTATTCTCCTGATGGTCGCCGACGAGAAGGACGACGTCGACAATCGTCTTCTGCCCGTCCCGCTTCCGTTCGATTTCAGCGCCGAGCTGGAGGGCGGAGGCCTCAAGCAACATCCGTCCAAGCTCAGCACTTTCGCTGTCAGGCTCGACCGGCTCCGATGTGTCTTCGACACGGATCAGAAAGTGGCCATTGAGGCGTTTTACGACAACATGGATATCGCCGCCGCCATCGCTTAGCCCGCGCCGGACGGCGTCCCCGACGAGCTCGTTGACGATCAGCGAGAGTGGTGTGGCCTTGACGGCTGGCACGAGCAGAGGTGATAAATCCAGCGAAAGGCGAATGTCCTTGCGGCCCGTTGCATCGACAAGGTCGGTGACAAGCTCTCGTGTGAACTCCGACATGTCGAACTTCGAGACATCGTCCAGGGTGAACAACTTGCGCTGAACCGTGCTGAGCGCTTCGATCCGGTTCAGCACCGACATTAGAGTACGTTTTTGCCGATCATCCTTGGTGACACGCGCCTGAATTTTGACGATCGAGGCCATCGTCAAAAGATTATTCTTTACCCGATGGTCGACCTCGTGGACGAGGAGCGTGCGGGCGTCCAGCGCAGAGCGCAGGTTCGCCGTGTGTTTTGCAACCTCCGCCTCGGCCTGATGCCGCGCGGCGGCCAAATCCGCTTCCCGACTCTTGACCGGCGTGAAGTCGAGCTGAGAAGCAAAGAAGTAGATGATCCTATTTGCTTCATCGCGCACAGGGCTAATGAATACGGCATTCCAGAACGTGGAGCCATCCTTGCGATAATTGAGGATGTCCACGGCCACGTCCTGACCGGCTCCGATCCGTTCGCGCATAAGCGCGATGGTATCCCGATCAGTCTCAGGCCCCTGCAGAAAACGACAATTGCGGCCGATGACCTCATCGTCACTATAGCCAGTTAGCTTTCTAAAAGCCTCGTTGCAGAAGATAATCGGGTTGTCAGCCTGGTTTGGATCCGTGACGATCATTGGCATACGCGTGGCTTTGAAGGCGGCCGCGAATGGGTCCTCACTCACGTGCCCGGCGACCAAACGATCCCCGGCGCTGCGTGCTTCGCGTTGGTTTTGATCCTTTTCCTGCATATTAGCCCTGATTGAGTTGCGTCACGAGAGAAGTCATGGCGGGGAAAATGGTTCCTGCTGGTCATGCCCTGCCGTGTGGCGGCATTAACGCTTCGATTTCACAGATGACCCCGGCAGAATCATATATGATCGTCGATGTTCCTTTGAGCTCGGCCGCCAGCAAACGCTCGACCAGTCGAGATCCGAAGCCCGTCCTGGTCGGGGCACCTACGCTCGGCCCGTCCCTTTCCTGCCAGCGGAGACGAAGAGAGGTGGTTTCGGGGTCATAGAGCCAGGTAATCGATACTTTGCCCGTCGTGACGGAAAGGGCACCGTACTTGGCCGCGTTCGTTCCGAGTTCATGGAGGGCGAGCGACAATGTTGCGACGGCCTTGTGGGGCAGTAGAACTGATGGGCCGGAGATTTCGAAACGTTCCGGCGGGTAAGGTGCGGCCGCCTGCTCTACCACCGCGGCGAGATCCGCGCTTTGCCAGTCACCTTCTGCAAGCAGATCGTGAGCGTGCGCCATTGCCGACAGCCGCGCTTCGAATGCGGCTACCGCATCTGTTGTATCAGGCGTCTTCGCAAAGGTCTGACGCGCGATGGCGATCACTGTCGCGAAGACATTCTTCACCCGGTGATGCAGCTCGCCGATCAAAACCGCCTGAAGCCGATCGGCCTCCATTTTTGTGGAAATATCATGGGCGATTTTCGATGCCCCGACAATCTTGCCGGCAGTGTCATGAATGGGTGAGACGCTCAGCAGAACGTCGACCAGATGGCCGTCCTTGCGGCGACGCCTGGTCTCATAGGCCTCGATTACGGAGCCGGCTTTGATCTGCTCGAGCAGAGCCGGCTCCTCTTCGGCCCTGTCTTCTGGCACCAAAGCCAGAACAGACCGACCAAGGATCTCATCGGCTTTGTAGCCATAAAGTTGTTCAGCACCGCCGTTCCATGATGTGATGTTCATGTCCAGGTCTATCGCAAGGATCGCATCGTTTGAGGACGCGATGATCGAGGCTAACCGGCGCTCTGCCTCTTGAGCCTTTTTTCGCTCACTGATGTCGATCGAAACGACAGAAACCTGATGGATACGCCCTTGGGCATCGCGCAGCGCAGAAACGGTGTTGTTAACCCACACGAGACTGCCGTCTTTCCTGACGTATCGCTTCTCCATGTCGAAGCTTTTGCCGGTGGCTGCAAGCTGGCTGAACAGCCGGTTTTGCTCGGGCATGTCATCGAGGTAGGTGATGTCGACGATACTCTTTCCGATGAGCTCCCGTTCTTCATAACCGACGATTTCGCAAAACCGCCGATTGACGTGCAGGATCTCCCCTTTCAGGCTGCCTTGGCCGATGCCGGCTGCCGACTGCGACACGACAGCTCTTAGCCGCTCCTCGCTTTCCTGCAGGGCCTGATCGGCGCGAACGCGGTCCGTCGTTTCATTCACGATGCAGAAGACGCCTCGCACGACCCCGTCCTCATCATGGATTGCGGAATACGAGATGTCGAAATAGACGGTTTCGGGATAGCCGTGACGCTCGATATAGAAGGGGCGATCCTTCGCGGCGACTGTCTCACCTGTGTCCATCACACGGCGCAAGAGTGGCTCGAGATCGTCCCAAAGCTCGGGCCAATTCTCGCGCGCGGGTCGGCCAAAAGCTATAGGGTGCCGATGGCCGATGGTCGGAGCGTAAGACTCATTGTAGAGCGCGACCAGATCTGGTCCCCAGAACATGACGATCTGGGCCTTGGCCGGCAGCATGATATCGACAGCGGATTGCAGACAGCGAGGCCATGCTGGTGGCGGACCGAGGAAAGAATCGTCCCATCTTCCGCTCTCGATCAATCGCGAGATCTCGTCCGTCCCTTTGAAGGTTTTTCCAGTCCCGCTTCGCATTGGTACCCGCTCTACTTGCCGCTGCGATGTTGCGCATCGTGTTCCCGATTGGTTGTTGGCAGATTTATGGCGGCAGATGACTGCTGCAAGGCCATTCCGCAATGAATTCGGAAAGCGAAGGCAACCGACCTTTGAGGTTAGAGGCATCCAATGCAGGCCCTCTTCAAATCAAAGCCTGCTCTGCCAAGCTTTCATTTCTGAACTCTGGTCACGGCCCATGACCGACGTTGACATGCCACGTGGCATACATGGCATGCCGCTCGCTGCGATTATTCGCGACCGCTGGTCGCCGATCAAGATCATTATGTCTGACCATGTCGACGACACCAGGCGATCTAATTTCGGCCGAAAACAGTGTTCTTCTCCACCTTATCGAGAAGAGCAAATCATAGAGACAATTGATGCCATTATAGGCATGCAATCACCGGCTAGCACTGTCTGCAAGTGCCTTGTGTTCATCCATCGCTCGGACGAAGTCAGGCAGTGTCTGGTGTCCTTCCCAAGGAGAATTATCTTCCAAAATTCGAGGATTTCTTCGCAGGCACGAGAACTCATTCGTCTCCGTACCTCGTCGGAAAATAAAGCGGAGTTTTATTTTCTCCGTCGAAATTCGCCCGCGGCAATACTCTCAAGCCCTGACATATCTGTTACAAAGAGCTTTTGTCGCCCGCCCAGCACAAACCCCATTTGTTCCCACGCGCTTAGAATGCGCGAAACTGTGTGAAGGGTAGTGCCGGTCATTTCCGCAATGTCCTGCCGGGAAATCAGGAAATCGATGCGAATGCCACGCTCCTCCTGTTTCCCCGCCTTCTTGGCAAGGCGCAGAACGGTGTGAGCAACCCGTCGTTCCACTTCCTCGGTCGACATTTCGCGGATGCGAACATGTGCTTCTTCCAGTCTCTCCCCAATAGTCTGCATGGCCGTCACGGCAAGGCGCGGATTGTGCTCCACAAAGCTCGGCCAAAGCTCCGTTGTCCAGGCCAGTGTGACACTTTCGGCTACGGCCGTTGCCGTGCCTGGGTAGTCCGTACGCTGCAGTGCCCTGGCAAAGCCGAACAAATCACCTGGATGCACGACCCGGACAATGATCTGCTGTCCGTCTTCCGTCACCTGCGTCACTTTGAGCCGGCCGTGCAGAAGAAGAAAGAAACTGCCGGCGGATCCGCCTTGTTCGAAAACTGCCTCCCCTTGGGCAAAGCGCCGTGCAGACGCATGTTGCAGCAACCGATCCAACTCATCGTCCGGCATAAGGTCGAAAAGCGAAATAGATCGAATAAGCGAGCGGTCGATTTTCAAGGTGGCTTGTTCCTCGGTGCGAAGCCGGTCAGGTCGCGTTCATAGTGAAACGCAGCCCACTTCCCTCCCTGAGGAATCGGCATGAGTAACGCTACATCGGACGACCCGAAATGGCAAAAAGCAGCGGCGCATACCACCGTCTGTCACGCACGAGGCGAAAGCCTACGTTGTCGGGTGGTGCGCCGACCGAACAACCGCCACCTTTAGGTTCACGAATAAACGAGCTCAACGGGGCGCTGTGTTTGCCGGCTGTAATATAGATACCACAACTTTCGGCTTCCGATATCGGCTTCGAGTACCTGTCCAGCATGACCCTGCGCAGGCAGGTTGATGTCCATTCCCATATATTTCCTCCGAAATCGGCAAGGCCGTGTTCGTTCTCGCCAAAACTCCCATAGGGTTGAGGATGAGGAAGACGCGAGGCTTTGCGCGTGGTTTCGCGTTCATAGTCCGCCAGCCAACGCAATGCGGGATTCTTGCTCTCCGGATCGATGCCGAGTGCGTCGTCCGGATATTTCGAGCCTGCAGCAAACGCCAGTTCCTCAATGGACGGCAATCGCCAGACCTCTCCGATTTTATCGGAAAGCCAGCGGGCATAGATGGCCGCATCGTCAAAGCTTACCCCGGTCACGGGCAAATCGGCGCGTGACGATGTCGGCAAATCGCGGCGAGTACAGCTTCCTTCGAGAACACATTGATCGTAACTCTCGGCACTTACCTGATACTTCATGATTTCCAACGGCTGTCGGAGAGTTTTGGTCATCGGCGCGTCGACGGCGAGGCCATTGCGAAAGAACTCCCCACTTTCACGATACTCCAGGCGACCCGCAGGGATGCTGATGGTTTCAGGAATTGGGCCGCCGTTTCCACGCGTCGGTAGTAATCCAGACTGAAAGCCAATTGCGCCCGTCAAACCGACAACAAGTGCGAGCGGAAGAGCGATTGACGAAAAGGCATTACGAAGAAGAGCGGCATTGAAAAACGTCATAGGATCCTCCGATCCCTCCGGCCTCCTCTGACCGGCACGGAGATGCGGCTCGGCACTCGATCCGAGGCCGAGCCAAACATCGTCAACCCGAGGTCGGCGAGACCACGGCTGTCATAAGGTCATCGTTCCAGTCGCCCGTCACCTTGAAGTGGCCGGCCGCGCCAAGTTCGAACGCCTCGATCAGATTGTGGTTTACATATGCATAGATACCAGGCTGCTGGAACGTGTAGTAAGCCGCCCCTGCAGCGCCTCCAGGGATGAACCATGTTTCCTGATCGAGTTCTGGCGGATTGGCGAACTTGCCGGTAGCCCAGACATAGTCGCCATGGCCCCCGATGAGATGCGGACGCGTATCTCTGTTGGCCTGCGAATGCAGGATCAGGACGCGGTCGCCGACCTTTGCCTGCAAGGCGTTGTCACCCGTCAAAGCGCCGACCGCCCCGTTAAACACGACATGCGTCGGGGTTAGTGTCTTCATCGCTTCCAGGACATCCGGATAGGCTTCACCAGCACTTTCGTACTTCTTGAACTGGCCGTTCTCATCCTTCGGAACATAAAAGTCCTGCTCGCCGACATAGTATACCTTGTCGTAAACGAGGTCGTGGCCCTTGTGGTCCTTGAGTCCGTCGCGCGGCAAAACCATGATCGCGCCATTCATGCCCGAAGTGACATGCCATGGCACCATGCCGGCGGGGGCACAGTGGTAGACAAAGACACCCGCCTTGGTGGCCTTGAAGCGCAGCACCGCCGTCTCACCGGGATTGACCACCGTCAGCGCCCCGCCACCCAGCGCACCCGTCGCCGAATGGAAATCTATATTGTGCTGCAGCTCATTGGTATCGGGGTTCACGAGCGTCAGTTCGACGTAGTCGTCCTGGTGAACGACCATCATCGGCCCCGGAACAGATCCATCGAATGTCATCGCATGGACTTCCGTCCCTTTGTCATCGACGATAATCTTCTTTTCCTGGATGGTCGTCTTGAACTCGATAACCTTTGGCGCGCCCTCAGCCTTCTGGGTGTGGGCATGTACGAACGGCGGCCTGACCAAGTCAACCTTGACGCGCTTCAGCGTCGCGATGTTTGCTGCTGTTGCAGCGGGATTTGTCTTGATATCTCCACCTTCGGCATGTGCAACAGAGGTGACGACCGGCGCCAATGCTCCCGCGACAGCTGCGCCGGCCAGCATGCTCCGGCGGGTCAACCGAAACTGTTCACTCATGAAAGTCTCTCCCTTTTTCAAGAAGCGGACCAATGTCTGTTCCGCAGCTTCGAAGTTAGATCGACTTGAATGCGCGTTATTGTTCCAACACAAACAAAAAGGAGAGTTATCGCGTATAGGTAGATTACGCGAAGAGACACTCGTCCACTTGATCAATGCTGGTTTTTAGGGAACACTGAAGTACCGGGCGAAGAAAGTTTTGCTCATCGAGCCCTGGGGCAGTGGCCGATCCGAACCATGATAGGACTTGGTTTCAGTACATTGGCAATATCGTCTTGATGTTGTGCGTCGCCCGCGGCACAACCTTCGTTTGTCTTCTTTTTAATCTTTACGCATATTTTTTTGGCGAACTGCGGCTTATTTGATTTTTATCAAGGTGAACGAGTGTCGGATTTGGTTATAATTAAGGCATTTGGTGCATATTTGCATTTCAGATCTTGCAAGAACCGGAAGCGAATATGGTTGAGCCGACCGCAACTCTCGAACAGACATCGTTCCGTCAAAAGCGGCGTCGCGAGCTGCTGACTTTTGTTGTTCTTGCGTTTGGTATCTGGCCCATAGTCGCGGTCGGCACTGTTGCCACCTATGGCTTCGCAGTTTGGGCCTACCAGATCGTCTATGGCCCCCCTGGCCCGCACGACATAACCCCGGCACGGCCAAATTCGGCGGAGTGAGTGACATGGGGCAGATGGCCAGCACGCGTCGCGCATTCTTGACCGGCAGCGTTTTGCGCGAAAACAGCAGTTATTATCCGCCCGGCGTTACAGATGAATCCGTAGGCAACTGTACGGGCTGCAGTAACTGCGTTGATGCCTGTCCGACAAAAACAATCAGCCTGCGTGATCGTATTCCCGCCGTCGATTTTCAAGTCGGCGAATGTACGTTCTGCGGTGAATGTTCCGCGCGATGTCCTGAGCGGGTTTTCCCGCCTGAACCCGCCACATCATTCGCGCATCATGCCGTCATCGCAGATAGCTGTCTCGCGTTGAACTTAGTTGATTGCCAGGCGTGTCGCGATGCCTGTCCGACGACGGCAATCCGGTTCAAACCCCGGCTGGGCGGGCCTTTCGTGCCGGTGCTCGATACCGATCCTTGTACCGGTTGCGGTGCCTGCATTTCGGTCTGTCCCACCCAGTCCATCACCATGACGGCAAACAGGATGGAGGTGGCGCATGCGTGAACCACAGCACCATATATCGAGCGCCGTGGTCGTCGTGCGGCCGGAAGCGGTCGAGCGTATGACTGCCGCCCTCACCGATATCGAAGGCGTCGAAGTGCATGCCACCGGCGGCGGCAAGATCGTCATCGTCATCGAAGGCCCGAGTTCCGGCTTTCTCGGTGAAACATTGATCGGAATTTCGGCGATGGATGACGTCATCGCCGCACACATGGTCTTCGAACAGGCAATTACAGAAAAGGAGATGTCGGATGACGGCAGAACTCACGCGGCGTGACGTGCTGAAAGCGCAAGCTGCTGCCATCGCAGCATCGACAGCCGGCATCGCCATGCCGGCAGCCGCCCAATCCGTCCCCGGTGGCGTTGCGGCACTGGAAATCAAGTGGTCCAAGGCCCCCTGTCGCTTCTGCGGCACCGGTTGCGGTGTCATGGTCGGTGTTAAGGAAAACCACGTGGTTGCCACCCATGGCGACATGGAGGCCGAGGTCAATCGCGGCCTCAACTGCGTCAAGGGCTACTTCCTCTCGAAAATCATGTACGGCAAGGACCGGCTGACGACACCGCTCCTACGCAAACGCAACGGCGTCTTTGACAAGGAAGGCGAATTCGAACCCGTTACCTGGGAAGAAGCCTTCGACATCATGGCCGAGAAGGCCAAGAAGACCCTGAAGGAAAAGGGTCCGACAGCGCTCGGAATGTTCGGCTCCGGCCAATGGACGATTTTCGAAGGGTATGCCGCGACAAAACTGATGCGCGCTGGCTTCCGATCGAACAACCTCGACCCCAACGCACGCCACTGCATGGCATCGGCAGCTTATGGCTTCATGCGCACCTTCGGCATGGACGAGCCGATGGGCTGTTATGACGACTTCGAGCATGCCGACGCCTTCGTGCTGTGGGGCTCGAACATGGCTGAGATGCATCCCATCCTGTGGACGCGTCTTGCCGACCGTCGCCTGGGCCACGAGCATGTAAAGGTCTCTGTTCTGTCGACCTTCACCCATCGCAGCATGGACCTCGCCGACATTCCGCTGGTCTTCAAACCCGGCACGGATCTGGCGATCCTCAACTACATCGCCAACCACATCATCCAGACCGGCCGCGTCAATCAGGAGTTCATCGACAAGAACACCAAGTTCATGCAGGCGACGACCGACATCGGTTATGGCCTGCGTGCCGAACACCCGCTGGAAGTCAAGGCAACCGGCGCGGCCAAGGCGGCCGAGATGACGCCGATCGATTTCGAAGCCTTCAAGAAACACGTTTCCGAATACACGCTCGACAAGGTAGCCGAGCTTGCAGGTGTCGACAAAGCATTCCTTGAACAGCTGGCCGAGCTTTATGCCGACCCCAAGGTCAAGGTCATGTCGCTCTGGACTATGGGCTTCAACCAGCACGTCCGCGGCGTCTGGGCCAACCAGATGGTCTACAACATCCATCTCTTGACCGGTAAAATCTCCGAGCCGGGCAACAGCCCCTTCTCGCTGACCGGCCAGCCTTCGGCCTGCGGCACCGCCCGCGAGGTCGGCACGTTTGCCCACCGCCTGCCGGCCGACATGACTGTGACTAATCCGGAGCACCGCAAACACGCAGAGGAACTCTGGAAGATCCCGCACGGCATCATCCCGGAAAAGCCCGGCTACCATGCCGTCCAGCAGGACCGCATGCTGCATGATGGAAAGCTGAACTTCTACTGGGTTCAGGTGAACAACAACATGCAGGCCGCCGCCAACAACAGCAACGAGGCCTATCTCGGCTATCGCAACCCGGACAATTTCATCGTTGTTTCGGATGCCTACCCGACGGTAACGGCCCTAAGTGCCGATCTTATCCTGCCCGCAGCGATGTGGGTGGAGAAGGAAGGTGCTTACGGCAATGCCGAACGCCGCACCCATGTATGGCATCAGTTGGTAAACGCGCCGGGCGAAGCCCGCTCCGACCTCTGGCAGTTGGTTGAGTTCTCCAAGCGATTCACCACCGAGGAAGTCTGGCCGCAGGACATTCTCGACCAGAACCCGGACTATAAAGGCAAGACCCTCTACCAAGTCCTTTTCCAAAATGGTCAGGTCGACCGGTTCCCGGTCACCGAAATCTCGCCAGACTACGAAAACCGTGAGGCCAAGGCTTTTGGCTTTTACATCCAGAAAGGCATATTCGAGGAATATGCGAGCTTCGGACGTGGCCATGGCCACGACTTGGGTCCATACGACCTCTATCATGAAGTTCGCGGTCTGCGCTGGCCGGTGGTCGACGGCAAGGAAACCAAATGGCGTTACCGTGAAGGTTATGATCCCTACGTGAAAGCAGGCGAAGGCGTCAAATTTTACGGTCAGAAGGACGGTCGCGCCGTCATCCTCGCCGCCCCTTACGAGCCGCCGGCGGAATCACCGGATGACGAGTTCGGCTTCTGGCTGGTCACCGGCCGTGTTCTCGAACACTGGCATTCCGGCTCTATGACCATGCGCGTTCCCGAGCTCTACAGAGCGTTCCCAGGTGCCCGCTGCTTCATGAACGGCGACGACGCGCGCCGGCTCGGCATCAACCAGGGTGGACAGGTGAAAATCCAGTCCCGCCGCGGCGAGATCATCAGCCGGGTGGATATCCGTGGCCGTAACCGCATGCCGCATCGCGTGATCTTCGTGCCTTGGTTCGACGCCAGCCAGTTGATCAACAAGGTCACGCTCGACGCCACCGACCCCATTTCCAAACAGACGGATTTCAAAAAATGCGCAGTCAAGATCCTTCCCGTCGCCTGAGTCGGCGTCTCTGGACGCTTTTCGCGCTTGCTCTGTGTCTGGTCACCGGCACGGTCGCTCTCGCACAGACCGTGCCGCAACTATCGGGCCGTTCAAGCCCGATGCAAAACACCGGAGCGGATCCGCTGCCGAGATGGATCGTCGACGACATCCAGAAGATGCGCAACTATCCCGATCAGCCGCCGGTCATCCCGCATTCGATCGAGGGATACCAGCTGTCGGTCAACACCAACCGCTGCATGTCCTGTCACCGACGTGAACTGACAGAAGGTTCCGGTGCGCCGATGATCAGCGTTACCCATTATATGAACCGTGAGGGCCAGATGCTGGCCGATGTTTCGCCCCGCCGTTATTTCTGCACTGCGTGCCACGTCCCGCAGGCAGATACGCGGCCCCTTGTCGACAACACGTTCAAGGATATGAGCGAACTCGGCTTCAAACCGGCGGGATCTGGACAATGATCGGCATGATCAAAGCAGTGATCCTTTGGGCCTGGCGTATTATCGCCACGCCCGCTGGAACCTTGGGCCTGGGCTTCCTTACGCTCGGCGGTTTTGTTGGAGGGGTGATTTTCTGGGGCGCGTTCAACACGGCACTGGAAGTGACCAATACTGAAAAATTCTGCACCGGTTGTCACGAAATGAAGACCAACGTCTACGAGGAATTGACGCAAACGGTGCATTTCTCCAACCGTTCGGGTGTTCGGGCATCTTGTCCGGATTGCCACGTCCCGCATCAATGGACTGACAAGATCGCCCGCAAGATGCAGGCTTCGAAAGAAGTCTGGAGCAAGATCTTCGGTACGATCAGCACGCGCGAGAAGTTTCTCGACAAGCGGCTTGAGCTTGCCCAGCACGAATGGGCGCGTCTGAAGGCCAATGACAGCCTGGAATGCCGGAATTGCCACTCGTCGATTGCTATGGATTTAACCAAGCAGACGAAACGCGCCGCCGACATTCACACACGTTATCTCCTCTCGGGCAAGGCGACCTGCATCGACTGCCACAAAGGAATTGCGCATGAACTTCCCAACATGGATGGTGTCGACCCCGGCTGGAAAGTTCCGGCCGAGCTGATGGGTAAAGCCGCCTCGCACGGTCTTCAGGACACCGATCAGCTGGCAGCCTATCTGGCCGCCCGGGAAGGTAACATCATCGACTGATCGCTGCGATATAATCAGCCCCGAAACGGGGCTGGTTATACTGTTTAGCGGCGATGACAGGTACAGTCCGCTATCCGACCCGGATAAGCATTCGATAGACGTTGCCTGAACCATCCGAAGCACCGACCCAGCGGTGCCCCCTGTTTTTGAGCTCGGTCGCCAGGAATGCTGGCTCGCGGTCAAAAAGGACAAACAAGACTTCGCCGGGCTCCATCAACGAAAGTCGCGACAGCACTTTTTCCATCGGGACTGGTGGTTGCGCACCGACGAGGTCGAGCTGCCATAACGGCTCCGGCCAATCCGAAGCGTCCTCGGCGCCGCTCGATACGGCGACATGAGCCGCCTGTTTTGCAATCGGCGAAAAGATAATCTCCCAATCGCCGGTATCGAGCTCAAGGGTTTCGCTTGAAAAACCCTGTCTGCTCATCAGCGGCAGAAGCGGTGTCGGCTTGAATGTGGAGAGAAGCCGCAGCCCCTCTCCTGGCGCTAATGACCGAACAGCCGCCATGATGTCCTGAAAAGGCTCCCCGCCTTCGCGCAGAATAGGGCGGACATCGAGTTCCTTGTAAACCTGCGACATGCGGATTCTCCTAATAAAGGAATGTGGGCCGCTGCAATTAACTCGACAGTTTCAAAACAGCCGACTTATATCAGTGATTGCCACCGCAGGAACAACCGCAACCATCATGCTTGAGCCGCTTGAGCTCAACCTTCCAAAGCTGCGGGCCGTGCTCGAGGTATTCCCACCCATAAAGGCCGGCGAAGTTAGTATCGAGATGCATGCGCAAAGGGATCGGATCGTGATCTACTGTAATGTGCAGCACCTCACCAGGCTCAAGCGTTTCCAGCGTGCCGAAAATGCGCCGATGACGCTGAGCCCCCGGAATTTCGCGAACATCGATCGAGAGAACCTCACCAAGCTTTGCAGTCATCGTGTTTATCGTCCTTCATCTGCCCGCGAGATATGTCGGGCCTGGGGCGCGGCCTATGACCTTTCGCTAACACACGCAAAACGCCCCCTCGTTGTTTCGGCTCAAAGATCTTTCAGATCCAGCCAATCCGTTCGCTGCTTGGCATTCGGCAAAGAAGGATAGGTGTGCGACCTCTAATTTTGCTCCTGTCACAGGAGTTGAACGATGAAGAGAAGCATTCTTGAGCGCTATGGCGACGCCCGCCTGCCGCGTTACACCAGCTATCCGACCGCGCCGCGGTTTTCTCCGTCCATTGGTGGTGGAACCTATGGCGACTGGTTGTCCCAGATCGAGGGCGACGATCCCATCTCTCTTTATGTCCATATTCCGTTCTGTCGGTCGATGTGCTGGTACTGCGGCTGTCACACGACGATCACCCTGAAAGACCAGCCGATACTCGATTATCTCAATGTCCTGAAACGGGAGATAAGTCTGGTTGCTGACGCCATGCCGAGAAAGCCGGAAATAGCCACGATCCATTTCGGTGGCGGCACGCCGACGATCATGGAACCAAATGAATTTCTGGATCTCGACTTCCACCTGCGCAGCCGTTTCGCTTTTGTCGAGAAAACGGAACTGGCAGTAGAGATAGATCCCCGCACCCTGACCGATGAGATGATCTCTGCCCTCGGCAAGGCCGGTGTCACGCGTGCGAGCCTGGGCGTACAGAGCTTTGATCCGAAAGTGCAAAAAGCGATCAACCGCATTCAGACGCCAAAGCAGACCCGCGCTGCAACTGAAGGCCTCCGTGCCGCCGGTGTCGGAAGTATCAATTTCGACCTCATCTACGGCTTGCCGCATCAAACCGTCGCTTCCGCAATCGAAACGGCAGAAACCGCCATATCCATGCGCCCCGACCGGTTTGCCGTTTTCGGCTATGCCCACGTCCCGACCTTCAAGAAACATCAGCGCCTTATCGATGAGGCAGCGCTCGCAGACGCAGCCGGACGCCATGCACAGGCCGAGGCGATTGCCGAGACCTTGCTCGATGCCGGATACAGGCAGATCGGGCTCGACCATTTTGCCCTTCCCGGCGACAGCCTGTCGATAGCTGCCAAAACCGGATCGCTACATCGGAATTTCCAAGGTTATACGACGGACGCCTGTGAGACCCTGATCGGCTTCGGCGCTTCTGCGATCGGCCGTTCAGCTCACGGCTACGTACAAAACGAGGTCGCTATCGGCCGATATGCGCAGTCCGTCGCCACTGGCCAGCTTGCCACTGCCAAAGGCTATCGGCTGACCGCTGAAGATCGGCTGAGAGCCGAGATCATCGAGCGGATCATGTGCGATTTTTCGGTCGATCTTGCCGCGATATGCCGGTCCCACAGCGTCTCGGCAGATACGGTCGTGAATGGGAATCCGCAGCTTCAACGCCTGCTCGCAGATGAAATCGTAACATTAGAGAATGGGGTTTTGCTCCTGCGCGGAGAGGAGCGTTTTCTGGTGAGAGCGGTTGCTGCCTGTTTCGACGCCTATCTTGCTCAGGCGGGCCGCACCCATTCCAAAGCGGCTTAAACGCTCATTGTAAAAGATGGACCCGGCCTTCGGGTAAGGCCGGGTCCTCGCTGGAGTCGGTTGGGGGATTAACCGACCAGCCCGCGATAGATGGCCGGAAGTGCCGAAGGCAGCTTGCGAATATCCGGCACGACAGCAAATCCATGCTGACCGAAAATCGCCGGCACATAGGATTTGGCATCCTGATCGACGGTAACCCCGAACACCTGCACACCCTTGCGACGCGCCTCGATCACCGAGCGGCGCGTGTCTTCCAGCGCAAACCGGCCTTCGTAGTGATCGACATCATTGGGCTTGCCGTCGGTCAGCACCAGCATAAGGTGCTTACGGTTGGGCTGTTCGGACAGTTTTGCCGCTGCATGGCGAATGGCAGCGCCAATACGGGTGTAATAGCCCGGTTTCAGCGAGGCGATACGGCGGCGCACGGCATGGCTCATCGGCTCGTCGAACGCCTTGACGGTTTCCACCCGCACCCAGTCGCGACGCCGCGAGGTAAATGTCAGGATGGAGTGGTTGTCGCCACAGGCGGAGAGGCCTTCTGCCAGCACCATCAGCGCTTCCTTCTCCACATCGAGAACACGGCGGTCGTTGAACCAGGAATCAGTAGACAGCGACACATCGACCAGCAGCGTTACCGCCAGATCATGCGCCTGCGGGCGGCTCATCAGATGGATGCGGTCCGAGCATTCGCCGCTGGCCTTCAGGTCGGTGCGGCTGCGCACCACGGCATCGAGATCGAGATCGGAACCATCGAACTGGGCGCGCAGCATTTCGCGTTTCGGCCGCATCACCTCGAACTGCCGCCGCACCCGGCGAATGAGGTTTTTGACCTGCTCGGACTGCTGGAAATCCTCGCCCTCCAGCGGCGCCGGACCGGCAAACACCCGGCAATGATCGCGCATATAGACGCCGCGACGATAATCCCATTCCGGATAGGTGAGTTCAGCGACAAGAGGCGTATGCACCAGCGCTTCCGGCGGCAGGTCGAGATCGAAACGGAATTTTGCCGATGGTCGCCCCTTTCGCTCGCCGAGCGTCATCTCGTCCAATTCGTCGGCAGCCGCCGCGTCATGATCGTCGCTATCGTCACCGGGGCGATCGACATTAACCATCTCCGCCATGGCGAGGATTTTTTCGAAACGGTTGAGGATAAAAGGGCTGCGCTCGCCTTTCCTCTGAGAATCCTTTTCGCGCACGGCGATATGGCGGCCACCCGCCATGGCATCCTGCGTTGCACCACCGGCGGGACGATCCTCCTCCTGCCGCGGTTCCACCTCCTCCCGCGAAAACACATCCGGCCAGAGCGGCACCGGCAGCATTGGCAAATAACCGGGCGGCGCCTTCAGCGGCCACGGCCCCGCTTGGTAAAGCGGCGCAAGACCGGCGCCATGCCGCAACAGATCGCTGATGCGATTTTCCACCATCTGCTCGATACGCGGCAGCTTTCCGCGCTGGCGTTGTTCGATCAGCGACAGACAGAGATTTTGATAACGCGGCATCAATCCTGGGAAGGCTTCAAGCACATCCTGCACCCGGTGCGCCGCCTGTTCAAGCAGTGCCAGATCGCGGCGAAGCGGATCGATTTCATGGATCGGCGAAAGATCCATCCGCGCCATGACCGCCGCGAGCCACAGATAGAGATCGCGGTTGAGATCGCGCTGCGGCATCAGGTCTAGCACCGGCGGCAACATCAACGATGCCTCGTCGCGGGCCGGGTGGACGAGCTTTTCTTCTCCCAAACCCATGCGCTGGCGAAGTTTCAGGCGATGCGCGGATGCCTTGCCCCGGGCGGGAACGAGCTGTACCGCCCGCTCGCCACCGAAACCACGGAAGCAGACGGAGATCACCGGAAGCAACTCTTCCAGCTTCACCGCCGCCATCTCATATCGCGGCCAGGTGCGGGTATTGCCTGCAAAATTGTGCCAGGCGCGTCCGACGGTTTCTTCGAGTTCGAGAAAATCCAGCATCGCGTTCTCCCCTAGCGGATTACCGCCTGCATCAGTTCGAGAAGCGCCGAGCGCACATCCTGCTCATCAGTCAGCGGCTCGATCATCGCGGAGCGCACCGCATCACGCGATTCAAGGCCGGCATCGATCAGGCTCGCGCAATAGACGAGAAGACGGGTGGAGACGCCTTCTTCCAGATCATGGCCTTTCAGCGCCCGCAGCCGCCGGGCAAGTTCGACCAGCGGTTCCACACGGGCGGCATCGAGGCCGCTTTCTTCCGCCACAACTTCGATCTCGCGTGCCTTGGACAGGAAGTCGAACTCGATCGCCACGAAACGCTGACGGGTGGAAGGTTTAAGCGTCTTCAACAGGCTCTGGTAACAGGGATTGAAGGAAACCACGAGCATAAACGAGCCCGGCGCTTCCAACTGTTCGCCGGTGCGCTCCAAGGGCAGAATGCGGCGGTCGTCGGTCAAGGGGTGAAGCACGACCGCAACATCCTTGCGGGCTTCAACCACTTCATCGAGGTAACAAATGCCGCCATCGCGCACCGCCCGCGTCAACGGACCATCGACCCAGACTGTATCGCCGCCCTTCAGCAGATAACGGCCGGTAAGGTCGGCGGCGGCGAGATCGTCATGGCAGGACACGGTGGTCAAAGGCAGGCCGAGCTTTGCCGCCATATGGCTGACAAAGCGGGTCTTCCCGCAACCGGTCGGGCCTTTCAGCAGTAGAGGCAGCTGGCGTGTCCAGGCGGTTTCGAACAGGGCGCATTCATTGCCAGCCGGCGCATAGGCCGGGATCTGGGAGGTCGAGTGACGCAGATGCATGTTCATCGGAGATTTCCTTAAGGATGAAAGGATAATTCCCGGCCCGCGCTTCAGGATCGCGAGCCGGGAAGTCACTCATTCGGCCGGCTCAGCGATGCCGCTAATCGCCGGGACGCGATCCTTGCCGGGTACAAGAATGGCCCAGACAAACATCAGTGCCGAGATGAGGACGAAGACGCCGGAGCCCAGGCGGACCCAGTAGAAAAGCGCCAACTGGTCCTGCACGTCCATGTAGCCTTCGCCCAGCACGCGCTGCAGATGAACCTGCAGGACACCCGCAAAGGTGAGCGCGAAGGTCATCACCGACATGGCCGTGCACATCATCCAGAAGGACACCATGGACAGCCACTGGTTATAGGGCTTGCGGCCACGGATTTCCGGAACGGCATAGGCCATGATGGCAAGGTTGAGCATGACATAGGCACCGAAGAAGGCGAGATGGCCATGTGCTGCAGTCACCTGTGTGCCGTGGGTATAATAGTTCACCGAGGACAGCGTGTGCAGGAAACCCCAGACGCCGGCGCCGAAGAATGCCATGACCGAGCAACCGATCGACCAGAGCAGAGCGGCACGGTTGGGATGTTTGCGACCGGCCTTCCAGGTCATCACGAAGGTGAAGATGACCATGGTGAAGAAGGGTGCGACTTCGAGCGTCGAAAACAGCGAGCCGATCCACTGCCAGTAGCCCGGAGCGCCGATCCAGTAATAGTGGTGGCCTGTGCCGAGAATGCCGGAAAACAGCGCCAAGCCTACAATAACATAGAGCCATTTCTCGACCACTTCGCGGTCGATACCGTTGAGCTTGATCATCAGGAAGGCCAGGACCGAAGCCATGATCAGCTCCCAAACGCCTTCCACCCACAGGTGGACGACATACCACCAGTACATCTTGTCGAGCGCGAGGTTGGCCGGATTGTAGAAGGAAAACAGGAAGAAGATCGCGATCCCCCAGAGACCGAAGATCAGAATGTTGGTGACGACGGTCTTGCGGCCTTTCAGTGAGGTCATGGTGACGTTGAAGAGGAACATCAGGCAGACGATGACGATACCGACCTTGATGGCAAAGGGCTGTTCGAGGAATTCACGCCCCTCATGGATCTTGAACATGTAGCCGACCACGGCAACGGCCGCGGCGATGAGAAAGATCCAGAACTGCGCGATAGCCAGTTTCGGGCTGTAGAGTTCGGTTTCAGCCTCTTCGGGAAGCAGGTAGTAGGTTGCCCCCATGAAGCCGATCAGCAGCCAGACGATCAGCGCATTGGTATGGATCATCCTGACGATGTTGAACGGCAGAAGTTCGGAAAGAGTGTTTGGCATGACATAGATCGTGCCCGCCAGAACGCCGAACAGCACCTGCGCCAGGAAGAGGCCGATCGCGCCGTAGAAATACAGCATCGCGACCTTTTGAGTTTGGTATTTCATCGCATGTTTCTCCTTGGGTCCGAGCTCATCAACCGGCGTCGTTCGGCGGCCATTTCTGGGTGTTGATCTTGCTCGTCCATTCGAGGAAGTCGGCGAGGTCGTTCAGTTCCTGTTCGGTCAGGTTGAACTGCGGCATCTGGCGCCGCCCCTCGATGCCCGAGGGCTGCGCCGCCATCCAGGCCTTCAGGCTGTCGCGGGCGCTTTCCGGGTCGTCCTTGCCGCCATAACGAACCCAGACATTGCCCAGCTCAGGCGCGAAATAGGCCCCTTCCCCCAACAAGGTGTGACAGTTTATGCAGGCGTTTCTTTCCCAGACATGCTTGCCGCGGGCAACGCTGTCGGTGAGCGCCGTTTCATCCGTCGAGGTCGTGCGGATGTACCAGTGACTATGGGCTGTCAGCCCCACGAAAATCGCGAAGAAGAATATGGACCCGCCGTAAAAGACGTTGCGGGCTCCGGTCTTGGTGAGGCGTTCTGCCATACCTTACGTCCTCTCATCTGACGCAGTCAGGGACCACGGCTCGAAATCTCCCGCCATGCTGCGGCCGGGCGATCCCCTCGCCGGCCATGCGGGACGTCTTCTTTCTATTGCTCGGGGAAAAGCCTTCTTTGTGCATTGGCAAAGAAGGGAGCGGTTTGGCTCAGGCGAAAGATGAAACGAGAAACGGCCGCGCCAGGGCCACAAGAAGCAGCAGGGCGCACCATGCCAACAGCGATATGGCCATGCCACGCTGGCCATGACGCAGTTCCATGAAATCGAGAATGACGAAACGCGCCTTGGCGAAAGCGATCAACAGCACGGTACCGATGGCGATCAGGTTTCCGTCAGAGAGAGCCGCGATCGCGGCACCACCGATAGCCAGAACAAGAACGAGAATGAATGTCCCGAGAAGCGGGAAGCGGGCACCATGCATGATCGTTCACACCAGATAGATGATCGGGAACATCACCAGCCAGACAAGATCTATGGCGTGCCAGAGCGTGGCGATGAGGAGGATGTTGCCGCGCGACGGTCGCCAGGCGACCAGCAGCAGGACAAAGCTGCCGAAGACGACATGGAGAAGATGAAACCCGGTAATGAGAAAATAAAGCTGGAAAAAATAGGAGAAGGTCGCATCGAAAGAATAACGGAACTCGGCGGCGTATTCGATACATTTGATCACGACGAACAGAAGCCCGAAGGCCGCGGCCAGGCAAAGTGGAATCCGCGCTGTTGAAGGCGATGCCCGCCGCCGTGCCGCAATCGCGGCCTGCCAGCCGCTGGTTAAAAGCACGACAGTGTTTGCGGCCGCAAGGCCGGGATTGAGGTGAATGCGGGCGACCGCAAAATCCTCTGCATATATGCCTGACGTGATCAGGAATGCCGTGAGCAGAATGCCGAAGGCGATAAGCTCGCTCCAGACCAGAATCCAAAGAAGCAGAGCGTCGTCATCGATAGCCGTCTCACGAGCGATCTGCAGAGGCGCTCCACCTGATATTTCATTTTGCATGGTCATGCCCGACGATAGGCGTCGCGAAAATGTCCTTCTTTGCGCTTCGGCAAAGAGAATTGCGCATCACCAAGGCATGGTGGGAGCATCGAAAGGAATTCTATCATGACGGATGCACAGGTCGGCCTCCTCGTCGCCACACCGATCATCATCGGCTTCGCGCTCACCCTGCAGCGCATGGGCGTGCTTCAGCGCACCGGCACGCTTTCGGCAGTTGCAGCCTCGGTCATCATCGCCGGCATCCTGTTCCTGCAGCAATAAGGGAAGTGTCATGACAGTTTCCGTCAATACGCTGAACGCGCCGGATATTCGCCGGCTCGAAGCCAATCACCAGCAGCTCCTCAGTCTGAGCCTTCAGCTCGAGCAGGCTATGGAAGAGATTGGAACCGATCCGAAATACGTCGATCTGCAACGCCTTTCCAATTCCATATTCCTGCTGCTGAGGGAAGCGCATGATCTGGAGGAGCGGGTTCTATTTCCCGGCTTTGACCATCGCGCAGGTTCATGTTTTTCGGTCATGATTATCGAACATTTGAAGGCCGAGCACCGTTACGACAGACTTGCGGGAGAAGAGTTGCGGCTGACCCTCACGGCGCTTTCAGAAGGCCGGTGCGCCCTTCCCCTCGACACGATAGCAAGAATGCTACGTAGCTTCCTGGAGTGCCTGCGCCGCCACGTCTCCGCCGAGAAACTGATGATGGAAGCCCTATTGGCCGCGGAGGCGGAAGAGCGGGAGATTTTCGCTTGAGCCAGCTTTATCTCGCCCTGATCGCATTCATATTGTCGCATTCGGTACCGGCACTCCCACCGGTTCGTAACGGCGCAATCGCTATTTTCGGCCGGAAAACCTATCTCCTGATCTATTCGGTCGTCTCGACTCTGCTGCTCGTCTGGGTGTTCCATGCCGCCTTGAATACGCCCTATGTGGAACTCTGGGAGCCATCAGGCAGCCATGCCATGGTGACACTCGTGCTCGCTCCTATTGGCATATTTCTTGTCCTCTCCGGCCTGTTCACACCCAACCCCGCCTCGATAACCTTCCGGCACAGTGATCGACCGGGCGCCATTGTCGCGGTCACGCGCCATCCGGTTTTGTTGGGGTTCCTCTTCTGGTCTGGTGGTCACGTGATCGCCAATGGCGACCTGCGGTCTCTCATCCTATTTGGCGGACTTGGCCTATTTTCCGCAGCCGGTTTCCTGATGCTGGACAGGCGCGCGAAGCGTCGGCTTGGCCAGGGTTGGAGCAAATTTTGCGCGGACCATCCGCTGCTGCCTCTGGCCACATTCGCGACCGGCAGAAAAAGGATGAAGGTCGATGCCCCGATGGCGCTTGCATTTGCACTGACAGCGGCATTGACCCTCTGGCTTCTCCTCGGCGGCCATGCCCTTTTGTTCGGCGCCGATCCGCTGAGTATGGCTACCATATAGAACGTCCTGACGAAGGTCGGTTTGTCAGCCTTGTTTGCGCTCCGACAAAGAAGCCGGACCGGCGCTCCATTAACGCTGGCTACATGACATTTGCGCCTGTGCTCCTTCCCCAAGAATTCCCCTCGCTCTGTCCGTAGCCACCTCGCGGCGCCTGATGGCGCACGGGCGTGGCATCCAAAACATGCAGTCCGGGGGCCCTTCATCATGTCCATTGCACAAGAGCGCGTCGCCCAGACACCGCTCAAGCGAAACGCTGGCGTCAAGCGTTTCGCAAGCCATACGCTCATTCTCCTAATTACCTCCACGTCGCTCAGCCAGACAGCGCTGGCGCAATCCGCGGTGCCAGGTTCGTCAACCGCACTTGAGCCGATCGTTCTGGAATCCGGGCAGAAAACGACTACCGGCTGGTCCGATGGCGTGATGGACAGGATGGCCGGCGGCGTCACGCTGGTTCAGGCCGACAGCTGGCAAGGTGTGATTGCGCCGACCCTGTCGGATGTTTTGGCTGGAGTTCCGGGCGTCGTGGTGCAGGATTTCTTCGGCGCCAACGACCAGCCGCGCATCCAGATCCGCGGCTCCGGCCTGCAGCAGAACCCGGTCGAGCGCGGCATCCTGATGCTGCATGACGGCCTGCCGATCAACCGCGCCGACGGCTCCTATATTGTCGGGCTTGCCAATCCCTCGACCGCGCAGGGCGTGGAAGTCTATCGTGGCTATATGGCGAACCGGCTCGGTGCCACCGTGCTCGGCGGCGCCATGAACTTCATGTCACCATCGATCGCCGGCGCGCCCGGCGTCGAGATTAGCACCGGCGGCGGCAGCTTAGGCCAGGTCGGCGGCACGGCGCGCGCTAATTTCGGCGATGAAAGCCTCGGCGCTTCGATCTATGCCGATGCGACACGACGAGACGGCTTTCGTGACTACAATTCGTCCGAGCGCATGAGTTTCGGCGGCAGCTTCGTCGCCGAGCTTTCCGACGTCGTGACCACCCGCGTGTTCTTCGATTACACCGATCTCGGTTTCGATGTCGCCGGCCCGATCAACAAGGCGGCGCTCGACAGCGATCCGAGCCAGGTTTCGGCAGGCCCGGTCATCGTCGGTGGCGTCGCCACCAATCCCGGCCCCAATGTGCTGCGCGACAAGCCGCGCCGGGATGCAACGCAGGTGATGCTCGGTTCGCGTACCACGATCGATCTCGGCGAACACCGCATCGATCTCGGCCTCGGTTACACCCATACCGAATGCGACCGGCGCATCCATTGGCGCCATCAATGCTGATCGAACCCGCCATTTCGGCATCGAATTCGGCCTATCCACCGATCTCACCGACCGTTTGACCGGACGGGTAGCCTACACGTTCCAGGATTTCCGTTTCGTCGACGATCCGTTGCGTGGCGACAACTACCTTGCCGGCGCACCGCGCCACATCTTCAACCTGGCGCTCGCCTATCAGGCGACCGACGACTGGACGATTTCCACCCGCCTGAAATGGGTGCCGGACGAGACGCCGGTCGACAACATGAACACGTTATGGGCCGATCCTTACGCCGTGGTTGATCTGAAGACCGAATACCGCATCAACGACAAACTCTCGATCTTCGGCGAGATCACCAATCTGTTCGACGAAAAATACGATTCCTCGACGCTGGTGGTCGATCAGGCGACCGCGGGACAGGCCGCCTACATTCCGGGCGACGGTCGCGGCTTTTATGCCGGCCTCAGGAGCCGCTTCTGAAAATCCGCCCCTGTTGTCGCGCCGTTTCTTGCGCTTACGCAAAGAGCCGGCGTGATGGCCGGATAAGATCCTTATCGCCCCTTGGAAAGAATCCGTCGTGAACCTTTTTGCAAAACCCGAGAAGAATTCCAGCACCTTGAACATGGGGTAATCGCGGGTCGGTTTCCCCAAAGGCATTGCCTCAGCAATATCTGACATGGGTGGTTGCCCCCGGTAAGATGGAAATACGGGCTCACGATTGGA